>ERZ501033.126-NODE-126-length-15645-cov-4.759333_pt1 | contig 15645 bp, 13 predicted proteins | sample MGYA00248844_ERZ501033 | MGnify/ENA primary metagenome ERZ501033 (study PRJEB25958, sample SAMN03398539) | human skin metagenome | study: EMG produced TPA metagenomics assembly of the Human Skin Microbiome Metagenome (human skin metagenome) data set.
CGCGAGGACGGTCGACGCCTCGAGCACGGGATCGTGCTCGCCGCCGCCGATCCGCACGAGGATGCCGGCGACCTCGCGCGAGATCTCCTGCAGCTCCCCGGCGAACGCCTCGAGGTCCTCCGTGCGCGCTCGGGAGCCTCCGGAGCCCCCGTGCACGGTGATGTCATGCGCCATCGGCACCCCTCCTGCCCGATGCGGCACCGGCGGCCGGACCCACCTCGCCCGCGGCTCGGAGCACTGCGCCGGCGAGCGCGGACCGGACCCGCGCCGCTGTCCGATCCCGCAGCGCTCCCAGTCCCGCACCCACCCCGCCGTCCCCGAGCCACCAGGGGTCGGGGGCATCGCCGCGGTGCCCGAGGACTCCGAGGACGGCGCGGGGCGGCTGGGCTCCGACGAGTCCGGCGACGAGCTCCGGGAGACGCGGCGCCCGATCGATGCGACCGAACAGGATGCCATCGCTGGGATGCTCCTCCCCACCTCCGGACGGGACCCAGCGCCAGACCACGCAGCACGCACGTCCCCGCACGCCCGCGCTCGCGATGATCCGCAGCCCCGGCGCGAGGAGGTGGAACTCCCCGACGACCGGAGCACCACCGAGGATCCCCGCCGCGCGCGCCACCCACAGGGCGGAGAGATCGGGACGAGGGGAACCCGCCCGCACCGCACGGGCGAGCTCGAGTGCCCGTGTGCGCGGGCCGGCATCCACCGCGCAGCTCACCGAATGCGGTGTCATCGACTCCGGCCAGCCGGCCTGCAGGTCCGGCGGCAGGTCGAGGACCCGGTCGGCGGTGAACGGGACCCAGGTGGTGGCCCCCGGCCCGTCCGGCTGCGTGGAAGGAGATCCGGGCGCAGCGGTCCCGCCGCGCTGCACCGCGGGACGCGGACTCCCCATCGCCTGCCCATCGCTCACAGCAGGAGGACGCCGGAGGGGATCTCGGCCTCGTGGACAGCAGGGACGTGCCGGGCGTAGGCGTCGACCACCTCGAGTGCGAGTTCGTGCAGCCGGGCGAGTTCGGCAGCGCGGTCGGCGAGCTCCTCCCGGAACCGATCCGCCGCCACCGACACCCACTCCGCCGAACCCCCGCGCCGGCACCGGTCCGCGAGCTCCGCGAGGGAGTCCGCGGCCTCCTGCCACATCCGCTGGTTCGTCTCGAGTTCGTCGATGAGCATGCCTCCACGGTGCTCCCTGCGACGGTCCCACCGACAGTCGCCGGATCGCCCTGTGGAAGACGGCGCACGCATCCACACCGGGCGACCGCAGCCGTGCACCGGTCGTCCCCGAGCCGGCGCAGCCATGCACCGGTCATCTCCGGGCCGGCATACCCGATACGCAGCGGTCCCTCCCCGGTCATCGGCGAACGATCCTCCGCCCCCGGGAACGCGGGGCGACCGCCGTCCGGACGCCCCGCCCGTCCGCGGAGAGTGCGTGCGAAGATGGGCACATGACTCGCGTGACTCTCGCCCAGCTCGATCCCGCCATCGCCCTCGGACCGCTCGACGGCCGCTACCGGGCCGATGCCGCCCCGCTCGTCGACTTCCTCTCCGAGGCCGCCCTCAACCGCGACCGGATCCATGTCGAGGTCGAATGGTTCATCCACCTCGCGGAGAATTCCGTCGTCCCCGGCACCCGCGCGCTCCTCGACGATGAGAAGGAGCAGCTCCGCTCGCTCGTCACCGGCTTCGACCACGAGACGATCTCCCAGCTCGCGACCTTCGAGGCCGTCACGGTCCACGACGTCAAGGCCGTCGAGTACACGATCAAGGAGGCGCTGAGCCAGATCGGCGCCGACGACCTCGCCGAGCTCGTCCACTTCTGCTGCACCTCCGAGGACATCAACAACCTGTCCTACGCGGTGGGGATCAAGGGTGCGATCGAGACCGTGTGGCTGCCCCGCGCCGCTGCGCTCATCGACGCCCTCGCCGCGATGGCCGCCGACCTCGCCGACGTCCCCATGCTCTCCCACACCCACGGACAGCCGGCGACCCCGACGACGATGGGCAAGGAGCTCGCCGTCGTCGTCCACCGCCTCCACCGGCAGTACGACCGGATCGCAGCGACGGAGTACCTCGGCAAGATCAACGGCGCGACCGGCACCTACGCCGCCCACACGGTCACCGTCCCCGGCGCCGACTGGCCCGCCCTCGCCCGCGCGTTCGTCGAGAAGCTCGGCCTGACCTTCAACCCGCTCACCACCCAGATCGAGTCCCACGACTGGCAGGCGGAGCTCTACGCCGACGTCGCGCGGTTCAACCGGATCGCCCACAACCTCGCGACCGACATGTGGACCTACATCTCGATGAACTACTTCACCCAGATCCCGGTCGAGGGTGCCACCGGTTCGTCGACGATGCCGCACAAGGTCAACCCGATCCGGTTCGAGAACGCCGAGGCGAATCTCGAGCTCTCGTGCGCCCTCCTCGACTCGCTCGCCTCGACCCTGGTGACGAGCCGGATGCAGCGCGACCTCACCGACTCGACGTCCCAGCGCAACATCGGCGTGGCTCTCGGGCACTCGGTGCTCGCGCTCAACAACCTCGTCAAGGGCCTCGACAAGCTCGCGATCAGCACCACCGCCCTCGATGCGGACCTCGACGCGAACTGGGAGGTGCTCGCGGAGGCGATCCAATCGGTCATGCGCGCCGCGTACCTCCAGGGCGTGCCCGGGATGGAGAACCCCTACGAGAAGCTCAAGGAGCTCACCCGCGGCCACCGAGTGGGGCGTACGGAGCTCGAGGAGTTCGTGCGCTCGCTCGGTCTGCCGGAGGCGGAGACCGAGCGGCTCGCCGCGCTCAGCCCGGCGACATACACCGGCCTGGCCGCGGATCTCGCCCGCGCCGAGGCCGCCGCCTGGCAGAACCGCCCGACCGACCGCACGCAGGCCTGACCCCCGGCCGACCGCGCACAGGGCTGGTCCCCGGCCGCTCCGTCCGAGTAGCCCCTGGCGGTCCGGTCGCACGGTGCGGCCCCGGGCCGGTCAGCACTCCGCTGCATGCGCCGGTCCGATCGGTCGCGCGCCGCAGCGGCAACGGGAACTGCTGTGGCTGGCGGAAACTGTACAGTCTCCGTCGGCGATTGCAGTTTCCGTCGTCATCTGGCGGATCGGCCACCGACACCCGCCAGAATCGGACCTTCAGGCCACGACGGAGCAGCACCGGAAACCGCACCGGTCAACGGGAACTGCGATGACTGGCGGAAACTGCGAAGTTTCTGTCGGCCATCGCAGTTTCTGTCGTCATCTGCCGGATCAGCCGCTTACGCAACCCCGGGCCAACCCTTCGGGCCCGCCTGGACCGACCCCCGCCCCAGCGCGACCACTGACGCGCCCGGGCCGATTCTTCACTTCATCCGGAGGGCGCGCAGGACGTCGAGGGCGCCGGTCATGACCTGCTGGAATCGCTCCGGGGTGAGTGATCCGCTCGGCGCGAGCGGGAGCAGCGCCTGGTGGGCGATCGTGCGGGTGCGGGTGAACTGGAGCAGCCCCTCCGGCCCGTGGCGGTGCCCCAGCCCGGAGGCCTTGACGCCGCCGGAGGGCGCATCGATCGAGCCCCACGCCGCGGCGAAGGCCTCGCCGACGTTGACCATCCCGGCATCGAGCCGCCGGGCCACGGCCGTTCCGCGGCGCTTCGAACCGGCGAACACGCTCGCGTTGAGACCGTACGGGGTGTCGTTCGCGGCGCGGACCGCCGCGTCCTCGTCGGCGAAGGGATGGACCGCGACGACGGGGCCGAAGGTCTCCTCGCGGGAGAGTGCCGCGGACTCCGGGACGTCGACGAGCACGGTCGGCTCGAAGAAGTACGGGCCGAGTTCCGGGCGGGCCCGGCCGCCGGCGAGGACCCGCGCGCCCCGGGCGGTCGCATCGTCGACGTGGTCCCGAACCCGGTCGAGCTGCCCGGCCGAGGTCAGGGTCCCGATCTCGCACGAGTAGTCGAACGCGGCCCCCATCGACAGGGCACGGGCCGCCTCCGCGAACCGCGTGCAGAACTCCTCGAACACCGGGCGGGCGACGTAGATCCGCTCGATCGAGAGGCACAGCTGGCCGCTCGAGCTGAACGCGCCGCGCACCGCACCGGCGACAGCGGCGTCGAGGTCCGCATCCGCGCACACGATCATCGGGTTCTTGCCCCCGAGCTCGAGGGCGGTGGGCAGCAGCCGCGATGCCGCCTCGGCGGCCACCGCGCGGCCGGCCCGGGTGGAGCCGGTGAAGGACAGCCCGTCGACCCCGTCGAGGAGCGGTGCGCTCACTGCGTCGACCTCGCCGGGAACGAGCTGCCACACGTCAGCGGGCAGTCCCGCGCTCACGGCGAGGCGACGGACGAGGACGGCCGAGAGCGGGGTCCGCGAATCGGGCTTGTGGACGACCGCATTGCCCGCCGCGAGCGCTGCGAGCAGATCCGTCCCGCCGAGGGAGAGCGGATAGTTCCACGGACTGATGAACCCGACGACGCCGAGCGGGGAGTGGTCGACGCGCGTCGTGGTGAGGCCGGGGACCGCGCCCCGCCGCGGCTGCGGACGGAGCACCCGCGGCGCCGTCACCCCGTAGTAGCGGCACACGTTGTAGGCGTCGAGCACCTCGTCGTAAGCGTGCTGTCGGGACTTCCCGTTCTCCGCCTGGATGACGTCGAGGAGCAGCTCCTCGTGGGAGCGGATGAGGGTATGGAGCCGGAGCAGCACCGCGGCCCGCTCCCGCACGGGCCGGTTCGCCCAGGCGCGGGCGGCGATCGCGGCCGTGCGCACCTTGCGCTCGACGTCCGCGGCGGTGTTCGCGGCGAAGGATGCGAGGCGCTCCCCGGTCAAGGGGGCGTCGACCTCGATGGCGGGACCGGAACCCGCGGCCTCGGCGAGCGGATCGGCGGCGAGGAACTCGCGGAGCCTCTCCGGCAGCGCGAGCAGCGCCCGGCCGGAGGCGTCGGAGCGCTCGTGACGATCGTCGGTGCGGAGGGCGGAGGATGTGGCAGTCATCCCGCGATTGTGTCAGATCACTCTGCTCGAGCCGGGTCGCCCGGGGCCTTCCTGCTCTAGACTTCCCCCATGGCCTACTCGTCAGTAATGAGAGCGATCGCCGGGGTGGACGGCCCCCTCGGGGTCATCGACCTCGCCGCCCTCGACCGCAACATCGCCGCTCTGCGCCGGCGCGCGGGCGGACTGCCGATCCGCGTCGCGACGAAATCCGTGCGGGTCCCCGCCGTTCTCGACCGGGTCCTCGCCGCCGACGGCTACCGCGGCCTCCTCGCCTTCTCCCTCCCGGAGGCGCTCGATCTCCACCGGCGCGGATTCCGCGACATCCTCGTCGCCTATCCGACGGTCCACCGCGGCGCCCTCCGCGCTCTCGCCACCGACGCCGACGCACTGTCCCACATCACCCTCGTCGTCGACTCGACCACCGGGGTCGACCTGGTCCTCGCCGCGCTCCGCGATCATGCTCCCGGCTCCCGCCCGCCCGTGCGCCTGTGCATCGAGGTCGATGCGTCCTTCCGCCCGGCCCCCGCCTCACCCGCGGTCGCGTGCACTTGGGAGCGCGCCGCAGCCCGGTCCGGGGATCCGCCGAGGCGCTCGCCCTCGTCGAGCAGATCGCGTCCCGCCCGGGCTGTCGGCTCGTCGGCGTCCTGTCCTACGAGGGCCAGATCGCCGGGCTCGGCGACGCCGGTGCCGATCCCCGCGCCCTCGTCGTGCGGTCCGTGCGCCGCCTGTCCATCGCGGAGCTGGCCGAGCGCCGGACCCGCGTCATCGCCGATATCCGCGCCGGAGGTGTTCGATCTCGCTCGGCTCAGCGTCGGCGTACTCGGCGTCATCACCGAGGTCGAGCTCGCCTGCGTGCCGGCGTTCGACCTCGTCGCCCACGAGCGCTCCGAGTCCCTCGACGCACTCCTCGAGACCTTCGTCGACCGCTCCCGCACGGCCGACCACCTCGAGTTCTACTGGTTCCCCCACACCGATCGCGCGCTCGTCAAGACGAACGTCCGGGTCGCACCCGGGGCGGCGGCACCGGCCGGGATGCCCGCGGCCGGTCCCCGCGGTCGCCTCGCACGGCTCGTCAGCGAGGAGATCCTCGACAACGGGGGCCTGCGGGCGATCAGCGAGCTCGGCCACCGCATCCCGTCCCTCGTCCCGGCGCTCAACCGGCTCGCCGCCGCGGCGACCTCGAACCGCCTCTACCGGGCGCCCGCCCACGAGGTCTTCGTCTCACCGCGCCGCGTCCGCTTCACCGAGATGGAGTACGCGGTGCCGCTCGCCGCCGGACCCGAGGCGCTCGCCCGGATCCGCGCCCTCATCGAGCGCCGGCGGTGGCGGATCTCGTTCCCGATCGAGGTCCGCACGGCCGCCGCCGACGACGTCCCGCTGTCGACCGCGTACGGCCGGGAGTCGATGTACATCGCCTGCCACCGCTTCCACCGCGACCCGTTCGAGGACTGCTTCCGGCGCATCGTGGAGATCCTCCTCGAGCTCGGCGGGCGGCCGCACTGGGGCAAGCTCCATACGCTCGAGGCCGCCGGGCTCTCTGAGCGGTACCCGCGGTTCGAGGACTTCCGGGAGCTGCGGGCCCGGCTCGATCCTGCGGCGGTCTTCGGCAGCGCCTACACCGACGCGCTCTTCGCCCCCGGACGCTGAAGCCCCCCGACCCGGGAGGCACCTGCGCGGGAGGCGCTCGCATCCGCATGGGAGCACGCGCACCGGGAGTCAGGCGCCCGCACCGTGAGCGCGGCACTCGCGCCATCAACCAGGTGCTCGCACCGGGAGGCGCCCGTGCCAGGGCCGCGGCACGCGGGCCGGGAACGCCGCACGCGGGCCGGAAGCCAGGCTGGCAGTCGTCCCCGTCGCCCCCGATCAGTCGAGGAGTCGGTACTCGAGCACCGGTCGGCCGGCAGACCCGTAGCGCGGGCGCCGGTCGAGGCCGCCGGCATCGGTGAGCGCCTCGAGATAGCGCCGGGCGGTGACGCGGGAAACCCCGATCCGCTCGCCCACCTCGGCGGCCGACAGCGCGGAGCCGTCGGACAGCACCGCGGTGATCTGCTCCTGCACGGCCTCCGGGACGCCCTTCGGCGCGGCCACCGCCGGGGCGGCGCCGATCGCGGCGAGTGCGGCGTCGACCTCGTGCTGCGTCATCTCCGCGCCCGAGTCCTCGGCGACCAGCGTCGCCCGGTAGGCGAGATAGGCCTCGAGCTTGCTCTTGAAGACCGGGAAGGTGAAGGGCTTGATGATGTACTGGACGACACCGAGCGAGAGCGCCTCCTGCACGACCTGGAGGTCGCGGGCGGCGGTGACCGCGACGACGTCGACGGGGATGTGCTTGCCGCGGATGGCGCGGAGCAGCTGCAGGCCGTGGCCGTCGGGGAGGTTCATGTCGAGGAGCACGAGCGCGATCCGGGAGGGATCCATCCCGTAGATCTGGCCGCTGAGAGCGGCGAGCGCCTGCGTGGCGTTCCGGGCGATCCCGGCGACGTGGAAGCCGTCGAGCCGGGACACGTACTGGGCATGCGCCTTCGCCGCGACGCTCTCGTCCTCGACGACGAGCACCCCGACTCCATCGTTCTCGGTCCGGCCGTGCTGTGATCCCATGACGGCCCCAGTCTAGTCCGTGCCCGGCTTCCCGCCGGATCCGCGCGCCCACGCCGGCCGCGCAGCGGGATCCGGCCGCTCAGGCCCGGGGCTCCGCGGGCGCATCCGACCCGGCGTCTCCCACAGTCGACCCGGTGTCCCCCGCATCCGGCCCCGCGTCCTCCGCATCCGGCCCGGTGTCTCCCGCAGCCGGCCCGGAGGCGCGCTCGGCCGCGCCGGGCAGCCACACGTCGAAGGCGGCGCCCAGCGGATCGCCCTCGCAGTCCGGTCCGCCGCGCACGTCGATCGCTCCGCCCAGGCGCCGCACCGCCTGCACGACGAGGGACAGCCCGACGCCGCGCGAACCGCTCTCGGTGCGGCCCGGACCGCTGTCGGATCCCACACCGTCGTGCTTGGTGGAGAACCCGCGCTCGAACACCTGGTCGACGGCCTCCTCGGGGATGCCCGGGCCGTCGTCGGCGACCTCGATGGTGTAGCCGCGCTCCTCGGTGCCGGCGATCCGCAGGTGGACACGCCGCCGGTCCGCGGGCACGCTCGGCAGGGAGACGGCGTCGAAGGCGTTGTCGAGGAGGTTGCCGACCACGGTGACGAGATCCCGGTCGTCGGCGCTGAGCGCGCCGGCGAGGTCCGCGGTGTCGACGACGAGCTCGATCCCGTCCTCCTTCGCCTGGGCGAACTTGGTGAGCAGGAGGGCCGACAGCACCGGATGATCGAATCCGCCGAGCAGGTTGTCCGCCGGGCGGTCCATCTGGTCGATCTCACGGGTGGCGAACTCGAGCGCCTGATCGCTGTGTCCGATCTCGATGAGCGACACCATGGTGTGGAGCCGGTTGGCGTACTCGTGGGTCTGGGAGCGCAGGGACTCCGAGAAGGAGCGCACCGATACGAGCTCGCCGGCGAGCTCCTGGAGCTCGGTGTGATCGCGCATCGTCGTGACCCAGGTATCGGCGGACTGGGCGGTCGGCTGCTGGTTGACGACGAGCACGTGGTCGTCGGTGTAGTGGATCTCGTCGCGCGCCCAGCGGCCCTCGGCGAGCAGGTCGCGCAGCGATCCGGGCAGATCGAGGTCGGCGATCCGCACCGGCTCCCCCGCGGTGTCAGCGGGAAGCCCGAGGAGCTCGGCGGCCTCGGCGTTGTGGACGACGATGCCGTGGTTGCGGTCGATGAGGAGCAGCCCCTCGCTCACCGATTGGAGGACCGAGGCGTAGAAGTCGAGCATCTCGCCGAGCTCCTGGGTGCCGTAGTCGCCGGTCACCCGCTTGAGCCCGCGCGAGGCGAGCCACACGGCGACGGTGCCCATGAGGACGGTGAGCGCCCCCATGCCGATGATCCACCGGCCCTGGGGCCCGAAATCGCTCCGGATGGTGTCCGCGCGCAGGCCGGTCGCGACGACGGCGGCGACCTCGGCGTCCTCCGACCGCTCCGGGCCCGGGGGCTCGGAGCGGATCGGCGCGACCGCGTAGAGCGTCCCGCCCTCGTCGTCGTCGACGAACTGGACGACGGTGCGCCCGGCGAGCACCGCGTTCCCGTCGACGAGCGCGAGGACCTCGCCCACCGCGGGGTCGTCGGCGGCGGTCCCGGCGACCTCGCGCGGACCGGGCTCCGCGGTCGAGCCCGGGGCGTCGGCACGGATGGTCTCCCCCGCCTCGGTCCCGGTGGTGCCGATCTCGGCCCCGCGCAGCGCATCGGCGGAGAACACTGCGAGGCTGTCGAGTCCGTAGTCCGCCTGGACACCGGTGAGGAAGTCGGTGAGGTCCTCACGGCCGCGGGTGCCCTCGACCCAGCCCGGACCGGGACCGGGGGCCGCCTCCCCGTCCTCGACGACGAACGCCGAGCCGGCGAACAGCGCGTCGTGGATCGCCGGGGAGTCCGCGACGGATTCCGCCGAGGCCACGAGGAGATCCTGGAAGTGCTCGTTGTTCGACTGCGACAGCTGGATGTAGAGGATCGTCGTGGTGAGGAGGACGATGCCGAGGAACATCACGGTGATGGCGCGGAGGATCTGGCCGGCGACCCCGATCCGGAACCACGACAGCGGTCCCCTCCGACGCGCGCCGCGCCGATCCGGACGGCGCCGGTACAGGGGCAGCCGCTGCCGTGCGGAGGCATCGGACTGCTGCGAGGCGGCCTCGCCCGCGGGGGCGCTCCCGGGCGACCCGCCGGAGCCGGATGCCGCGGCGTCCACGGTGGCCGCAGAGGCGTCGGGCGCCGAGGTGTCCGCAGGGCCGTCCGGACGCTCCGCTCCGACCCGCCCGTGCTCGCCGGCGGTGCCGCGGGGCGTCGCCGGCACCGGGTGCGGCGGCCGGGCGGACGGCTCGGGGATCGGGCGGGAGGTCATGGGGCCATTGTGCCGCAGGCGGGCGTCCTGCGGATGCGGGACGGTGCTCCCGAACCCGTTGATAGATACCCCTTAGGGGTATATAATAGGGCCATGGACACGACACCGCCCGCGCCTCCCACCGATACCGGCGCCCCCGCACCCCCGCACGGATACACCTCCGACAAGAAGGCCTACCTCGCGCGGATGAAGCGCATCGAGGGACAGGTGCGCGGCATCGGCCGGATGATCGAGGAGGACCAGTACTGCATCGACATCCTCACCCAGGTGTCCGCCGCCACCGCCGCCCTCCACGCGGTGTCGATCCGCCTGCTCGAGGAGCACATGCAGCACTGCGTGGTCACCGCCGCGCAGGAGTCCCCCGAGGCCGCCGAGCAGAAGATCGCCGAGGCCGCGGCCGCGATCGCCCGACTCATCAAGAGCTGACCCGGCCGCACCCGCGGCCCCGCGCGGTGCCGCCGAGCGCGGCACCGCACACCATCGAAGGAGCACAGGATGACCACCACGACATCGATCACCGTCACCGGGATGACCTGCGGGCACTGCGTCGCCGCCGTCAAGGAGGAGCTCGGAGCACTCCCCGGAGTCACCGCCGTCGACGTCGACCTCGAGGCCGGCGGGAGCTCGCCGGTGACGATCACCTCCGAGCAGCCGCTCGATGCCGCCGCCGTGCACGCCGCAGTCGACGAGGCCGGCTACGAGGTCGAGTGACATGACCGCGTCCCGCTCCCCCCAGCCGCCCGCCCCGTCGGGCGCTCCGGGCGGCGACACCGCCGTCCGCGAGCTCGACCTCGACATCACCGGCATGACCTGCGCGTCGTGCTCGGCCCGGATCGAGAAGAAGCTCAACAGGCTCGACGGGGTGAGCGCGAGCGTCAACCTCCCGCTCAACTCCGCCCACGTCGAGGTCACCGGAGCGGTGAGCGACGAGCAGATCACCGATACGGTCTCGCGCGCCGGCTACTCCGCGACCGTCCGGGAGCCCTTCACCGGCACCGGGCCGGAGGTCGTCGACTACGGCACCGGCCGGCTCCGCTCCCGCCTCATCGGCTCCGCGATCCTCGGGATCCCCGTCGTCGCGATCTCGATGGTGATGAGCTGGCACTTCCCCGGCTGGCACTGGGTTGTCACGGCCCTGAGCCTGCCGGTCGTCACGTGGGGCGCCTGGCCGTTCCACCGCGCAGCCTTCAAGGCCGCGCGCGGCGGCTCGACGACGATGGACACCCTGGTGAGCATCGGCATCACCGTCGCGACCCTGTACTCGCTCGTCACCCTCGGGATCGCAGTGTCCCAGGGCCACATCCTCCACCTCCCGCACGACTTCCACATCTGGTTCGAGGCGGCGGTCGCGATCACCGTGTTCCTGCTCCTCGGCAGGCTCACCGAGGAGCGGGCCAAGGGGTCTGCGACCCGCGCCCTCCGTGAGCTGCTCAGCCTCGGTGCGCGCTCGGCCACCGTGCTGCGCGGCACCGGTGCGGACCGCACCGAGGTCGAGGTCCCCGTCGAGGAGCTCGCGATCGGCGATGTGTTCCGGGTCCGCCCGGGCGAGAAGATCGCCACCGACGGGGTCGTCGTCGCCGGCCACACGGCTGTCGACGAATCGATGCTCAGCGGCGAGAGCGTGCCGGTCGAGGTCGCCGAGGGCGATCCGGTCACCGGCGCCACCGTCAACACCTCGGGCTCGATCGAGGTGCGCGCCACCCGGGTGGGCGCGGAGACGACGCTCGCCGCGATGGCCGACCTCGTCACCCGCGCGCAGACCGGCAAGCCGCCGGTGCAGCGCCTCGCCGACCGAGTGTCGGCCGTCTTCGTCCCCACGGTCATCGCCATCGCGGTGCTCACCCTGCTCGTCTGGGGTCTGCTCGTCGGCACCTGGACCGGGGGTCTCCACGCCGCGCTCACCGTCCTCATCATCGCGTGCCCGTGCGCCCTCGGCCTCGCCACGCCAACCGCCCTCGCGGTGTCCTCCGGACGCGGCTCGCAGCTCGGCATCCTCGTCTCCGGACCCGAGGTCATGGAGAGCACGCGGACCGTCGACACCATCGTGCTCGACAAGACCGGCACCGTGACCGAGGGCCGGATGGAGGTCGTCGGCCACGACCTCTCCGCGGAGCACCTCGCACTCGTCGGCGCCGCGGAGTCGCGCAGCGAGCACCCGATCGCCCAGGCGATCGCGCGTTCCGCGAGCGCTGCGGGCACCGCGCGCTCCGGTCTCGAGGTCCGCGATTTCGAGAACATCCCCGGCGGCGGCATCCGCGCCGTCGTCGACGGGCACGCTCTCCTCGTCGGTCGGCCCGGACTGCTCCGCGAGGCCGGGGTGCCCGATGTCGCCGAGGAGTCGGACGGCGCCGCGGCCACGCTCGTCGCAGCCGCCGTCGCCGGCGCGTACGTCGGCCGGGTCGAGGTCGCCGACACCGTCAAGGCCTCGGCGCGCGACGCGATCGCCGAGCTCCGCGATCTCGGTCTCGAGCCGGTGCTCCTCACCGGCGACCATGCCGGAGCGGCGGATGCGGTCGCCGCAGAGGTCGGCATCGAGCGCGTCCACGCCGACGTCCGCCCGGCCGACAAGGTCGCGGTCATCGAGGAGCTCCAGGCCGCGGGCCGCTCGGTGGCGATGGTCGGCGACGGCGTCAACGACGCCGCGGCGCTCGCCCGCGCCGACCTCGGGCTCGCGATGGGCAGCGGCACCGACGCAGCGATCGCCGCCTCGGACATCACGCTCGTGTCGAGCGACCCGCAGCAGATCCCGCAGGCGGTCCGGCTCTCCCGCCGCACCCTCGCGATCATCAAGGGCAACCTGTTCTGGGCATTCGCCTACAACACCGCGGCGATCCCGATCGCGGCGCTCGGTCTGCTCGATCCGATGATCGCCGGCGCGGCGATGGCGTTCAGCTCGGTGTTCGTCGTCCTCAACAGCCTGCGACTGCTCCGGTTCCGCTGATCCGCCCCGAAACAGCAATTTCGGAAGGTTCCTGGGAGCGGAACCTTCCGAAATCGCAATCTCACGGACTGTCTCACGACTGATGAGAGCGCTGCAGTCCACAGCCGGACGAGCGGCCGCGGGTCACTTGAGGACGGGGAACTCCGTGCTCTCGTGCTGGGTGTCGTTGCGCCCGATCCAGTTGAGGAGGGCGGCGACCGCGGACACGACGACGAAGGTGACAGCGGCGTAGAGAACGGACAGGCCGAGCGCGGTGAGCGACTTCCATGCCTGGGTGAAGATCAGCGTCGACAGGAACACCACCATCGCGGCGATGAATCCGAAGATCAGCGCATGCTGGTAGGTCACGTCCTTCGTCGGCTCCTCCGCGGGAGGGCCGGAGTGCTGGGAAGCCTTCATCATGCCGCCCAGTCTACGCCTCGCGGCTGACCGAGCACTCAGGGTCGGGCGCCTCCGCGCTCCCCACCTCGGCGCCCGCCCCGCCCCACCGCGCCTCACCCACGCCCCACCCGCCGGGCTCCTTGAGTGCGCACGTTCCGCGGGGCACACTGTGATGGTGACAACGACGCCCGGTTTCCCGCGCCGCGCTCGGCGAGGCCGCGCGCACCGCGCTCTCGCCGCGCCCGCCCTCGTCCTCACCGGTGCGATCGCGCTCGCCGGATGCGGTCCGGACCCGGGTCTGCGGATCGAGAATCCACAGGGCGTCCCCTCCTCCACCGCGCGACCGCCCGCACCGGCCGGACCGGCGGACGAGCCGTTCTCGGCGGACGAGATCCGCGAGGCGCTCATCGCCGACGACACCGTGACGAATATGCCCGACGTCGAGCAGGTCGACGAGGTCCTCCTCGTGTGCACCGAGTGCATCGAGCTCGCCGCACCGGTCGTCGCCGACGGCCGGAAGTTCCAGGTCGCGATGGTGTCCACTCCCAGCGACGACCGGACGTTCGCCGGGGTCGTGGTGTCGCAGTCCGAGGACCGTCCCCGCATCAACCTGATAGTTTCGGGCCATGATCTGACGCTCTCCCCCGGGCGCGGAGGCACCCTGGTCGCCCAGGAGTCGATGTACCGCGAGGGAGATCAGGAGTGTTGCCCATCCGGCTGGTCGGTCCGGGTCTTCCGCTACCAGGACGGATCCTTCGAAGCCGGGCAGCGGATCACGCAGAACGACGGGGCATGAGGAACGAGGAGAAGAATGCATATCGTGCTGGTCGAGGATGACGAGGTCATCCGCGAGACCACCCAGATCTCCCTCGAGCGGTTCGGCTACACCGTCTCGGCGTTCGAGGACGGCCGCGACGGCTATGAGTTCGTCGCCGACCACGGCGCCGACGTCGTGCTCCTCGACCTCATGCTCCCGACGATGAACGGCGCGTCGATCTGCCGCGCGATCCGCGAGCGCTCGACGACGCCGATCATCATCATCTCCGCCCGCTCCGAGCCGATCGACATCGTCCAGGCCCTCGAGGCCGGGGCCGACGACTACCTGACGAAGCCCTTCGACATGCAGGTGCTCAACGCCCGCATCCGGGCCGTCGTGCGCCGCTTCATCACCGCCGGGACCGGACGCATGGGGTTCTCCCCCGACGAGGTCGACGCCGGCGCCGCGGAGCCGACCCTCGGGGCCTCCGGCATGATCGACACCGACGGGATCCCCGAGGTGCTCGGCCCCTCCCCCGGACTCGCCCCGCCGCGCGCCTCGGGAGCGCCCGCATCACCTCAGGCGGGCACCCCGGCCGGCTACCCCGCGCGGCCCGCGCAGCGTCCGAGCGCCGGCGCCCCCGCGCCCGGCGCGGCACCGGATCGGGCCGGATCGCCCGCCCGCGAGGAGCTCGGGCCGTACCGCACCCAGCTCGGTTCCCTCGTGCTCGACACCGGCCGCCTCACCGTGATGGTCGACGGCGCCGAGGTCCACCTCACCCCGACCGAGCTGCGGGTGCTGCTCCTCCTCACCGAGGAGCCCGGCCACGTGTACTCCCGCGAGAAGATCGCCTACACGGTCTGGGGGTACGAATGGGCCGGCGACTCCCGCGTCGTCGACGTCCACATCCAGCGCCTCCGGAAGAAGATCGGCGCCCGCATGATCGAGACCGTGCGCGGCTTCGGCTACCGGTTCGCCGGCTGACGGGGACCTGCCGTGTCACTCCGGTGGAAGATCGTCATCCTCATCGTCTCCTCGGTGATCATCGCGGTCCTCTCGTGCGGCGTCGTCGTGCGCCAGAGCGCGGCCGCCGCGGAGGACGACCGGATGCGGCAGAACATCAGTGCCCAGCTCTCCGACGCGATCTCGATCTACGCCGACACCGGGGTCCTCACCCTCAACACGAGCGTCGACGACCCCGACCTGCCCGCCGAGGCGCGCGAGGCCGCGCTCGCCGGACGGAGCGTGACGATCCGCGGGGTCGCCGACGGGGCCGAGGTGATCTGGGCCGCCGCACCGATCGAGGTCGGCTCGCACACCGCCGTGATCGCGGTGCGCACCACCACCGCGGAGTCCCAGCAGCTCCTCACCGCGATCGACCGGGCGATCCTGTTCGGCATGCTCGGCTCGGCGGTCGTCATCGGCGGCATCGGCTCGCTCGTCGCCGGCCAGATCTCGCGCCGACTCACCCTGGGCGCCCAGGCCGCGCGGAAGATCGCCGCCGGCGACACCCAGACCCGGATCTCCGACGTCATCGACACCGGCGACGACGAGGTGGCGGCCTTCGCCGCGGCGGCCGACTCCGCCGTCCAGCGGCTCGCGGAGAAGCTCGACTCCGAGCAGCGCTTCACCTCCGACCTCGCCCACGAGATGCGCACCCCGCTCACCGGGCG
>ERZ501033.128-NODE-128-length-15484-cov-5.926891_pt1 | contig 15484 bp, 11 predicted proteins | sample MGYA00248844_ERZ501033 | MGnify/ENA primary metagenome ERZ501033 (study PRJEB25958, sample SAMN03398539) | human skin metagenome | study: EMG produced TPA metagenomics assembly of the Human Skin Microbiome Metagenome (human skin metagenome) data set.
GCGGGCCGAAGCCATGCCGAAGCTCTCCTTGTAGAGGCGGCCGTCGGCGGCTCGCCGCAGCTCCCCGGGGCTCTCGTGGGTTCCGGCGAACCAGGAGCCCACCATGACCTGGCTGGCGCCCGCGGCCAGCGCCAGGGCGGCATCCCGGGGATGCTTCACGCCGCCGTCCGCCCACACGGACCCGCCCAGCTCGGCGGCGGCCTCGGCGCACTCGAGCACGGCCGACAGCTGGGGACGCCCCACGGCGGTCATCATGCGGGTCGTGCACATGGCCCCCGGGCCCACACCGACCTTCACGATGTCCGCCCCGGCCCCCAGCAGGTCGCGCACGCCGTCCGCCGTGACCACGTTGCCCGCCACGATCGGGCGGGAGGCGGCCACCGTCCGCACGGTCTCCAGCGCCTGCAGCATCTTCCGCTGGTGCCCGTGAGCGGTGTCGACCACCAGCACGTCGACGCCGGCCTCGACGAGCGCTCGGGCCCGACCCTCCACATCGCCGTTGATGCCGATGGCCGCGGCGACCCTCAGCCGTCCGTCGGCATCCGTGCTCGGCGCGTAGATCGTGGCGCGCACAGCCGCCTGGGAGGTGATCACGCCGAGCGCGATGCCCTCGGCGGAGACCACCGGGGCCACCTCGGTGCCGGACTGCGCCAGGCGCTGGCTGACGGCTGCCATGGTCGGCACCAGCGACGACGGGGCCGCACCGATGCCCTCGACGGCCAGGTCCTGCTCCGGGATCGCCGGCAGGTCCGTGCGCATGACCGAGCGCAGCGAGGCGCCGCTGTCCGCCTCCTGGCAGTCCGGCTCCTGGACGAGCCCGAGCAGTCGACCGTCGTCGTCGACGACCAGCACGCTGCCGTGGGCGTACTCGCCCAGTCGCGTCCGGGCGTCGTGGACGGTGTCCTCAGCGCGGAAGGTGCGCGCCGAGAGGAAGCGCAGGGGACGCGCCTTGACCCAGTCGGTCTCCCGGGCCACGACCTCCAGCGGGAGGTCCTGCGGCAGCACTGCCAGGCCGCCGCGCCGGGCCATGGACTCGACCATCCGCTTGCCGGTCACCGCGGTCATGTTCGCGGCCACCAGCGGGATCGTGGAGCCGGTCGGATCGGGCGCCGCCAGGTCCACGTCGAAGCGCGAGGAGGTCGCGGAGGACGACGGGACCAGGAAGGCGTCGTCGTAGGTCAGATCCGTGACAGGGGTGTTGAGGAATCGCACGCACCGAAGTCTAGGACCGCCGTTCAGCCGCGCGGGCCACGGGCGCGGCCCCTGCTGGCCCTGGCCGACTCGCCCTACTAGACTCTGGATGCATATGACCGCACCCGGGAGCAGCGCCTCCAGCCGCGTCCCGGGCTGAGTCGGAACGGGCGGATTCGACGACGAGCCGCCCTTCAGGGTCCGGACCCGGCAGGGCGGTCCTCAGGCGCGGCCGACGGCGGCCGCGGCGATACTGACGACAGAATGAGGCGTAGGCACGTGCCAAGCACACCACGAGATCTGATCCCGGAAGAGTTCGCGGGCAACGAGTGGCTGGTCGAGGACCTCTACGAGCGCTACCGGAAGGATCGCGACTCGGTCGATCGTGACTGGTGGCCGGTGTTCGAGGCCATGGACCGCGCCGCATCCTCCGGCAGCGAGAGCGCGGCAGCTTCCCCGGAGCCCCCGGCAGAGGCCACGACGAACGAGTCCGCAGCAGAGGCGGAGGCACCGGCGAAGAAGCCGGCGCCGTCCTCCGCCGCGCAGCAGAAGGGTCCGAGCGCCGCCGCCTCGAAGCCCGCCCCCCAGAAGACCACGAACAAGAGCACCCAGGAGAGCACCCCAGTGGAGTCCACCTCGGCAGGATCCGCAGAGCAGCCGCAGGACGAGCCGCAGGACAAGGTGGTGAAGCTGCGCGGGCCGGCCAAGGCCGTGGCCGCCAACATGGAGGCCTCCCTGTCGGTCCCCACCGCCACGACCGTGCGCGCGGTGCCGGCCAAGCTGCTGATCGACAACCGCATCGTCATCAACTCCCACCTGGCCCGCAACCGCGGCGGCAAGGTCTCCTTCACGCACCTGATCGGCTACGCCGTCATCAAGGCGCTGAAGAAGATGCCGTCCATGAACGTCACCTATGAGGAGCAGGACGGCAAGCCGGTGGCCATCCACCCGGCGCACGTCAACTTCGGCCTGGCGATCGACCTGCCCAACAAGGACGGCTCGCGCAACCTGGTGGTGCCCAACATCAAGGGCGCCGAGGACCTCACCTTCCGCGAGTTCTGGGATGCCTACGAGGACATGGTCGGCCGTGCCCGCAAGGGCGAGCTGACCATGGACGACTACGCCGGCACCACGGTCTCGCTGACCAACCCCGGCGGCATCGGCACCGTGCACTCCGTGCCCCGCCTGTCCAAGGGCCAGGCCACGATCGTGGGCGTCGGCGCGCTGGACTACCCCGCCGAGTTCCGCGGCTCCTCCCCCCGCACCTTGGCGCGCAATGCGATCTCCAAGGTCATCACCCTGACCTCGACCTACGACCACCGCGTCATCCAGGGCGCCGGCTCCGGCGAGTTCCTGAAGCTGATCGAGTCCTACCTGCTCGGCGACGAGTTCTGGGACGAGGTCTTCCACGGGCTGAGGATCCCCTACGAGCCCGTGCGCTGGGTCACCGACAACCAGGTGAACCCGGAGACCGAGGTCAACAAGGTCGCCCGGATCCAGCAGCTGATCCACGCCTACCGCGTCCGGGGCCACCTGATGGCCGCCATCAACCCGCTGGGCTACGAACAGCGCGCCCACCCGGATCTGGACATCCGCACCTACGGCCTGTCGCTGTGGGACCTGGACCGCGAGTGGCCCACCGGCGGCTTCGGCGGGGCGCGCATGCTGACCCTGCGCACCATCCTGGGCCTGCTGCGCGATGCCTACTGCCGCACGATCGGCGTCGAGTACATGCACCTGGACGCCCCCCAGGAGCGCGAGTTCTTCCAGGAGCGCCTGGAGAAGGGCTACACCAAGCCCTCGCGCGAGGAGCAGTTCCGCATCCTCAGCCGCCTCAACGCGGCCGAGGCCTTCGAGACCTTCCTGCAGACCAAGTACGTCGGCCAGAAGCGCTTCTCGCTGGAGGGCGGCGAGTCGCTGATCCCGCTGCTCGACGCCGTGATCTCCGATGCCGCCGATCAGAACCTCGCCGGCGTGGCCATCGCCATGGCCCACCGCGGGCGCCTCAACGTGCTGACGAACATCGCCGGCAAGTCCTACGCCCAGGTCTTCCGCGAGTTCGACGGCGGCCAGGATCCCCGCGCCGAGGGCTCCGGCGACGTCAAGTACCACCTGGGCACCGAGGGCACCTTCACCTCGGATGCCGGCAACCAGACCCAGGTCTACCTGGGTGCCAACCCGTCGCACCTCGAGGCCGCCGATCCGGTGATCGAGGGCGTCGCCCGCGCCAAGACCGATGTCCTGGGCGCAGGCCCCGAGGGCGACGGCACCTTCCCGGTGCTGCCCATCCAGGTCCACGGCGATGCCGCCATGGCCGGTCAGGGCGTGGTCTACGAGGTCATGCAGATGGCCGAGCTGCCCGCCTACGCCACGGGCGGCACGGTGCACGTCGTGGTGAACAACCAGATCGGGTTCACCACCGGTCCGGAGGCCGGTCGCACCTCGACCTACGCCACGGACGTCGCCCGCGCCGTGCAGGTGCCGACCTTCCACGTCAACGCCGATGACCCCGAGGCCGTCACCCACGTGGGCCAGATGGCCTTCGAGTACCGCGAGCGCTTCCACAAGGACGTCGTGATCGACCTGATCTGCTACCGCCGCCGCGGTCACAACGAGGGCGATGACCCCTCGATGACCCAGCCGGTGATGTACGACATGATCGATCAGAAGCGCTCCACGCGCCGGGTCTACACCGAGAACCTCGTGGGCCGCGGCGACATCAGCCAGGACGAGGCCGATCGCGCGCTCAAGGACTACCAGGAGCGCCTGGAGCGGGTGTTCACCGAGACCCACGAGGCCCAGACCTCCGAGGCCCCGCTGGTCACCGGCGATGCCGCCGCGATCTCGAACATCGAGCGCCCCTCAGCCCAGCAGGCCGATTCCGGGATCTCCATCCCCCGCTCGACCGCCATCTCCGTGGACACCGCCCGTCGTATCGGCCAGGCCCACCTCGAGTCGCCGGAGGACTTCACGGTCCACCGCAAGCTCACCAAGCTGCTCGAGCGCCGCGCAAAGATGACCGTCGACGGCGGCATCGACTGGGGCATGGGCGAGATCATGGCCTTCGGCTCCCTGCTGATGGAGGGCATCCCGGTGCGGATGTCGGGCCAGGACGTCCAGCGCGGCACGTTCACCCAGCGCCACGCGGTGCTCTTCGACAACGAGACCGGCAAGCCGTGGATCCCGATCAACGGCCTGGTCGATGACCAGGAGACGCTGGCGATCTACAACTCGCTGCTCTCCGAGTACGGCGTGCTCGGCTTCGAGTACGGCTACTCCGTCGAGCGCCCGGACGCCCTGACCGTGTGGGAGGCGCAGTTCGGCGACTTCATCAACGGCGCCCAGACGATCGTGGACGAGTTCGTCTCCTCGGCCGAGCAGAAGTGGGGCCAGCGCTCGTCGCTGGTCATGCTGCTGCCGCACGGCTACGAGGGTCAGGGCCCGGACCACTCCTCGGCCCGCATCGAGCGCTTCCTCGCGCTGTGCGCCGAGCGCAACATGATCGTGGCGCAGCCGTCGACCCCGGCGAACCACTTCCACATGCTGCGTCGTCAGGCCTACGCCCGTCCTCGCAAGCCGCTGATCGTGGCCGCCCCCAAGCAGCTGCTGCGGCTGAAGGCCGCCAGCTCGCAGGTCGAGGACTTCACCTCGGGCACGTTCCGCCCGGTGATCGAGGACCAGGCCGGTCTGGATGCCGAGAAGGTCACCCGCGTGGTGCTCGTCTCCGGCCGCCTGTACTACGACCTCGCCGCGCACCGCGAGAAGAGCGACGATCGCAGCACCGCCATCGTGCGCGTCGAGCAGCTCTACCCGCTGCCGAGCGAGGAGATCCGCGCGGAGCTGGCCAAGTACCCGAACGCCGAGGTCGTGTGGGCGCAGGACGAGCCGGCCAACCAGGGCCCGTGGCCCTTCATGGCCGTCAACCTGGTCCCGGAGCTCGACCGCCGCGTCTCGCTGGTCTCGCGCCCGGCCTCGGCCTCCCCGGCAGCCGGCTCGGCCAAGCGCCACTCCCTCGAGCTCGAGACCCTCATCGAGGAGCTCTTCGAGGGCCGCTGAGCCGATCGCCGCGCCCCAGGGCGCACCTGACGACGGCGCCCGGTCCGCCTCCCGCTGCGGCGGCAGGAGGGCCGGGCGCCGTCGTCACGACCAGGCGTCACCCGTCGTCCCATGTCCCGCGCGGTGCCCGTGCGCGGCGCCGCAGGATGTACCGTTGCCACAGCGGCGGCACAGGTTGCATCAGACGGGTGCCTGAGTCACCGGCGGTTCTATCGAGGCCCTCCCCCGAGGCCCGATCGGGACCGCACCATCAACCATCCGCGCTGAACATCAAGAAGAGGAACCCCGTGGAGCAACGCAGGATCAGAATGGTCGCGGTCGGCGACGAGCTGCTGGCCGGCGCCGGAGACCCCCGGGCGCTTGGCTGGTACGGCCGCGTGCTGGCCCGCACGCCCCATGACGTGGTCCCGATCTCCTCCTACGTCCTCGCCGCCCCCGGCGAGGGCAGCGAGGCGCTCAACGACCGCTGGTTCGGCGAGGCCTCCCTCCGCTTCGCCGCCGGTGCGGACAACCGCCTGGTGATCGCTCCGTCCACGCGCGACGTCGACCTGGCCATCACCACGGCGCGCTCGCGCCTGCACATGGCCAACATGGTCGACACCGCGGCGCAGTCCAACGTGAAGGTGCTCGTGGTGGGCCCCCCGCCCACCCTGGACCCGGATCGCAACCGGCGCATCGCCGATCTCTCGGCCGCCTTCGCGGACGTCGTCACTCGGCGCAACCACATCTACGTCGACACCTTCAATCCGCTGCAGCACCACGAGCAGTGGCGCAAGGACCTCTCGGCCAACGACGGCAGCCCCGGCCAGGCCGGCTACGGCCTCATCGCCTGGCTCGTGCTGCACCGCGGCTGGTACTCCTGGCTGGATCTGCCCGAGCCGCAGTGATCCGCGCGATCGGCGCCGCCTCGTTCCCTCCGCATGCGCGGATGTGGAACAATGGGCGGATGTCCGCGGAAGGCTGCGGGCGGTCCCACGCCGTCCGCCCCCGTCGGATCCCCGACCACTCGACCGAGGAGGCACGCATGAGCAAGCGTGGACGCAAGCGCAAGGACCGCCGCAAGAACAAGGCGAACCACGGCAAGCGCCCCAACTCCTGAGCCCGTTCCCGGGCCGGACTGGGACAGCAGTGAGCGAAGGCCCCGACCAGGGCGGCTCGAGATCCTCGAGCTCCTCCGGTCGGGGCCTTCGTCATGCGCGCGGGGACAGCTCTCCCGCGACTGTGCTCACTGGGTGCTCTGGCGGACGGACTCCGACTCCGCCTGGGCTCCGGCCTCGGTGCGGCCGCAGGCCTCGTTGATGCGGGACATGATCGAGGCCCGCAGGGTCTCCGGGGCGGTCTCCGCGCAGGATCGCCGCACCGCGGTGCGGATCTCCCGCTCGAGGTCGTGCTCGTGCGTGCAGTCCGGGCAGTCGTCCAGGTGCTCCGCGATGGCGCGGACGTCGTCCACGGTCAGGGCGCCGTCAAGGTACTCGTGGATCCGCTCGAGCTGGGCCTGCGAGCAGCCGCAGGGAGCGCCGTCGTCGTGAGCATCGCGCTGGGAATCGGTCATGGTCAGTCCTTCTGCTTCTCGTCGGTGGTGCGCTGGGCGGCCCGGGCCCTGGCGGCGGACTTGGTGTCGGCGGCCGCGCTCTGCGTGGCGGAGGACTTGCGGCGACCGCCCTTGGTGGTGTCGATCCCGCGGTCGGCCGCGTAATCGCTGAGCATCTCGCGCAGGAGCCGACGGCCACGATGCAGCCGCGACATCACGGTGCCGATCGGCGTGCCCATGATCTCGGCGATCTCCTTGTAGGCGAAGCCCTCCACATCGGAGAGGTAGACCGCCATGCGGAAGTCCTCCGGCAGCTCCTGAAGGGCGCGCTTGACGTCCGAGTCGGGCAGGTGGTCGAGGGCCTCGACCTCCGCCGAGCGCAGTCCCGAGGAGGTGTGCTGCTCCGCGCGGTGCAGCTGCCAGTCCTCGACCGTCTCGGTGTCCGCCTGCTTGGGCTCGCGCTGGCGCTTGCGGTACAGGTTGATGTAGGTGTTCGTCAGGATCCGGTACAGCCAGGCCTTGAGGTTCGTGCCGGGGCGGTACTGGTGGAAGGACGAGAACGCCTTGGTGTAGGCCTCCTGGACCAGGTCCTCGGCATCGGCGGCATTGCGCGCCATGCGCAGCGCCGCCGCGTAGAGCTGGTCGACGTAGACCATGGCCTCGCGCTCGAAGCGCTCGGCACGCTGCTCCGGGGTCTCGGTCTCGAGGTCCACGGGCTGCTCCTCAGGGGCAGCCGGGCCGGACTCGGCCATCAGGTCGTCATCGGGCGCGGTCTCGACGGGGCCGTCCTGCGCGCTCGGCTTGGTCCGGTCCGCGGTGTCATCTGCTTCGCTCATCGCGGACAAGTCTAGGCGGGCCGGAGCAGTCGCGGCCGTGCGGGTCGCTGTCAGCACCATGTCCCTCCTCTCCTGTCCTGTCGGGTCCGGCAGGGTCTGTCTGCCTCCCGGTGCGTCGACAACGCGCAACGGACGGCGGGGCCTGTCTATTCCGCCGGGTCGCGGCCGCGACCTCCCGGACCTCCGCGCGGCGCAGGTGAAGCGCTGTGCAGGCAGCCCCTTCCGGCCGCCGGATCGTGACGCCGTCCCGACACCTCGGGCCAGCGCCGGTGCGGTGACCGACAGCCTGGTTAGGATGGCCGGTAACAAGGGCCACCGGTCCGCGCACGCCGGACCGCCAGTACATACAGGAGGACCCCTTATGAGCATCATCCGCATCATCGCCCGTCCGCTGCTGGCCACCGGCTTCGTGGTCAACGGCGTCGACGCCTTCCGCAACTCGTCGCGCTCGGCCGAGCACCTGGCCCCGGTCCTGACCGGCGTCGAGCGCGCCGTCCCGCAGGCCAAGTCGGCCGTGTCCAACAGCGCCGTCGTGGCGCAGGGACTGGCCGCCGCGCAGGTCACCGCCGGTGTCGCCTACGGCCTGGGCAAGTTCCCCCGCACCGCAGCCTCCGTGCTGGTCGTGACCACCAGCCTCAACGCGTACCTGGACTTCCAGGCGGCCGAGCACGGCTCCAAGGAGCAGAAGGCCGCTCGCCGCAGCTCCGGTCTGAAGAACGTGTCGCTGATCGGCGCCACCATGCTGGCCACCGTGGACACCAACGGCCGTCCGTCGCTGGCCTGGCGCGCCAAGCACTTCGTGGATGCGGCCACCAAGTCCTCCAGCAGCTTCGCCGCCGATGCCTCCAAGCGCCTCGAGCAGGCCCAGAAGTCCGCTGAGAAGTCCACCCGCGGCTCCCGCAAGGCGGCCAAGAAGGCTGCCGAGCAGGCGCAGAAGCGCTCGGCCGAGCGCATCAAGCAGGCGCAGAAGGCCGCCAAGAAGGCACAGAAGAAGCGCTGAGCGCCCTTCGCCGAACCACCTCGTCGAACCCCGAACGGAGCACTGCGTGACCCGCGATCTCCCGGAGGAGCCCGAGCACCAGGAGCCGGTCGCAGCCACGTCGCTGTGGCCGGCTCCTTTCCTCGGCTCCCGTCCCGTCCAGGCCTCCCTCACCGTCCCCGGGTCCAAGTCGCTGACCAACCGCTGGCTGCTGCTGGCCGCCGTGGCCGATGCCCCGTCGCGCCTGAGGGCTCCGCTGCGCTCCCGGGACACCGAGCTCATGGCCCAGGCCCTGCGCGAGCTCGGCGCCCGGGTGGAGGACGTCCCGGGCCACGGAGACTTCGGCGACGACTGGCTCGTCACCCCCATCCCGTTCGAGCACCTGCGGACGCAGGCGGCCGCTGAGGATGCCGCCGGAACGGCGACCGAGCGGCGGATCGAGTGCGGGCTGGCCGGCACCGTCATGCGCTTCGTGCCGGCCCTGGCGGCCCTGGTGCCCGGTCGCACCGAGTTCCACGGGGACGCCGCCGCCGAGCGCCGACCCATGGGGCCGGTCATCGAGGCCCTGCGCGGGCTCGGCGTGGAGGTCCAGGAGCTCGGCGAGCCCGGGCGCCTGCCCTTCGCCATCATCGGCCGTGGGGCCCTGCCGGGCGGGCGGCTGAGCATCGACGCCTCCGTGTCGTCGCAGTTCGTCTCGGCGCTGCTGCTGGTGGCCGCCCGTTTCGAGCACGGCCTGCAGCTGCGCCACGAAAGCGATGACGGGACGGGCGTGCCGTCCATGCCGCATGTGGAGATGACGCTGCAGACCCTGCGGGATGTCGGTGTGCAGGTCGAGGACTCCGAACCCGCCGCCTGGTCGGTGGCCCCCGGAGCCGTGCGGGCCATGGATCTGAGCATCGAGCAGGACCTGTCCAATGCCGGGCCGTTCCTGGCGGCGGCCGTCGTCTCGGGCGGCACCGTCTCGATCCCCCGCTGGCCGTTGCGCACCACTCAGGGCGGAGCCCACTGGCAGCAGATCCTCCCCGCCTTCGGGGCGCAGGTGAGCCTGGAGCCGGAGGCCGACGGCCAGCACGGGACCTTCACCGTCAGCGCGTCCAAGCCGCCGCACGGCGTGGACCTCGATCTCAGCCAGGCCGGGGAGCTCGCACCGACCGTCGCGGCGATCTGCGCGGTGGCCGACTCGCCGTCGGTGCTTCGCGGGATCGCCCACCTCCGCGGGCATGAGACCGACCGTCTGGCCGCCCTGGTCACGGAGATCCGTCGGATCGGCGGCCGCGCCGAGGAGACCGCCGACGGCCTGCGGATCGAGCCGGGGCAGCTGCACCCGGCCGTCATGCGCTCCTACGAGGACCACCGCATGGCCACGGCCGCCGCCGTGATCGGACTGGTCCTGGACGGGGTGCAGGTCGAGGACATCGCCACGACCGCCAAGACCCTGCCGCAGTTCCCGCAGCTGTGGAATCAGATGGTCATCGACTCCGTGCTGGACACCGGTGCCGTGCCCGTGCAGCCCGGATCCTCCCCCGTTCCCCAGGGCCCAGGCAACCATGGCCCGCGCTGATCGCGGGGCCTCGTCCTGGGACGAGCTGGACGAGTCGGACGTCCGTGTCCGGGCCAACAAGAAGGGCTCCCGGCCGCGCACCAAGGAGCGGCCCGCCTACGAGGATGCCGTGATCGGGCGGATCGTCGCGGTGGACCGCGGCCGCTTCACCGCAGTCGTCGACGAATCCTCGGACGACGAGCGCCTGGTCACCGCCGTGCGCGCCAAGCAGCTGCGCCGCACCCCCATCGTGGCCGGAGACAGGGTCGGCCTGGTCGGGGACGTCTCCGGACGCCCGGACACCCTGGCCCGGCTGGTGCGCCTCGAGCCGCGCACCACGCTGCTGCGCCGCAGCGCCGATGACACCGATCCCGTCGAGCGCGTGGTCGTGGCCAATGCCGACCGTCTGGTGATCGTGGTGGCGGCCGCGGAGCCGGAGCCGCGCACGGGCTTCATCGACCGCTCGCTGGTCGCCGCCTACGACGCCGGCATCGAGCCGCTGCTGATCATCACCAAGACGGATCTGCAGGACCCGTCGTGGCTCATCGAGCACTACCGGGCGCTCGAGCTGTCCGTGCTGACCTCCGGAGCCGCCGGCGACGGCGCCTCAGCGGCCGAGGAGGACTCGCTGCCGCTGGATCAGCAGCTGGTCGACGCGCTGCGCGAGAGGCTGCTGGGCAGCGTCTCCGTGATGCTCGGCCACTCCGGCGTCGGCAAGTCCACGCTCGTCAACGCCCTGACCGGCGCACAGCGGGCCACGGGCGGCGTCAACGCCGTGACCGGTCGCGGGCGGCACACCTCGTCCTCGGCGCTGGCGCTGCGGGTCCCCGACTCCCCTGCCGGCACCTGGATCATCGACACCCCCGGTGTGCGCTCCTTCGGCCTGGCGCACGTGGAGCCCGATCGGATCGTCGAGGCCTTCGACGAGCTGGGCCCGGCCATCGCCGAGTGCCCCAAGGGCTGCACGCACCTGGCCGAGGCGCCCGGCTGCGCCCTCGACGCATGGGTCGCGCAGGGACACGCAGGTCAGGCGGGCCCCGAGCGCTTGGAGTCGCTGCGGCGCCTGCTGAGCTCCGGACACGAGCAGGAGGCCGAGTCCAAGACCCTGGGGGCCTGAGCCTCCGCTAGCCTGGAGAGCATGCGCCCTCACGGTTCCTACACGGATGACCTCCGCCTCGCCCACGTGCTCGCCGACACGGTCGACTCGCTCACCATGGCGCGGTTCCGCTCCCAGGAGCTGCAGGTCGAGACCAAGCCCGATCTCACCCCGGTGACCGACGCCGATCGCGACGCCGAGCAGCTCATCCGGGCGCAGCTGGCCCGGGTCCGGAATCGGGACTCCGTGCTCGGCGAGGAGTTCGGCACCACCGGCTCCGGATCCCGGCAGTGGGTCGTGGACCCGATCGACGGCACCAAGAACTTCGTGCGCGGCGTGCCCGTGTGGGCCACGCTGATCGCCCTGATCGACGACGGCGTCCCCGTGGTGGGGCTGGTCTCCGCCCCCGCCCTGCAGCGGCGCTGGTGGGCCGGGGCCGGCACCGGTGCCTGGGCAGGGCGCTCCCTGGCCAAGGCCGAGCGGCTCAGCGTCTCGTCGGTGGATCGGCTCGAGGACGCCTCGCTGTCCTACTCCTCGCTCAGCGGGTGGAAGGACCGTGGGCGCCGCGACGACTTCCTGGAGCTCACGGACCGCGTCTGGCGCACCCGCGCCTACGGCGACTTCTGGTCCTACTGCCTGGTGGCCGAGGGCACCGTGGACCTGGCCGCCGAGCCGGAGCTGAACCTGTACGACATGGCCGCGCTGGTCCCGATCGTCGAGGAGGCCGGCGGACGCTTCACCGGACTCGACGGGGCCCCCGGCCCGTTCAGCGGCAACGCCGTGGCCAGCAATGGACTGCTGCACGACCAGGTCCTGGAGCTGATCGGCGACTGATCCCCTATCGCCCGCGGGCTAGCTCAGACGGATGAGGGGGCCGAGGCATGATGCCTCGGCCCCCTCGTCTGCGTGCGCGAGCAGGTCCTTGCCGCTGGGCTGGAGCACCGCGGCGCGGATCGCTCAGCTGGCGGTCGCAGGCTCCTCGTCGAGCTGCTGGTCGACGGTGTCGCTGACACACTGCTCGAAGTCCGCCTGGTCCTGCGTGGTCATCTCGGTGCCCATGTAGGTGTCCCAGCAGCTGCGGACGTCCGGGTCGTTGAAGACCTGGATCATGGCCGCGCCGAAGATCAGCGAGAGCACCAGGATCAGGCCGTTGAGGATCAGGCCCAAGCCGTTGAGGATCACGCCCGCGATCCCGAACCCCTTGCCCGCACGCGCCTTGGAGGCCCGCACGAGGGAGACGATGCCCAGGATCAGGCCGATCACGGCGGCGATGATGAACAGGCCCAGGAGCCAGAACAGCAGGACGCTGACGATGCCGAGCACCAGGGACGCGATGCCCATGCCCTTGCCGTCCTTGACCTTGCGGCCGGGCTGGTAGCCGCCCTGGGCGTAGGGGTCCTGGTTCGGGTAGCCGCTGTAGGACTGCTGCGCCGGGGCGCTCGCGCCCGCGCCGTAGCCGGCGGTCTGCACCGGCTGACCGGCGCTGTACGAGCTCTGGCCGTCGTCGTAGCGGCCGTACTGCGGGACGCCCTGCTGGGACGGGGCGGGCTCCTGCGGGGCGCGCACGCCGTAGCGGGGCGCCTCCTCCTGGCCGGGATCGTGCGCGGGGCCCTTGGGGCCGCCGTCGCGGGCCGCGCCGTCTGCCCGTGCGCCGCCGTCCGACCACGGGGACGACTGGTCTGCGTTGTGCGGGGGCTGGTAGCTCAAGTCCGTCTCCTGAGGGAGGTCCGATGTTCGTGGGGTCGTCCCCGATTCTCCCACAGTCGCGGCAGGGCGGCGGCGGTGTGCACAGGCGACGGGGGCCGTCGAGCGCGGTGCTCGACGACCCCCGTGGGATCCTCTTCGCCGATCACGGCCCCGCAGGGCGCTGATCGGCACAGACGGTCACTTCTTCTCGTTGCCCTTCAGCCGACGGAACCTGCCCGTGACAGGCCCCGTGGTGCGGGAGAGGCGGTAGTCGATCCGGTGATCGACTCGGGTATCCACCTGCTCGCCGAACCTCGAGTCGAAGTCCTCCTGGAGCATCTCGGAGACGCGCCGGTAGCGCTGCTCCAGCTCCCGGTCCTGCATCTGCTCCAGGTCCGTGCGCATGGCCTTGACCGTGGCGATGGCCATGAGGATCAGGATCACGGAGAACGGCAGCGCCGTGATCAGTCCCGCGGCCTGGATGACGGTGAGCCCGCCGGCCAGCAGCAGAGCTGCCGCGATCAGGCCCTCGAGCACGGCGAACGTCACACGCGACCACGTGGGCGGGTTCGGGTGGCCGCCGGAGGCGAGCATGTCCACCACGAGCGAGCCCGAGTCCGAGGACGTGATGAAGAAGATCGCGATGACCACGATCGCCAGCACCGAGAGGATCCCGCCGATCGGCATGTCCGCCAGCAGATCGAACAGAGCGGACTCGGCGATCACGCCCTCCTCCGGGTCGACCAGGCCGCCCTCGCCGAAGAGCTGGCGGAACAGGCCCGCGCCGCCCATCACGGAGAACCAGAAGAACCCGACCGTGGTGGGCACCAGCAGCACGCCGGCGACGAACTGGCGCACGGTGCGCCCGCGGGAGATGCGGGCGATGAACACGCCCACGAAGGGCGCCCAGGAGACCCACCAGCCCCAGTAGAAGATGGTCCAGGCAGCGCCCCAGGCCGCGCCTTCCTCGCCCTGGTAGGCGCCGACGTCGAAGCTCATGTTCAGCACGTTGGCCAGGTACACGCCCAGGGACTGGATGAAGTTCTGGAACATGAACAGCGTGGGACCCAGCAGCAGCACCGCGATCAGCAGGATGCCGGCCAGCGACAGGTTGATGTTCGACAGCCACTTGATGCCTCGACCGAGGCCCGTGACCACAGAGGCCGTGGCCAGGAACGTGATCACGACGATCAGGATGATCAGCAGCGTCATATCCGCCGACTCGACGACGCCCATGGCAGCCAGCCCCGCGCCGATCTGCTGGACGCCCAGGCCCAGCGAGGTCGCCACACCGGCGATGGTGCCGAAGACGGCCAGGATGTCGATGACGTCGCCCATCCAGCCCTGGACGCGCTTCTCGCCGAGCAGCGGCTCCAGCGCCCAGCGGATGGACACCGGACGGCCCCGACGGTGGATCGCGTAGGCCAGGGCCAGGCCGATCACGGCGTAGATGGCCCAGGGGTGCAGGCCCCAGTGGACGAAGGTCTGGGCCATGCCCAGCTGGGCAAGCTCCACCTCGTCGCCGGTCCAGCCCGGCTTGGGGGAAGAGGTCGCGTAGGTCAGAGGCTCGGCCACGCCGTAGAAGACCAGACCGACGCCCATGCCGGCGGAGAAGAGCATGGCGAACCAGCTCAGCCAGGAGAACTCCGGCTCCTCGCCGTCGCGCCCCAGCTTGATGCGGCCGAAGCGCGAGAAGCACATGTACAGGGCGAACACGATGAAGGCCGCGATGACCGTCATGTAGTACCAGCCCAGGTTGGTCACCAGCCAGGTCTGAGCCCCGAGCAGCACATCGGCCGTGAAGTCCGGGAAGATCAGCGCGCAGGCGGTGACCACGATGATCGCGATCAGCGCGGGCCAGAACACCGCCGGTGCGATGCTGCCGCGACGGAGCCGGACGCCCTGAGCCTTGAGCTTCTCGGTGATCTGGGCATCGGTGTCGTCATCGGCGATCTGGTTCTGGGGACGCAGATCGGAGTCCAGGGGATCCTCGGGCGGCGTGCTGTGCTCGTCCGCTGCCGGCGGTCTGGTCTCGTGGGGTGTCTCAGCCATGCGTTCCTTCCGTGCCGCCTCGATCCTGCGGCTCCGACACGGAACCGCCCGGGCAGCGATTAACAGACAGCTTTCAGATCTTGTGCGCCCCCAGGTAAACACCTGAGAGCCGACTTGTCAGCTTCTTCGGCTGTGAATCCCGCCGCAGGGAGGTCCGCGACGACCCTCCGACCGGCTCCTGCTCCCCCGCCGAATCGACGCGTCCCTGTGCGATGGTGCGGTTTTCACGCAGGGAAGCGTCGACTCGACGAGCGATGCGACGGCAGGGACGCGCAGCGGCCCTCCGAGGGGTGCAGCCAGCACCCGGAGGCGGATGCGAGCACAACGCAGAGCGCCCCGGACTGAATGGTCCGGGGCGCTCCGCCGATGCACGGGGCATCACATGTGGAGATGGGGGGAATTGAACCCCCGTCCGGTGCAGCTTCTTCCGGGCTTCTCCGGGCGCAGTGTGCTGTGGATTTTCTCAGCCCTGGTCCTTGTAGCACACCTCTTGACCAACAGGCTCAGTCGCGTAAGT
>ERZ501033.131-NODE-131-length-15432-cov-5.998114_pt1 | contig 15432 bp, 11 predicted proteins | sample MGYA00248844_ERZ501033 | MGnify/ENA primary metagenome ERZ501033 (study PRJEB25958, sample SAMN03398539) | human skin metagenome | study: EMG produced TPA metagenomics assembly of the Human Skin Microbiome Metagenome (human skin metagenome) data set.
GGGTGCCGCCGTGCGAGCCCAGGACGACCGGGGGCGGCGCGCCGCCCAGCGCGCGGCCTGGGTCAGCGGCCTGGGCGAGGGGCTCGCCGTGCTGATCTGGTTCGCGGCCGCGATCGCCGTCGTGCCCCTGGCCTGGGGGCCCGTGGCCTCGGGGGAGGTCTCGGCCGCCGTGGCCGCGATCCCCGTGCTGCTGTGCACCGCCATGGTGGAGCCGGTCGCCCAGGGCTTCGAGGCGGCGCGCCAGTGGCCGCACTTCGCAGCACTGGTGCGGGCGGTCGGACCGACCCAGCCTGCTGCGCACCCTGCGGAGCCCGAGACGCAGGACGAAACAGGCGCGCAGGAGGGCGCCGTCGACGGGTTCGAGCGCCTGGAGGTGGAGGGGCTCAGCGCCCGGTGGCCCGGGATGCACCGCGATGCCTTCTCGCGGCTCAGCGGGCAGATCCGTCCGGGACGCTGGTGGGGCATCACGGGGCCGTCGGGCTCCGGCAAGTCCACCGCGCTGGCCGTTCTGCTGGGCTTCCTCCCGCCGAGCTCCGGGACGATCCGCCTCGACGGGCAGCCGATGCCGTCGCAGCGTCTGCGCGGTGTCTCCGCGTGGTGCCCGCAGGACGCATACATCTTCGACTCCACGCTGCGCGGCAACCTCTCCCTGGCCCGGGAGCGTGCGGAAGCCCCCACCGACGCGCAGATGCTCGAGGCGCTGGAGAGGGTGGGCCTGGGCGGATTCGCGGCCGGTCTGCCCGAGGGCCTCGAGACGCAGGTGGGAGCAGGCGGTCAGCGGCTCTCCGGAGGACAGCGCCAGCGACTGGCCGTGGCCCGCGCCATGCTCACGCGCTCCCCGGTGCTGCTGCTGGACGAGCCCACGGCGCACCTGGACGCGCCCACAGCACGTCAGGTCATGGCCGCCCTGCACGAGGGCGCGCATGCGGCCGACGCCCAGGGCGTGGTGATCATCTCGCACCGGCCGGAGGACGTGCGCCGCTGCGATGCCCTGACCCGGCTGAGCTGAGCAGGGCTCCGCTCGTCCTGGGAGGGGCAGGGCTCAGACGAGACCGCCTCGGACGGGCTTCAGAGCCGCGCGGCGCGCAGGAAGTCGCTGTGCACCTGAGCACCGAGCTGGAACGTGGCCGTCCCCACCCGCTGCAGCCCGGCGCGCTCGTAGAAGGCGTTGGCGCGCTCGTTGCGGTCGTTGACCTGCAGCCACAGGAAATCGGCGCCGATCCGCCGCCCCAGCTCGAAGCACTCCCGCATCATGGCGGTGGAGGCTCCCGTGCCGCGCGCCTCGGGCAGCAGGTAGAACTTGGACAGGAACAGGCCCCTGCCCTGCACGAGCGGCTGGGAGCGGTCCAGGCCCTCGTCATCGGGCGGGGCCTTGTCGAGCAGCAGCAGGGCGTAGCCGATCGGCGTGCGCTCCTGACGGGCGATCAGCACCCGGCTGGCCGCAGCGTCCAGGTGGCCGCGGAAGGCCTCCTCGGACAGGCTCGTGGCCACGAACTCGTCGATCGCGGCCGGGTCGGCATTCTCGGGCGTGGCGTGCACGAAGGTGCGCCGGGCGATCTCGTGCAGCGCGGCGGCATCATCCAGCTCCGCGCGCTCGATCACGACCTGGGGCTGCTCGGGGCTCATGCCTGCTCCTCGCTCTCGGCATCGCCGTCGGCGCCCTCGGCAGCGGACGCGGCGGAGGACACCGGGCTCCACGCAGGGCCGATCGCGTCCGGCAGCTGCTCCACGCCCACGCCGGAGCCGTCGCGGCGTCCGAACTCGGTGGGCAGGCTGCGGGCCACGCCGGCGGCGGAGACCGCCTTGGCGGGCCCGTGCCCGGCCCAGGCGAGCACGAGGCCGGTCTCTCCGCTGAGCAGCCGCTGGCAGCGCACACCGGCGGTCGCGCGGCCCTTGGACGGGTACTCGGACAGGGGAGTGACCTTCACGGAGTAGCCGCCCATCTCTGGCAGGGCCTCGGAAGAGCGCGCGTAGGTGACCACGCGGGCGTCGGGATCCTGCGAGGCCACCGGCCCGAAGAACACTACGAAGTCGTCGTCGGCGAGCTTGATGCCCGCCACGCCGCCGGCGGTGCGGCCCTGGGCGCGCACCAGCTCGGCGGAGAACGTCAGCAGCTTGGCCTGCGCGGTGATGAACACGAGCTGGGCCGAGTCGGGAGCCGGGCCCATGCCCACGACCTCGTCGCCGTCCTTGAGGCTGATGACCTCCCAGTCGTCGCGGTTCAGCGGGTGATCCGGGTTCAGCCGCTTGACCACACCCTGACGGGTGCCCATGGCCACGACCTCGTTCAGCGCGGCGAGTCCGATCAGGCGCTCGCCCTTGGCCAGGGACAGGAAGTCCTTGGCGGCGGTGCCCTCCTCGAGCCGGGGCGCGCCGTCGTAGGAGCTCAGCGCCGGAAGGTCCATCACGGGCACGCGGATCATCCGACCGCTCGAGGTCAGCGCGCCGATCTCCCCGCGGGCGGAGGTGGCCACCACGGAGCGGAGGGCATCGTGCTTGAGCCGGCGCCCCGGCTCGGCCAGCGGCGTGCGGTCGTTCGTGCGCGCCATGCGCCCGGTGCTGGAGAGGAAGACCCAGCAGGGGTCGTCGGCGATCTCCAGCGCGGGCCCGGCCGCGGCCTTGGCGGCAGGGGCGGCCAGCAGCGCGGGAGCCTCATCGGCCTCGAGCAGGCGGGTGCGGCGGTCGTCGCCCAGCAGCTCGGCGACGGCGGCGAGCTCGCCGGAGACGACCTCGCGCAGCCGGTCCTCGGAGTCCAGGATGGCCTCGAGCTCTGCGATCTCCCGCTCCAGCTCCTCCCTCTCCCGCTCGAGCTCGATCCGGGAGAACTTCGTGAGCTGGCGCAGGCGCAGCTCGAGGATGTGATCGGCCTGCAGCTGCGTGAGATCGAAGATCGTCATGAGGCGCTCGCGGGCCTCGGCAGTCTGATCCGAGCTGCGGATGATCTGGATGACCTCGTCGATGTCCACGATCGCGATCAGCAGGCCCTCGACCAGGTGCAGCCGGTCGCGGCGCTTGCCCAGGCGGTGCGCGGTGCGACGGCGCACGACCGTGAGCCGGTGCTGGTTGTACACGCGCAGCATCTCGAGCAGCCCCAGCGTCTGGGGGCGGCCGTCGACCAGGGCCACGTTGTTGATGCCGAAGGACTCCTCGAGCGGCGTGTGCTTGTACAGCGCCGCGAGCACCGCCTGCGGATTGAAGCCGTTCTTGATCTCGATGACCAGGTTCAGCCCCTTGGTCCGGTCGGTCAGATCCACCACGTCCGAGATGCCGGTGAGCTTCTTGGACTGGACCGCGGACTTGATCCGGTCGATGACCTTCTCCGGGCCGACCATGTACGGCAGCTCGGTGACCACGATGCCCTGCTTGCGGGGGGTGACCTGCTCGATCGAGACGGCGGCCCGCGTCTTGAAGGAGCCGCGGCCGGTGCGGTAGGCGTCCCGGATCCCGTCCAGCCCCACGATCTGCCCGCCGGAGGGCAGATCGGGCCCGGGGATGTGCTTCATGACGTCCTCGAGACTGGCCTCGGGGTGCTCGAGCAGGTGGCGCGCGCCGGCGACGGCCTCGCGCAGGTTGTGCGGGGCCATGTTCGTGGCCATGCCGACCGCGATGCCGGTGGTCCCGTTGACCAGCAGGTTCGGGTAGGCGGCCGGCAGCACGGAGGGCTGCATGAACTGGTTGTCGTAGTTCGGCACGAAGTCCACGACGTCCTCGCCGAGATCCGCCGTGAGCTGCAGCGCCGCCGGCGCCAGCCGGGCCTCGGTGTAGCGCGAGGCCGCCGGGCCGTCGTCGAGGGAGCCGAAGTTGCCGTGCCCGTCCACCAGGGGCATGCGCTGGGCGAAGGGCAGGGCCATGCGCACCATGGCGTCGTAGATCGCGGAGTCGCCGTGGGGGTGCAGCTTGCCCATGACCTCGCCGACCACGCGGGCCGACTTCACATGACCGCGATCCGGGCGCAGGCCCATCTCATCCATCATGTAGAGGATGCGCCGCTGGACGGGCTTGAGGCCGTCGCGGGCGTCGGGCAGGGCCCGGGAGTAGATCACGGAGTACGAGTACTCGAGGAACGAGTCCTCCATCTCCCGCGTGACGTCGATGTCGACGACGTTGCCCTCGAAGTCCGCGGGCAGCTCGTCGAGCGCGGACTTCTGGGCCTTGCTCCTGCGTGGGGCCATGGGGTGGTGCTTCTCCTCAGCCGCGGTCCGGCGCCGCGATCGATGGGCGCGGAGACCGCGCGCGGAACTGTTGCCCGAGACCAGTGCTCGGGAGCGAATCCTCTGTAGCCTTCAGTCTATGGTCCCGGATACCGCACCCGCCGACAGCCCCCAGCCCTCCGGCCAGCAGACCGCGCCCGACTCGGGCTATCCCAAGCACTGGGAGGCGGACGTCGTCCTTCGCGACGGCGCCACCGCGCACCTGCGGCCCATCCGCCCGGAGGATCAGCAGCTGCTGCTGGACATGTTCCACCAGCAGTCCGAGAACACGATCTACCTGCGGTTCTTCTCCCACAAGACCACGCTGACCCGCCGCGAGCTGGCCCGCTACACCACGGTGGATCACCGCAACCGCGTGTGCTTCGTGATCCTGCTGGGCACGCAGCTGATCGGCGTGGGCCGCTACGACCGTGCGGGCAGCGCCCCGGAGGCCGAGGTCGCGTTCCTGATCTCGGATGCGCACCAGGGCCGCGGGATCGGATCCATCCTGCTCGAGCACCTGGCGGCCGCCGCCCGGGAGAACGGCATCGACCGCTTCACGGCGGAGGTGCTGCCCGAGAACCGCTCGATGCTGCACGTGTTCGTGGAGGCCGGCTACGACGTCGCCCGGCGCTTCGACGACGGCGTGGTGGCCCTCGACTTCTCGATCGACCCCACGGAGCGGTCCCTGTCCGTGATGGCCTCGCGCGAGCACCGCGCCGAGGCCCGCTCCACCGCCCGGCTGCTCACCCCGAGCTCGATCGCTGTGGTGGGCGCGTCGTCGGATCCGACGAACGGCGGGCACACGGTCGTGGCGAACCTGGTGGCCGGCGGGTACACGGGCAGGCTCTACGGTGTGAACCCCACGCCCTTCGAGCAGGAGGGCATGACGTACGCTGCGAGCCTCGAGGACATCGACGGCGAGCTGGACCTGGCGATCGTCACGGTGCCCATGGACGCGGTGCTCGAGGTCGTCGAGGCGTGCGGGCGCGCCGGTGCCCACGCGGTCGTGGTGGTGACCGGCGGCTGGGCGGAGTCCGGCCGCGAGGGCGCCCAGCGCCAGCAGCGGCTCGTGGCCGTCGCCCGCCGCCACGGCATGCGGGTCGTCGGGCCGGCTTCGCTCGGCGTGGCCAACCACAGCGCTGAGATCTCCATGGACGCCACGGTGCTGCCGGCCGTGCCGGGGGAGGGAACCCTGGGGCTGTTCAGCCAGTCCGGCGCTCTGGGCATGCTGCAGACCTCGGCTGCGCTGCGGCATCGCGTGGGCGTGTCGACCATGGTCTCGGCCGGCAACCGCGGCGACGTCTCCGGCAACGACATGATGCAGTTCTGGGAGGACGACCAGGCCACCGCGGTGTGCGGGCTGACCCTGCAGTCCTTCGGCAACCCCCGCAAGTTCTCGCGCATCGCCCGTCGCCTGGCCCTGACCAAGCCGGTCGTGGTCGCCAAGTCGGACGTCGCCGGGCTGCGCCTGCCGCCCGGGCACACGGGCCGCACCACCGAGGCCCCCGCTGGGGCGCTGGATGCCATGCTCGACCAGGCCGGGGTCATCCGGGTGCCCACCTCCGATCTGCTGATGGACACCGCGGCGGTGGGCACCTCCCAGCCGCTGCCGCGCGGTCAGCGCACCTCCCTGGTCTCCAACGCCATGGCACTGGCCAGGCTCATGGAGGACACCGCCACGGGGCTGCAGATGCCCCTGGCCCGCCTGCGCGACCGCGTGGACACCTCCATGGGCGGCCAGCAGGCCCTGCAGGCCCTGGTGCGCGAGGTCGCCGAGGCCGTGGCGGATCCGCGCAGCGACGCCGTGGTGGTCGCGACCATGCCGATCCGCGGCATCTCCGGCGACGAGCTCGCCGACGCCGTGTGCGCCGCGATCGCGCAGCGGGGCGAGGACGACGAGCGCGCCGCCAAGCCCGTGGTGCTGGCCGTCACCGGCGATATCGCCGACGGCGCCTCCTCGCGGGTGCACACGGACCCGCAGGGCCGCACGCTGCCGGTCTTCCAGGCGCCGTCGGCGGCCGTCTCCGCGCTGCACGGCCTGCAGCGCTGGGCCCGCTGGCGCGACGAGGAGGACGATCTGGTCACCGTCCCGGAGGACATCGACGCCGAGGGCGCCGAGGCCATGATCGAGCGCTGGTCGCAGGAGGTGCGCGGCGAGATGCTGCTGCGCCTGGACCGGGAGCGGACGGCGCAGCTGCTGGGCGCCTACGGCATCTCGGTGCTGCCCACCGCGCGCTTCACGGACATCGACGACGGCCTGGCCGCCGCGGCACGGATGGGCTACCCCGTGGTCCTCAAGGCCGCCGACGAGCATCTGCGCAGGCGCCTGGATCTGGGCGGCGTGCGTCTGAGCATCGACACGCCCGAGCAGCTGCGCGAGGCTGCGACCTCCATGCGCAGGGAGATCGGCGCGGGCACCGAGCAGCTGGACGTCCAGGCCATGGCGCCCACTGGCCAGGCCGTGGTCCTCACGGCCACGGAGGACCCGTTGATCGGCCCCGTGCTCTCCTTCGGCGTCTCAGGAGACGCCGTGTCGCTGCTGGATGACCTGGCCCATCGCGTGCCGCCGCTGACCGATCTGGAGATCCGTCGCATGGTGCGCGAGCCCAAGGCCGCGCGGAAGCTCTTCGGCCACGAGGGACAGCCGCCGCTGGACGTCGCACGGCTCGAGGAGCTGATCATGCGGGTCTCGCTGCTGAAGGATCGCCACCCGCAGATCGCCCGGCTCGAGCTGAACCCGGTACTGTTGTCCAGTCAGCGGCTGACGGTGCTGGATGCCGACATCCGACTGGGCAACGCCCAGGACCGAACGGACAGTGCACGACGAGCGATGCGGAGGTGAGCGGGCCATGAGCGATACCATCGCCGGCCGGTACACGCTCATCGATCCCATCGCCCGCGGCGGCTCCGGGACGGTCTGGCGGTCCTGGGACCAGCGGCGCAACCACGTGTGCGCCGCAAAGGTCCTGCGCCAGCGCGACTCCGCCGACCTCCTGCGCTTCGTGCGCGAGCAGTCCGTGAAGATCGATCACCCGCATGTGCTGGCCCCCTACGGCTGGGCGGCCGAGGACGAGCACGTCGTGATCGCCATGGATCTCAGCGACGGCGGCACCCTGGAGAACGCGATCCAGGACCACGGCGCCTTCTCGGACAAGGTGGCCGAGGAGATCCTGCGCCAGCTGATCTCGGCCCTGCAGTTCGTGCACGCGGAGGGCTGGATCCACCGCGACGTCAAGCCCGCCAACCTCATGATGGATGCCACGGGCACGGGGCGGCCCCTGGCTCGACTGGCCGACTTCGGCATCGCCACGCAGGGCGAGGACGCCCGCCTGACCCGTATCGGCACGGTCGTGGGAACACCCGGCTACATCGCCCCCGAGCTGCTCGAGGGAGCGGATCCGGATCCCTCGCAGGACCTCTTCGCCGCCGGCGTGGTGGCCATGCGCATGGTCCGCCCGGACGCCGAGCGCGGCATCACCCCCACCCCCGGGGACGCCCTCGAGGCCTTCGGCGAGGACTCCCTGCTGGGTGCCGAGGTGGCGGCGCTGCTGGACCCCGATCCCGCGGTGCGCCACGACGGCGCCCTGTCGCTGATGGAGCGGCTCGAGTCCTCTGCCGAGGAGGACTTCGGGCAGGCGACCACCCGCGACGGCGAGACCTTCGAGATCTTCCAGACCCTGGACCCGCTGCCGGAGGCCTGGCAGGACATCGTCTCGGGCCACGCCGAGCCGCCCAAGCAGGAGCGCACCGGGGAGAACATCTCGCAGTCCGGTGAGGCCGGAGAGCGCACCCCGAGCACCACGATCGTCCCGCAGCAGCCCGGCGCCCAGCGGATCGACGCCCCCGCGGGCGGCCGCCTCAGCGGAGGCTTCGGCACGCCTCCGCCCGGTGGCGTGCCGCTCGTCGGGCCCAGCTCAGGCCCGGCCGGCACGGCGCTGAGCGGCATGCCCTCGGGCCTGGGCGGCGATGGCCGTGAAGTCCCGGCGCAGGCCCCGCCCGTGGGCGGCGGGACGGCGAGCGCTGCCGTGCAGGGTCCGCTGCCGCAGGGCCAGCACAGCCGAGCTGCTCTGCTGGGCACCGTCCCGGCCGCGGATTCGGGCCGTGCGACGGCCCCTCAGCGCAGCATCTCGTGGGCCGGCGCCCACACGCCGGCCTCGGTCCCCGTCCGCCCGCAGGATCAGCCCGCCCACGTGCCGGGCGCTGCGGGAGGAAGCGCCGGGGCGACCTTGCGCGAACAGCCCTCGAGCCCCAGCACCGCCCCCGGGGCGCAGGTGCCGCTCGGCGGTGCGTCCCAGGGCAGCGCCCCTGCTGGCGGCGCCTCCCGGACCACCGGCTACACGGCGGCGTCGGCCTATTCCGGGGGTGCCTCAGGGAGCCCGGCCGCGGGGTCGTCGCGCTCCGGCGCCAAGAGCGGTCCGCTGTCGTTCATGGGAGTCAACGGCGCCGGCGGCTGGGTCGTCATCGGCTGCGTGGGCGCGGTGCTCCTCGCGGCCGCGATCCTGATCGTGGTGCTGATGAGCCCCGGGGGCAGTGAGGACCCGCCCCCGGCCGATCCCACCTCGAGCGGCACGGAGGAGTCCACCGGCGTTCCCACCACGTACGTCACCCAGGACCCCGAGGACGGCGGCATGGGCGGCACGCAGCTCGGCGGCTCCGGCGGCAACTCCTTCGGCGGCTGATCCCCGGCAGGCGGTGACAGGGCGAGTACCCGCAGCACGAGCAGCGCCCTTCTCGCAACTCGCAGACACGTCCCTTCAGGAGGGAACCAGGCAGATGACGCAGTCAGGACCGCGCGGCGAGCAGCTGCGCCAGGATATCGAGCGCGCCGGCTACTACCCGCAGCTCGTGATCGACGTGATGGCCGACGCCCTGGACGGGGCGGCCCCGGAGTCGCACCTGGTCCAGCTGGAGACCACCTTCGACCGCGATGAGGTCCACCGCCACATCACAGTGCTCGTGCTCGCAGAGGGCCTGCTGCACATCACGCACGTCGATGATCAGGAGTACGACCAGGAGGGCCAGGAGGTGCTGGCCCTGGCCTCGACCGAGTCCGTGGCCGCCTCCCGGGTGAACTCCGTGACGCTGACCTACGCGTACTACAAGCCGCAGCAGTACCGCACCGGCCACCCGATCAGCGAGGTCAACCTCAACATCGCCTGGACCGGCACCCGGAACATCGATCTGCAGCCGGCCGGCTGCGAGGACCCCCAGTGCGAGGCCGACCACGGCTACACGGGAGTCAGCGCCGTGCAGGACGTCTCTCTGCGGATCAGCGCCGAGGCCGACGGCGTCGAGGCGGTCGAGGGCGCCCGCGAGTTCGCCCGCAGCCTGCGCCGCAGCGCCGTGGAGCGGGTCGGACGATGACCGGCTCCGCCGGCGACTCAGCCGGGGCGGACTTCTGGGCCGTCCCGCCGGAGCAGGAGCCTCAGGCCGCGATCGCGCGCCCTCCTCGCTACGGATCCCGCAGCATCGCCGACGTCATGACCTCGGCGGCCGCAGCGATCGGGGCCGAGGGCTTCGAGGACGTGCTGGGGCTGCCGGCCTCCCAGCGCATGGTGGTCGTGCTGGTGGACGGGCTGGGGCTGGAGCAGCTCGAGGCCCGCAGCTCGTACGCCCCGTTCCTGCGCGGTGCCGAGGACCTCGGCGAGCTCGACGCCGCCTTCCCGTCCACGACCGCCTCGTCGCTGGCGGCGCTGGGCACCGGGCTGCCGGTGGGCGTGCACGGTCTCACCGGCTACGACTCCTACTCCCCGCAGCTGGGGCAGACGGTGAATATGCTCGGCGGCTGGGATCCGCGGGTGGATGCGCTCGTGTGGCAGCCGCGCGACACCGTGCTGCAGCGCCTCGAGGCGCAGGGCCTGGACGCCGTGACGGTCAGTCGCGGCAAGTTCCAGGACTCGGCCCTGACGCGCGCGGCGCTGCGCGGCGGGCGCTTCGTGGCAGCGGACGGCGTGTTCGCCCGTACCAAGGCGGCCCAGGAGAACCTGCGGGCCGGTCAGCGCGCACTCATGTACTTCTACTGGGACGACCTGGACAAGACGGGGCACCGCCACGGCTGGGGCTCCTCAGAGTGGATCCACGAGCTGGAGGAGCTCGACAGCTCCCTGCGCCGCCTGTGCGCGCGCCTTCCCGGGTCCACCTCCGTGGTGCTCACCGCCGATCACGGCATGGTCGACGTCCCCCGAGAGGGCCGCGTGGATCTCACCCAGGTGCCCGGTCTGCTCGACGACGTCCGCACCAGCGCCGGTGAGCCCCGCTGCCTCCAGCTGCACCTGGAGCCCTGCGAGTCCGCGCAGCAGCGTCAGCAGCTGCAGGAGCGGGTCCGTCAGCGCTGGGAGGCCTCGGAGCTGGGGGAGCGGGTGCGTGTTCAGACGCGGGAGGAGCTGCTCGACGGCGGCTGGTTCGGCCCCGTCGAGGACCTGCGCCCCGAGGTCGTCGGACGCATCGGCGACCTGGTGATCACGCCGCTGGAGGATGACCTGGCGCTGCATGACCTCTCCCGCATCGGTCCGCAGACGCTGCAGATGGTCGGTCAGCACGGCGCCGTGACGCCGGCCGAGACCAGGGTCCCGCTGCTGCGCCTGGCCTGAGGCCGCAGACGAGCCTCCGACAGGCGATCGGCCCCCTTCCTCCTCGAGGAGACAGGGGCCGATGCGCATCCCAGGAGGGTCCTCAGTCGTTCTTGGCGCCGAAGACGATGTCGTCCCAGCTGGGCACGGACGACCGGGTGCGCTTGGCGCCGCCGACCCGACCGCGCGGGCGAGGACGACGATCGCCGTCCTGCTGGCTGTCCTGCGACTCGTCCTCGGGCTGATCCTGCGGGGAGGCCGCAGCCCGGGTGGGCTGCTCCCGAGAAGCGTCGCGCCGATCGTCGGCAGCGGAGGCGGGGTCCTCGTGATCGTCAGCGGCAGGCTCGGACTGCTCGGGGGACCGCACGGCGCTCAGGCGAGGCGCTGCCGGCTCGGTGTCCTCGTCGGTGATCTCCACGATGTCGGCGTGGTGCTGCGGGGCACCGGCATCCGCCCGGCCCAGGTGGTGGATCGTGGCCTCGTGGTGGTGCGTGGGATCAGAGTCCTCGACCGGCTCCGACGGCCGGTCCTGATCGACCGGCCGCTGGACGCGCGCGTCCTCCTGGGACTCGGCGGGTGAGGCGCTGCGGTCCTGGCCCGCCGACTCGGCCGGCTCGACGGGGTCGCCGCCGGCGGAGGACTCGGGCTGGGCACGGTGGCCCGGCTGGATCGTCCGGTCGAAGAGCCGAGCATCGTCCGGGGCGGAGATCGGGCGCGGGCGCGAGTCCACGTGGCCCATGGAGCGGCCGAGGATCTCTGCGAGCTGGTCGTCGGAGCCCTCGTCGGCCCCCAGGCGCTGGCCGCGGCGGGCCTCCAGGACCTCGAGCAGCTCCTCGGTGGTGCGGGCCTCGTCCTCGCGGCGCAGTCGATCGGCACCCGGGTGCGATCCGCCCTGCGCCGCCGGGGCGGGCTCGTCGGCACTCGGAGCTGACGAGGCGTCGCCGTCGGAGGTGCCCGGATGGGCGTCCTCGGTGGAGGAGGCCGTGCGGGCGGCAGTCTGGCTCGAGGAGGACGGACGGGCGGCGTCGTCGCTCGAGGTGCCGACAGCGGCTGCCGAAGCCGCCGGGCGGCGCTGGCCGAAGACATCGTCGCGCGGGGCCTCGGGCTCGTCGTCGCCGGTGAGGTGCTGGGCCCAGCCGGGCTCAGGGCTCACGGAGAGGTTGGCGGGGTTGAAGACCCACTGCGCCAGCGACTGCTGGTCCACGAGGTCCTGCGGCGCTTTGGCGGGATCGACCACCCGGAAGCGCACGGCCACGGTCCACAGCAGATCGGGACGCTGCCAGGCATCCCAGTCGAAGGAGGTGGGGGCGATCCCGAGCTGAGGGGCGCGGGACTGCAGCGTCTGGGCCAGGCTCAGCGGCGCGCTGTCGAAGGCGGAGCGGTAGCCCTCGGTGCGGCGCGCTCCGAGCTCGACCTTCTGGGCCTCTCGGGCCATGTGCGAGCGCTCGGCGATGATCGGCCATTCGTAGCGGCGCACGCGCTCCGGCTCCCAGCCGGACTCCTCGACGATCTCCTCGACGGACGCGCCCGAACGGAACCGGGCCTGGATGTCGCGGGGGCCGAAGTCAGCGCCCTGGCGCTGGCGGCGCGCCGGGACGCGGCGTGCTCGCTGGACCGCCTGGCGCAGCTGCTGATCCACTGCCAGGAGGCTGCGGCGTCCGGAGGAGTCGCTGAGCACCAGGTGCTCGCCGTCGTCGTGGACGCCTTCCAGGCGCAGCTCGTCCATGCTCATCCAGCCTTCCGCAGGTCTCTTGCTCCGGGGGACGCCGTGGTCGGCTCCGCCTCTCGGGGGAGCCGGTGCCGGCCCAGCCGGCGGACGCGTCCCGGTCCGCATCTGCGCAGAGTCTAGTGGTCGTGGGCAGACTGCGCGCATCGGGGGCCTGCACGGCGCGCTGCGCCCGGACTCCACGGACCCTTCGGAGCCGGCTGGAAGCCGCGCAGAGGCAACCGACCGGCAACAATTCTGTCGTGAGCGGACGCATTGGTCTTTCCGAGGCCCATAGTGAACAATCCTCCACACGTGAGGCAGGTATGCGCCCGCGAGCCCGCCCTCCACGGACCGCGGCCGGCTGTCGCCGCGCCTCATGTCGACGTCTTCACTGCAAGGATTAGGGATCACATATGGCAACTGATTACGACGCTCCCCGCAAGCAGGAGGAGGAGCTCAAGGAAGACTCGATCGAGGAGCTGAAGACTCGTCGCAACGAGACCCAGCACCCCAATGCGGACGAGGACGATGAGGCCACGGCCGCTGACAGCTACGAGCTGCCCGGTGCCGATCTGTCCCACGAGGAGCTCTCCGTCGTGGTGCTTCCGGCTCAGGAGGACGAGTTCACCTGCGGGTCCTGCTTCCTGGTGCGCCACCGCTCCCAGATCGCGGAGGAGAAGGACGGGATGAAGATCTGCGTGGAGTGCGCAGGCTGAATCCGACGAAGACTGACTGCCGGAACGCAGGCCGCTGAAGCCTGAGGCCCGCACAGGACAGAAGAAGCCCTCGACCGCCGCGGCGGTCGAGGGCTGTTTCGTCTGCGCGCCCGTCGGCTCGAGGGCCTCAGCCGACCAGGGCCTGGGCGAGCTCGTGCGGATGGCGAGTGGCGGTGAGCCAGTACGGGGTGGGATCCACGGGGTCGATGATCTCGATGCGGCACATTCCCGAGGCCGAGGCCGAGAAGTTCATGTAGGCCCGGGCATCCAGCTCGGGACCGCGGACGCGGCGGACGTCGTCGGGATCGGTGAAGGCCTCCACCTCACCCACGAATCGGCGCTCGATGCTCGCCCGGCCCACCCGCAGGAGATCCTCGGTGACCACGATCGAGGAGGCCCGGGAGTAGACGATGACGGGGGCCAGGATCAGCGCGATGACACCGCCGAGGATCCCGAGCCAGGTCGCGATGGGGGCCAGTGCGATCACCACGGAGCCGGCCAGGCCCAGGAACAGCAACCACATCCACCACGCCGGGTTCAGCTTCTCCCGGTAGAGCACCTCGTCGTCAGTCATGGGCACCATCATCCCATGAGCGGATGGCTCGGCCGGACGACCGGGTCCCGTTCCCGAGTGGCTGGAGGCGGCGCGGCGTCTACAGTGGGGCACTGTGCTGACCGACCCCTCACGCCCCCAGGACCACGACGACTCCGCCGCGCTGCGGATGCAGGTGCGCCGGCTGGACGCCGATCTGCCGCTGCCTCGCTATGCCAAGCCCGGCGACGCGGGGCTGGACCTGCGCGCCAGCTCCGATGCCGTGCTCGATCCCGGTGCCCGCGCCCTGATCGGCACCGGGCTGGCCATCGCCGTGCCCGTCGGCTGGGTGGGCCTGGTCCATCCGCGCTCGGGACTTGCCGCCAAGCACGGCATCACCGTCCTCAACGCGCCGGGCACGGTGGACTCCGGGTACCGCGGCGAGATCATGGTCACGCTGCTGAACACCGATCTGCACACGCCCTTCCGCATCGAGCGCGGCGACCGCATCGCCCAGCTGCTGCTGCAGCGCGTCGGCACGGTCGAGCTGGTCGAGGTCGACGAGCTCGAGGACAGCGACCGCGGCGAGACCGGATTCGGGTCCTCCGGGACCCGCTGAGTACGCGCCGCGCCCCGCGCGGCCACTGACAGGCTCCGGGCCGTTCCCGGGCACCGCCGCCCCGACCGGGCGGCGCATGACGCATCGAGGAGGCACCGACGTGTTCGGACGCAAGAAGAAGGACGCCGAGCCCACGGCTCCGGCCGAGGAGCAGGTCGAGCAGGACGGCGCCGAGGCGCAGGACGACGTGCGCGCCCGCGGGCCGTGGGACATCTCGGAGATCGAGGACCGCGAGGGGCGCATGGACTTCGGCTCGCTGCTGATCCAGCAGCAGCAGGGGATCGGCATCCGCCTGGAGGTCACTGAGAAGGGCAACCGCCCGCGGGCGGTGAACCTGGATCACAAGGGCTCGACCGTGCAGCTGCAGGCCTTCGCCGCCCCGCGCACGACCGGGATCTGGGCGGAGATCCGCAAGGACCTCGTGGACTCGCTCAAGCGCAGCGATGGCGCCCCGCAGGCCGTCGAGGGCCCGTTCGGCACCGAGCTGCGAGCCCGCTTCCCCGCGACCACCAGCGACGGCACCAAGGGCTACCGGCCGGCGCGCTTCATCGGGATCGACGGCCCCCGCTGGTTCCTGCGCGCCGTGATCTCCGGTCCGGCGGCGATCGAGCCCACGGCCTCGGCCGAGTTCGACGAGCTGATCCGCACCGTGATCGTGCGTCGCGGCGGGGACCCCATGCCCCCGCGCGATCTGCTGCCGCTGCAGGTCCCCGAGGGCGTGGAGCCCAAGGCCGTGGCCAAGCGGCGCGCCGTCCGCCGGCAGGCCTCGGGCCAGGGTCAGTCCCAGGGCACCGGCTCAGCCGCAGGCGGTCCCGCTCCGAAGGCGCCGCCACAGCGCGGGCCGGAGATCACCGAGACGCGATGAGCACCCAAGCCACCGGCGACGCCGACTCCCGGCTCGGCAGCGATCACGAGACCGGTGCCGAGGACTGCCTGCACCCCGGTCCGGCACCGGTCACGGCCTCGCACCCGCGCATCGTGGCGCTGGAGGAGCCTGCGGCCTCGCTGGCCGAGGCCCGGGCGCTGGGCGAGCGGCTGGCGCGGCTGCCCGAGGTGTCCCGCACCCTGACGCTGGCCGACTTCGTGCCGGCGCGG
>ERZ501033.136-NODE-136-length-14697-cov-4.022060_pt1 | contig 14697 bp, 9 predicted proteins | sample MGYA00248844_ERZ501033 | MGnify/ENA primary metagenome ERZ501033 (study PRJEB25958, sample SAMN03398539) | human skin metagenome | study: EMG produced TPA metagenomics assembly of the Human Skin Microbiome Metagenome (human skin metagenome) data set.
CCTATCCCCGCCTGCTGCGGACCGTCGGCCCGGCGCGCGTCCCCCTCGCCCCGTCCGCCGCCGCGGCGCTGAGCGGTGCGCACCGCCCGGGCGACCTCGGCGGGATCGACGCCGATGTGCCCGGCGACGAAGCGCTCGTAGCCCGGCCGCATCGCGGAGTCCCGGATCTGCGCGATGACCGGGGCGGCGGCGCGCACCGCCCCCACGCGGCCCTCGACGGTGCTCAGGTCGAAGCGGTCGACGCTCGAGGTCAGCGCGAACTCGAACAGCGGGCGGCGCGACTCGATGAGGGCGCGGACGGCCGCATCGCCCTGCGCCTGCCGGAGATCGCAGGGATCCATGCCCGAGCGCTCGACGGCGACATAGGTCTGGGCGACGAAGCGCTGGTCCTCCTCGAAGGCCTTGAGCGCGGCCTTCCGGCCGGCTTCGTCGCCGTCGAAGGTGAAGACCACCTCGCCGCTGTGCGCCTGGTCGTCGCCGAGGAGCCGCCGGGCGATCTTGATGTGCTCGGCGCCGAACGCGGTGCCGCAGGTCGCGACCGCCTGCTCGACCCCGGCGAGGTGGGCGGCCATGACGTCGGTGTAGCCCTCGACGATGACGATCCGCTTGGTGCGGGCGATCGCGCGCTTCGCGAGATCGAGGCCGTAGAGGACCTGGTTCTTCCGGTAGAGCGCGGTCTCCGGGGTGTTGAGGTACTTGGGTCCCTGGTCGTCGTCGAACAGCCGGCGCGCGCCGAACCCGATGGTGCGTCCGGTGACGTCCCGGATCGGCCACACGAGCCGCCCGCGGAACCGGTCGTACACGCCGCGCCGCCCCTGGCTCACGAGCCCGGAGGCGATGATGTCGTCGGTGACGTAGCCGCGGCCGCGCAGGTGGCCGAGCAGCGCGTCCCAGGACTGCGGCGCGAAGCCGACTGCGAAGGTCGTGCGCGCGTCCTCGTCGAAGCCGCGCTCGGCGAGGTACTCGCGACCGATCCGCGCCCCCGGACCGGCGAGCTGCTCGCGGAAGAAGTCGGCGGCCACCTGATGCATCTCGAGGAGGCGCTGCCGGGTGCCCGCGGCCTCGCGGTCCGGACCGCGCCCGTCCTCGTAGCGCAGCTGCACCCCGGAGCGCTCCGCGAGGCGCTCGACCGATTCGACGAAGGTCATCCCGTCGATCTTCTGGAGGAAGGCGAACACGTCGCCGCTCTCGCCGCAGCCGAAGCAGTGGTACATCCCCACCTGGGGCCGCACGTGGAACGAGGGCGTGCGCTCGTCGTGGAACGGGCACAGGCCCTTCATCGATCCGACGCCGGCGCTCTTGAGCGTGACGTACTCGCCGACGACCTCGTCGATCCGGGTCCGCGACCGGACCTCGTCGATGTCCTCGCGGCGGATGAGGCCGGCCACTAGAGGAGGCTCGCTTCGTCGGCCTGCATCCGGTGGTAGGCGGCCCAGGCGGAGTGGTCGGTGAGCGAGGCGATCTGGTCGACGACGATGCGCAGCCGTTCGGCGTCGGACTCCGCGGCCCGGTGGTCGAGGAGGAACATCGTGTCCATCGCCTCGGGCCGCTCGGAGAAGTACTCGCCGAGCGCGGTGAGGACCCGGGCCTGGATGCGCTGGAGGCGCAGGCGGTCCTCGGCGACCATGACGGTGACGGTCGCGAGTCCCTTGAGCACCGCGATCTCGTGGCGGGTCGTCTCGGGGACGACGAGATCGCCGTCGTAGCGGCCGAGCGGCTCCCAGCCGAACTCCTCGCGGGTGGCGGCCTCCGCGGCGCCGGCGAACCGGCCGATGAGCTGGCTCGTCATGTGCTTGAGCCCGGCCTGCGCGCGGCGCGAGCCGTCGTAGCGCTCGCGCGGCCAGTACGCCGCCGCCTGGAGGCGGTCGAGCGCGGAGACGATCTGCTCGTCGCGGGCCGCGGGGAGGTACCACGAGCGGGTGATGTCGATGAGGCCGCCGAGCGCGTGGTCGTTGCGGTAGGCGAACAGGTCGAGGTGCCCGGCGAACACCGCGTCCTCGACGTCGTGGACGGAGTAGGAGATGTCGTCGGCGAGGTCCATGAGCTGGGCCTCGATGCACCGGCGGGTGTCGGTGCGCCCATCGCGGAAGAACGTGAACACCGGGAGGTCGTCGGCGTAGACCCCGAACTTCCGGAGGGGCGCGCCGGAGGTCGGCTCGACCGGCGAGTCGTCGCGCGACCACGGGTACTTCGTGCAGGCGTCGAGCGTCGCGCGGGTGAGGTTGAGCCCGGCCGAGTCGCCGTCGGAGGTGATGACCTTGGGCTCGAGGCGGGTGATGATCCGCAGGGTCTGCGCGTTCCCCTCGAAGCCGCCGATGTCGCGGCACAGCTCGTCGAGGACGGTCTCCCCGTGGTGTCCGAACGGCGGATGGCCGAGGTCGTGGCTCAGGCACGCGGTGTCGACGACGTCGGGGTCGCAGCCGAGGTAGCGGGCGAGCTCGCGGCCCACCTGGGCGACCTCGAGGGAGTGCGTGAGGCGCGTCCGGACGAAGTCGTCGCTGCCCGGGGACACCACCTGGGTCTTGGCGCCGAGCCGGCGCAGGCCCGAGGAGTGGAGCACGCGGGCGCGGTCGCGCTGGAACGCCGACCGACGGGGGTTCTTCGCCGACTCCGGCACCCACCGCTCCTGGTCATGGGCGGAGTACTCGGCGAGCCCGCCCGGGATCCCGCTCACCCTCAGCCTCCCGACACGTCGAGCTCGGCGAGCGCGAGGTCGGCCAGCCGGGAATCCTCCATCGACCGGGAATCGAGCCAGCCGTCGGGCAGGTGGGGCCGCTTGGGCCGCGTGGTGCGCCCGCGCGAGCCCTCCGCATCGCTCCCGGGGTACGGTGCGCTCGCGTCGAGCCGGTCGAGGTGCTCGCGGAGCTCGGCGAGCGAGGAGACCATGGCGAGCGCCCGGCGGACCTCGCCTCCGACGGGGTAGCCCTTGAAGTACCAGCTCATGTGCTTGCGGAGGTCGCGCACGCCGTAGAACTCGTCCCCGTAGTACTCGGAGAGGTAGACGCCGTGGGTGTGGACGGCCTCGGCGACCTCGCCGAGGCCCGGGCGGATCCGCTCCGGACTGCCGGCGAATGCCGCGGCGAGGTCGCCGAACAGCCAGGGTCGGCCCTGGCACCCGCGGCCGATGACGACGCCGTCGCAGCCGGTCCGGTCCATCATCGCCAGCGCGTCCTCGGCGGCGAAGATGTCCCCGTTGCCGAGCACCGGGACGGTGTCGCCGAGGGAGTCCTTGAGGCGGGCGATCGCGTCCCAGTCCGCAGTGCCGGAGTAGAGGTCGGCCGTGGTGCGGCCATGGAGGGTGATCGCCGCGACGCCGGCGTCGCGCGCGATCCGCCCGGCGTCGAGGTAGGTGAGGTGGTCGGCGTCGATCCCCTTGCGCATCTTCACGGTGAGCGGGATCCCGCCGCGCGCGGCCTCGCGCACCGCGGTGGTGACGATCGCGGTGAAGAGATCGGTCTTCCACGGCAGCGCCGAGCCCCCGCCCTTGCGGGTGACCTTGGGGACGGGGCAGCCGAAATTCAGGTCGATGTGGTCCGCGCGGTCCTCCTCGACGAGCATCCGCACCGCCTGCCCGATCGTCACCGGGTCGACGCCGTAGAGCTGCACCGAGCGCGGGGTCTCGTACGGCTCGTGGTGGATGATCCGCATGCTCTTGGGGCTGCGCTCGACGAGCGCGCGGCTCGTCACCATCTCGGTGACGTAGAGGCCCGCGCCGTACTCGCGGCACAGGCGGCGGAACGCGGTGTTGGTGATCCCGGCCATCGGGGCGAGCACGACGGGCGAGGACAGCTCGATCGGCCCGATCCGCAGCGCGGGGCGCGCGGAGGGCGCCGCGGCGGTCTCGGGGGCACGGGTGAGGGATGCAGCAGTCACCCGACCATTCTCCCATTCCGAGTCAAACCGGACCCCGTCGTCCACAGGCGGGCGGATCCGGGGCTAGCATCGAGCACATCCCCGGCGATCGGACACCCCATGATCCTGCCCCTCCCCCTCCTCCTCACCACCGCGTGCGTGCGCCTGCTCGCACGCGTGCTCGTCCCCCGCGGCGTCGACCGGGCAGCGCACTGGGACTCCTGGCCGGCGGCGGCCGCGGCGGGCATGGCGATGGTCTACCTCAACACCGCGGCGACCCATTTCATCGAGCCCCAGCGCTCGGGGCTGATCGCGATCGTCCCGGGCTTCCTGCCCCGGCCCGAGCTGCTCGTCACCCTGACGGGGATCATCGAGCTCGTTCTCGCTGTCGCCCTGCTGATCCCGCGCACCCGGCGACCGGCGGCCTGGGCCTCCGTCCTCCTCCTGCTCGCGCTGTTCCCCGCCAACGTCGTGGCCGCGGCCGGGGTCGACCATCCCGCGGCCCCGTCGACGCCGCTGCTCCCCCGCGCACTCCTCCAGCTCGTGCTCATCGGGTTCTCCGCGGCCGCCGCGCTGCCCCGGCGGCGGGTCAGTCCTCCCGCGGCGGATTGAAGGCGGGGATGCCGGTGAGGTGGGCGCCGAGGATGAGCGTGTGGACCTCGTCGGTGCCCTCGTAGGTCCGCACCGCCTCGAGGTTGTTCGCGTGGCGCTGCGGCGAGTGCTCCGCCGACACCCCGTTGCCCCCGAGGATCGTCCGGGCCTCCCGGCAGATCGCGATCGCGTCGCGGGTGTTGGCGAGCTTGCCCACGGAGATCTGCACCGGGTCGAGCTCGCCGGCGTCCTTGAGGCGGCCGGTGCGCTCGGCGACGAGCAGTCCGCGCTGGATGTCGAGCGCCATGTCGACGAGCTTGCGCTGGGTGAGCTGGAAGGATGCGATCGGCGCCCCGAACTGCTCGCGCTCGAGCGCATAGCCGCAGGCGGTCTCGTAGGAGTCGCGGGCGGCGCCGAGCACGCCCCACATGATCCCGTAGCGGGCATCGTTGAGGCAGGTGAACGGCCCGGAGAGGCCCTCGGCCCCGGGAAGGCGGGCGGAGTCGGGAACCCGCACGTCGGTGAGCTCGATCTCGCACTGGATCGAGGCGCGCATCGCGAACTTCGGCTCGATCGCGGTCGCGGCGAACCCGGGGGAATCGGTGGGGACGACGAAGCCGCGCACGCCGTCCTCGGTCCGCGCCCAGATCACCGCGAGCTGCGCGATCGTCGCCAGTCCGATCCACCGCTTGCGCCCGCTGATGATCCAGTCGTCGCCGTCGCGCCGGGCCACGGTCTCCATCGAGGACGGGTCGGATCCGGCGTTCGGCTCGGTGAGCCCGAAGCAGCCGATGACCTCGCCGCGGGCCATCGCGGGGAGGTGCTCGGCCTTCTGCTCCGCGGAGCCCCAGTGGTGGATGGCGCCCATCGCCAGCGAGCCCTGGACGGACACGAAGGTCCGGATCCCGGCGTCGGCGGCCTCGAACTCGAGCGAGGCGAGCCCGTAGTCGACGGCGCTGCGCCCCGGGCAGCCGGGGGAATCGAGATGGATGCCGAGGTAGCCGCGCGATCCCATCTCCGCGACGATCTCGCGGGGGAACTCCGCGCGCTCGAACCAGTCGGCGACGTGCGGCCGGATCGACTCGTCGACGAAGCCGCGCACCTCGTCGCGGAAGGCGAGCTCGGCGGAGCTGAACAGGGAATCGAGGCCGAGGAGGTCCGCGCGGGTGCGGATGTCGGACGTGCGCTGCTCGGACGGTGCGGACATGGCGTGCTCCTTCGTCGGGTGCGCGGCGCGCCCGGGGCCCGCGCGACACGCTGTGGATCTCGTCCGGTCCAGTCTGTCACGGTGCGTATTAGTGTGGCAGGGGATCTCGCACGCCGACGCGACCGGGAGGGGAGGACGTCCGATGACCGCTCTGCTCGCCGCCGCGCCGATCCTCCTCGCGTTCGCCGTGCTCCTCCTCGGCCGTCCGGCGACGTGGGCGGCCGCGGCGGGGCTCGCCGCCGCGGTCCTCGTCGCGGTGCTCGCGTTCCCCGCTCCGCTGCCCGCGCTGACGGCGAGCGCCGCGGACTACGCTCCCCTCGTCGTCGAGGTCCTCCTCATCCTCCTGTTCGGCATGGCGCTCGCCCGTCTCCTCGAGGCGAGCGGGGCGATGGCGATCCTCTCCACCGGGCTCCGGGCCGTCTCGACCTCCCGGGCCGGCGGCACCGCCCTCCTCGTCTTCGGGGTCGTCCCGTTCGCCGAATCGGTCACCGGCTACGGGATCGGCGTCACCGTCGGCGTCCCGGCCCTCGTCCACCTCGGGCACTCCGTCCCCCGTGCGGCGCTGCTCGGGCTCCTCGGCCTCATCGCCGTGCCGTGGGGCGCGCTCGGCCCGGGCACCGCCGTCGCCGCCTCCCTCGCCGGGCTCGGCCTCGACGAGCTCGGCGTCGCGACCGCGCTCGTCAACGTCATCCCGGTGCTCGTCGCGGTGGTCGCGGTGAGCATCCTGTGCGGTGCGCGCACCGACCTCCGGGTCGCCGTCCCGCAGGCGGTCGGCGGCCTCGTGCTGTTCGCCGGCGTCCTCGGGGCCAACCTCCTGTTCGGCACTCCCCCGGCCGGCATCCTCGGGTCGCTCGCGGTCATCGCGGTGCTCCTCGGCTGGGCGCGCCTGCGCGGCGCCGCAGCACCCCGCGTGCCGCACATGCTGCGCGCCGCCCTCCCCTACCTCGTCCTCACCGCGGGGGTGCTCGGCGCACAGCTCCTCGCCGGACTCCGCGCCGCGTGGTGGACGGAGCTGCTCGCCTCGCCCCCGGTGTGGCTCGCCCTCGCGTGCGCCGTCGCCGTCCCGGCCGCTCCCGGCCCGGTGGACGGGCCCGCTGTCCTCGTCCGGGCCGCGCGCGCCTGGGTCCCGGTCGGGGCGGCGACCGGTCTCTTCATGGTCCTCGGCTGGCTCATGACGACGACCGGGATGAGCACCGCGATCGGCTCCGCGCTCGCCGTCCTCGGGGCGGCTCCGGGGCCGGTGCTCCTCGCCCTCGGGGGCATCCTCACCGGCTCGAACACCGGGGCGAACGCGATGTTCGCCGGTACCGTCGCAGCCCTCGCGGAGACCACCGGCGGCTCGACGCTCGGTCTCGTCGCGCTCGGCAATGCCGCCGGCGCGTTCGCGAACATCGCCACTCCGCCGCGCGTGGCGCTCGCAGTGCAGATCGGGGCCGGCGACGCGCCGCGGGACGACGCCGCGCGCGCCGCCCTCGCACGCGACACCGCCTGGGTGCTGCGGCGTGCGCTGCTGTGCGTCCTCGCCGCGACCGTGCCGTTCGCCGCGGCGGCCGCCGTCATCGGCTGACCGGCTCCTCTCGTGCGGCGCCGGTCCGGCCCCGCTCCCCCGAGCGGACGACGACGGCGGCGATGAGCGTCGTCGCCGGGATCGCGAGGACGAGGCCGATCGAGCACACGAGCAGGCTGACGACCTCGATCGCGAGGTCGCCGAGGGTGAGCGATTCGAGGAACGGCCGCGAGGACGACGCGACGAGGAGGAGGACGGTGAGCCCGCCGCCGGCGAAGGCGAAGGCGATGGTGTAGACCGTGGAGGCGATGTGGTCGCGGCCGATCCGCATGGCCGAGGCGAACAGCTCGCGCACGCGGGCCTGCGGTCGGGCGAGCGCGAGCTCCCACACCGCGGCCGCCTGGGTGATCGTCACGTCGTTGAGCACGCCGAGGCCGGCGACGAGGATGCCGCACACGACGAGGTCACCGGTCGACACCCCGGCCGACCACGACAGGACGTACGTCTCCTCCGAGTAGATCCCGGCGAGCCGGGCCCAGCGCGTCCACAGCGCACCGAGCACCCCGGTCACCGCGACCCCGGCGAGCGTGCCGATCAGCGCGGTCGTCGTCCGCGCGGAGAAGCCGTGGGCGAGGTAGAGGACGACGAGCATGATGAGGCCGGCGGCGACCATCCCGACGAGCACCGCCGGGGAGCCGGCGAGGAGCGCGGGGAGCATGAAGACGAGCATGACGACGAAGGCGAACACGAGGCCGAGGAGCGCCCGCAGCCCGCGCATCCCCGCCACGAGCACGACGAGCAGCGCGTACACCGCGGCGAGCACGCCGAGGGAGAGGTTGCGGTCGAAGTCGACGAACACGTAGTCCGTCGCGCCCGGGTCGTTCGGACCGGCGGAGCCGCCGGGCGGCGCGGCGTCCGCGGGTCCGGTGACGGCCTCGGCCGCGGGGTCGGAGTCGAGGCCGGCATCCATCGCGATCGCCTTGACCGTGTCGCCGGGCGCGATGCCGGCGGCCATCGCCTCGGGCGGCACGTAGAGCGAGCCCTCGGTCCCGTCGATCTCGGCGGTGATCGCCGCACAGCCGGTCGACTCCGCGTCGGGGCACTTCCGCAGATCGACCATCGTCACCGTCCCGGAGACGTAGCTCGCCCCCTCCCCGAGCGCCGCGGGGTCCCAGGCGGCGCGGTCCTCCCCCGCCGGCCACAGGAGCACGAGCCCGGAGACGACGAGGACCGCCAGCGGGACGAGGAGTCCCAGCATGACGGTCCAGGCGCGCCGCGAGGCCCGCGGAGCCCGCTCACGGGTCACGAAGTGCATCGCGGCCCGGCGGCTCAGCCGGCGAGGTCGGCCGCGAGGTGGTCGACGACCTCGGCGAGCGGGACGCGCTCCTGCGACATGTCGTCGCGGCGGCGGATCGTCACCGCATCGTCGTCGAGGGTGTCGAAGTCGACGGTGATGCAGAAGGGCGTGCCGATCTCGTCCTGCCGGCGGTAGCGGCGGCCGATCGCACCGGCGTCGTCGAAGTCGACGTTCCAGCGCCGGCGCAGCTGCGCGGCGAGCTCCTTGGCCTTGGGCGAGAGCTTCTCGTTGCGGCTCAACGGCAGCACCGCGGCCTTGACCGGGGCGAGGCGCGGGTCGAGCTTGAGCACGATCCGCTTGTCGACGCCGCCCTTGGTGTTCGGCGCCTCGTCCTCGGTGTAGGCGTCGACGAGGAACGCCATCATCGACCGGGTGAGGCCGAAGGACGGCTCGATGACGTACGGGGTGTAGCGGGTTCCCGAGGCCTGGTCGAAGTACTGCATCTTGTGCCCGGAGTGCTCGGTGTGGTTGCCGAGGTCGAAGTCGGTGCGATTGGCGATGCCCATGAGCTCGCCCCACGCGCCGCCCTGGAACCCGAACCGGTACTCGATGTCGACGGTGGCCGCCGAGTAGTGGGCGCGCTCGCCGTCGGGGACGTCGAACCGGCGCATGTTGTCCGGGTCGATGCCGAGGTCGACGAACCAGTCCCAGCAGGCCTCGACCCACTCGTGGTAGAACTTCTCCGCGTCGTCGGGATGGGTGAAGTACTCGATCTCCATCTGCTCGAACTCGCGGGTGCGGAAGATGAAGTTGCCCGGCGTGATCTCGTTGCGGAAGGCCTTGCCGATCTGCCCGATGCCGAACGGCGGCTTGCGCCGGTTCGCGGTGACGACGTTGGCGAAGTTGACGAAGATGCCCTGCGCGGTCTCCGGCCGGAGGTAGTGGAGGCCCTCCTCGTTGTCGACCGCACCGAGGTAGGTCTTCATGAGCCCGGAGAACTGCTGGGGCTCGGTCCACGCACCCTCCTGGCCGGTCTCGGGGTCGCGGATGTCGGCGAGGCCGTTCTCCGGCTCCCGGCCGTGCTTGGCGACGTAGGCCTCGATGAGGTGGTCGGCGCGGTAGCGCTTGTGGGTGTGGAGCGACTCGACGAGCGGGTCGACGAAGGTCTCGACGTGGCCGGAGGCCTCCCAGACCGTGCGCGGGAGGATGATCGAGGAGTCGAGGCCGACCATGTCCTCGCGCCCGCGCACGAAGTTCTGCCACCACAGGGCCTTGATGTTCTCCTTGAGCTCGACGCCCAGCGGGCCGTAGTCCCAGGCCGAACGGGATCCGCCGTAGATCTCACCTGCCTGGAACACGAAGCCGCGCCGCTTGGCCAGGGTGATGACGGAATCCAATGTCGATGCCACAGATGTCTCCTCGGTTCGGGGGCGAACGGCTGGCTGTCGTCCGCATGCCCGTCCAGCGTATCGAATGGCGCTGACCGCGGCTCGCGCGCCGGCGGGCTGCGGACCGTGTGTCTTCGCTCACCTCGGGCGCTCTCGGCCGGGTTCGGCGCCGGGCGGCATGTAGACTGGACGGACACCCAAACCTTTCCGCCGTCACGGTGCCAGGGACCCCGCCGGTGTGTGCCGCGGGACCCGTCGACGCACGAAGCGCCGGATGCTCCCGCATCCACGGGCCGACGGCACCGGCCGGTCGCTGCTCACGTGTTCCGCAGTTCGGCTGCGCATGGGTCGATCGCCAATTCCGTCCACTGCGATCAAGTGTGTGCCGAACCGCGAAGAGAGTTCCGTGATGTCCGCTGAGGATACGACCACCCCTGCCCCCACCGATTCCGCCGCCGCAGGCACCGCGCCCGTCGCCGAGGAGCTGCCCCCGTTCGACTCGTTCGACCTCGACCCCGCGGTCCTCGCCGCGGTCGCCGACCTCGGCTACGAGACGCCGTCCCAGATCCAGGCGCAGACGATCCCGCTGCTGACCTCCGGGCGCGACGTCATCGGCCTCGCGCAGACCGGCACCGGCAAGACCGCGGCCTTCGCGCTCCCGGTGCTCAGCCACCTCGCGCACGCCGGGCGCGCCCAGGAGGGCCCGTTCGCCCTCGTGCTCACCCCCACCCGCGAGCTCGCGCTCCAGGTCGCCGAGGCGTTCACGAGCTTCGCCGTGCACCTGCCGGACTTCTCCGTGCTGCCGATCTACGGCGGCCAGTCCTACGGCCCGCAGCTCGGCGGCCTCAAGCGCGGCGCGCAGGTCGTCGTCGGCACGCCCGGTCGCGTCATCGACCATCTCAAGCGGGGCTCCCTCAAGCTCGGCGACCTCCGCCACCTCGTCCTCGACGAGGCCGACGAGATGCTCAAGATGGGCTTCCAGGAGGACATCGAGGAGATCTTCGCCCAGGCCGGCACCGCCCGGCAGGTCGCGCTGTTCTCCGCGACCATGCCGAAGTCGATCCACCGGATCACCGGCCAGTACCTCACCGACCCCGCCGAGGTGCGGGTGAAGTCGAAGACGACGACGGGGGCGAACATCCGGCAGCGGTTCCTCACCGTCATGCACTCCCACAAGCTCGACGCCCTCACCCGGATCCTCGAGGTCGAGTCCTACGACGGCATCATCATGTTCGTCCGCACGAAGCAGGCCACCGAGGAGCTCGCCGACAAGCTCCGGGCCCGCGGCCTGTCGGCCTCGGCGATCAACGGCGACATCCCGCAGCAGGCGCGCGAGCGCACCGTCGAGCAGCTCCGCAGCGGGGCGATCGACATCCTCGTCGCCACGGACGTCGCCGCACGCGGTCTCGACGTCGAGCGGATCTCGCTCGTCGTCAACTACGACATCCCGCACGACACCGAGTCCTACGTCCACCGGATCGGCCGGACCGGCCGGGCCGGCCGCTCCGGCGAGGCGATCCTCTTCGTCACCCCGCGGGAGAACCACCTCCTGCGCCAGATCGAGAAGGCGACCCGGCAGCGGGTCGAGCCGCTCACCCTGCCGACGGTCGAGCAGCTGACCTCCACCCGGATCGAGCGGTTCCAGAACCGCATCACCGAGGCGCTGTCGACCCTCGACCTCGCCGAGGTCCGCCCCGTCATCGAGCAGTACGAGCAGGCGCACGACGTCCCGGCCTCGGAGATCGCCGCCGCACTCGCCGTGCTCCTCCTCGACGGGGAGTCGCTCACCGCCCAGCCGCTGCCCGAGCCCAAGGCCCGCAAGCAGCGCGAGGACCGCGGCGACCGCGGACCGCGGGCCCCGCGCTCCCGCGAGGGGATGCGGACCTACCGCCTCGCAGTGGGACGCAACGAGCGGGTGCAGCCCGGCGGCATCGTCGGCGCGCTCGCGAACGAGGGCGGCCTGACCTCGGGACAGATCGGACACATCGACATCCGGTCGAACCACTCCCTCGTCGACCTGCCCGACGACCTCCCGCAGACGGTCTTCGACCGGCTCGCGAACACCCGCGTCCAGGGCAAGCGGATCGACCTGCGCCCCGACACCGGGCGTCCGGGCCGGCCGTTCAAGAAGAAGTCCTTCGACAAGCAGCCCGGCGAGGGCCGCAAGTTCCGCCAGGAGCCCGGCGGTCGGAAGGGCTTCTACCGCGGCGGCAAGGGCCCGGGACGCTGATCCCCGCCGCCGGCCGTCGCTGACCGGCATCGCCCCGCGGACATGCCGCCCGTCTAGGATGGGCGGCATGTCCGTCGCCGTCTCCGCGCTCTTCCGCTACCCGGTCAAGGGATTCCCGGCCGAGAAGCTCGCCGTCGGCACGCTGCGGACGGGATCCGGGTTCGACGGCGACCGCGCGGCGGCGTTCAGCAGCGGCCGCTCCCCCGTCCCCGCCGGCGTCTGGAGCGAATACCGCGGATTCTCCGTCCTCAAGTCGGACCCGAGCCTGCAGGCGTGGGGCGTCGACTCCGTCGGCACCGCGATCACGCTGCGCGCCCCGGACGGTGAGGCGACCTCCTTCCGCACCGACGACCCGGTGTCGCGGGAGGCGGCCTCGGAGTTCCTCGCCGCGCGGCTCACTGCCCGGGGACCGCACCCGCGCCGGCTCGTCGTCGCCGACCAGGGGATGTTCGACTCGCGTCCCTCCGGCGTGTCACTCATCAACCCCGCCACGGTCGCGGCGCTGTCCGCGGCCGCCGGCATCGACCTCGACCCGCTCCGGTTCCGCGGCAACGTCCACCTCGCGAATCTCCCGCCGTTCGCCGAGTTCGGCCTCATCGGCACCGTGGTGCGGCTCGGCGGCGCCCGGCTGTGGATCCGGTCGTCGATCGAACGGTGCCCGGCCACCCGCGTCGACCCGACCACCGCGGTCGACGACGTCAACGTCCCCCGCCTCCTCGCGGGCATCCTCGGGCACCTCCACTGCGGCATCTACGGGGTCGTCCTCGACGGCGGGGAGGTGCGCCCCGGGGATGCGCTCACCGTCCTCGACGACCTCGGCCCCGCGGTGCCTGCCGGGCTCGATCCGAGCCTCGCGAAGCCGGGCATGACGCCCCGCTGCGCCACGGTCCTCGAGACCGCCGCCGACGCCTCCCCCTCCGGCGGTCCCGGGCAGGTGCGGATGCGGCTGCGCGACGACCGCGGCTGGTTCGCCGGCGCCTACCGCCCGGGCATGCACGTGCGGGTCCACCTCACCCCGCCGGACGGCCCGCTGTGGCGCACCTACACCGTCACCCGGGCCGCAGGCTCCGAGTTCGAGCTCGGCGTGGGCATCGACGGCGCGGGATCCCGGGCGCTCACCGGGCTGCCGACCGGAGCCCCGGTCCTCGTGTCCGGGCCGTTCGGCCGCCTCACCGCGGACACCCTCACCGGAGGGCGCACGATCGTCCTCACCGCGGGCATCGGCATCACCGCCGCATTCGGACTGCTGCCCGGCCTCCCCGCCGCGCGACCGGTCCGCCTCGTCCACGTCGAGGCGTCCCCGGAGCCGAGCGGCTTCGCCCGTCGGCTCGCCGCTGCGGCGGAGGGACGGCCGGGGACCTCGGTGACCCGCTGGTCGACGGCGGTGCGCGGCCGCCCGGGTGCCCGCGAGCTCGCAGCCGTGCTCGACGACGTCAGTGACCGCGCGGATGCCCCGACCGCTGCCGATCTCGTCCTGTGCGGGCCGTCGAGCTTCGTCGTCGCCGCCGAGGAGGCCGCGCGGCTCGCGGGCATCTCCCCCGAGCGCGTCCACCGTGAGGTGTTCGGCTCCCCGCGACCCCTCGACGCGCACGGGGACGACGACCTGTCGGCCTGGGCGCCGGCCGCGGTCCGGACCGCCTCCGGCGCGGAGATCCGGTGGGAGCCGGCAGCGGGATTCCTCCTCGACGCGCTCGAGGCCGCCGGGGTCGACGCCCCGAGCTCGTGCCGGGGCGGGTCGTGCGGGACGTGCGTGCTCCGCCTCGATGCGGGACAGGTCGCCTATCCGGTCGAACCGGCCGCGGTGGTCGCCGACGGCGAGGTCGTCACGTGCGCGGCGGTGCCCGACGGCGACGTCGTCCTCGGGATCTGAGCGGCGGGCGCGCGGCCGTCGGGCCTCAGGTCTGCGCGGTGCGATCGACCGCGCCGCCGAACCGACGGTCGCGGCGCGCGTACTCCTCGATCGCCGCCCACAGCGTGCGCCGGTCGACGTCGGGCCAGAGCACGTCCTGGAAGACCATCTCCGCATACGCGGACTGCCAGAGGAGGAAGTTCGAGGTCCGCTGCTCGCCCGAGGACCGGAGGAAGAGGTCGACGTCGGGAACCTGCGGCGCGTAGAGGCGGGAGCGGATCGTCTTCTCGCTCACCTTCCCGGGCTTGAGCTTTCCCGCCGCCACCTCGGCGGTGATGGCATTGACGGCGTCGACGATCTCCGACCGACCGCCGTAGTTGACGCAGAACTGCAGGGTCAGACCTGTGTTGTGCTTGGTCATCTCGGCCGCGGTCTCGAGTTCATCGATGACCGAGCGCCACAGGCGACCTCGCCTGCCGGCCCAGACAATGCGCACCCCGAGCGCGTTGAGCTCGTCTCGACGCCGGCGGATGACGTCGCGGTTGAACCCCATGAGGAAGCGGACCTCCTCGGGTGAGCGCTTCCAGTTCTCCGTCGAGAACGCGTACGCCGATAGATAGTCGACGCCGATCTCGATCGCCCCGAGGATGACGTCGAGCAGGGACGCCTCCCCCGCCTTGTGGCCCTCAGTGCGCGGCAGCCCGCGCTCGTTGGCCCAGCGCCCGTTGCCGTCCATGACGACAGCGACGTGGGAGGGCACGAACTTCGGGTCGAGG
>ERZ501033.139-NODE-139-length-14446-cov-3.658745_pt1 | contig 14446 bp, 13 predicted proteins | sample MGYA00248844_ERZ501033 | MGnify/ENA primary metagenome ERZ501033 (study PRJEB25958, sample SAMN03398539) | human skin metagenome | study: EMG produced TPA metagenomics assembly of the Human Skin Microbiome Metagenome (human skin metagenome) data set.
CTGATCCTCGCCGAGGTGACCCACCCGAGCCGTGCGCCGAGGTGGTCAGTCGCCTTCTTCCGCCTTGGCGCGCTCGGCGATGCTGTGGTCGTAGAGCTTCTTCATCAGCGCGTGCAATGTCCGCTGCTCGTCCTCATCGAGGGCGTCGTCGAACAGGGCGGACTGCTGGTGGAGCTGGGAGGGGAAGGCGCGTTCGAGGGTCTCAAGTCCCGCCTCGGTGAGGGAGATGTGCTTGGTCTTCCATGTCTGTTCTCGGGTGATGAGCTCGTCGCGTTCGAGGCGGGCGAGCATCCGGGAGATTCCGCCGCCGCTGACGGTGAGGCCCTTGGCGAGGTCGGTCTGGGTGACGGGTTGGAAGTTGCGAATGTGGGCGAGGGCCTCGAACTGGGCGACGGTGAGGCCGAACTGGCGCAGGTGATCGTTCGAGAGCTGGTTGCTGTTCTGGACGAATCTCACCATGCGCAGCCAGGTGAGTGTGCTAAGCGTCAGGTCGTCCATCGTCCCTCCCGGTCTCCGCGCCGGGCCCTCCTGCCGCGGCGCTGCCTCTCACTGTACTGATCAGCCACTGTACTGATGCGCCACTGTGCTCATCAGCCCGACCGCACTCATCAGCCCGACGGTGCTCATCGGCCAGATGATGTTGACCGGCGCGACCGTGCGCGGAGGGCGCCGTCTCTGACCACCCCCTTCGATGTCCGCCCGACATGGGACAATGGGCGCGGAGTCCATGAGTGTCGTGAGCAGGGAGTTCGAGGATGACCACCACAGAGCCGACCGTCGACCGCCTCGGCGAGGGCCGATCGGCCGCCGTCGTCATCGCCTCCACCTCGGCGGCACGGGGTGAGGCGGCGGACACGACGGGACCGATCCTCGTCGACTGGCTGCGGGGGCGCGGGTACGACTGCCCCGACCCGATCGTCGTCCGTGACGGTGAACCCGTCGGTGAGGCTCTGCGGGAGCTTCTCCTCACCCCCGCCGAGGCGGCCCGCCCCCGCATCGTCGTCACCTCCGGAGGCACGGGGCTGGCCCCCGACGACCGCACCCCGGAGTTCACCGCCGAACTCCTCGAGCGGCAGTCGCCGGGGCTCATCTATGCGATGTGGCGCAAAGGGCTCGAATCGACGTCGTCTGCGGTGATGAGCAGGGGCGTCGCCGGTGTGCGGGGACGCACCTTCGTCATCAACTTCCCCGGCTCGAAGGGCGGGGTCCGCGACGGGATCACCGTCATCGACGACCTCCTCGAGCACATCCAGACCTCGGTCGAGGACACGACCGATCACGGTCCGAGGGTCTGAGATGCAGCAGCGCAAGGCCGTCCGGGCCCGCGTCCACCGCTTCGATGCCACCGGTGAGATCAAGGTCGGTCCCGATTCGCTCGCGGGAGAGGAGCCGCTCGAGGTCAACCTCGACGGCGAGCAGTTCTCCGTGACGATGCGCACCCCCGGCAACGACGTCGAACTCGTCTCCGGATACCTCCTGTCCGAGGGAGTGATCACCTCAATGGCCGACATCGCGGAGATCGACTTCTCGACCGGGCTCGCCCCCGACGGTTCGCGGAACTACAACGTCGCCGGTGTCCGGCTGCGACCCGGGGTGTGGAACGCGGCAGCCGCTCCCGCCCGGTCCGTCTACACCTCATCATCGTGCGGGATCTGCGGGACCGCGGCCATCGACGCGGTGACGAAACCCTCGGCGTACCCGCTCATCCCGCTCCTCGGCGTCGGGGGAGCGGAGCCGGCGGACGGAACCGGCGCGGACCCTGCGGAACGCGGTGGCGGCATCGCGGTCCCGAGCGACGCCCCGCACCTCGATGAGGACGGCGACATCGTCTTCCCACCACTGCTCACCCCGGCGCGCGTGGGCGAACTGCCCGATCGCCTCCGCGAGGGGCAGGCCGTGTTCGAGAAGACCGGGGGAGTCCACGCCGCCGCCCTCTTCGCCGTCGGCGACGATCCCGACGCCGAACCCGAACTGCTCGTCACCCGTGAGGACGTCGGACGCCACAACGCCGTCGACAAGGTCATCGGCTGGGCGATGGCCGAGCGCGGGCTGCCGCTGTCTCGCACCGTCCTCCAGGTCTCGGCCCGAGCGTCGTTTGAACTCGTCCAGAAGTCGGCGATGGCGGGCATCCCGATGATGTCGGCCGTCAGCGCCCCCTCGGCGCTCGCCGTCGACTACGGGCGCACGAGCGGCGTCACCGTCATCGGCTTCAACCGGGCCGGCCGCTTCAACGTCTACTCCCACCCCGAACGCATCGCCTGAGCGGCTCGGGTCCGCGGTCGGACAGTGCGATCGGGTCCGACCGCCTCGGCGAAATCGTTGCCTACGGGACGATCCAGGGGACGGTGACGGGCATTACGATGGGGCGACGAACTCCGCGCCGAGCGAACGAGGTGGAAGAGATGGACGTGGCCGATGGCCGGTCTCTGCGGGAAGCGACACCGCGCTCGAGTCACGCCGAACTCGATCTGCCGCCCGATCGTGATCCGGTCGGGGTGATCTGCCGGCAGAACGAGTCGCGGCTGCCTGACCTGCTCGGCATCAGAACCCAGCGGCTCGCCGAATCGCCGTTCAGCTACTTCCGAGGTGCGGCCGCGCAGATGGCCGTCGACCTCGCCGCCGGGGTGACGACCGGCCCCGTCGTCCTCTCCAGCGGGGACGCGCACGTGGGCAACTTCGGCTTCTTCGCCTCGAAGGAGCGCTCCCTCATCTTCGACCTCAACGACTTCGACGAAGCCGAGTTCGCGCCGTTCGAATGGGATGTCAAGCGACTGGCCGCCTCGGCGTTCCTCAGTGCGCAGGTCCACGGCCTCGGTGAGGAGGCAGGGCGCAGGGCGGCATTCGCCGCGGTCAAGGGCTACCAGTATCGAATGGGTGCCCAGATGGCCGTGACTGCGCTCGATCGCTTCTATTCGATCGTCGACTCGGACACGCTGCTGGCGGCGATCAGCGGCGAGCATCACCACACAGCGACGAAGAAGGCGATGAAGAAGGCGCGCAGCCGCACGGGTGAGAAGGCGCTGAAGAAATTCGCCACGGAGTCCTCGGATTCGGGGCTGCGCATCGTCGACCAGCCGCCGCTGACCCGTCATCTCGATGACCCGTCGATCGATGTCGAGAAGCTCTTCGCCGAGTATCGGAGGACCGCGCGCACCGACGTCGCGGTGCTCCTCGAGCAGTTCGAGGTGGCGGATTCGGTGCTGCGCGTCGTCGGGGTCGGCAGCGTCGGCACGCGCTGCTTCCTCGTCCTCGTCACCGGGCCCGACGGTGAACCGCTGCTGCTCCAGGTCAAGGAGGCGCAGGAGTCGGTCGTCTCGGCGTTCGGCGGTCAGCCGAAGTTCTCCGATCACCCCGAGGGGCAGAGGATCACCTCGGAGGGCGAACGGGTCGTCCGAGCCCAGCTCGTCCTCCAGTCGGTCTCCGACCCGTTCCTCGGGTGGACGACATTCCGGGGCAGCGGCTACTACTGGCGCCAGTTCCGCGATATGAAGGGCAGCTACGATCTGGCCGCGCTCACTGCCCCGCAGCTCGAGGCATACTCCCGACTGTGCGGCGAGGTCCTTGCCCGGGCGCATTCGCAGTCACCGGGAGCTCGGCTCATCGCCGAGTATCTCGGGACGTCGGACACCTTCGCGACCGCCGTGGCTGTGTGGGCGGAGAAGTACGCCGAGGTGGTCACCGCGGACCACGGACTCCTCGTCGAGGCGGCGAAGAGCGGGGAGTACCCCCTCCTTGGGGATCCTGGGGCACTCGACGGCTGATCCGGCGCTGGGACTTCCGGCCACCTCGGCGCATAATAGAACGTATGAACGAATATCGGGCGCCGAAGTGGCTGACGACGTATCAGGACTTCAAGACCCTGTGCTCGGCGGTGTCGGGGGAGTACATCCGCTTCTACCTCACGACCGGGTGCGATGCAGTGACGTACACGCATTCGCAGAACACGCGCGGTCTGCCCCGCTATTCGTGCCTGCTCACTGCCGAGGACGGTGCGACTCTGCTCCTCGAGCTCAACGACTGGATCGGGCGGATGGGCGAGGTGTCAGCGACCGTGCGGGCGTGGCTGGCGGCCAACGCCAGCCTCCGCGGCTGTCGGCCGAACAAGTCGCACTACGCCGGTGATGGCTACTGGCGACGGCAGTGGCAGCAGGCCAACCCGTGGTGACCGAGGACCCTCACGCCCGCCTGTGCCCTTCGTAGGCACGACGGCTGAGGACGACGGCGACGGTGAGGGCGAGGCCGACGGTCGCGGTGACGGCGAAGAGCGGGCGCCATTCGCCGTGCTCGCCGAGGAGTCCTCCGGCCCAGGCGCCGAAGGCGCTGCCGGCGAAGAGGAAGCCGGCGAAGAGCGAGACGACCGTGCCGCGCACCTGCGGGAGCACCGAGGTCGACCAGGTCTGGAGCGAGGAGTGGAGGAACGACCAGGTCGCGCCGAGAAGGAAGGCGGCGATGATGACCGTGGCGATCGAGAGGCGGAGGGTGAGCAGGACGAAGGCGAGGACGGTCGCGGACCCGCCGATCACCATTAGCCCGGGCATGGGCAGGCGCCGGGACAGGGGCCGGACCATGCGCGTGGTGACGATGACGCCGACGCCGTAGGCGGCGGTGGCGAGACCGGCGACGGCGGCGCCGACGCCGAGGGACTGCAGGGCCGGTGCGAGCAGGGTGAGGACGCCGAGGACGGCCGCCCCCTCGACGAACACGAGCACGATGACGACGCGCACCCAGCGATCGCCGAGAGCGGTGCGGAGGGTCTGGAGGATCCCGGTTCGGCTCTCGCGGTGGGATTCGGGCACGCGGGAGAGCCCGATGACGGAGAGCACGGCGAGTGCTGCGGGGACTGCGAAGGCGACGCGCCAGTCGACGACGTCGGCGAGGATGCCCGCCAGCGCCGTGGCGAGGGCCGTGCCGAGGGCGATGGCGGCCATGAGGTCGGCCAGCGCCGACTGTCGGTGGTCCTCGTCGACGGTGTCGCCGACGTAGGTGAGCGAGGTCGGGACGATGGCGCCGTAGAACGCACCGCCGAGCGTGCGGGCGATGATGAGGACCGTCAGGGTCGGGGCGAGGGCCGCGACGACGCCGACGACCGCGGCGGCGACGAGGGCCAGTCGCATGAGTCGGATCCGGCCCACCCGGTCGGAGAGTATGCCCCAGACAGGCTGGCTGACGCCGTAGGCGAGGAAGTAGGCACTCGCGATGACCAGGGCCTGGGAGAGGGAGACGCCGAGATCGGCGGCCACGAGCACGAGCAGCGGGCTGACCGCGAACCGATCGAAGCTGCTGACGAACGCGGCGAGGGAGACCGCCACCGGCGGGCGGGTCGGGGTCAACGGGGCGTCGGCGTCGCTCACGAGTCCTCACTGTACTCGCGGGCGACGCGGCTGTTCGCGTCAGGATCCCGCGGCGTCGGATGGGCTCAGCGCTCAGCCGTCCCAAGGGTCGTCGGTGAACCAGCCCGAGACTCCGTCGGGCAGCACCGCGACATCCTCGGCGGTCTTCAATCCGTACGGCGCCACTTTGAGTCCCGCTCGTGTCAGGGCGGTGACGTCGCCGGCAGGCAGATCGCGGTTGGGCCCGACCCAGTCGATGCCGGCCTCGACGATCTGCGAAGGAGACTCCTCAGGCAGCTCGCCGCCGAAGAGGAAGAGCGAGGTGTAGCCGCGCTCGGCCACCGTCGCAGCCGCTTCGAAGTCGAAGGATTGGACGATGAGCGAGTCCTGAAGCCCGCGGTCGTCGAACTCGTCGAGGACATCGTCGACCTCCGCCGAGGTTGCTCCCGGTTTGATCTCGGGTACGAGGACGACATCTCCTCCGAGCTCGTCGAGAAGCTCCTCGAGCGTCACGGTCTGCGCTGGAGGTCCACCGGTCGGACTGGTGATCGTTGCGGAATCCCACTCCTTTCGGGAGAGGTCGCGGATGTCTCCGGTCGCACCGTCCAATGTGCGGTCGGCGGTGTCGTCGTGGATGAGGACGGGGGTGCCGTCGCGAAGGAACTGGATGTCCATCTCGGGAAGGTAGCCATCCCTCGCCGAGGCGGTGAACCCTTCCATGGATTCTTCCGGATAGACGAGCGCCCCGCCTCGGTGAGAGATCGTCACCGGATAGGACAGAGACGTGACACTCGATGGCGCCGCGAATTCACCCGTCGGAGACGAGTCGGATGACGATGCCGGTGAGGGGGTGCATCCGGTGGCGATGGCCCCGATCAGGCAGACGGCTGCTGCGGCGAAGGTTCTCTGCCTGCGACGGAGGACCTTCGGACTCATGATTCCTGTCATGCGATGGTGCGCCTCAGCCGTTCATCGCGCGCTTGGCCTGCGAACGGGCCGTGAACGCCATGACGATGAGGAAGATGCCGAAGACGATGACGTAGACGCCGACGATCCACAGCAGAGCGGTGACCGCCGCAGCGGGTGAGGTGAAGACGACGATCATGACGATGATCGCGAAGATGATGTCGAGGACGCCGAGGAGCTTCGACCATCCCCGGAACGCCTTGGACGCGAGTGTGAAGATGCCGCGGACGAGCATGCCGAAGGCCATGAGCCAGAGGATGACGATCCCGGAGGCGAGGGCGAAGGCGAGCGGGGCGATGAAGATCGCGATGCCGGCGACGATGTAGACGATGCCGGCGGTCAGCTCCCAACCCCACGACAGGCCCTGCTTCCGCGCCGTGTTCGCGTTGACGATCGTGAGGATGCCGTCGACGACGAGCCACGCGCCGATCCAGATCCCGACGACGATGGCCACCGCCTCGGGGGCGGCGAAAATGAGCAGTCCGAAGAGGACGGCGAGGATGCCGCGCAGGAGCACGACCCAGAACACTCCGCGACCGAGGTCGGTTAGGAGCGAACGGGTGGAATCCAATGGGTCGGGTCTGCCTGCGGCGGGTTCGGATCCCGGTGTCGGGTTCGCGCCGGGGAGATCGGAGGATTCGGGGCTGTTCGGGGAGGTGGTCATCACGGCTCCTAGGGTTCGGGGAAGTGCTGAGGTGAGACCATTGTCATCCCTGCAGGCTCCCTTTGCAAGGAACACTGACCACTGACTGCCAACGGGAAGGACGGAACTTTCAGCGGAAAGGGCAGGTCACAGCGCGGAGAACTGCCGAAGGCGCCGAGGTCGCTGCGGCCGTCTCACATCCACTTCTTCTTGCGGAACACCGTGTAGAGCGTGACGCTGAGGCCGATCATGAGGAGGATCGCCATCGGGTAGCCGAAGGCCCAATGGAGTTCGGGCATGTTGTCGAAGTTCATCCCGTAGACCGCACCGATGAGTGAGGGGGCGAAGAGGATCGCCGCCCACCCGGAGATCTTCTTCATGTCCTCGTTCTGCCTCTGCGCGACCAGCGTCGCGTTGACGTTGAGGATCTGGGACAGGGATTCGCGCAGTTCGCCGGCCTCGGCGAGGACACGGGTGAGGTGGTCGACGACATCGTCGAGGTAGGCCCGCAGGGCCTCGGGGATCGCATACTTCGCGGCGCCGTTGCCCAGAGCCTGGGTGAGCCTGTTGAGGTGTGTCGTCGCGTGGAGGACGTCTATGACCTCTTCGCTCAGTCGGTAGATGCGCTCGGCGGCAGCCGGGTCGCCGCTGAAGACCTGGCGCTCGATGCCGTCCTTGTCGTTCTGGAGCCCGTCGATGACGGGGAAGTACCCGTCGACGACACCGTCGAGGAGCCGGTAGACCAGAGCCTCAGGGCCGAGTGAGAGCAGCTTGCGATCGGACTTCCCGATGAAGTCGACCTCGGAGAAGTGCGCGACGAGCTCGCTCGTGTCCGAGGGGATGGGTTGGCCGTCGATGAAGCGCCCGTCCTGGCAGATGATGACGAGGTCGTTGCCCTTCATGAGGAGGTGGAACTCGTTGAAGTCGACTTCCTCCTCGGCGTCGAGGTAGAGCGCGGACTTGAGGACGACGAAGAGCACATCACCGTATCGGTCGACCTTCGGGCGCTGATCGGCGTGGAAGAGGTCCTCGACGAGGAGCGGGTGGAGGTCCCACGTGGTCGCGATCTCCGCCAGCAGCTCAGGAGTCGAATGCGGGACGATGACCTGCGTGATCGTTCCGGGCTGAGAGGGACCGTCGGACGCGCAGCTCGCGAGCGCCTCGGCGAAGCTCGTGGACACCGACACCTTCTGCGGCTCGCTGTCGACGATCTGACGACTGAGCAGCACCGGCGCCGAGGACTCCTGCGTGGTTCGCGGCTTTGCGGCCGGGCGCGGCAGACGGCCAATCGGGGGAGTGGGAAGTCGGCGTGTGGGTGCCATCGGGATCTCCTTGCTTTAGCTCACACCCCAAACTACTCGACGAGGTGCGGTGCCCGTCACCTGAGGAGCTGGCCGACGTTCTCCGCCATCTCACGGTCGTCGAGTTCCAGCGCCCTGAGCATAGTCCTCGATTTGAGGTTGAATTCGGCCGATGAGTCCCGCGCCCGTTCGGCGACCATGAGGCGACGAGCAGCCGCGATCGACCGATCCCGGTCCTCGGGTTCCCGGTGCCGTCGCATCTCCGTGGGGAGGTCGAACGAGAGCAGCCGGTGCCAGTACCGATCGCGAAGATAGTCCGCGAGGGGCAGGCCCTCGTCGACGGCGCGCGCCAGCACGTCGAAGGACTCGAACATGTAGGCATAGAACTCGTCGACGGGGAGCACATGACCTGTCAGGTGCGCCTGAGAGCCGGCCTCCGTCTTGTGCCGGACCCAGTGATAGCAGTCGACGTCGGCCTGCACCGCGACCCGGTCGGTGCGCGCATAGGCGGCCAGGGCGAACGGATGGTCCTCGGCCATGCGCAGTCGAGGATTGAACCGGTAGCCGATGGTGCGGGCGAATTCGGTGCGATACATCTTGAGGACGTTGAGCGAGTCGATGAGGGGCGTTCTGCGCGCGTCCGTCTGACTGAGCGTCTCGCGGAACATCACCTTGGGCACCCCGCGGTTGACACCGACGTACTTGCCGACGACGACGTCGGCTCGCCCCTCCCTGCCGAGCCCGGTCATCGACTCGATCGCCTCCGGGCCGAGGAAGTCGTCGACGTCGACGAAGTACGTCCACTTCCCCTTGGCCTGATCGAGGACCGCATTGCGGGGTTCGGCGGGGGTGCCCGAATTGGGCCTCCTCACCACGCTGCCGCGGAGGCGAAGGTCCTTGAGGAGACGGTCGGCGAGCTCAGCGGTGCCGTCGGTGGATCCGTCGTCGACGACGATGGTCTCGATGCGCCTGAGGTCGGCAGTTTGGTCCGCGATGCTCTGCAGGCACGTCGGGAGATATTGCTCCGCGTTGTAAGCGGGGATGCCGATCGTGACGTCGGGAGTGCGTGAGAAGAACGCCATGGGCAATCACTCCGGGTTCTGGGTTCGCGGTTCTGGTGGCGATGAGCCGATGGACAACTATACCGGCGGCAAGCCCCGCGCCGCGTCGTCTCCGAACTGTCTGACCACCGTTCTCGGATTGTCCAGGCACAATGGTCTCCATGCCTTCGCTCTCCACAGCCTCGATGCGGCGCAAGTGGCAGGTCGTCTCCAGAACTGCACGGATCGGACGCGATCTCATCAGCAGTCGGTACGAGGAGTCCCGCCTTCCCGGCGGGTTCCGGCCGAACGCCGACGACGCCTTCGTCGCAGCCGCCTACTTCTCGTCGGATGTCCATTCGATGTACCAACTCGAACAATGGCTGTGGCCCTTCGAGCAGCTGCATGATTCTCTCGTGCGTCAGGGAGCGGGCGATGCCCCTTTCGGGATCCTCACCCGGGACGCCCGCGTCGCTCGGCACATCGCCTCGCTCACCGACCTGCCCGTGCGCTTCTCCCGCCTCACCGCGGGCCTCGAGGCGTTCTTCTCGACTCCGGACCTGAGCGCGGTGTTCTACGTCAACCAGGCCACGGCGAACTTTCAGGCACTGCGGTTCCCGGCGCCTGCCCACGTGCATCTCAGCCATGGCGAGAGCGAGAAGATCTCGATGATCTCCAACCAGCTCAAAGCCTACGACTACGTCTTCACCGCAGGTCAGGCAGCCCGCGATCGCATCACTTCGACCCTGCACGGGATCGACTCCGAGGTTCTCATCGATGTCGGTCGCCCCCAGCTCGACCGTGCGTTCAGCGTCCCGGAGGCGTGGCAGAGGTTCGCCGCCGAGGCGCCTGCCGGACCGACGGTCTTCTACGCCCCGACGTGGGAGGGTGATTCGCCGAGCATGAGCTACGGAACGATGGCGACGACCGGGGCCCCGGCGGTCGCCGAGCTCCTCGACGCGGGCTACCGGGTGATCCTTCGGACACATCCGCGCACCGGTCTTCTGCGCAGTGATTTCGCACGTGCGCTGGAGTCAGTGCGCGAGCAGGTCGATGCCCACCCCCGTGGATTCGTCGATACGAGTTCCGACGTCTCGTGGCAGCTCGACGCCGCCGACGTCGCCGTCGCCGAGATGTCGTCTGTGGCGTTCGACTGGCTCGCAACCGAGAAACCGCTGGTGATGATCGCTCCGACCGACTCGCGAGCCGAGGTGCTGCGCAACGGACTCATCGATCGGGCAGTGAATTGGGCTTCGGGAGGCGGTGTTCCTCTCGTCGACCGGCTTGCCGAGGCCACTGATCGGGATTCGAGAACGTTGAGCGCTCACTACCTCGGCGATACGAGCCCCGGAACCCAGATCGAGCGGTTCATCGGGGCGACCCGACAGGTGATCGAGTCGCGTCGCGACGTGCTCGGTATCGGCTGAGCGATCGGCGGGTGCGCGCTGCGGTGCAGCACCCTGCGAACCTCGGATAGGATCGTCGGGATGACGAGATGTGCGCTCGGTGCGGAGCTGGGCGCGGTGCTGTGTTGCGGAAGCGGCGGCAGCTCGAGAGCGAAGAAGGTCCACACGCGTGAATGTCCGTTCGACCGGCAAGCGACTCCTGCTCGATGCACTGCCACCGGCGATGGCAGCCTATCTTCGCAAGGAACGGGTGTCGTGGTCGAAGCAGTACAGACGCAACAGACGATCACTGGCCGCAGCCATCAGCTCTCGATCGTTCACCAAGGCGCTCACCAGCAAGGTGCGCGAGAAGACGGTGGTGTGGGAGTCGTTCTCCGGCAACGGTGCGCTCTGCAATCCCGAAGCGCTCTTCCGCACGATGATCGCAGCGGCCGACTACTCGGACTACCGCCATATCTGGGTCCTCAATGACGCCGCGTGGGAATCGCCCTTCCGCTCGGAGTTCTCCACCCATCCGCGGGTGTCATTCGTCCGACACCGATCCCGGGACTACTTCACCGCACTCGAGACGAGCCAGTACCTCGTCAACAATGCGACGTTCCCTCCTGAGTTCATCAAGCGCCCCGAACAGACGTATCTCAACGCGTGGCACGGAACCCCGCTGAAGAAGATGGGCTACGACATCGAGAACGGTGCCGACGGGGCCCGCAACGTCCTGCGCAACTTCATGTCCGCCGACTATCTCCTGTCGCAGAATTCCTTCATGACCGAGACGATGTACCTCGGCGCATACAAGCTCAACAACGTGTTCCGCGGGGCGATCATCGAGGAAGGCTATCCGCGCACCGACAAGATGATCGGCCCGGGCGCTGGCGATCGAGCCAGGGCAGTGCTGCGCGACCGCGGAATCTCCACCCATGGCAAGAAGGTGATCTGCTATGCGCCGACATGGCGAGGCGGCTCCTTCTACAATCCGCAGTCCGATGCGGGACGCCTCAAAGCCACGGTCATGGCCCCGCGCAGCGCACTCGAGGACGAAGGATGGATCGTTCTGCTCAAAGCCCACCAGGTGATCGTCGATCAGCTCGTCGACGATCCGGAGCTCGCAGACTTCCTCGTCCCCAACGATGTTCCCGCCAACGACGTCCTCGCGATCACCGACATCCTCGTCTCGGACTACTCGAGCATCTTCATCGACTTCCTCGGCACCGGGCGCCCGGTCCTCTTCCACCTCCCCGACGCGGGGAAGTACGCTGCCGAACGCGGCACCTACCTGCGACCCGACGAGCTTCCGGGACCGGTCTCCGAGAGCATTGACGAACTCCTCGACCAGGCGACCCGTCTCGCCGAGGATGACGTGGACCTGTCGAGTGCATTTCCCGAGGAGGCCGCGCGCTTCGACGAGCTCGCAGCGCAGCTGACTCCCCGCGATGACGGCAGCGCCAGCGCGCGCGTCCTCGACGTCGTGTTCAGAGGCAGAGAATCTGAGGGCCGAGTGATTCGGGGATTCGCGGACGGGCGACGCACCCTCGTGCTCTACCTCGGCGGGCTGATCACCAACGGAATCACCTCATCCGTGCTCAACCTGCTCAATCGGATCGACCCCGAGAAAGTCGATGTCACGGCGCTCTACTACCGGTCCGGCCAACAGGATCGCCTGGACAACGCGGCCCTGATTCCGTCCCACGTCCGCCAGGTCATCCGCGAGCAGGGAAGCCTGCAGCTTCCCCTGCTGGGCAGCATGCAGGAGTTCGATGCCTCGCCCGTCGGAGACCTCGCCGCCGCTGACCGCGACACCGCGCTGTGGAGCTGGGAATGGCGACGCCTGTTCGGCCACGCGAGGTTCGATGCGGCTGTCGACTTCAGCGGATACTCGTCCTACTGGGCGAGGATCATGGCGCACGCCGAAGCCGACCGCAAAGCCGTCTGGCTGCACAACGACCTCGAAGCCGATGCGATGCGTGAGGTCGATGGTGCCAGGCCCCACTTCAACAACCTCACCGGTGTCTTCAAGCTCTACCACGACTATGACGCGCTCGTCTCTGTATCGCCCGACCTGCGCGAGATCAATGCGGAGAGTCTCAGCAGGTACGCCGAACCCGAGCGGTTCATCAGCGCCCGCAATGTCATCGATGTCGAACGGGTCCGCAACGGCGCAGGACGCTCGACGGAGACCCGCCCGCACACGGTGTCGATCGATGCGCGCACACTGGCCGACGCCGTCGCCGAGATCGGCAGGCACTACTCGTTCGACGAGCTCATCTCTGAGGCCTCGCGACAGGCACTCGTCGGCGGCCTCCTCGGAGAGCAGAAGGGCAAGACCTTCGTCACCGTCGGACGCCTGTCGCCGGAGAAGAACCAGGCTCGGCTGCTCCGAGCATTCGCTGAAGTCAGCGCTGAAGAGCCGGACGCGCGCCTCGTCATCATCGGTGACGGGCCGCTGAGCGGCGAACTCAAAGAGCTCGCCGTCTCGCTCGGCGTCGCCGGATCCGTTGAGTTCACCGGCCGACTTCAGAACCCGTACGCCGTGATGTCCGGTTGCGACTGCTTCGTCCTCTCGAGCGACTACGAAGGTCAGCCGATCGTCATCCTCGAAGCCCGAGTGCTTGGGCTGCCCATCGTCACTACGCGTTTCGGTTCTGCGGCAAGTGCGATGGACGGCAGCGGCGGACTGATCGTCGACTGCGATGAGACGGCGCTGGCCGAGGGCATGAAGAAATTCCTTGCGGGAGAGATCACACCGACGGCATTCGACCCCGATGTCTACAACGCGGAAGTGATCGGCGAATTCGAGGCGGCCGTCTTCGCCATGGGTCCGTCTGAAGGCGAGAAGGGCAAGGAGTCTGCCGATTCTATGGCCGGGTGACCGGCTGGTAAAATACCGGTGAACTCTTGAAGCTTCCAGGGCTCGACGGTCGATTCGAGCCCTCATCGATCAGTTGGGACCGTTTCCGTATGCGCCGAGTCATCACCTATGGCACGTTCGACCTGCTCCATTATGGTCACATCCGGCTGCTGCAGCGGTGCAAAGAGCAGGGCGACTACCTCGTCGTCGCGCTCTCGAGCGACGAGTTCAACGAAAGCAAGGGAAAGAAGTCCTACTTCTCGTTCGAAGAGCGCAAGCGCATGCTCGAGGCCATCCGCTACGTCGACCTCGTCATCCCCGAAGACAACTGGGAGCAGAAGGTCACCGATGTCGAGAAGTATCACATCGACACCTTTGTCATGGGCGACGACTGGGAAGGGGAGTTCGACTTCCTCAAGGACAAGGTCGACGTCGTCTATCTTCCGCGCACCCCAGAGATCTCCACCACGCGGATCAAGTCGGAACTCGGCAAATCCTGACGTTCCGAGCGGCACGACCGCAAGATCGCCGCAACCCCTTTCGAGAAGCCGCCCCCCGGCTGAACTCCCACGACAACCCGCAGGGGCTGATCCCCGTGGAGAAGAGGAACGGCTGAGTGAGCCAGAAGACGACAGACACGAGCCCGGTGCGTCTATCCATCGTCATCCCAGTCTTCAACAGTCCGCAGCATGTTCGTACGGCTGTCGCTTCCGCTGCCGCGCAGACGTGTGATGACGGAGCCGTGGAGGTCATCGTCGTCGACGACGGGTCCACGGACGGCACCGCTGAAATGGCCGAACGTCTCCTCAAGGACCTTCGACTCCGCGGCAGCGTGGTGACGAGACCCAATTCGGGCACTCCTGCAGAACCCCGCAATGCAGTCCTCGATCAGGCCAAGGGGAAGTGGACGTACTT
>ERZ501033.143-NODE-143-length-14275-cov-4.079958_pt1 | contig 14275 bp, 12 predicted proteins | sample MGYA00248844_ERZ501033 | MGnify/ENA primary metagenome ERZ501033 (study PRJEB25958, sample SAMN03398539) | human skin metagenome | study: EMG produced TPA metagenomics assembly of the Human Skin Microbiome Metagenome (human skin metagenome) data set.
CGAGCTCGTAGGGCCGCTCGTCGTGGACGACGGCGCCGAGGTTCGCGAGGAACGGGAGGATCGCGGACAGCCCGGCCGGGGCGATCCGGTAGAACGCGAGGCGCACATCGGCCTCGTCCTCGCCCTCGGGCCGGTACATCCGCACGAACGGCCGGTCGTCGGATTCGAGGGCCTCGAAGCGCTCGATGTCGGCGACCGCCTGCCGCGGCGTGTGGTACTCCTGGTAGCTCAGCGGGAAGGCGTGCATCCAGCGGTCGCGCCGGGCCATGTCCTCGGCGGTGATCGCATCGCCCGCCGGCGCGGTGAACTCCGCGATGTCCTCTTCCCACGAGCGCAGCGCGCCGACGATCCGGTCGGTCACCGTCTCCGCGTCGACGTCCGGGAGCACGGCGTCGCGCGGCACCCGGGCGACGAAGTGGAGGCGGGCGAGCGCGGAGTCGCTCAGCAGCACGTCGAAGTCGACGGATTCCGCGCCGTAGTAGTGCCGCAGCACGTCCTCGACCCGGAGCCGGGCGGCGGTGTCGTAGAGATCGCGGGGCACGTAGACGAGCAGGGACACGAAGCGCTCGTAGGGGTCCCGCCGGATGAAGACGCTCGATTCGCGCTTCTCCTGGAGGTCGAGCACCTGGGCGGCGACATCGAGGATCTCCTGGGGGTCGGAGTGGAGGAGGTCGTCGCGCGGGTAGCTCTCGAGGATCGACACGAGCTCGTCGCCGGCGTGGGTGTGGCGGGCGAGCCCCGAGTGCTCGAGGACGTAGCGGATCTTCGCCTCGACGAGCGGGATGTCGAGGACCGAGGCGCTGTACATCCCCGAGGTGTAGAGGCCGACGAACCGGCGCTCGCCGACGATCCGGCCGGACGCGTCGAAGGTCTTGACGCCGACGTAGTCGAGGTAGCCGCGGCGGATGACCTTCGAGCGCGAGTTCGCCTTGGTGAGGACGAGGACGCGCGGCTCCTCGGCCTTGGCCGACACGGCGCGCGACAGCGGGGAGCTCAGCGCGCTGCGGAGCGCGGAGATGCCGAGTGCGGTGTCCTCGACCGGGACGAGGATCTTCTCGTCCCCGGAGGTGTCGAGGACGTACTCCCGGTATCCGAGGAAGGCGAACCGGCCGTCGAGCCAGTCGAGCAGATCCGCCGAGTCCGCGGCCTCCTCGGCGAGCTCGGGGCGCGGCGGGTTCGCCCGCAGGTCCGCGGCGATCTCCCGGGCGGTGCGGGTCATCGCCTCGCGATCGCGGTCGGCGGCCGCGACGAACTCGATCGTCGAGAGCAGGTGCTCCTCGATGTCGGCGAACCGCTCCTCGGGCACCCGGTCGATCTCGATGTGGACCCACGACTCCCGTCGGCGCTCGGGCAGGCTCGGATCGCCGCCGATCACCGGCAGCGCGGTGGTGTCGGTGACGGTCCGGCGCAGGTCCTCCGGGGCGACGATGCGCAGGTCCTCGCCGCTGCCCTCGACGGAGAGGATCGGATGATGCACCTCGCGGATCGCCAGGCCGAGGCCCGTGAGCTCGGCGACGAGGGAGGAGAGGAGATGGCGCATGTCGTCGGCGACGACGCTGATCGCCGTCCGGTTGCCGATCTGCTCGATCGACGACTCACCGGGGTTGCGGATGTCGATGGTCGGGGTGCCCGGGCGGTGCCGGAGCGCGGTGCGGTAGTGCTCGATCGCCGACGCCGCGAGCTCGCGGGGGCGATACCGGTCGGCCGGCGTGGCCTCCGGTCGGGGATAGTACGCGGCCAGGAGATTCTCCGGCGGGGTGCTGCCGGTGAGCTCCTCCCAGTGCTGTGCGATCTCGGCCGTTCTGACCTCGGTCACGGTTCCACCTCGTGTTCGTCTCGGATTCCCGCGGGCCTCGTCATTGAGACCCTCCGCCCACTCTATGCCGCAGGTCGGATGCGTGCCGAGTCCGGCCGGCCGCACGCGCGGACGAATCCGCCGGACCGGCCGCGGGCGGGGTCCGGACGACCGCGGACCGGCTCCGGACGGTCGCGCGCCGGGCCACGGGACGGCCATGACAGACTGGGGCCCATGAAGACGATCGAGCTCCGCCGTCGGGCGGCGCGGACGCCTGCCCAGATCCTCCACCAGGTGGCCGATCCCCGCACCTGGGCCGCCGAGGACACCGCCGTCACGGTGCACCGCGGGGCGGCGGAGGGCATCCACCTCACCACCCGCACCCACATCCCGGCCTCGAAGCTGCCCGCTGCGGCCTCCCGCTTCCTCGGCGAGGGCGCCGAGCTCCGGCAGGACGTCCGGGCGGATCCCGTGGGTCCCGAGGCGCAGGCCGCCGATGTCCGGATCGACGCCGAGGTCGTCGGGGCGCCCGTCGACGTCGACGTCGCGATCGCCCTGCGGGTCGTCGGCGAGGGCACCGACATCCACGCGATCACCCGGATCGCGTCCTCGGTGCCGCTGTTCGGCTCGATGATCGAATCCGCCCTCGAGCCGTACGTCGAATCACTCCTGACCGAGCGCCTCGATCAGCTCATCGATCTCTGAGACGTCGTACCACAGCAGGGCGCTGTCCCGCAGCGCCGCCGCGGCCGCCGCAGGATCCTCGGGCAGGGCGGCGACGACCGCGGGGTCGTCGATATGCGCGCTGACGACCCGTGTCGGATCGAGCGCGCTCGGGCCGAGCGCGGTCACCCCGGCGCTCACCGGACGCGAGCGGAGATCGGCCGGGAGATCGCAGGCGAGGACGACGCGCGCACAGCGCTCGCCCACAGCGGCGTCGACGACGACCTCGGCGGCGGCGGCCATCGCGATCCACTCCGCCTCCTCGAGCTCCTCGCCGCGCAGCCGGCGGGCCTGCTCGTCGGGCGCGAAGCCGAGCGCCCCGGACACATGCGGCCACGCGGCAGCGAGCGATCGGTGGGTCAGCGGCACATAGGCGCGCACGGAGTCGGCAGCATTCATGCCCTCATTCTCCCCCGGGCCCGGCCCCGGCGCGGGCGCCGCGCGGCACCCGGCGTGTCCGGACGCGGGACCGGGAGCGCCGCCGCGAGCGCGTCGATCGCCCGCGCGAGTCCGCTGTGCGGGGCGGACTCGGTGACGATCCGGCCGGCGAGCAGTGCCGCGTCGACGGCCGGCCGGTCCTCGGGGAGGAAGCGGACGTCGGTGAGGCCGGCGAAGCGCTCGAGCGTGGCCGCGATCCGCGCCTCCGGCCCCGGGCCCACCGCCGAGGCGCGCACCCGGTTGACGACGACGGTGCAGTCCGCGCGCACCGCGAGCCCGCGCTCGGTCTCGAGCAGCCGGACGAGGCGCTGCAGACCCACCGGGTCGCCGGCGGCCACGACGACGGCGTGATCGGCGCGGTCGAGCACCGCCCGCGTGGCCCCATGCCGGTCGTAGTGCGGGTCGGCGTACGGATCGTCCGGATCGATCCGGTCGGACACGTCGACGACGGTGCACGCGTGCTCTCCGCTGAGCGCGGTGAGGACCTCGCCGAGCACTCCCGGCCGCACCTCGGGCCAGCGCTCGGCCCGGCTGAGCCCGGTGACCGCGCTCAGCGTCGCGTCGATGACGGAGACGTGGCGGTGCAGCGCGGCGGCGACGGATCCGGAGGACGCCGCGCGGCACAGCGCCGCGAGTTGCGGGGCGTCGTCGAGGAGTCCGAGCAGCGCCGCCTGCGAGGCGGCGACGGTGTCGGCGTCGACGAGGACCGTGCGGCCGACGGTCCGCCCCAGGGTGTGGGCGAGTCCCGCCGCCACGGTGCTCCGGCCGGGCGCCCCGGCGGTGCCCCAGACGGCGATCACCGGGCCCTGCCGCCGGGCCGGAGCGCTCGGGGGTGCGGCGGGAGGCGGGGGTACGGGGACGGCGGTCGCCGCCGCGCGCACTGCCGCAGCGAGGTCCTCGGGCGTCGCCCACGGCGAGACGGCCGCCGGGATCCCCCAGCCGGCGAGCACCGCCGGGTCCTCGGCGAGGCCGAGCACCCGCACGCCCTGCCCGAGGAGCCGCCGGACCACCTCGGCGTCGGCCCCGGTGAAGTCCTGCCCGAGCACGACGACATCGCCGACCCCCGCGGCGCCGGCCGCGAGCAGCTCGACCTCGTCGGCCGGGCGGCGCACGACCTCGATGTCGGCGATCGAGCCGAGCGCGGCGACGACCCGCGCCTCGAACTCGACGTCGACCGCGACGACGACCTCAATCACGGGCCGGCTCCGGGACGGAGACCACGGACAGGTGGTGCTCCTCCGCGAGCGCGCGCATGACGTCGCCGACCTGCCGATTGGGCACGAAGATCTCGATGACCTGGTCCCCGGTGGCGAAGTCCCCGGTGTCGCGGTCGACGGCGATGACGTCGACCGCGGTGAGGATCTCCCGCGGGTCGACCGGATCCGCGTCGGCATCGGTCGCCCACACGTCGACCGCACTTCCCGGCCGGACCGCCGCCGGGAGCGCATCGGGCACCGCGAGCGCCATGACGCGCCCCGCGAGCTGGTCGGGCGAGCCGAGCTGGGAGGCGGGGACGAGCTCACCGACGCCCACAGCGGCGAGCACCGTGGCGCCCTCCGGGATCGCGGCATCGGCGCTGAGGTACACCCCGGGGTCGCCCATCCGCACCTCGGTGGCGACGAGATCGTCGGGCACGAGCACGCTGCCGGGCACGAGCGGCCGGGCCGCGGCCCACACCGTGGTCGTCGCGGCGACCCGGGTGACGACGAACCACGTGCCGAGCACGGACACGAGGACGATGAGGGCGCCGATGACGAGGCGGGGATCGCGCAGACGCGGCGCGCGGAGGCGGTCGGCGGGCCGCGGCGGGAGGGAGGACATGAGGGGATGCTCCGGATTCGGGGTCGGCACGAGGGGGATTTCTGCACCGATCGGACGGGGGACGGAGTGCGCAAACGCACTCAAGTGCTATTATTCGGGGACAAACGCCCGCGAATCAAGAGTCGCGCGGCAGTTTCCGCACACCGCACCCCCGTCCCGGCGATGACACCCGGGACGCCCGATGAGAGGCCGAACCATGGTCGTCGAAGCCCGCTTCCTGCCGTTGACCGACGTCGCCGAGATCCTCAACGTCTCCACCGCCCAGGCGCGCGCCCTCGTGCGCTCGGGCGAGCTCCGCGCGATCAAGGTCGGCGGCCGGGGCCAGTGGCGCGTCGAGAAGACCGAGCTCGAGGACTACATCCAGCGCATGTACCGCCAGACCCGCTCCGAGGTCGAGGCCGGCAGCACCGACGTCTGACCCGCCGGGGCGCGCCTCAGCCGAGGGCGCGCACCGACGACACCGCGCCGAACGGGACGAGCTCGCCGCCGGAGGCCCCCGACCGCATCTCGAGGTGATCCCGGGCGACGCCGGCGAGCAGTCCGTCGAGGATCCGACCCGCGGCCCGCACCCGGCACATTCGTCGTTCCGCGGCCCAGCGCCGCAGCGGCGAGGCGAAGGACAGCACGGACGCCTCCCGACTGCCGGCCGCGCTCCGGTCCCGTAGCCGGATGCCGTGCACGTGGTCGAGATTGACGAGGACCTCGTCGGCCCCTGCGATCCGGCACCAGCCGGTGCCGATCTCCGCGAGCTCACCGGTGATCCGCTCGTCCGCAGCGAGGATCTCGACTGCGGTGCCGAGCGCCCCGGCGAGCCGGTCCTCGAGCGTCGTCTGCGCGAGCTCGCCGGCGACGAGGTCGCCGTACTCGCCCATCCGCTCGTGCTGCTCCGCGCCGGCGTGCGCGGCATCGAGATCGGCGAACAGGCGGTCGAAGCGGTCCTCGGTCATGCCCCTCATCCTGTCGGGCGCCGGACCGGGGCACAAGCACGGGGAGCCGAGTCGCGCGGACGAGGGCCGGCTCCGCGCACGACGGACGGCGACGACGGACCGTACCCGGGCCGGATCCGCATACCGAATGGCCGATCCGCATCATCGGATGCTCTTCGGCGCCATCCACACCTTTCCGATATGTCTTGACATCGTTTGCTGTCGTTTGCCACAGTGTGATGACCCCACCGAGGAGTCGACCCATGCGCCATCTCCCGTTCGTCGCCGCCGCCGCGCACTGCGCTCTCGCGCTGTGGCTGCTCTCCGCGCTCCCCGCGCTGTGGTCCCGGCTCGACGACGGCGACCTCGGTGCCGGTCTCGTACTCGTGTGTGCGGCGGCGACGGTGCTCGCGGGCCTGCCGACGACGATCGCCGTGATCCTCGCACTCCTCGCCCGCGCCCTCGGCGGGGTCCACGCCCGCTGCGCCGGAGCACTGGCCCGGGCGGCTCTGCGCTGCAGCCCGCGGGTTCTCCGGTCGGCGCTCGCCGCCGGACTGTCCGGTCTCGTCGTCGCCGGACCGCTCGTCATCGGGCCGGCCGCGGCGCTCGACGCGGGTGCCGATTCCACCGCTTCTCCGGCGTGGCCGGTGTCGGCGGCTCCTGCGGACCGCCCGGACCCCGGCCCCTCCCCGGGGTGGCCCGTCTCGGCAGCTCCCACTGACCGCCCGAGCACCGGTCCTTCCCCGGGCTGGCCGGTGTCACCCGAGGACCACCCGGATCCCGGCCCCTCCCCGGGATGGCCGGTGTCGCCGGAGGACGACGGCGGCGACGCCCCGGATCGCGAAGGCGCACCGGATACCCGGCCGCGCGAAGAGCCCCGAACCCCGGCGGACGACCCGGCCCCGCGGACGGAGGTCGTCGTCGCACCGGGCGACAGCCTGTGGTCGATCGCTGCGGCTCAGCGGCCGGAGGCGTCCGCGACGGACCTCGCCCGGGACGTCGACACGATCCACCGGGAGAACCGCGCGGTCATCGGCGCGGATCCCGACCTCATCCTGCCCGGCTCACGTCTGGAGATCCCATGAGCACCCCACTCGTCCTCACCCGCCCCGCCGGCCGCTCGGCGTCGGTCCGGGGTCCTGTCCGACGCGCCCCGCGCCGGCCCCGGCAGACGGCGCCGGCCGAGCGCGAGGAGTTCCTCCGTGCCACGGTGCAGTCGCTCGCGGTGGCCGTGGTCGAGGTGCTCACCGGCAGCCGCGCGTGCACCTCGATCGCCCGCTGGATCGAGCCCGCGCTGTACGAGCGCATCCGCACGCACGCCGCGCTGCGGCAGGATCTCGCGCGGTCGGTCGCACCGCGCGGGTACGTCTTCACCGCCGGGCGTCCGCGCGTGTGCCCGATCGGCGAATCCGTCGTCGAGGCGTGCGTCGTGGTCCGCGGGACCCGCCGTCATCGGGCGGTCGCGATGCGCCTCGAGCACGCGCGCGGCCGCTGGCAGGTCACCGAGTTCGTCAGCGTGTGACGCGCGCTCCGGCTCAGCGCTTCTTCGCGCGCCGCTGGGCGCGGTTGCCGGCCTCCTCGGGTGCCGCCGCCGCGCCGGAGCTGTCGGAGCGCACCTGCACTCCCCCGGAGTCCGAGGGCGCCGAGAGCTGGAGCTGCGGCTTGCGCGGTCGGAGCTCCTCGGCGTCGACCTCGACGACGTCATCCGACGGATCCTCGAGGTCCTCGCCGGGATTCACCTTCACCTTGACCTCGAGCGTGCTCGTCAGGCGGACGACGTCCTCCTTGATGCCCTCCTGCATGGAGTTGAACATCTCGAAGCCCTCGCGCTGGTACTCGACGAGCGGATCGCGCTGGGCCATCGCGCGCAGCCCGATCCCGTTCTTGAGGTAATCCATCTCGTAGAGGTGCTCGCGCCAGCGCTTGTCGATCACCGAGAGCACGACCCGGCGCTCGAGCTCGCGCGTCGCCTCCTCGCCGAGCTCCTCCTCGCGGGTGTCGTAGGCGAGGTCGGCATCGGCCCGGATCTCCCGCAGCAGGGTCTCGCGGGTGAGGTTCGCCTGCCCGCCGACGTCCTCGATGAGGTCCTCGGCGGTGATCGTCGGGTTGTACAGCTCGCCGAGCGCGGTGAACAGCTCCTCGATCTCCCAGGTCTCCGCCGGACCGCGGGTGGCGCCGTCGACGTAGGCGGTGATGACATCGTCGCGGAAGAGCTGCACCTGCTCAGCGAGGTCCGCCCCCTCGAGCACGCGGCGGCGCTCGTCGTAGATCACCGTGCGCTGGCGGTTGAGGACGTCGTCGTACTTGAGCACGTTCTTGCGCTGCTCGGCGTTGCGCTGCTCGATCTGGGTCTGCGCCGACAGGATCGCCCGCGACACCATCTTCGATTCGAGCGGCACGTCGTCGGGCACGTTCGCGGTGGCCATGATGCGCTCGGCCGCACCGGACCCGAAGAGCCGCATGAGGTCGTCGGTGAGCGAGAGGTAGAAGCGCGACTCGCCCGGGTCCCCCTGGCGGCCGGAGCGTCCGCGGAGCTGATTGTCGATGCGCCGGGACTCGTGGCGCTCGGTGCCGAGCACGTAGAGCCCGCCGAGCTCGCGGATCTCCTCCGCCTCCTGCTCGACGCGCTCCTCGGCGGCCTCGAGCACCTCGGGCCAGAGCTTCTCGTACTCCTCCGAGTGCTCGACCGGGTCGAGGCCCTTCTCCGCCATCTCCGCAACGGCGATGTGTTCGGCGTTGCCGCCGAGCATGACGTCGGTGCCGCGGCCGGCCATGTTCGTCGCGACGGTGACGGCGCCGCGGCGGCCGGCGAGCGCGATGATCGAGGCCTCGCGCGCGTGGTTCTTCGCGTTGAGCACCTCGTGCTTGATGCCCTTGCGCGCGAGCTGCTTCGACAGGTACTCGCTCTTCTCGACGCTCGTCGTGCCGACGAGGATCGGCTGGCCCTCGGCATGGCGCTCGACGATGTCCTCGGTGACGGCGTCGAACTTCGCCTTCTCGTTCTTGTACACGAAGTCGGGCTGGTCGATGCGCTGCATGGGCTTGTTCGTGGGGATCGGGACGACCCCGAGCTTGTACGTCGACATGAACTCCGCGGCCTCGGTCTCCGCGGTGCCGGTCATGCCGGAGAGCTTCTCGTAGAGCCGGAAGTAGTTCTGGAGGGTGATCGTCGCGAGCGTCTGGTTCTCCGGCTTGACCTTGACGGCCTCCTTGGCCTCGATCGCCTGGTGCAGGCCCTCGTTGTAGCGTCGGCCCTTGAGGATGCGGCCGGTGTGCTCGTCGACGATGAGGACCTCGCCCTTGAGGACGACGTAGTCCTTGTCCTTCTTGAACAGCTCCTTCGCCCGGATCGCATTGTTGAGGAAGCTGATGAGCGGGGTGTTGTCGGAGTCGTAGAGGTTGGCGATGCCGAGGTAGTTCTCGACCTTGTCGATGCCGGACTCGAGGATGCCGATGGTGCGCTTCTTCTCGTCGACCTCGTAGTCGAGCTCGGGCTTGAGCCGCTTGACGACGGTCGCGAACTCCGAGTACCAGCGGTTGACGTCGCCCTCCGCGGGGCCGGAGATGATGAGCGGTGTGCGGGCCTCGTCGATGAGGATCGAGTCGACCTCGTCGACGATCGCGAAATGATGGCCGCGCTGGACCATCTCCGCGGAGGTCCACGCCATGTTGTCGCGCAGGTAGTCGAAGCCGAACTCGTTGTTCGTGCCGTAGGTGATGTCCGCGGCGTACTGCTTGCGCCGGATGTCGGGGTTCTGCTGGGCGAGGATGCACCCGGTCTCCATGCCGAGGAACCGGAACACGCGGCCCATGAGCTCGGACTGGTATCCGGCGAGGTAGTCGTTGACGGTGATGACGTGGACGCCGTCACCGGTGAGCGCGTTGAGGTACGCCGGCGCGGTGGCGACGAGGGTCTTGCCCTCACCGGTCTTCATCTCGGCGATGTTGCCGAGGTGGAGGGCCGCGCCGCCCATGAGCTGGACGTCGAAGTGGCGCATCCCGAGCGTCCGGCTCGAGGCCTCGCGGACGGCGGCGAAGGCTTCGGGCAGCAGCGCGTCGAGAGTCTCGCCGTCGGCGTAGCGCTCCTTGAAGCGATCGGTCTCCTCCCGGATCTCCGCGTCGCTCATCTCCTCGAACTCGGCGGAGAGATTGTTGATCGCCGTCGTGTAGTTCCGCAGCCTCTTGAGCGTGCGACCTTCGCCGGTCCTCAACAGCTTTTCCAGGAAGTTCGCCACGATTCTCCTTGCGTCCGGTCCGCGTGACCGGCTCGGTGTTCCGTCTCTTGCGTCAGTGGCCCAGTTTAGCGCCGAACCCCGGCAGGCCCGTCATCGCACGACGACCGAGCCGAGGCGCAGCCAGCGGCCCAGCTCGGCGAGCTCGGCGGCGAGCGCCTCGGGATGCGCCTCGCCCTCCCAGTGGACCCGATGGGCGACGAGCGCATCGGCCCTCCGGTCCGCGGCGAGGTCGACGCGGCCGACCATGTCCTCGCCGAGGAGGAACGGCATGACGTAGTAGCCGTGGACCCGGTCCGGTGCGGGGGTGTAGATCTCGATCCGGTAGTCGAAGTCGAACAGCCAGCGCAGCCGGTCCCGGGTGAAGACGAGCGGGTCGAACGGGGCGAGCAGCGCGCGGGCCGCGATCCGCCGGGGTGTGCGAGCGGCGTGCCAGCGGTAGGCGCGCGTCCCCTCGACGTCGACCTCGACGAGCTCCCCGGTCCGGGTGAGCTTCTCGACCGCAGCGCGGACGGGGGCGATCGGCTGGCGGAAGTAGTCCGCGAGGCAGTGCACCGTGCCGATGCCGATCGCCCGGGCTGCGAGCCGCACGAGAGCCTCCGCGTCGTCGGCGGCACCCCCGACCCCGCGAGGGAGCCGGCCGGCGCCCGGGCGCAGACCGAGCTCGGGGTCGTCGTCGGGACCGAAGCGCAGGTCGGGCACGGGGAGGCCGGGGTGGACGTCGCCCGGCAGCGCATAGACCCGCTCGAAGGACGGGGAGCGCGCGGCCACGGAGACCCGCCCGGCCCGGAGCAGCGCCTCGAGCCCGGCTTTGACCCGGCTCGGGTTCCAGCCCCAATGGTCCCGGGCGCGCTCGGGGATGTCGTGCTCGACGCGGGCGCCGAGGTCCCGGGCCGTGCCGGGGCCGTCGGCGAGGGCGACCTCGCAGCGGCCGCGCGCGCCGGCGAGCGCGGGCTGTACCGCAGCGCGGAGAACTCCGCGGACCTGCTCACGATCACGCCGATCCCGGCCTATGCGGAGACGGGCGCGGATCTCCTCGGCGAGGGGGCCGACGCGGTCCGCGGGATCAGCCCGGAGGCGGCTGCCGCTCTGGAGAGCGCCGAGGCCACGGTCCGGGAGGACGTCGAGGGCCTCACGGACTTCCGCGAGACCCTCACCGACGGGGAGACCTGGTACGACGCACGGCGTCGCTACGCGCCGATGCCCTGGGACCCTCAGGGCTGAGCCGTGCGGCCCAGTCCTGAGGGAGGGGCGGCGGCGTCTGTCCGGCGCCGCCGGCTGCAAGCCCGCTCAGTCGGACGGTCGCTCCTCGTCCGCCTCGTCCGCGGGGTGCTCCAGCTCCTCCGCAATGCCGAGCACGAGCCCGTCGCCGTCGGCCGCAGTGGTCACCGTGACCGTCTGGCCGTCCTGCACCTGACCGCGCAGGATGAGACGAGCGAGGCCGTCCCCGATCTCCTTCTGGACCAGGCGCTTGAGCGGCCGCGCCCCGTACATCGGGTCGAAGCCCTCCTCGGCGAGCCAGCGCGTGGCCGACTCGTCGACCTGCAGCTCGATGCGCCGTTCGGCCAGACGCTCCGCGACCTCCTGGATCTGCAGGGTGACGATGCGGCCGAGCTGCTCGGGGGAGAGCGCGTCGAACAGCACGATGTCGTCGAGCCGGTTGAGGAACTCGGGCTTGAAGGAGGCGCGCACCACCTGCATCACACGGTCGTGCTTCTCCTGCTCGGTCAGCGCCGGATCCTGCAGAGCATGGGCGCCGAGATTCGAGGTGAGGATCAGGATCGTGGAGCGGAAGTCCACGGTCCGGCCCTGTCCGTCGGTGAGCCGGCCGTCGTCGAGCACCTGCAGCAGCACGTCGAACACGTCAGGGTGCGCCTTCTCGATCTCGTCCAGCAGCACCACCGAGTAGGGGCGTCGCCGCACCGCCTCGGTGAGCTGGCCGCCCTCGTCGTAGCCGACATAACCCGGGGGCGCTCCGACCAGCCGTGCGACGGTGTGCTTCTCGGAGTACTCCGACATGTCGATGCGGATCATCGCCCGCTCGTCGTCGAAGAGGAACTCGGCCAGCGCCTTGGCCAGCTCGGTCTTGCCCACGCCCGTCGGGCCCAGGAACAGGAACGAGCCGGTGGGACGGTTCGGGTCGGAGATCCCGGCCCGGGCCCGTCGCACCGCGTCGGAGACCTCGGAGACCGCACGCTCCTGCCCGATCAGCCGCTTGCCGATCAGCTCCTCCATCTGCAGCAGCTTCTCCGTCTCCCCCTGCATCAGACGCCCGGCGGGGATGCCCGTCCAGGCGGCGACCACCTCGGCGATGTCATCGGGGCCGACATGGTCGGCGACCATCGGCCGCTCGTCCTCGCCCTCTGCGCGGCCCTCCTGCTCCTCGGCCTCACGCAGCTGCTGCTTGAGCGAGGGGATGTCGCCGTAGAGGATCTTCGAGGCCGCAGTGAGGTCGCCCTCGCGCTGCGCTCGGTCGGCCTGCATCCGCAGCTGCTCCAGCTGCGCCTTGAGATCGCCGACCAGGTTCAGCCCGGCCTTCTCGCGCTCCCAGCGGGCGGAGAGCTCCTGCATCGCCTCGGTGCGGTCGGCGAGCTGGGAGCGGACGGAGTCCAGGCGGGCCAGCGAGCCCGGGTCGTCACTCCCGGCGAGCGCGAGCTCCTCCATCTTCAGCCGGTCCACCTGGCGCCGCAGGATGTCCAGCTCCTCGGGGGAGGAGTCCAGCTCCATGCGCTGGCGCGAGGCGGCCTCGTCCACCAGGTCGATCGCCTTGTCCGGCAGCTGACGCCCGGCGATGAACCGGTCGGAGAGGGAGGCCGCGGCGACCAGTGCGGAGTCGGTGATGGTGACCTTGTGGTGCGCCTCGTACTTGTCCTTCAGACCGCGCAGGATCGTCACGGTGTCCTCGACGCTCGGCTCCCCCACCAGCACCTGCTGGAAGCGGCGCTCGAGCGCGGGGTCCTTCTCGATGTTCTCGCGGTACTCGTCCAGCGTGGTCGCACCGACCATGCGCAGCTCGCCGCGGGCGAGCATGGGCTTGAGCATGTTGCCGGCGTCCATCGAGCCGTCGCCGGAGCCGCCCGCGCCGACCACGGTGTGCAGCTCGTCGATGAAGGTGATGATCTGGCCGTTGCTGGTGCGGATCTCGTCCAGGACCGCCTTCATCCGCTCCTCGAACTCGCCACGGTACTTGGAGCCGGCGACCATCGAGGAGAGATCCAGGGAGATCAGGCGCTTGCCGCGCAGGGAGTCGGGGACGTCGCCGGCGACGATGCGCTGGGCGAGACCCTCGACCACGGCGGTCTTGCCCACGCCGGGCTCGCCGATCAGGACCGGGTTGTTCTTCGTGCGGCGGCTGAGCACCTGCATGACCCGCTCGGCCTCGCCATCGCGCCCAATGACCGGGTCGAGCTTGCCATCGCGGGCGGCCTGGGTGAGGTTGCGGCCGAACTGGTCCAGCACGAGCGAGCCCGAGGGCTGGCCCTCGGAAGGGCCGCCGGCGTTGGCCGGCTCCTTGCCCTGGTAGCCGGAGAGGCGCTCGATGACCTCCTGGCGCACGGCCGACGGCTCGGCCTTGAGGCGGGAGAGCACCTTGACGGCGGTGCCCTCGCCCTCGCGCAGCAGGCCGAGCAGGATGTGCTCGGTGCCGATGTAGTTGTGGCCGAGCTGGAGCGCCTCGCGCAGGCTCAGCTCAAGCACCTTCTTGGCGCGCGGGGTGAAGGGAATGTGGCCCGAGGGGGTCTGGTTGCCCTCGCCGATGATGTCGCGGACCTGCTCGCGCACTGCGTCGAGCGTCACACCGAGGGCCTCGAGCGCCTTTGCGCCGACGCCCTCGTTCTCGTGGATCAGGCCGAGCAGGATGTGCTCGGTGCCGATGTAGTTGTGGTTGAGCAGGCGGGCCTCGTCCTGCGCCAGGACGACGACGCGACGCGCCCGGTCGGTGAACCGTTCGAACATGTTCCTCCCCCATTCGGTGGTGGTGATGGATCGAGAGTACGCGGATCGGGCGGGGTTTCCCCGTGTGTTCGCCGCTGGCGTGACGTCCGGTCGCCCGGGACAATCAGAGGCTCGGCGGCGTCGTCGGCGCTCGGCGCGAGTCGGAGGGGCGTCGCTGCCGCGTCGTCGTCGTTGGCAACGACAGCGCCGCAGCGCGGTGGTGGTAGAGGCGGCTTCAGTGAAACTTCGTCGTCTACGCCGTGGCAAGAGCTTCGACAAACTACTACACTTCGAGCTGCTGATTCCTGTCTAAGAGTACAATGCTACTTGATCTCTAGTTGACGTTCTGTCATTGTAACGTCACATGTAACGTGAAACAAATAACGATCACTCCTTACCGTGCTTAC
>ERZ501033.144-NODE-144-length-14268-cov-4.130303_pt1 | contig 14268 bp, 11 predicted proteins | sample MGYA00248844_ERZ501033 | MGnify/ENA primary metagenome ERZ501033 (study PRJEB25958, sample SAMN03398539) | human skin metagenome | study: EMG produced TPA metagenomics assembly of the Human Skin Microbiome Metagenome (human skin metagenome) data set.
CGACCGGACCATCCGCCGGCTGTCCGGTGGGCAGCGCCAGCGCGTCGGCCTCGCCGCCGCCCTCATCGGGCGCCCCCGCCTCGTGTTCCTCGACGAGCCGACCGCGGGACTCGACCCCCAGGCCTCCCTCGTCGTCCGCGAGGTCGTCGGCGAGCTCCGGGCCGACGGCGTCGCCGTGGTCCTCACCACGCACGACATGGCCGACGCCCAGCAGCTCGCCGACACCGTGACGATCATCGACCACGGCCGCGTCATCGCCGCGGGCACCCCGGCCGAGCTCACCGCCGCCTCCGACGGAGCGCACAGCGTCCGGATGCGGCTCGCCGCGCCCGCGCCGGCCGGCCTCGCGGCCGCCCTCGCACGGTTCGGAGCGGTGCGCGAGCACGGCGCCGTCGGCGGGGAGGTGCTCACGGTGTCGGGCGACTTCGGCCCGGCGGAGCTCGCCGGCCTCACCGCCGTGCTCGCCGAGCACGGGGTGCGCGTGACCGATCTCTCGCTCCACGGCCGGACGCTCGCCGACGTCTTCCTCGAGCTCACCGGGAGGAGCCTGCGATGAGCACGCCCGACCACGCCGCGCGCGGCCCGGTCCGCGCAGCGCCCGCGCACCGCCGCATCCTCGCCCAGGCCCGGTTCGAGGCCGGCGGGATCCTCCGCAACGGCGAGCAGCTGCTCCTCTCGCTCGTCCTCCCGATCATCGTGCTCCTCGGGCTCTCGCTCACCGGCATCCTCGACGTCCTCGGCATCGGAACCGGGGGCCGCTCCCCCGTCGCCGTCGCCACCGCCGGGGTGCTCGGCCTCGCGATCGCCTCGACCGCCTTCACCGGCCAGGCCATCGCGACCGGCTTCGACCGCCGCTACGGCGTGCTCCGCCAGCTCGCCACCACGCCGCTGGGAACCTCCGGGCTCATCTGGGGCAAGCTGCTCGCGGTCCTCGCGGTCGTGCTCGTCCAGTTCGCGCTCATCGCCGTCATCGCACTCGTGCTCGGCCTCGACGCCCCGGTCGACCCGTTCGCGGTCGGCCTCGCCGGTCTGCTCGGCACCGCCGTCATGCTCACCTGGGGCCTCGTCCTCGGCGGTGCGCTGCGCGCCGAGGCGACCCTCGCCCTCGCCAATCTCCTCTGGGTGCTCATGGCCGCGGTCGGCGGACTCGTCGTCGCCCAGGCCGGCCTCTGGGGCGCGCTCGTGCGCTTCACGCCCTCCGGCGCCCTCGGCGATGCGATGCGCGCCGCCGTGCTCGACGGCGCGGTCGACCTCCGCGCCCTCGCCGTGCTCCTCGCCTGGACGGTGCTCGGGCTGCTCGCGGCCCGCCGCTGGTTCGACTTCGACGGAAGATGAGACACTGGGAGACATGACGACCACCGCCTCCGGACCCTCCGCACCGCCCGCCGGCTCCCGCTGGCAGCCCGTCACCGTCACCCGGCTCGTCCGCACCGCCGCCTGGGTCATGCTCTTCGCCCAGTCCGCGATCATCGTCACCGGCGCCCTCGTGCGGCTCACCGGGTCCGGGCTCGGGTGCCCGACCTGGCCGATGTGCACCGACGACTCGCTCGTCAACACCCCGGAGATGGGGATCCACGGCTACATCGAGTTCGGCAACCGGCTCCTCGGCGTCGCGCTCGGGCTCCTCGGCGTCGCGATCCTCGTGCTCCTGTGGCAGCTCCGGAAGTCCCGCCCCGACCTCTTCCGGCTGACGTTCTGGCTCACCGCAGTGGTCCCGTTCCAGGCGCTCCTCGGCGGTCTCACCGTGCGCACCCAGCTCAACCCGTGGATCGTCGCCGCCCACTTCATCCCCTCGGCGATCGCCGTCGGCGCGGCCGCCTACTTCGTGCGCCGCACCGCGGACTCCGGTCGGAACCCCCGGCCGCTCGGCTCGCCGCTGCTCCGCGGCCTGTGCTGGACGATCGGCGGTCTCATGGTCGTCGTCGTGCTCCTCGGGGTCCTCGTCACCGGGGCCGGCCCGCACGCCGGCGACGTCATCAGCGCCCGCAACGGCCTCGACACCGTGATGATCTCCCGCCTCCATGCGATCCCGGTGTGGCTGCTCATCGGCGCCACGATCCTCGCCCGCATCCTGTCCGCCCGGCAGGGGCTCACCGCGCTCTCCCGTGCGCTCACCGTCCTCCTCCTCGTCGAGGCCGCGCAGGGGGCGATCGGCTACTTCCAGTACTTCACCGGTCTGCCGATCGCCGCCGTCGCCCTCCACCTCGCGGGCGCCTGCCTCGTCATCGCGGCGGCCGTCGTCGTCGTCGACGCCTGCTACCGCCGCGATCCGCTGCCGGCGACCGCCGTCCCGGACTCCCCGCAGGCGGTCCACCAGACGGTGTGAGGCGTTCCACGCCCCTCCTGAGCGTCACCGGTGAGCGCACGGCGCCCCCGTCTGCTTGAATGTCCGGGTGCCTCTTCTCGCGCTCCTCCGCCGCTACCTCCTCGACTACCGCGGGCTCATCGTCGGCGTCGTCGTCTTCCAGGCCCTCCAGTCCTTCGGTCTGCTCCTCATCCCCACGCTCAACGCCCGGATGATCGACGAGGGCGTCGCCCGCGGCGACGTCCCGACGGTGTGGGTCTACGGCGGCTGGATGGTCGTCGTCGCCGTCGCCCAGCTCGTGTGCAACGGCATCGCGATCTACTGCGGGGCGAAGTGCGCGATGTCCGCCGCCCGCGACCTCCGCCGCGACGTCTTCCACCACGTCGTCGACATGGGCCACCAGGACGTCTCCCGCTTCTCCGCCGCAGGCCTCATCACCCGCAACACCAACGACATCCGGCAGGTCCAGCAGTTCGTCGTGCTGAGCGCCACGATGCTCGTCATGGCCCCGCTCATGGCTCTCGGCGGGATCGTCATGGCGCTCGCGGAGAGCTTCCGGCTGTCGTGGATCGTCGTCGTCACCGTCGTCGTGCTCGGCGTCGTCATGGCGTTCCTCGTCTCCCGCATGGTCCCGTCCTTCACCGTCATGCAGGAGCGCATCGACGCCCTCAACTCCGTCACCCGTCAGCAGCTCACCGGGATCCGCGTCATCCGCGCCTTCGTCCGCGAGCCCGCCGAGGCGGAGCGGTTCGGGGACGCGAACCGCGCGGTCACCGACGCCAACCTCCGGGTGGGCCGACTGTTCGCCCTGATGTTCCCGCTCGTGATGTTCATCATCGGCGCGGCGTCGGCCGCGGTCGTCTGGTTCGGCGCCTTCGAGGTGGAGGCGGGCACGCTCGGGGTCGGCACCCTCATGGCCTTCATCCAGTACCTCCTCATGATCCTCATGGGCGTGATGATCGCCTCGTTCATGGCGATGATGATCCCGCGCGCCGCGGTCTCCGCCGGTCGCATCCTCGCGGTCGTCGACTCGCCGGTGACGATCGACTTCTCCGGCACCCGGACGGAGACCCCCGCACCCGGCGAGGTCGAGCTCTCCGGGGTCGGGTACCGCTATCCGGGGGCCGAGGAGACGGTGCTGCGCGACATCGACGTGCGGATCCCCGCCGGCTCGACGCTCGCGATCGTCGGGGCCACCGGATCGGGCAAGACCACCCTCGCCGCGCTCATCGTGCGGCTCATCGACGCCGACTCGGGAACGGTGCTCGTCGGCGGCGCGGACGTCCGCGACCTCGATCCCGCGGTGCTCCACGCACAGACCGGCTTCGTCCCGCAGCAGGCGTACCTGTTCTCCGGGACCATCGCCGACACCCTGCGGTTCGCCGCCCCCGACGCCGACGAGGCCGCGATGTGGGCGGCCCTCGACACCGCGCAGGCGACCTTCGTCCGCGAGCTCCCCGACGGGCTCGACCACGTGCTCACCCAGGGCGGCACCAATCTGTCCGGCGGCCAGCGGCAGCGCATCGCGATCGCCCGCGCACTCGTCGGACGCCCGCGGATCCTCGTCTTCGACGACTCGTTCTCCGCCCTCGACACCGCGACCGACAAGGCGCTGCGCGCCGCCCTCGCCCGGGACGTCGACGCGACGATGATCATCGTCGCCCAGCGGATCGCGACCGCGCGCGACGCCGACGCCATCCTCGTGCTCGACGAGGGCCGGATCGTCGGCCTCGGCACCCATGCGGAGCTCGCGGAGTCCAACCCGGTCTACCGGGAGATCATCGACTCGCAGGCCGCCGCGGCGACCGGAGAGGAGGTCTGAGATGTCGATGGAGGACGCACCGGGTGCCAAGGCCCGCGCCTTCGGGCCGACGATGAGGCGCCTGCTCGGACGCTTCCGGCCCTTCACCCTCGCCGTCATCGGCGCCATCGTCCTCAACGCCGTCGGCATGGTCTTCACCGTGCTCGGCCCGCTCGTCCTCGGACAGGCGACGAACCTCGTCTACGAGGGCTGGGTGTCCGGCCGGATGGAGGGCGGCCGGACCCAGGCCGAGGTCGTCGCCGACCTCCGCGCCGCCGGCGACACGACGATGGCCGACATGGTCGCCGCGATGGAGATCGTGCCCGGTGCCGGGATCGACTTCGCCGCGCTCGGCCGGACGCTCCTGCTCACCCTCGCGGTGTACCTCCTCGGCTCCCTCGTGATGTTCGTCGCGAGCCGGATCCTCAACTCCGTCGTCCAGCGCGTGATGTACCGGCTCCGCGAGGACGTCGAGTCGAAGATCCATGCCCTCCCGCTGTCGCACTTCGACCGGATGAAGCGCGGCGACGTGCTCTCCCGGCTGACGAACGACCTCGACAACCTCAACCAGGTGCTCAGCGAGTCGCTCGGGCAGATCGTCATGAGCCTGCTCACCGTCGTTGGCGTCCTCGGGATGATGTTCGCGCTGTCGTGGCAGCTCACGCTCGTCACCCTCATCACCGTGCCGCTCACCGCGCTCGTCATCGGCCTCCTCGGGATCCGCTCGCAGCGCCAGTTCCAGGCGCAGTGGAAGGCCACCGGCGTCCTCAACTCCCGCGTCGAGGAGTCGATCACCGGTCACGACCTCATCACCGTGTACGGCCGCGACCGGGTGACCAAGGAGCGCTTCGACGCGGAGAACGACGACGTCTACCGGGCTTCCTTCTCCGCCCAGATGCTCTCCGGGCTCATGATGCCGGCGATGCAGTTCATCGGGAACCTCGTCTACGTCGGGATCGCGGTCGTCGGCGCCCTCCAGGTCGCCTCGGGCCAGCTCCGGCTCGGGACGGTGCAGGCATTCATCCAGTACTCCCGCCAGTTCTCCCAGCCGCTCGCGCAGCTCGGCGGCATGGCGGCGCAGCTCCAGTCCGCGGCGGCCTGCGCGGAGCGTGTGTTCGAGCTCCTCGGCTATCCGGAGGAGACCCCGGACACCGGCACCGCGACCCTGCCCGAGCGCCCGCGCGGGGAGATCGCCTTCGAGCACGTCGCCTTCGGCTACTCCCCCTACTCACCCCTCATCACCGACCTCGGCCTGCGCGCCGCACCGGGCACGACGACGGCGATCGTCGGCCACACCGGGGCGGGGAAGACGACGCTCGTCAACCTCCTCATGCGGTTCTACGAGGTCGACTCCGGCCGGATCACCTTCGACGGCGTGGACATCGCGGACCTGCGCCGCTCCGAGCTCCGCTCCCACATGGGCATGGTGCTCCAGGACACGTGGCTGTTCGGCGGGACGATCGAGGAGAACATCGCCTACGGCAAGCCCGGGGCCACCCGGGAGGAGGTCGTGGCGGCGGCCGAGGCGTGCTACGTCGATCACGTCGTGCGCACCCTGCCCGAGGGCTACGACACCGTCATCGACGACGACGGCGGGAACCTGTCGCAGGGAGAGCGCCAGCTCATCACCATCGCGCGGGCCTTCCTCACCAAGCCCGCCGTGCTCATCCTCGACGAGGCGACGTCCTCGGTCGACACCCGGACCGAGCTCCTCCTCCAGCAGGCGATGCAGTCCCTGCGCGCGGGACGGACGAGCTTCGTCATCGCGCACCGGCTGTCGACGATCCGCGACGCCGACACGATCCTCGTCATGGCCCACGGCGACATCGTCGAGCAGGGCTCCCACTCCGAGCTCCTCGCCCGGGGCGGCGCCTACGCCGAGCTCCATGCCGCCCAGCTCGCCGCCGGGGGCTCGCTCGACGACCTCGACGACTAGCCCCGCGGCTCCCCGACCTTCCGGCAGATCATGAGCTCGGTGCTCGGTCCCTCGGTGCGCGAGCGCACGAGCCTGAGCTCGAGCGGGTGGAGGAGCCGTCCGGCGAGTCCCCCGAGGCCCGCGGCGACGAGGGAGCGCATGACGACCGCCCACGCGCGGCGCCGCAGCCACGGGGCGTCGACCTGGGCGTTCATGAGGACGAACATCGGGGTGTGCCGGATCGGTTCGAGGCCGGCCGCGGCGAGCTCCCGCTCGATCGTGTGCATCGAGCGGTTGACCTGGCGCGGTCCGCGCTGCTCGGGACCGAAGAGGAAGTTCTCGCTGAAGACGAAGTGGCCGCCGGGACGGAGCAGCGCCGCGGCGTTGCGGAGCGCCTGTGCGTGCCCGGCGTCATCGGTGATGTGGAAGAGCATGTCCATCGCCGACACGATGTCGTACGATCCGGCCGCCACCGGGAGCTCGGGGGACGCGGCGTCGAAGAGGTGGAACTCCTCGTCCGGGAAACGCTCGCGGAGGTTCCGCACGGCTGACGACGTGATGTCCGAGCCGGTCACCGAGGGAGCGCCGAGCTCGCGCCACAGATCGACGTAGAAGCCGGTTCCGGAGCCGATGTCGAACACCGCGGAGGCGGGGATGTCGAGCGGTGCGCGCTCCATCTCCGCGAGGAACACCTCGCGCCGCACGCGGTACATCCAGACGTTGAAGGCCTTGCCGAGCGCACGGTACCCGACTCCGGTCTCCGTCCAGTCGGAGGCGAGCCGGTCTTCCCAGAAATCCTTCGTCGACATCTCCATCCCCCCGATCCTATCGGGACGGCGGGAGAGCCGGAAGGAGCCTCAGACGAACGGGTTGACGAAGGGGTCGATCGCGATCGCGAGGAAGAGGACCGACAGGTAGGTGATCGAGCCGTGGAAGACCTTCATCGCCCGCAGCTGGGTGCCCTGGAAGCCCTGCTTCGCGCGGGAGGTCAGCCCGTAGCAGAGGTACATGAACCACGCGCCGGAGAGCACGGCGACGGCGATGTAGAGCGGGCCCATGGGGGCGACGGGGATGAGGGCGAGGCTCGCGGCGACCATGAGCCAGCCGTAGACGAGGATCTGCCGGCCGACCGTCGTGGGCGGCACCTTCGACGGGAGCATCGGCACCCCGGCGGCGTCGTAGTCCGCCTTGTACTTGATGGCGAGCGGCCAGTAGTGCGGGGGCGTCCAGAAGAACACGACGAGGAACAGGATCAGCGGCTCCCAAGCGAGCGAGCCCGTGACCGCCGACCAGCCGATGAGCACCGGCATGCAGCCCGCGGCCCCGCCCCACACGATGTTCTGCGCGGTGTGGCGCTTGAGCATGATCGTGTAGAACACGACGTAGAGGAGGATCGCGACGGCGGTGAGGCCGGCGGCGACCCAGTTGGTGAAGCCGCCCATCCAGAAGATCGAGCCGATGCCGAGCGCGAACGCGAAGATCACCGCTTCGCGGAGCGTGACCTCGCCCGTGACGAGCGGACGGTTCTCGGTGCGCCGCATCTTCGCGTCGATGTCGCGGTCGAGGATGCAGTTGAAGACCGAGGCCGAGGCGGCGGCCGCCGAGCCGCCGACGAGGGTGGCGAGGACGAGGCCGAGGTTCGGCATGCCCTGCGCGGCGAGGAACATCACCGGCGCGGTGGTGACGAGGAGGAGCTCGATCACCCGGGGCTTGGTGAGCGCGACGAAGGCCATGAACCGGCTGCGGCCGCCGGCGCGGGACTGGATCCGGGACTCGTCGATGGTCCGCTGCAGCGGCCGCTCGACGGATCCGGTCGCATGCTGCTGTTCACTGCTCACGTCAGGGCGATCTCTTCCTCTGGACACCTGTGCGAAGGATTCCCACCATCCTACCGCTCACCAGGTTTATTTCCACTTCCGCCGCCGCGGTTCCGCACACTGCGGACCACCCGGTAGAGTCGGTGACGACGCCCCCCGAGCAGAAGGACAGATGCCCTGCCATGAGCCCTGTGACCTGGTCCGCGAAGGACACCACGGCTGTCGATACCGCACGTCTGCTCGCCGCGGACGCCGTTCAGAAGGCCGGCAACGGTCACCCGGGCACCGCGATGAGCCTCGCGCCCGTCGCCTACACGCTGTACCAGCACACCATGGTCCACGATCCGGCCGACCCGACGTGGATCGGCCGCGACCGCTTCGTGCTCTCCGCCGGGCACTCGAGCCTCACTCAGTACGTCCAGCTCTTCCTCTCCGGCTATGGCCTTGAGCTCGATGATCTCCGGGAGCTGCGCCAGTGGGGATCGCTCACCCCCGGGCACCCGGAGGTCGGGCACACCGCCGGGGTGGAGATCACCACCGGCCCCCTCGGCTCGGGCCTCGCCTCGGCCGTCGGCATGGCGATGGCCGCCCGGCGCGAGCGCGGCCTCCTCGACCCCGACGCCCCGGCGGGCGAATCGGTGTTCGACCACCGCATCTACGTGCTCGCCTCCGACGGCGACCTCCAGGAGGGCGTGTCCTCCGAGGCGTCCTCGCTCGCCGGCACCCAGGAGCTCGGCAACCTCATCGTCATCTGGGACGACAACCGGATCTCGATCGAGGACGACACCTCGATCGCCTTCACCGAGGACACGAGCGCCCGCTACGCCGCCTACGGCTGGCACGTCGAGCACGTCGACTTCACCCAGGGGGGCACGGAGTACCGGGAGGACATCGACGCGCTCGCCGCGGCGCTCGACGCCGCCCAGCGGGACCCCCGCCCCTCGTTCATCCGCCTCTCGACGATCATCGCGTGGCCCGCCCCCACCGCCCAGGGCACCGGCGCCTCGCACGGCGCCGCCCTCGGCGAGACGGAGATCGCGGCGACGAAGGAGCTCCTCGGCTTCGATCCGGCCGAGCAGTTCTTCGTCGACCCCGCCGTCCTCGAGCACGCCCGCGGAGTCCGCGAGCGGGGTGCCCGCGCGCACGCCGACTGGGAGGAGCGCTTCGCCGCCTGGCGCACCGCGCAGCCCGAGCGCGCCGCGCTCCTCGACCGCCTGCAGGCCGGGGAGCTGCCCGCGGGCCTCGACGAGGCGCTGCCGGTGTTCGAGGCCTCCGCCAAGGGCATCGCCACCCGCGCCGCCTCGGGCCAGGTCATCAATGCGCTCGCCCCGCTCCTGCCGGAGCTGTGGGGCGGGTCCGCCGACCTCGCGGGATCGAACAACACCCTCATCAAGGGCGAGCCGTCCTTCCTCCCGACCGACCGGAGCTCGGAGATGTTCTCCGGCACCCCGTACGGACGGAACATCCACTTCGGCATCCGCGAGTTCGCCGCCGGACTCGTGTGCAACGGCATCGCCCTCCACGGCCCGACCCGTCCGTACAACGGGACATTCCTCGTGTTCAGCGACTACCAGCGCCCCGCGGTGCGGCTCGCCGCCCTCCAGGAGCTGCCGACGGTGTTCGTGTGGACCCACGACTCGATCGGGCTCGGCGAGGACGGACCGACCCACCAGCCCGTCGAGCACCTGAGCGCGCTCCGCGCGATCCCCGGCCTCGACGTCGTCCGCCCGGCCGACGCGAACGAGACCGCGGTGGCCTGGCGCCGGATCCTCGACCGCACCGACGGCCCCACCGGCCTCATCCTCACCCGGCAGGCGGTCCCGGTGCTCGACCGCGAGACCCTCGCCCCGGCCGCCGAGGCGGCGCGCGGCGGGTACGTCCTCCAGGACTGCGCGGGCGAGCCCGAGGTCATCGTCATGGCGTCGGGCTCCGAGGTCGCCATCGCCCTCGAGGCCGCCGCGACGCTCACCGAGCGCGGCACCCGCGTGCGGGTCGTGTCGATGCCGAGCCACGAGTGGTTCGACGCCGAGCCCGCGGAGTACCGCGAGTCCGTCCTGCCCGCGGCCGTCACCGCCCGCGTGAGCATCGAGGCCGCGACCGCGATGAGCTGGCACCGCTACCTCGGCTCGCACGGGCGCGCCGTGTCCCTCGAGCACTTCGGTGCCTCCGCCGACTACCAGCGCCTCTACACCGAGTTCGGCATCACCGCGGACGCGGTCGTGGCGGCCGCGGACGAGGCGCTCACCGCAGCGAAAGGATGACCATGACCACCCCCCTGGCCCAGCTCTCCCGCGCCGGCGTCTCGATCTGGCTCGACGACCTGTCCCGGTCACGGATCACCTCGGGCAGCCTGGCCGCGCTCGTCGAGGACCGGAACGTCGTGGGGGTGACGACCAATCCGACGATCTTCGCCGCCGCCCTCGCCGACAGCGAGGCCTACGCCGCGCAGCTCGAGCCGCTCGCCCGCGCGCACACCTCCCTCGAGGACACCGTCGAGGCGCTGACGGCCGATGACGTGGCCAAGGCCGCCGACATCCTCGAGCCGGTCTACCGCGCCTCCGGCGGGGTCGACGGGCGGGTGTCGATCGAGGTCCCGCCCTCGGCGGCGCGCGACTCCGACGCCACGGTCGAACACGCGGTGCGGCTGTGGGAGACGATCAACCGGCCGAACGTCATGATCAAGATCCCGGCCACGCTCGAGGGGCTCCCGGCGATCACCCACGTCGTCGCCCGCGGCATCAGCGTCAACGTCACCCTCGTCTTTGCCCTCGACCGCTACCGCAAGGTGGTCGAGGCCTACATCAGCGGCCTCGAGCGGGCGCGCGAGGCCGGCATCGACCTCGCCGGGATCCACTCCGTCGCCTCGATCTTCGTCTCCCGCGTCGACACCGAGATCGATTCCCGGCTCACCGCACTCGGCACCTCCGAGGCGCTCGCGCTCCGCGGGCGGGCCGGGATCGCGAACTGCCGGCTCGCGCACCAGATCGCCGGCCAGCTCTTCACGAGCGAGCGCTTCGAGGTCCTCGAGGCCGCCGGGGCGAACGCCCAGCGCCCGCTGTGGGCGTCCACCGGGACGAAGAACCCGGAGTACCCGGACACCCTCTACGTCAGCGAGCTCGTCGCCGCCGGCACCGTCAACACCATGCCGCAGGCCACCCTCGACGCGTTCGCCGATCACGGCGTCGTCGACGGCGAGACCGCGAGCACGGGCTACGGTGCCGCGAACGAGCTCTTCGACCGCCTCGCCGCGCTCGGCATCGACTACGCCGAGGTCATGGCGCAGCTCGAGGCCGAGGGCCTGGAGAAGTTCGATGCGAGCTGGGACGAGCTCCTCGCCACGGTCCGCACCCAGCTGGAAGGAGTCCGCTCATGAGCCCCATCGATTTCGGCTACCCCTCCCCCGCGGAGTTCGACGACGAGGTCCGCGACCTCATCGCCGCCCACGTCGCCTCCCGCATCACCGTCGGCGACGGCACCCTGTGGGGCGACGCGGCCGCACCGGAGGCCTCCCGGCGCCTCGGCTGGGTCGACCTGCCCACCGCCTCGGCCGGTCTCCTCGCGGAGATCGCCGAGCTCCGCAGCGAGCTGCTCGCCGAGGGCGTCGACATCGTCACCCTCGCCGGCATGGGCGGCTCCTCGCTCGCCCCCGAGGTCATCTGCGCCACCGCCGGCGTCGAGCTCGAGGTCCTCGACACGACCGATTCGGGCCAGATCGCCGAGGCGATCGGCACCGACCTGTCGCGCACCGTGCTCGTCGTGTCCTCGAAGTCGGGGTCGACCGTCGAGACCGATTCGCACCGGCGGGCCTTCTCCGCCGCCTTCGAGGCGGCCGGCATCGATCCCGCCTCCCGCATCGTCGTCGTCACCGATCCCGGGTCCCCGCTCCACGACCTCGCACGCGAGCTCGGCTATCGGAAGGTCTTCCTCGCGAACCCCGAGGTCGGCGGCCGGTACAGTGCGCTCAGCGCCTTCGGCCTCGTCCCGGCGGGTCTCGCCGGGGCCGACGTCGCCTCACTGCTCGCCGAGGCGCAGGCGATCGCGCCGGCGCTCGGCGCCGACGAGCCGACGAACCCCGCGCTCCAGCTCGGCGCCTTCCTCGGCGTCGCCCATGCGCGCGACACCGAGAAACTCGTCGTCGCCCCGACCTCGACCCCGATCATCGGGCTCGGGGCCTGGCTCGAGCAGCTCATCGCGGAATCGACCGGCAAGGACGGCGAGGGGATCCTCCCCGTCGTCGTCGAGTCGGTCGACGCCCCCGGCTTCGCCGATGCCCGGGCCGACGCGATGCTCCTCTTCATCGGGCAGGCGGTCGGCACCCACCAGCCGATCTCCGGATTCGCGTGCGCGGTGGACGAGCCGCTCGGCGCGCAGTTCCTCCTGTGGGAGTACGCGACCGCGATCGCCGGCTACAGCATCGGGATCAACCCCTTCGACCAGCCCGACGTCGAGGCCGCGAAGGCCGGTGCCCGGGACATGCTCGAGAGCGGGCTCGGCGGCGAGGCCGAGGAGCCGGCCTTCCTCGACGGCGACATCGCCGTCTTCGGCACCGCCGAGCTCCTCGACGGCGCGGACTCGCTCGAGGACGCGCTGCGGGCTCTCGCCGACAGAGCCGACGAGTACGGGTACTTCGCGATCCAGGCCTATCTCGACCGGACCGGCGACGCCCGCGCGGAGCTCATCCGGCAGGCGGCCGCGCTCCGGACCGGGCTGCAGACGACCTTCGGCTTCGGACCCCGCTATCTCCACTCGACGGGCCAGTACCACAAGGGCGGGCACCCCAACGGGGTATTCCTCCAGATCACCGCGGATGCGCGGGCCGATCTCCTCATCCCCGGACGCGAGTTCACCTTCGGCCAGCTCCAGCGCGCGCAGGCCGCCGGCGATGCCCAGGTCCTCCTCTCGCGCGGGCGCCCGCTGCTGCGCCTCCACCTCCGCGAGCGGGCGAGCGGGATCGAGCGCATCCTCGAGGCCTTCGGCTTCGAGAGCTGAGGCGGTCTCCTCCCCCGCACAGCAGAATCCCCGGACCGTGAGGTCCGGGGATTCGCGTTCCTGGCGTGCTGCCGGCGGGAGCCGGCGCGGCTCACTCGAAGCGCACGATGAGCCCGAGCAGGACGATCGAAGCGCCCCAGATGATCGCGACGAGGGTGGTGAAGCGGTTGAGGTTGCGCTCGGCCACGCCGGAGGAGCCGAGGTTCGAGCTCATGCCGCCGCCGAACATGTCCGACATGCCGCCGCCCTTGCCCTTGTGGAGCAGGATGAGCAGGATGAGGAACAGGCTCGTGAGGATGAGGACGCCCGTGAGGGACCAGGTCAGAACATTCACGTCGGACAGCCTAACAGAGATCGGAGGACGGGACGGGGCTAGGCGGTGGTCGCCGCCCGGCACAGTGCAGCGAAGCCGTCCGGGTCGAGGCTCGCGCCGCCGACGAGCGCGCCGTCGACGTCCGGGTGCGCGGTGATCTCCGCGACGTTGTCGGCCTTGACGCTGCCGCCGTAGAGCAGCCGGATCGACTGCGCGGTCTGCTCCCCGAGGAGCTCCGCGAGCCGAACGCGGAGGGCGCTGCACATCTCCGCGGCGTCATCCGCAGTGGCGGTCTTCCCCGTGCCGATCGCCCACACCGGCTCGTACGCGACGACGAGTCCCCCGAGGTCGGCCGCCGGCAGCCCGTCGAGGGCGGCGGTCAGCTGCGCGAGGGTGTGCGCGACGTGCTCGCCGGCCTCGCGGACCTCGAGCGGCTCCCCGACGCACAGGATCGGCGTGAGCTCGTGGCGGAGGGCCGCCTCGACCTTCGAGCGGACGAGGGCGTCCGATTCGGCGTGGTGCTCGCGGCGCTCGCTATGGCCGATGACGACGTAGGAGCAGCCGAGCCGCTGGAGGAACCGGCCGGACACCTCGCCGGTGTAGGCGCCAGATTCGTGCTTGGAGATGTCCTGCGAGCCATAGGTGAACTTGAGACCGTCGCCGTCGACAAGCGTCTGCACGGTGCGGATATCCGTGAACGGGACCATGAAGGCCACGTCGACCTTCTCGTAGTAGTCCTGAGGCAGTGCGAAGGCGAACTTTTGAAGGGAGCCGATAGCTTCCTTGTGATCGAGGTTCATCTTCCAGTTACCAGCAATAAGTGGTGTACGTGCCATAATTAGTCCTTTCTTTGTACGCCTTTAGTTAACTGTTTTAGGCGGTTTATGCTTCGAGCACGGAAACGCCCGGCAGCTCCTTGCCCTCGAGATATTCGAGGGATGCGCCGCCGCCGGTGGAGATGTGGCTAAAGCCATCCTCGTCGAGACCCAGGGTGCGCACGGAGGCCGCGGAGTCGCCGCCGCCGACGACGGTGAAGGAGCCGTTGTCCTTCGTCGCCGCGATCATGGCTTCGGCGACGGCCTTGGTGCCGTCGGCGAAGTTCGGGAACTCGAACACACCCATCGGCCC
>ERZ501033.145-NODE-145-length-14047-cov-5.654017_pt1 | contig 14047 bp, 7 predicted proteins | sample MGYA00248844_ERZ501033 | MGnify/ENA primary metagenome ERZ501033 (study PRJEB25958, sample SAMN03398539) | human skin metagenome | study: EMG produced TPA metagenomics assembly of the Human Skin Microbiome Metagenome (human skin metagenome) data set.
GCACGTCGCGCTCGACGCGTTCGACGACGACCTCGACCGCGCCGTCCGCGCCTTCCAACAGCACCGGGGCCTCCTCGTCGACGGCGTCGCGATGCGGCCCGGGCACACCGCCGCGGCCGGCGCGTGCGTCGACGTCCTCCCGCCGTTCTCCGGCGGGTGAGCCGATGACCTCACCCACCGCTCGGCCGGTCGCCGCGCTCGGCGCAGTCGTGCTCGCCGGGGGCCGGTCCGCGCGCCTCGGCGGGGTGCCGAAGTCCCGCCTGCGCGCCGGACGGTCGACCCTGCTGGGCACAGCACTCACCGCCCTTCTCGACGCCGGCGTCGATGGGGGACGGATCGTCGTCGTCGGACCGGCGGACGCGCTCGCCGGGTCGGGGTTCGAATCGCATCCCGGCCTGCGCACGGCGCAGGAGGACCCACCGTTGTCCGGTCCGGCCGCCGCCATCGCGGCCGGGGTCGAGGTGCTCGCGGCGGATACCGCACCCGCCGTTCTCGTGTTCACGCTCGCCTGCGACATGCCGGGGGTCGCCGCGGGCGTCACCGCGCTCCTCACCGCCGCGACCCGGAACCTCGCGAGCACCGAGGACCCCACCCAGCATGTGCACCCGCCGGAGGACGGGGACCCGGTCCCGGACGCGTGGGTCGGCGTGAGCCGCGGGGCCGGACCCGACGGCGGCGAGAAGGTGCAGAACCTCCTCGCGCTCCATCGGCTCCCACCGCTCCGGGCCGCACTCGCGGCGCAGGACACCGCGGGCGCATCCGTCCGACGGCTCCTCGCCGGCCTCCGGGTCCACCACATCGATCTGCCCACCGGCAGCGCCGACGACGTCGACACCTGGGACGATGCCGTCCGCCTCGGGGTGCGGCACCCGACGGGCACCGCTCCCGGCTGGGCGGCCGCAATGCGGATCGCCGCGGCGGCCGCACCGCTCATGCCCCTCGTCGACACCCCACTCGACGCCTGCGACGGCGCGGTCCTCGGTCGCGACGTGCACTCCCCGATCCCCATCCCGCACTTCGACTCCTCGGCGATGGACGGCTTCGCCGTGTCCGGACCGCCGCCGTGGGACCTCGATGCGTCCGCGCCCTCGCCCGCACCTCTCGGCACCGGCCGCGCCCGCCGGGTGCACACCGGTTCCCCCGTTCCGCCGGGGGCCACGGGGATCATCCGCGACGAGTACGCGCGGATCACCGGCGACCGCCTCGCCCCGATCCCGGACTGTCCGCACTCCGAGCTTCAGGCCGGGAGGCACATCCGGCGAGCCGGCCGAGAATCCGCGGCCGGCGAGGTGCTCGTGCCCGGCGGCACCGTGCTCGGTCTCGCTCACGTCGCCTACGCCGCTGTCGCCGGACTCGACGCCCTCCCGGTCCGACGCCGGCCGCGCGTCGCGCTCATCCGGACCGGGGACGAGGTGCGGTCCACCGGGATCCCGGGGCTCGGGGAGGTGCGCGATGCGTTCGGCCCCCAGCTGCCAGCGTTCGTCCGCCTGCTCGGCGGCGACGTCGTGTCACACGTGCGGATCGGCGATGACGCGGCCGCGACCCGCGACGCCCTCGCCGCCGCGACGGAGGCGGATGCGGATCTCGTACTCACCACCGGAGGCACCGGCCGTTCGCCGGCGGACCACGTGCGCCGGGTCGTCGAGGACACCGCCGTCGACGTGGTGTTCGGCGAGCTCGACATGCGCCCGGGACATCCGACGATGCTCGCCCGGCTGCCGGGGCCGGCGACCTGGCACCTCGGACTGCCGGGGAACCCGCTCGCCGCGATGGTCGCGATGTGCGTCGTGGCCGAACCCTTCCTCCGCGCCGCGACCGGTCTCCCCCCGGTGACGGTGCGCGAGGTCCGCCTGGCCGCCGGGTCCCCGGGGGCGAAGGTCGAGCGGCTGACGCCGGCCCGCCGGGTCGCCCCGACTGCCGCGCAGGCCGCGCGGAGCCGCACGGTCATCGACATCGACGACGCCCCGGACGGTCGGACGGAGGTCTGGGAGCTGTGCGACCGGACCGGGTCGAACATGCTCCGCGGCCTCGCGCAGGCCGACGGTCTCATCGTGCTCCCGCGCACCGCGGTCGCTCCGGGCGGGACGGTCCCGTGCCTGGGCCTCCCCTGGGCCGCGATGCGCTGAGATCGCCGAGGCGACCGGCACCCAACGGCTCCGGGCGCCGCGGAATGCGCGCAGGCCGGGTGCGCACTCACCGCGCGCACCCGGCCCCACGTCCGACGGACCTCCTGGGGTCCGCGGCTCAGCCGCTCAGCTCAGGGAGCCGGCGGCTCGGCTCAGAGGACGACCTCGATGAGATGCGGTCCGTCGGCGGCCAGCGCACCGTCGAAGGTCCGGGCGAGATCCTCGATCGTCTCCACCCGGGTGGCCGGCACGCCCATGCTCTTCGCCAGCGAGACGAAGTCGATGACGGGATCGTGGAGGTCGAGGAGCGAGCTCGCCTTGACGCCGAAGTCGTGGACGCCGACGTTGTTCATCTCGTCGCGGAGGATCTGGTACTTCCGGTTCGCGAACACCACGGTGACGATGTCGAGGCCCTCGCGCGCCTGGGTCCACAGCGCCTGCGGCATGTACATCGCCGACCCGTCGGACTCGAGCGCGATAACCTTGCGGTCCGGGCAGGCGACCGCGGCGCCGATCGACACCGGCAGCGCCCAGCCGATCGCCCCGCCGGTGGGCGAGAAGTAGTCGTGCGGGCGGGATCCGGCGGTCTGCCGGTAGAAGTCCCGTCCGGTGGTGATCGACTCGTCGAGGACGATGCCGTTCTCCGGGATCGCCTGCCCCAGCCACGCGGCGAGCTTGTCGAGGGTGATCGAGCCCGAGGGCAGCTCCGGCAGGTCGAGCTCGACGGCCGCGGCGGGTGCCGGAGCGTCGCCGAGGACCGCCGAGCGGAGCGCCTCGAGCGCGGCGAGCGAATCGGATTCCGGCTTCGCGACCTGGTGGAAGGTCGTCCCCGGCGCGGTGAGGACACTCGCCTTGTCCGGGTAGGCGAAGAAGGCGACCGGCGGCTGCGTGTCGATGAGGATGATCGAGTCAAAGTCCCGCAGCAGCTGCTGGGCCGGTTCGACCGGGTAGGGGATGCGGATCGCCGCATGACGCCCGGCTCCGCGCTCGGTGCGCGGGGAGAAGGTGTCGACGAGCAGCGTGGCGCCCGTCGCCTCCGCGATCTGGGCGGCGACGGCGAAGCGATCGGCCCGGGCGGCGCGGCCGCCGAACAGGAACGCGGTGCGCTTCCCGTTCTCCTTGAGCGTCCGGGCGGCGGCATCGATGACGCCGGGCTGCGGCTCGACCTCGGGCAGGCGGACGGCGGTGGGCGGGGTCTCGTAGCCGTCCGCCTCGTTCCACGCGGTGTCGGCGGGGAGGATGAGGGACGCGATGCGACCGGACAGGCTCGCGCCGATCGCATCTGCGGTGTCCTGGGCGATGGTGTTCGGCGACGGCGAGGTGCGCACCCAGTCGCTGAACGGACGGGCAGTGCCCTCGATGTCCGAGGTGAGCGGGGCGTTGAGCTCCCGGTGGTACGTCGCGTGGTCGCCGATGACGTTGACCATCGGGGTGCGCGCGCGGCGCGCGTTGTGGACGCTCGACAGCCCGTTGGCCAGACCCGGACCCAGGTGGAGGAGGGTGGCGGCGGGGCGGTCGAGCATCCGGCCGTAGCCGTCGGCGGCCCCGGTGACAGCACCTTCGAACAGGCCGAGGATCCCCCGCACCCCGGGATTGCGGTCGAGCGCGGCGACGAAGTGCATCTCCGAGGTCCCCGGATTGGCGAAGCACACCTCCACCCCGTTGTGCTCGAGGGTCTGCAGCAGTCTTTCGGCTCCGTTCACGGATGCCTCCTCACGTCGTCGTGGTGGATCGTCTGCCACCACTCTATGTCCGCGAGCGCGCGGATCTCCATGGATCTCGGACGATCACCGGGCGAACGCCGGCTCCCCCGGGATGTCCGCGCCTCTGAGAGGATGGGGCGGTCCGCGTCGTCGTCCACGACCAGCAGGGAGTCCCGGAGCCATGATCACCGCCCAGGCCGTCCTCGGCCACGTCAAGTACGTCCGGCAGGGGGTCGACAAGACCACGGCGCTCCTCCTCGTCCACTACGCCCAGGCCTGGACGCTCGCGTGGCGCGGGGAGCCGCTGTTCGCCGAGCCGATTGAGGCGTGGGAGCACGGACCCGCGGTGCCGGCCGCCCACGCCGCCTTCTCCACGACCCTGCCGCGGAAGCTCGTACTCAGCGGTGAGGACGCCGGAGACCGCCGTCGGGAGATCGATGCGGTCATCGCGCACTACGGTGCGCTCACACCGAGCGCGCTCGTGGCCCGCGTGAAGTCCGAGGCGCCCTGGGCCGAGGCGGCCGCCGGCGGGCGGCCGGCGTTCGCCTCGGGCCCGGAGATCCCCACCGAGGCCCTCCGTGACTTCCACGCGGCCCGCGTCGACGCCGCGGATTCGCCCCGCCGCCCCGGAGCCGCCGAAGCCGCCCGGGAGGCGGAGCAGCGACGAGCGCGCGAGCTCCGGGACCAGATCACCGCGCGGTTCGAATCCGGAATCCCCGTCCGTCCCGCGCGGGATGAGCACTCTGTCCACAGGCCTGACCAGGGCTGACTCCGCCGCCTCTGCCGTGTCCGCGCCTCGTGCGACGATGGCACGGTGAATCAGTCGCCCGTTCCGCCCCATGTGCACCCGCTGCTCATCGCGGGTCTGTTCGGCGAGGACACCTCCCGGCGCGGCAAGGAGTACGCGCTCGCGCACCGGGTGCAGGACAGCGATTGGGGGCCGTCGGAGGGCACGGTGGTCGGCATCGTGCACGGCTCGGCGAACCATCCCTACGAAGTCGTCGTCCGGCTCGAGGTGCTCGACCGCGATCGTCGCATCACCCACTACCGGCCGACCTCCTCGCACTGCACGTGCCCGGTCGGGACGAACTGCAAGCACGGGGCCGCGCTCCTCCACACGCTGTCCCACATCGCCCTGCAGATGGCGGCGTCCGCCCTCACGATCCCGCTCGCGCCCCCGGCGCCGCCCGTGCCGGAATGGAAGCGCGTGCTCGATCGGTTCGGCACCGTGGGCGCCGGCGGTGCCCCCGCGCTCCCCCTCGGCATCGGATTCGATCTCCTCGTCGACGAGCCGCGGTCGTGGTACGCCCCACGCGACCTGCGACAGGCGGCGTGGGAGGACTACCGCGCGGGAGAACCGCTGCTCCTCGTCATTCGTCCGCTCACCACCGGCAAGCGCGGCACCTGGATCAAGGGCGGGCTGCAGTGGCGCACGCTCGGCCAGCCGCAGGTCCAGCAGGAGTTCGACCGCCAGCAGGCGGAGCTCCTCGCCCAGTTCCACACGCTCTATGCCGCGCGGAGCATCCACTTCGATTCCGGCGGTCCCGACATCCAGCTCCGGCGCTTCTCGAGCTCCTTCCTCTGGCACCTCCTGGCGCGCGCACGGGAGCTCGGGGTTGCATTCGTCGGGCAGGGGATCGTCGGCGAGGTCACCCTCGCCGCGCGCGCTGCGGTCTCGCTCGGCCTCTACCCCGATGACGCGGGCCTGCGCGTGGTGCCCGCCGTCGACATCGACGGGCGGACCACGGCCGTGACCGACCGGCACCCCCCGCTGCTCGTCGGCGACATCGGCTTCGCACTGACCTCGACAGACGGCACCGTGGGCACGCCCGCGGTCGACATCGCGCTCGCACCGACCGACAGGCCCCTCGATCCGCTCGTCCTCGACCTGTTCGGCCGGTCGGAGCCGCTCACGGTGCCGGCGGAGGACATCGACGACTTCTATGCCACGACCCTGCCCGCCGTCCGGTCCGTCGTGCCGGTGCGCAGCGGTGACGACTCCCTCGAGCTGCCGCAGTACGCGGATCCGCAGCTCCACCTCCTCGCGCGGTTCGAGAAGGGCGACCGGGTCGAGCTCCACTGGGACTGGGAGTACCACGATCCCGACCGCACCCTCGACCTCATCGATCTGGGGCCGTTCACCGGCCGCACCGGTCGCGCGCAGCGACGGGACCGGGAGTTCGAGGCCGCGACCCTGCGAGCCGTGCGGAAGATCTGGCCGGCGGCGGCCCGCCCGGGCATCGAACTTCGCGGGATCGAGACCGCGGAGTTCAGTGAACGGATCCTGCCCCGCTTCGAGCGACTGGACTCGGTGCGCGTCGAGATCGCCGGCGAACGGCCGGACTACACCGAACTCACCGGGACTCCGCACGTGCGGATCACCACTGCGGAGTCCACCCGCACGGACTGGTTCGATCTCGGCATCCTCATCACCATCGACGGCGAGCCGATCCCCTTCGTCCGGCTCTTCGAGGCGCTCGCAGGCGGGGCGAAGAACATCCTCCTGCCCGACGGCCGCTTCTTCTCCCTCGACCGGCCCGAGTTCGACCGGCTCCGCGAGGTGCTCGCCGAAGCCGACGGGCTGCCCGAATGGGACCCGCAGAATCCCCGGATCACCCGCTATCAGGCCCCGCTCTATGCGGAGCTCGAGGACATCGCGGACGAGGTCGACGCCGCGATCGCCTGGCGGGAGGCCGTCCGGGGGCTCACCGATGCGGATTCCGTCCCCGACGTCCCCGTGCCGGACGCGGTGGACGCGCAGCTCCGCCCGTACCAGGTGGCCGGGTTTCGCTGGCTCGCGTTCCTCCACAGCCATCGACTGGGCGGGATCCTCGCCGATGACATGGGCCTGGGAAAGACGTTGCAGACCCTCGCCTTCATCGCTCATGCGCGGGGGTTCGAGAGCACCCGGAGCATGCCGGTGCTGCCCCCGAGAACGGCCGCGGCGCGGGCCTCCTCGGGTGCCGCGATGACCTCGGGCGAGGCCGTGATCGCCACCGGGACCGCGGACGGATCCGAGCCCGGCACCGGGAACGTGGACGCATCAGAGCCCGCCTCCGGGGTCGCGGCGACCGCGTTCGAGGGGGTCGTCGTGCTCCCGGGAGGCGAGCAGCTCGACGCGCCGGCCGGGCCCGGACACCGGTCCTCGAGCGGGATCGAACCGTCCGTGCTCACCGGGGAGGTCCTCGGCGACCCGCCGTTCCTCGTCGTCGCCCCCACCTCGGTGGTCTCGACGTGGAAGGCGGAAGCCGCGCGGTTCGTCCCGGACCTCGACGTCCGCGTCCTCGGCGCCACGACGAAGAAGCGGAGGACGCCCCTGGCCAAGGAGGTCGAGGGTGCGGACGTCGTCATCACCTCGTACGCGATCCTCCGGATCGATGCCGCGGAGTTCGCCGGGCAGTCGTGGGCCGGCCTCATCCTCGACGAGGCGCAGTTCGTCAAGAACCGCACCTCGCGGGTGCACCAGGCGGCGAAGAACGTCCCGGCGCCGTTCCGACTGGCGATCACCGGCACTCCGATGGAGAACTCGCTCGCGGATCTGTGGGCGCTGCTGTCGATCACCTCGCCCGGGCTGTTCCCGTCCGCCGCACGCTTCAACGCCGAGGTGATCAAGCCCATCGAATCCGGCAAGGCGCCCGAACGGATGGTCGCCCTGCGGAAGCGGATCAAGCCGTTCATGCTGCGGCGCACCAAGGAGCTCGTTGCCGCGGACCTGCCGGAGAAGCAGGAGCACACGACGTTCGTCGAGCTCACCGCCAAGCACCGCAAGGCGTACGACGCGGTGCTCCAGCGCGAGCGCAAGAAGCTGCTCGGACTCATCAAGGACATGGATCGGAACCGATTCATCGTGTTCCGCTCGCTCACCCTGCTCCGGATGCTCGCGCTCGACCCCGCGATCGTCGACGAGGACGCCTATGCGGGGATCCCCTCGAGCAAGCTCGACGGTCTGCTCGAGAGCCTCGCGGAAGTCGTGGCGGAGGGGCACCGGGTCATCGTCTTCAGCCAGTTCACCTCATTCCTCACCCGGGTCGCAGAGCGCCTCGAGGAGGCGGGGATCGACCATTCCTACCTCGACGGGTCCACCCGGAACCGGGACTCCGTCATCACCGGGTTCAAGGACGGAGCGGCGCCCGTCTTCCTCATCAGCCTCAAGGCCGGCGGATTCGGGCTCACCCTCACCGAGGCCGACTACGTGTTCCTCCTCGACCCCTGGTGGAACCCGGCGGCGGAGGCGCAGGCGATCGACCGGACGCATCGGATCGGGCAGACGAAGAACGTCATGGTCTACCGGCTCGTCGCGCGTGACACCATCGAGGAGAAGGTCCTCGCCCTCCAGCGGAAGAAGGCCGAGCTGTTCACCGCGCTCATGGACGACGGCTCCGCCTTCAGCGAAGCGCTCACCGCCGACGACGTGCGCGACCTGCTGGGCGGGTGACTTCGATCAGCGAGCAGTCCGTGCAGGCGCGCCGGCATCCGGAGCGCAGTCGAGCGCGAGGACGATGTCGGCGATTGTCCGCGGGTCGGTGAGCGAGGCACCGAGCACGCCTTCGAGCTTCGCCAGCCGATATCGCACGGTGTTCTCGTGGATATTCATCCGCGCGGCGGTTCGGGGTACGTGCGCTCGCTCCTCGATGTGAACCCTAAGGGTCTCCCAAGCAATGGGCTCCTTGGCGAGCTGGGACCGGTAGCGGGCGATCACCGAGTGATCGTATTGGGTGTTGAGCCGCGCGGCCGCCCAGGTGTGGGGCCGCATCTCATCGACGGACCGCACACGCACACCCTCTCGATTGTCTGCGTGCGCGACCGAGTGAGCGATATCGGCCGACCGGAGCAGCTCCGGGATCCGACTCAGGGCGACGAACGGCTCCGATACACCCATGGCGGCCCGTTCGACGTCTCCGAGGAGACCCGCTGCTTCGAAATGGGCCGGGAACAGAAGCGTGTACTCCGTCCACCGGCGAGCGCGCCCGGTTTCGATGACGAGCCGGGTGTCTGTGGACACCGGCGAGGGACTCCGACTCGCTTCGGAATCGCCTGTTGCGACCGTCGCGCGAGCAATACGCAGCGGCTGGTGGCCATCGAACCCGAACTCCTCCAGGCGCCGCCACACCGCTCCTTCCCTCCCTGGACTCACACCTGTGAGCAGCTCTCGGAGGAGCTGGGTCGATTCCTCGCGCCGGGTGCTCAGCGCAAAGGTCTCGAGGCTCTCGAACGAATGCAGCAGCTTGGCCAGACAGTCCAGCACGATCGCCGGCATGCCCGGGCTGCGGTTCCCCGCCAGCACCGCGATGACGATCGAGAACGGTCGTTGGCGGATGGTGACGTGCCGTGCGTGCACAGCCCATTTGCCGACCGTCCAGGTCTGCCCGGTTCCGACGTCGGACAGATCCGCAGCTCGCTCCGGCTGGGTGCGCGGATCCGCCCACGGGTCCGCCGCCCACCGAGCGATGAGGTGCCGCGGGGCCGCCCCGACACCGCGCACGACCTCCCCGTGCTCATTGATCACGAGCGCGGATCCCTCGCACACAGTCGCCGACCGACGTACCAGGGATTCCAGCGGGTCTGGGTGGGCCATGGCCGAGAGAAGTTGGTCGAGGACCCATTCGCGTGATCGTTCCATTTCAGGCCCCCTGTCTTGTGCTTTCTCCAAACATAGCCGTCGAATCCTTCGACGGCTCCATTGACCCCCGGCTCGCACGCCACCCAGGATGTGAACCACATCACGCCCAGCAAACGAGCGGAGGAGTGGCGATGACCGACCTGCGAGTCGCAGTCGATGTCGGTGGGACCTTCACCGATGTCTGCATCTTCGATGAAGAAGCACAGATCATGAGGGTGACGAAGGTTCCGTCAACCCCGGACAACCCGATGGAGGCAGTTCTCAACGGGGTCACCCGCGCGAAGATCGATCTCGCCGATGTGCGGCTGTTCTCCCACGGGACGACCGTGGCGACGAACGCCCTCATTACTCGGAGATTCCCCAAAGCGGCAATGGTGACGACCAAGGGTTTCCGCGATGTCCTCGAGATCCGCGACGGGACCAAGGACAACCTGTGGGACGCATACGAGGACGTGACCGGGCCGTACATCCGACGCCGTGATCGTTTCGAAGTCACCGAACGCATCGACTACACAGGGCGAGTGATCGACCCCCTCGACGAGGACGAAGCCCGCCGACTTGCCGCGCTGCTCCGTAAGCGCGGGGTCGACACCGTGGCCGTGTGCTTCATCAACTCCTATGCGAATGCGGAGAATGAGGAACGCATGCGGGAGATCCTCGCCGAGGAGCTCCCGAACGCCAGCGTCTCCACCTCCGCTGAGATCCTGCCTGAGATCTTCGAGCACAATCGGTTCAACACGACCGTCTCCAACGCCGTTCTCGGACCATTGGTGTCCGGCTATGTCGAGCAGCTCGACGAGAAGCTCACGTCCGGGGGCTATTCCGGAGAACTCCTGCTGCTCCACTCCGGAGGCGGGTCGATGACCGCGAAGATGGTCAAGAAGTTCCCCGTCAGACTCGCCGCCTCAGGCATCGCCGCCGGTGCCATTGCGGCCAAGCACATCGCCGAGCAATGCGGGTTCGAGAACGCCGTCGGCCTCGATATGGGAGGCACGTCGACCGACATCTCCCTCATCAGCGAAGGCGAGCTGCGAGAGACCAACGAATGGGAGGTCGAATACGGGCACCCGATCGTGTTCCCGAGCATCGAGGTCCTCACCATCGGGGCCGGCGGTGGGTCCCTGGCACACATCGACATCGCGGGATCACTGCGCAACGGCCCGCAGTCGGCCGGCGCCGCTCCGGGACCCGCCTGCTACGGCAAGGGCGGCGAGGAGCCCACGAATACCGACGCCAATCTCTGGCTCAACCGGCTCGGCACGGATCTGGCCGACGGTGAGATGACCCTCGACCGGGATCGTTCAGAAGTCGCCATCCGGCGGGTCGTCGCTGAGCCGCTCGACCTTGATCTCGATACCGCAGCGGATTCGATCCTCAAGGTGGCGAACGCGAACATGGCGGACGCCGTGCGGCTCGTCTCCATTCGACGAGGTCTCGATCCTCGAGACTTCGCGCTCATCGCGTTCGGCGGAGCCGGCGCTCTCCACGGGGCCCAGGTGGCCGAAGAACTCAATATCCCTGTGGTCATCGTTCCGCCGAGCCCCGGCGTTACGTCCGCTCTGGGGTGCCTGCTCGTCGACATCCAGCACGACCTCTCGCAGATGTTCACCGCGTCGGCCGACGACATCGACTCCGCGGACCTCGACGCGCAGTTCCGATCCATGGAGACCGAGGGTGAGGAGCGCTTGCGACACGAGGGCGTCGATCCCGAGGATGCCGTCCTCGAACGCGGGATCTCGATGCGCTACCAGGGACAGTGGCGCTCGCTGCAGGTGCCGATCGAATCGGGTGCGGACGGACTGGCCACCGCGGTCAGAACGTTCCACGAGGAGCATGAGAAGCAGTATGCGTTCCGGCAGGATTCCACACCGGTGGAGATCTACCAGATCCATCTCAAGGCACGAGGGAAGACGCCGAAGCCCACCTTCCGCCCCGAGGACGCCACCCGCCACAGCCCCGGCGACCCGCTGGAGACTCGGGACGTCTACTTCGACGGAAGCTGGATGCCGACTCCGGTCCACCAGCGCGAGCAGCTGTCGGCCGGTGCGGTGTTCGATGGGCCGGCAATCATCAACCAGCTCGATTCGACCACCGTCGTTCCGCCCGGCGCCACAGCCGAGATCGACGAATGGCTCAACATCCGCATCACCCTCGGCGGCGCCGGCGACGACACCGCCGAGGCCAGCAAGGATTCAAACGAGAGCGAGGCCGTGCAATGACCACCCAGGAAACCCGGACCACCGGCGGACCGAGCACCACAGCATCTCACTCCCTCGATCCTGTGACGTTCGAGGTCCTCAAGAATGCGTTCGCAACCAGCGTCGACCTCATGAGCGAGCAGATCCTGCGCACCTGCTACTCCTTCGTCATCTACTCCCGCGACTTCTCCTCAGCGCTGTGTGACCGTGACGGCAACACGGTGATGCAGGGCAGCGCCGATATCGCGGTCCATGTCGGCACCCTCCACTTCCAGTGCAAAGCGGTGATGGAGGAGTTCGGCGACGACATCGGCCCCGGGGACGTCTTCGCGATCAATGACCCATACCGCGGCGGGACCCACTTCAACGATGTGAGCTTCATCCGGCCGATCTTCGCTGACGAACAGATCATCGGCTTCGCCCAGAACAAGGGGCATTGGGCTGACATCGGTGGCAGCGTCCCCGGATCCTTCGATGTGTCGGCGAGCGAGCACTTCGGCGAGGGGCTCCGAATCACCCCGGTGCGCATCTGGCAGCGTGGCAGGTTCCTCCATGACGTCGCTCAGCTGCTCGTGTCGAATACCCGGGCCCCCGATCAGGCGATGGGGGACCTGCATGCCCAGTCCGAGGCGACCGCAGTCTGCGAACGTGAAGTCCTGCGCCTCGTGGAGAAATATTCGACGCAGACGGTCCTCGATGCGATGCAGGAGACCCAGGACTACGTCTGCAGGACCGTGCTCGCGAGTCTCAAGGACCTGCCGCGAGGGGAATGGGAGACCGTCGACTACATCGACGCTGACCCCGCGAAGGGCGAGGGGCTCGTCCCGATCCGGGTCAAGCTCACCCTCGACGGAGAAGGTATCCACTACGACCTCACCGGATCGGCTCCTGCGGTATCGACGTTCCTCAACTCGGGATACGGGACGACCTTCTCAGCGGTCTACGCGGGCACGAAGACGTTCTTCCCGGAGGTACCCCTCAACTCAGGCTTCTACCAGGCGGTGACAGCGGACATCGGCGAGGAGGGCACGGTCGTCAATGCGGGTTGGCCGCATGCGGTGACCGGCTTCTGCTCGGGCCCCTACGAGAAGGTGATGAACGCCGTCTTCGAGCTGTGGAGCAGGGTCATGCCCGAGCGCGCTATGGCCTGCGCTTTCAATCTCGAGTATCTGCTCGTGGGAGGCCATGACAGCCGAGTGACCGGCAGCCCGTACTTCATGTGGTACGACTGGATGGCCGGCGGCTGGGGCGGACGCTCCTCCAAGGACGGCTCATCGGCGACCGCTCCGGTCTTCGGCACCGGCCTGGCTGTGCAGCCTCTCGAGGGCCAGGAGCGGCTGAGCCCCGTGATCACGACGAAACATGCCATCAGCACAGATTCCGGCGGACCTGGGCTGTACCGCGGTGGATGCGGTATCGAGAAGGGCGGCATCCTCACCGATGCCAGCGGCACCGTGATGAGCTACTGCTGCGACCGAGGACGGTCTGTCACCTGGGGCATCGAGGGCGGACTGCCGTCGATCCCGCACGGCGTGTGGCTCAATCCCGGAACCGACGAAGCACGCTACCTCGGTGCAACGTTCTCCAACGTCTCCATGTCGCCAGGAGACGCGTTCGAGCGGCCTTCGGCCGGCGGCGGAGGTTTCGGGGATCCGCTCGAACGGCCTGTCAGCGCGGTGCTCGAGGACGTCATCGACGATTACGTCTCCATCGAGAGGGCGGCCAAGGATTACGGGGTGGTGATCCGCGAGATCGACGCCGAGCTCGATGAGTACGAAGTCGACCACGACGCGACGACCGCACTTCGCACCCGGATTCGGTCCGAACGGAACGAGCTGCTCGAGATGGACCCCGCAGAGGTGGCCGAACGGTTCCGCGCCGGCGAACTCACCGTGCATGATGTCGTTCGGCAGCATGCGGTGATTCTCGACTGGGGATCCGGTGAGCTGCTCGAGCGCACGACCGAGCAGTTCCGTGAGAGCGTCAGAGCGAGGTCCGCTTCGCACTGGACCTGAGGCCGTGCGACGCAACCGGGGAGGAGGGAGTCCGACCTCCTCCCCGGACCGACGGCTAGGATGACATCGAAAGCAAGGTTTCTTGTGATCGATGAGCGGCCGCAGCGCGGCGCCCACCAGCCGAGAGGGGTCCGCCGGTGACCACTGCAGGGTTCGACTGCTGCGTCGTCGTACCGGCCCACGACGAGGAGGACCTCGTCTCCGGGACCCTCGAGTCGCTCCACGAGGCCGCGGCAGCTGCGGGTATCCGTCCCCGAATCATCGTCGTCGCCGATGCGTGCACGGATGCCACCGCCGCGATCTCCGCCCGTCTCGGAGCCGAGGTCGTCGAGACCGCCGCCCGCAGCGTCGGCGCGGCGCGGCGGGCCGGATTCGAGCACATCCT
>ERZ501033.146-NODE-146-length-13943-cov-4.842382_pt1 | contig 13943 bp, 18 predicted proteins | sample MGYA00248844_ERZ501033 | MGnify/ENA primary metagenome ERZ501033 (study PRJEB25958, sample SAMN03398539) | human skin metagenome | study: EMG produced TPA metagenomics assembly of the Human Skin Microbiome Metagenome (human skin metagenome) data set.
GGGGTCCACAGCTCGGGCGGGTACACGCCGGAACCCGGCGAGAAGGTCGCGGTCGTCCTCTGCGGAGCGAACACCGACCTCGGCGATCTCACCTAGGGTCGAAGACCCGCGCCCGACGCAGATAGCCGGCGAGGTCGTCGGTGAGGTCGAGGGCGTCGAGTTCGGCGTCGGTGAACCAGCGGACGTCCGCGGCGTCGTCACCGGCCTCAAGAACGCCGCCGATGACGGTGGCGGCGAAGTCGTGGACGTCGTATTCGCGGCCGCCGGCCGCGGGGATCGTCAGGGACCAGAGTTCGCGGTCGACGCGCACGTCGAGGCCGGTCTCTTCGCGCGCTTCCCGGGCGGCCGCCTCGGCGAAGGTCTCCCCGGCTTCGCACTTGCCGCCGGGCACCGACCACTTACCGCGGTCGGGTTCCCGGCCGCGCCGGACGAGCAGCACACGAGCATGCTCGTCGACGATGACGACGCTGGCCGCGCGAATGGTCTCCACGGGTGACGGGGTGCCGCTACTGCCGGTCCTTCGCGCGGAATGCGCCCTTGAGGAATGCGTAGACGACGGCCGCAACTGCGACGACGATGAGGGCTTTGACGAGGAACCATGCGATCGAGAACACGACGCTGACGAGCCACCACGCAATGATGATCGCGAGTACCGCGCCGACGACGCTCCAGACTGTGCTCATCTTCATGAGTCCAGCCTAGGTCGCCGCGGCAGCAGGCCGCAATGCGCTGCGACCCGCGCCGAGGCGACCGGCGCCGAGGTGGCCCACCCCGAGGCGGTCGTCACTCACTCCTCCGCCGGCAGGCCCTCCTTGCGGCGCTCGTCCTGCGACCCCGAGTCGTCGACGTCGCCGTCGGTCTCCGCGAAGACCTCGTCGCGCAGGTCCTGGCGGTGCTGTTCCTGCTCGAACCGCTCTTCGCGCAGTTCGTCGTTGTTCTTGTGGTGTCCCATGGCGTCCTCATTTCCCTTGCGTGTCGGGCTGAGCATGCCCGTGTCCACAGTCTGCCCGTCCGCGGCCGCCTTGGCCAGACCCCTTGTCGGACTGCCGTGGGTCGTGGTCGTCAGGTGAGGGGTATCGAGAGGTAAAGAGCGTTGTCACACCCGCGCACGCACCGTCCGTGCTGACCAGCGTCCGTCGGCGTGCCCGACGTCGATCGGGTGCTCGAAGGCCGCCGAGACCGCCTCGGTGGTGAGCACCTCGGCGATCGGGCCGGCGGCCGTGAGCCTGCCGCGGGAGATGAGCACGGCGTGCGAGGTCGTCTCGGGGATCTCCTCGAGGTGATGGGTGACGAGCAGCGTGGTGAGCTCCGGCGAGGACTCGGACAGGGCATCGATTGTCTCGAGCAGCTGTTCGCGGGCGGCGACGTCGAGGCCGGTGGTCGGCTCGTCGAAGAGGAGGAGTTCGGGGTCGGCGATGAGCGCGCGGGCGACGAGAGCGCGACCCCGCTCCCCCTGGGACAGCACCTGCCACCCGGCGTCGGCACGGGAGGTCAGCCCCACCTCGGCGAGCATCGCAGCGGCGCGCGCGAGGTCGGAGTCGGTCGGCTCCCACCGCAGCGGTCGCTCGATCGTCCCCGTCAGACCGGTGAGGACGACGTCGCGGACGGGCAGGTTCGACCGCAGCGGATGGCGCGGATTGACATGCCCGATGTGCCGGCGCAGGGCCGCGAGCTCGACCCGGCCCATCCGCTGCCCGAGGACGTCGACGGTCCCCGAGGTCGGGAACACCTGGGCGCCGGCGAACGAGAGGATCGTCGACTTCCCCGCCCCGTTCGGGCCGAGCAGCACCCAGTGCTCGCCGCGCGCGATCCTCAGGTCGATCCCGTGGAGGATCTTCGTCTCCCCGCGCCGGAACGTCACCGCGCTGAGATCGAGGACTGCTTCGGCCACAGCGCCGCCTTTCATCGTCCGGTCAGGATCGATTCGAGTCTAGGACCGACGCTCACCGAGGCGGTCGACCGTTTCCGCGATCGTGTTCCGCATCGTGGATGGGAGGCTCGGCGGGCGGCACCGACCCCTGCACGACTTCACGGTCCGGGGAGATACCCGGCCCGCATCGCCTCGAGCACAGCGCGCGTCCGATCCTGCGTGCCGAGCTTCGCGAACGCGCGCACGAGATGGGTCTTCACCGTCGCCTCGGTGATGTGGAGGCGCCTGCCGATCTCGGCATTGCTCAATCCCTCGCCGACCCCGCCGAGGACCTCGATCTCCCGCGGTGACAGCGGCGGCCCGGACGGCGCGCGCAGATGGTTCATCAGGGTCGTCGCCATCCGCGGCGCGAGCACCGTCTCCCCCCGCGCGGCGTCCCGCACCGCGCGCGCGATCTGGTCGGCACCGCTGTCCTTGAGGAGATACCCGACCGCCCCGGCCTCGACCGCGCGGACGATGTCGGCGTCCTCGTCGTACGTGGTGAGGACGACGACCTTCGTCGCCGGATGCGCCGAGGTGATCGCTGCGGTCGCTGCGGCCCCGTCGAGGCGGGGCATCCGCAGATCCATGAGCACGACGTCGGGACCCAGGCGCTCCACCGCGGCGAGGCATTCCTGCCCGTCACCCGCCTCGGCGACGACGGCGATGCCGTCCTTCGAGGCCAGCAGCGCGACGAGTCCGCTGCGCACGACCGGATGATCGTCGGCGAGGATCACTCGCACATCAGGCATGTCCGTCCTCACTTCCGGTGCGCGCGACCGTGATGTCGAGGCGGGTGCCCTGCCCGGGCCGGGAGGCGATGGCGAGGTCCGCGCCGATCTCGGCGGCACGCTGCCGCATCGACGGCAGTCCGAAGTGGCCGTGTCCGTCGGTCGCGCCCTGTTCGGCGTCGGGATCGAAGCCGATGCCGTCGTCGCTGACGCTCAGGCGCGCCGTGTCCTCGTCAGCGGTGAAGGTCACCGTCACCGAGGCAGCCTCGGCGTGTTTGATGACGTTCGCCAGTGCCTCCTGGAGACCGCGGAGGACCATGATCTTCTCATTGACGTCGAGTCCGGTCGCGGACTTGTCGATGACGGCCCGCACCTCCATCCGGCCGGGGCTCACCGTCTGTGCTCGGGCACAGGTGCGCTCGAGCGCCCCGAGGAACGCGGTGTCGTCCCACCGCTGCTGGCCGGATTGGACGAGCGCTCGGGCCTCGCCGAGGTTGTCGTGGGCGACCCGACGGATCGCGCGCAGGGTCGCCTCCGCCTCGGCGGGCCGGCGCACCTGGTCGAGTCCGGCTTCGGAGAGGAGGACGATCGAGGTGAAGCCCTGTGCGAGGGTGTCGTGGATGTCGCGGGCCACCCGTTCCCGCTCCGCGGCAGCCCCGGCGAGGTGGTTGACACGGGCGAGCTCGTCCTGGGTGCGCCGCAGCTCCCGCAGCAGCTCGGCTCGGTCCTCGCTCTGCCTGATGATCCGATCGATCCACAGGCCCATGGCGAAACTCCCCGCGCACGGCAGCACCACTTGGAGGACGATGTCCAGGGGATTGAGTCCTCCGGTGCGGATGCCGATCCCCGCAGTCAGTCCCGCGGCGAGGACGATGAAGGCGATGACCACTTCGCGCAGCCCGCCGGAGAACATCCAGATGTGGCCGAGGGCGAAGAAGTACATGAAGGCGCCGTAGGGCGTCAGCGTCGTGGCGACGACGAAGCAGACGATGACGATGAGGACATAGGCGCGCCCGCGGTTCGGCGACGGCCAGTCGGGAATGACGAGCAGCGAGTAGGCGACGACGATGACGGCCAAGGGGGCGAGCGCCAGCAGCGCCTCGGGCCACGGGATGACGACGGCATAGAAGACCGCAGTGCCGGCGAAGCAGAGGTAGAACGCGAGATGCCACCAGCGCGCAGAGGTCTCGACGACCGAGGTCCCGCCCACCGCCTCGGCGTCGGTTCCCTCGTCCCTCACCGCTGCCCTGTCCATACCCATGACTCTATGAGTCTTTCGGCTTCCATTTGAAGGTCTTCATCGCCAGAATCAGTCCGAGCACGAACCAGGCGGCGATGATGCCGATGCCGAGCCACGGGTCGGCCGTCTTCATCTCCGGGATCTCGAACGCCCACTCCGGGAGGAATGCGTATTGGAGTCCCACAGCCGTCCACCGCAGCGGGAAGATCGCGGAGATGCCGAGCAGCCAGTCCGGCAGGAGGCTCGGCAGCATGTAGACGCCGGAGATGAACGACAGCACCATCGTCGGCGCGACCGCCAGTGTCGTCCCTGCCTGCTCGGTCTTCGCAGCGGAGGCCAGCGCGATCCCGAGCACCGCCCCGGCCGCCGTCGACAGCAGCATGACTCCGGCGATGACGACCCAGCGCATCGGGTCCGCGGGAAGTGGGACGTCGAAGACAAGCGTGGCCACGAGCAGGAGGAGGACGCTCTGAGCGACGACGAGAACGAGAGTCATCCCGATCTTGCCGAGGAAGTAGCTGACCTCCGGCAGCGGGGTGGACGAGAGTCGGCGGATGGTGCCGTTGAAGCGGTCGACGGCGACGTAGCCGGTCAGGTTCTGAAAACCGCTGAGAACGGTGCCGACGGCGAGCAGTCCGGGCAGGTAGGTCTGGGCCACGGACAGACTCTGACCGTCGGGACCGGGCAACGGCGGCATATCGTCGAAGATCATCCCGAAGAGAAGCATGAGCAGTGCGGGGAAGAAGAGGACGAGGAAGAGGGAGAGGTAGTCCTGGGAGAGGATGGCGATCTCGATCTTCGTCCGCTGCCAGCCGAGCGCGACGACCGACGGCCGCCACTGGGGACAGATCGTGGTTGCGGACCGTCGGTCGACCTCGGCGGTGTGCTGTCCATTCATCACCGGCTCCTCACCTCAGCGCTCGGGGAATCTGCTGTCGCGGGTGACTGTTCGGTCGGCGCCCCCGCGGCAGCGTCACTGACAGTGCCGGCATCGTCGGCACTGCCGATGAGCTCGACGTAGACGTCTTCGAGGCTCGGCCTCACCACCCGCAGACCGGTGATCTCCCCACCGTCGGGCGGGGCCAAGGAGGAGATGAGGGCGGTCGGAGTCTCGGTGCGCTCGACGCGGTCGGTGCCGACCTCATCGACCCACCGGACGCGGGGCACACGGGCGAAGGGACCCCCGATGGCATCGGGTGGGCCCTCATCGATGAGCACGCCGTGGTTGATGATGCCGATGCGATCGGCGAGCGCCTCCGCTTCGTCGAGGTAGTGGGTGGTCAGGACGATCGTCGTGCCGTCGCCGTGGAGTCGGCGGATGAGGTCCCAGAACTGCCGTCTCGAGACCGGATCGAACCCGGTGGTCGGTTCGTCGAGGAAGAGGATCTCCGGGCGCCCGACGAGTCCGAGCGCCACGTCGAGTCTGCGCCGCTGCCCGCCGGAGAGGCTGCTCACCTTGTCGTTCGCCTTCTCGGACAGGCCGACTGCGGCGATGAGCTCGTCGCAGTCGGCGGGATTCGGGTAGATGCGAGCGAGGTGGCGCATCGTCTGCGCCACAGTGAAGTGAGAGCCGTCCGTGGCTTCCTGCACGACGACGCCGATGCGGGCGCGGAATGCGGCAGGGGCGCGGGCGGGGACGAATCCAAGGACGGAGAGCTCGCCCGAGGTCGGCGTTCGGGCACCGTCGAGCATCTCCACGGTCGTCGACTTCCCCGCACCGTTGGGTCCGAGCAGGCAGTAGCACTCGCCGAAGTCGATCTCGAGGTCGATCCCGTCGACGGCGTTGACCGGATCCTGTTGGGGTCGCCGATACGTCTTGACGAGTTCACGGGCGATGATTGCGTGAGCCATGCCTCCATCCTCGGCGCACGGCGGCCTGCCCGAAACGCCCGAGCAGTGGACGACCGCTGTCCCCCGATCGGTGGACACCTCCGGTCACGACCGCGCCGAGGCGGCTCGCCCTCCCGCCGTCAGTGCAGGTGAGGCGCTCAGTGCAGGTGCGGGCGGTAGATGAGCTCCTGGGTGCGCCCGTCGAGGGTGCGGCAGTAGAGGAGTTCGAGGTCGAAGTCCTCGGCGCCGTCGAAGATCGGTTCGGTTCCGGTGCGGCCGGTCAGGGCGGGGAAGATCGTGACCTGCAGGCGGTCGACGAGGCCCGCGTCCATGAGTGCGCGGTTCATCGCGAGGCTGCCGTGGGAGCGCAGCGGCACATCGGAGCTCTCCTTGAGCCGGGTGACGACCTCGACGGCATCGCCGCGCACCAAGGTCGCGTCGGGCCAGTCGAGCGGTTCGCTCAGCGTGTTCGAGATGACCGTGGTCGGGAGGTTGCGCATCTCGGTCACCCACGGGTCGAAGACCTCGGAGTCCTCCCCGGCTGCGGCGATCATCGCGGCGAACGCCCGGTACGTGTTCGCCCCGAGGACGAGCCGCTGGCTGCCGGAGTACTCGCCGAGGCGCTCTTCGAGGAGTTCGGGACCCTGCTTTCCCCAGTAACCGCCCCAGTCGGACTCCTCGGAGACGGTGGCGCGTGAGTTGAGGCTGCTGAACACGTCGAACGTGTACGTGGCGGTCATGGCGGTCCTCCCAATGCAGCGGTGCATGTGGTTGTCGAGTGCTTCGAGACTAGCCCTCGAACCGCCTCGGCGATAGGGGTTCGGAACAGGACACCTTGGGACTGTCCGCTCTGCCGTCGCCGAGGTTCCACATCATGGATTCTCCGTGGTGGGACCACCTCGGCGCGCGATAATCGAACCATGGTCACTGGCGTGGATCCCGAGGACATCGGGCGGATGAAGATGCGGGGGAAGATCCTGCGCCGGTCCGCCTCGTTCAACGTCGCCCACGCCGTCGATGACCTCGAGCCGGGCACCGGCGCGCAGAGCATCCAGCGGGCGCTCTCGCTGCTGGGACTCGTCGGTCTGCTGGCCAGTGACGGGAAACACGGGGCGAGCCTGTCGGAGATCGCCTCGATCAGCGGCCGGCCGAAGGCGAGCGTCCACCGGATGCTTCAGGCGCTCATCGCGATGGGCTATGTCGAGCGCCTCGATGAGGGCGGGTATCGCCTCGGGGTGCAGTCGCAGATCCTCGGGCAGCTCGCGCAGAAGTCCGTCGACCCTCTTGTCATCGAGTCCGAGTCGAGTCTGCTCAGGCTCGCCGAGATCACCCAGGACACCGCGTTCCTCACCCTGCGCACCGGCAGCTATTCGATCTGCGCGCGGCGCGAGGAGGGCTTCGGGGAGATCTTCAACAACGCCCTCGCCGTCGGCGACCGGCATCCGCTGGGCATCGGAGCCGGCAGTCTCGCGATCATGGCTGAGCTTCCCGGCGCCGAGGTGGACGCCCTGTTCGCGGCGAACGAGCAGATTCTCGCGCAGCGCTATCCGAAGGTCCGCATCGACCAGCTTCGCGACATCATCGACCAGGCCCGCATCGACGGCTTCGTCCACAACCCCGGACTGTTCGCGCAGGGGTCGTGGGCCGTGGGAGTCGCACTCAAGGTCCGCGGGGAGCGCCCGCGCGCCGCCCTGTCGATCGCCTCGATCGCCGATCGCGTCACCGGTCAGCGGGTCGAGCACCTCGTCGCCCTGCTCCGGCGTGAGGCGAAGATCATCGCCGAGGCGCTCGCCGCAGACGCGGAGCCGGGGAGTTCACCGTCGTCCGCCGAGACGGCCAGTTAGCGCCGAGCCCGACACTTCTCAGCGTCGGTCTCGGTGAGAAGTGGCGGTCTCGGTGCGGACGTCAGAGCAGAGCGAGGTCCTTGAGCTTGGCCTCGACCTCGGGGTTGGTCGGCTCGACCTGATGGGAGCCGTCGGGGTAGACGACGACTGGGATGTTCGTCCGACCCGAGATCGCCTTCGCGTCGTCGGCCCGCTCGGGCTCCGCGACGAGATCGACGTAGTCGAAGTCGAGTTCGGTCAGAGGAGTCAGTGGTGCGCGAATACGCGTGCGACGGATTCCTTGATTTCGGAGAGCGAGCTGGTCTCAGCGATCAAGATGTGTTCGTCAGCGAAGCCCCGACGCCGCATCTGATGAACAGCAACCCGATCAGGAGGCTGCTGTCTTCAGAATCGGCCTCGTCGTGGACAAGGTCAAGACAATTCGGCCGCCTCGGTCGAACCCCGCTCTGTTCGTAACCTGGCAGTAACCGTTAAAATAGCAAACAAGGGTTACTCATGAGGGGCGAGTCGGTAAAGAGAGGAGAGCCCCATGAAGCACATAGCCAAGACAAGGCATCGCGATCGTGAGGTGGCAGGCTTGCGGGTTCACTACCGCGAAGCGGGGGCGCCCTCATCAACGGCGGTCGTGTTGCTGCACGGAGCACCAAGTTCGTCTTACTCCTTCCGCGAGGTGCTCCCGGCCATGGGCGAGCATGCCTACGTGGTCGCACCCGACATCCCGGGCTTCGGGTTCTCCGACTCCCCGCCGGTGGAGCAGCATGATTACACATACGAGGGGCTGTCTCGAGTGGTCGAGGCGCTGCTGGACGACCTCGGCGTGGAGCGGTACATCGTTTTCGTGACGGACTACAGCACGCCGGTAGGCTACTTTCTGGCCACCCGTCACCCGGAGCGGGTGCTGGGTCTGGTGGTGCAGAACGGCAACGCGCACGAGGCCGGCTTGGGTGAGGGGTGGGACTCGGGCCGTCGTTACTGGGCCGCGCCCACCGAGGAGAACAGGGCTGCGTTGCCGGACTGGTTGACCTTCGAAGGCACTAAGGACACCTATCTCGGAGGGTTGCCCGAGGGGGTTGCGGAGTTGCATCCGCCGGAGTCGTGGCATCTGGACTGGGAGCACTTGTCGCGGCCGGGCAATATCGAGGTGTACTTTCAGTTCTTCTACGACTATCGCAAACATGTGGCCCGCTTCGATGAGATTGCCGAGTATCACGCCACGTACCAGCCGCCGTGCATGGTGCTGTGGGGACGTCACGATCCGGCCTTCGATATCAGCGAGGTGCTGGCTTACCACCGGGCGTTGGACACGTTCGAAGCGCACATCTTCGACGGCGGGCACTTCCTGTTGGAGACCCATGCCGCCGAGGTCGCCGACCTACTGGTCGCCTTCACCCGTGACGTCTTCTACCGCGCGAGCGCCGGCACATGAGCGGGCTGACGCTGACGGTCAAGTCGCTCGAATCGGCCACGTGGGACGACTTCGAGACAGTGATGGGCAAAAGGGGCGGTGCTCGTGGCTGCTGGTGCATGCACTGGCGGCTGAGAATCGATGAGTGGATGGAGAACAAGGGCGAGGGCAACAAGGCGGCCATGCGGGAACTGGCCGAAGGCGATCGGTCGCCGGGCATCGTGGGGTATCTGAACCACGAACCGGTCGCATGGTGCGGTTTCGGTGACCGCGCCGACTTCTCCCGCCTGCGACGCTCGACGCTGCTGAAGTCGGTCGATGACGAACCGGTCGTCTCATTGACCTGCCTGTTCATGGTCAAGAGTCATCGCGGCGAAGGACTGCTGTCGGCGTGGATCGCTGCCGTGTGTGGCCATATCGCCAAGACGTCGCCGACCCGCATCGTCGAGGCGTACCCCGTTGAACCTCGCAAGAGGCGCAGGGCTGGCCCGGACACCGCGATGACCGGCATCTCCAGCGCCTTCACTGATGCCGGGTTCACCGAGGTCGCCCGGCGCAAGCACGATCGCCCCGTTCTGAGATACGAGCTGCCATGACCGCCACCACCGAATGGATCGAGGACCACTTCATTGCCGGGAACCTCGCACTCGACTTCGCCAACACCGTCTACCGCCGCTGGCCCGAGCCGGGCCCGGACCTGTTCAGCGACACCACCGATCTCGCAACCTGGCTCGCCCACACCGGTCTGCTACTGGACGGTGAATCCGACGTGGACGAGGGGACTCTGCACGAAGCTCGCGCGCTACGAGCGTTGCTGTGGACGGTCTTCGATGCGCACAAGGACGACCGCAGTATTCCCGCCGACGCCTTCACAGACCTGCTCGACACCACCCAGCGTTCCATTACCGACATGACCGTCCACGCTGACGGGACAGCCACTGCGCAGAACGCGCAGGGTTCACTCGCTATCGTGGCGCTCAGAGCTATCACGCTCCTCCTCGATCCACCGCCCCAGGGTGTACGCGCCTGCGATCGGTGCGGGTGGTTCTTTGTTGATTCCTCCCGCAGTCGTCGGCGGCGCTGGTGCAGCATGAAGACTTGCGGCAACCAGGCAAAAGCCGCGCGTTACCGTTCCACTCACGCATGATTCATTGGCAGACCCCGGGCCAACCGAATCTGCGACAACCAGGTCTCGCCTGAAAGTCCACTGCGATGCAAGGGTGGATCGTCGGCCGCCGCTTGCCGCCCGATATTTGGTCGGTCTCGCCGCATCCATCAAGTGATCGCACCGACTCCGCCAGACTGATCCTTTTTTCTTAAGTCCAGCGTCGGCGATTGCATCTCTCACGACGTCTGCCATCGTCGCCTGGATCGGCGAATCGGAGCAGCCGAGCTTGCTATGCGTTCACCCGATGAAGGATCGGGCAGCAATCGACTCCCCTTAGAGCCGGCGTTCACAACGTCACCGCAACTGCGGAAGTCCCAGGCCGATTTCGCCGAACCACCATCATCGTGACTCACGTCTGGGTCATCGGTCAACGGATATCTATGATCTGGAACATTGCTTTGCAGAACGTCGCATCCAGGGTCGCGATCGTTCCGACAGTGCGCGATGGCGCACGCTGGGCGATTTCCTTCAGTCGGTCAAGCGACGCCCTCAATGTGGTGATGTAATGGTTTTTGCAAAACTTTCCGTTACCCCTCCACACTGGGTCTATGAATCGATCAGAGAAGTGGATTTGGCTCGGCGACCATCTTGCCGTCGATTTCGCGAACACGACTATTGGTCGCGAGTTCGAGACGGTTGACCTCATCGCAACAGTGGAGGACGCACACGAGTGGATCGACCTCGAGCCGACCGAACTGCCGAAAGTGGAGATCACCGATGAGAATCTGCCTCATCTCCGCGCCCTGCGAGATGCCGCCGGTCGCACGCTGCGTGCTGCGGTCCGTGAAGAGGAGTGGGATCCCGCCGACACCGCCCTCATCAACAGCCTCGTCGAAACGGGTCGGGTGTTCCGTCTGCTCGGATCCCGACCCCGCGGCAGTCGGCTGACGGCTGGCGACGGATTCGCCGCCTTTGCCGGGGTGCTCGCGGCATCGGTCGTCGACCTCCTCGGCCGGGATGACCTGGCGGCCATCGCTATCTGCGAGGCGCCAGGCTGCGGACAGATCTTCCACCGCTCACGGGTCAACCAGAAGTGGTGCAGCCCGGGATGCGGGAACCGGGCACGCGTCGATCGGCATCGCCACCGGAATCCACACGCCCAGCGCCGAGCAGCGGTGTCGCCATGATCGACATCAGCGTCCTGCCGCCGTTCGTGCTCGCAACTGTGCTCATCTGCATCGCGCCCGGAACCGACTTGGCGTACATGATCGGCGTCGGCATCGCCGGTGGCCGGGGAGCGGCGCTTCGCGCCTCGGCCGGCGTGGCCGTCGGCGTGCTCGTCTACAGCTTCGTCGTGGCCGCGGGTGCCGGTCAGCTCGTTGCACGAGTGCCGTGGGCACTGACCGTCCTCCAAGCGGTGGGCGCCGCTTATCTCGTCTGGCTCGGAATCGACTCACTGCGCTCGGCGCGGAAGGGTGTCTCGCTCAATGATGCCGACACCGGAGACCATCGCTGGTTCCTCCGAGGCGTCATCGTCAACCTGACGAATCCGAAGATGGTCCTCTTCTTCCTGTCGTTCCTTCCGCAGTTCGCAGGGGATGCAGGGTCGACGACTGCACAGTTCATCACTCTCGGGCTCATCTTCATGGTCATCGGGCTGACGGTCGACTCGCTTGTCGGCGTCTTCGCCGGCACTCTGCAGCAGCGCCTGTCGGACAGCCCTCGCGCAGCCACGACTCTCCATTCCGTGGCGGCCGCAGTCTTCTTCGGCTTGGCAGCGTTCGTCGTCTACGAGATCGTCGCCGGTGCTCTCGCGGGTCACTGACCGGCCGGGGAGGCTCTGGCGCGTCGGGCCCGCCGCTGGCCTATAGCGCTCGCCGCCGACGCGGAGCCGGGGAGCTCGTCCTCGTCCGCCGAGACGGACAGTTAGCGCCGAGACGGACAGTCATAAGTGTCGGTCTCGACGCTAAGTGGCGGTCTCAGTGCGGACTTCAGAGCAGAGCGAGGTCCTTGAGCTTGTCCTCGACCTCGGTGTTGGTCGGCTCGACCTGGTGGGAGCCGTCGGGGTAGACGACGACCGGGATGTTCGTCCGACCCGAGATCGCCTTCGCGTCGTCGGCCCGCTCGGGCTCCGCGACGAGATCGATGTAGTCGAAGTCGATGCCGAGCTCGGTCAGCTGCTTCTTCGTGCGCCGGCAGTCGCCGCACCATTCCGCTCCGTACATCGTGATGGTGTTCTCAGCCATGCTCGACCTTTCGTGTGAGGCGCTATCGCCGGAGTCGACCGGCGCATTCTTGTGAACCGCAGCCGCGGCCTGACTATTCCACCCGCCGGGCCCGAATGCCGCAGTCGACTGCGACCCCACCCCACCTCTCACCGGAGGACGACGGTGCGCTTCCCATTGAGGAACACCCGGCCCTCGCAGTGCCAGCGCACTGCGTTCGACAGTGCCTTGCATTCGGTGTCCCGGCCGGCGGCGACGAGATCCTGCGGACCGAAGGCGTGGTCGACCTCGGTGACGGCCTGCGCGATGATCGGCCCCTCATCCAGCTCGCTGTTGACGAAGTGGGCGGTCGCGCCCACGGTCTTCACTCCCCGCTCGTACGCCTGATGGTAGGGCTTCGCCCCCTTGAACGAGGGGAGGAACGAGTGGTGGATGTTGATCGCCCGCCCCGTGAGCTCACGGGCCAGATCGTCGGAGAGGACCTGCATGTACCGGGCGAGGACGACGAGGTCGATCTCGAACCGGTCGACGAGGTCGAGCAGCTTGGCCTCGGCCTCCGGCTTCGTCTCTGCGGTCACCGGGATCCGGAAGAACGGCACGTGATGCCATTCGACGAGCTCCCGATGGTCAGGATGGTTCGACACGACCGCGGCGATCTCGACGGGCAGCTCCCCGATCCGGGCGCGGAAGAGGAGATCGTTGAGGCAGTGCTCGAACTTCGAGACCATGATGAGGACTCGGCGCTTCTCCCCCTTCGGCCAGAGGTTCCACGAGGCATCGAGATCCCCGGCCACCGCCTCGATCTCACGGCGCAGATCCTCGAGCGCCTCAGCCTCGAGCTCGAACTCGACGCGGAGGAAGAACCTCTTGCTCAGGGCGTCGTCGAACTGTTTGAGCTCCCTGATGTCACCGCCGTGTTCGAGCAGCGCCCCGGTGAGTGAGTGGACGATTCCCCGACGCTCATCGCATTCGAGGGAGAGGACGTATTCCGGCATGCTCAGCCCTTCCGATCGTGGTTCGCGGCCCCGGTGACCCCCGAGGCCCCGGTGAACTCGGCCATTCCGTCGAGCAGCCACCGCACCATGAAGTCGGCGAAGCTCGAGCGCGGCAGGATCCGGAACTCCTCCTGACCCGACCGATGGAGGAGGACGGGCACCGGCCCGAGCTGCGTGACGATCGCCGTGCCCACCCCGAAGACCCTGGGGTGGAGGTCGGCGCGGCAGCTCTTCTCGAGCACGGTCCGCGCCCGTGGCCCCGTGAGCTCGAGGATCGTCCGGTTCGCCGAGAGCTCGACGACCTGCACGGGCGGTCCCTCGAGCGCGGCCTCGGCCAGGGCTTCGGCGGCGTCGGCGAGCTTCAGCTCGTCCAGGTGGCCCTTGAGCTGCTGATAGACGGTCGCGGTAGTGGGTGTGGTGGTCATGTCAGGGTGTTCCTGTTCTTCGCGGCCTGCTCATAGGCGGCCAGGTCGATCACGGTGGCGTTCGGGGCCGGCGGCCCGGTCAAGACCTGGGCAGCGGCCAGCGCCGCAGCACCGGGTGGGATGCGTTCCTTACGGCGGTGGGGCCGTCCCGGCGGGGCCGAGGCCAGCGCGATGGTCTCCAGCGCGGTGACGTGCTGATCGGTGCGCTGGGTGATGCCAGATCGGAAGAGC
>ERZ501033.149-NODE-149-length-13801-cov-5.865488_pt1 | contig 13801 bp, 16 predicted proteins | sample MGYA00248844_ERZ501033 | MGnify/ENA primary metagenome ERZ501033 (study PRJEB25958, sample SAMN03398539) | human skin metagenome | study: EMG produced TPA metagenomics assembly of the Human Skin Microbiome Metagenome (human skin metagenome) data set.
GCCAGCTGCGTGTCCGAGCCGACGCGAGTGGCGCGAACGACCAGGCGCCCGCCGGTGTTGACGGTCGCGCCGGTGACGTCGTCACCCTCGGAGACCTCGACCGGGACGGACTCGCCGGTCAGCATGGAGGCGTCCACGGCGGAGGAGCCGGAGACCACGGTGCCGTCGGCGGCGATCTTCTCGCCGGGGCGCACGACGAACTCGTCGCCCTCGGCGAGATCATCGATGGAGATGAGGGTCTCGGCGCCGTCGCGCAGGACGGCGACCTCCTTGGAGCCCAGCTCCATGAGCGAGCGCAGCGCAGCGCCGGCCTGGCGCTTGGAGCGCCTCTCGAAGTAGCGCCCGCCCAGGATGAAGAAGATGACGCCTGCGGCGACCTCCAGGTAGATCGAGCTGGCGCCGTCCGTGGGCTCGACCGACAGCTCGAAGGCGTGCGTCATTCCCGGCATCCCGGCGGTGCCGAAGAACAGGGCGTAGAGCGACCACAGGAACGCGGCGATCGTGCCCATGGAGATCAGCGTGTCCATGGTGGCCGAGCCGTGGCGCAGGTTGGTCCAGGCGGCCTTGTGGAAGGGCCAGCCGGCCCACACGATCACGGGGGCGGCCAGGGTGAGCGAGAGCCACTGCCAGTAGGTGAACTGCAGTGCGGGGATCATCGCCAGGATGATGACCGGAACGCCCAGCACACCCGCCCCGATGAGGCGATGGCGCAGGGAGGTCAGCTCGGGGTCCTCGCCCTCGTCGTCGTCCTTCTGCGGCTCCGCGCCCTTGGGCATGGGCAGCTCGGCGGTGTAGCCCGCCTGCTCGACCGTGCTGATCAGCTGCTGGCTGTCATAGCCCTCCGGCACGGAGACGCGCGCCTTCTCGGTCGCGTAGTTGACCGAGGCGCTCACGCCGTCGAGCTTGTTCAGCTTGCGCTCGATGCGGTTGGCGCACGACGCGCAGGTCATGCCGCCGAGCAGCAGCTCGACGTCGGGACCCGACGACTGCGGCTGGGCGCTGGAGTCCGTGGGCGCGGAGGTGGTCATGGGTGCTTCTTCCTGGAAGTCGGTGCTCTCCCCGGCCCGGTGCGGCGGATCGGGGGGTCAGTGATCGGAATCGGCGGGGTTCTCAGGCTCGTCCGGGGTCTGCGAGTGCGAGGACTCCTCGGCCTGCTGGGTCCAGGAGTCCACGGTGCTCTGAGGCACGACGGCGCCGCCGATGAAGAAGGCGGCGACGAAGACCGCCGCCAGCGCCGCGAGGTAGGCCCAGAGCCGGGCGGCGGCGCTCACGCTGCGCGCTCGGCCGAGTAGCCGGCCTCCTCGACAGCGGCCATCACGGCGGCGTCGTCGACGGGCTGATCGCTCTCGACGACGAGGCGGCCGGTCTCGTGGCTGACCTGGCTCACGGAGGCGCCGGGGATCTCCTCGACCTCCTCGCGCACGGACAGCTCGCAGTGGCCGCAGGTCATGCCGGTGACGTTGAACTCGGTGGTCGCCATGGTGCGCTCCTTCGCTGGTGGTGATACCCCTAGGGGGTAGGTGCAGACTTCAGGTTTACCCCCTTGGGGTATGTGGGTCAAGGGGTGCAGGGCCTTCCTCCGGCGGTCGTGGCCGTGCTAGATTCACAGCATCACGGCTAGCCGCTTCCTCTTCACCGAGGGGCGGCTAGCTTTCTGTCATGGCCCATGCTGGCAGTTCGTGCGTGGAGTTTCCTGTTTATCGACGAGAACCTGAATATCTCGCGCTATTGAATTGTAGCGCTTCCCTTCAGGAATAGGTGTTATATTGGTTTTTCGACGAGTAAAATCTAATCAACGTCTGAAGCGAAAACTATGTCGATAATATGCTCGCTTCGAAATCTTATTTTCTTGCCGTATCTGAGTCCAGGGACGACGATTGGATCGTTGTCTATTCTTCCCGTGAACCCCCGAGGCGAGATTTTAGTGACTCGGACCCATATGCGTTCACCTTCGCCTACGCGGGTGATGAATGAAATCTTAACGTGATCGCCAATCTTTACGGATGACTTCTCTGCTGAATTTGGCATGTGAAAAGAATCGGGGTGTTGGTTGTTCATCATCACGCCATCGCCTAGGCTCCAGCGGTAAGTGATATTTTTAATCCAGAGCAGTCGGAGCCGGCCTCCAATTCCCTCGATTAAAGCAACCTCCAACTGTTCGGCCACGAAAAACGGGCGAGAGCGGTAGGGTATCGCGTCCACCTCCCCCACCAGCTCTTCTCGCCTGGGGTCATCCTTTGGGAAGGCAAAAGAAAGGATCCGTGTCAGTAGGCGCGGTGCGAATCCAAAAATCAGAATAATTACAAGCGCAGAAACCCAAGTTAGCCGTACTGGCTCGAACACCTCGGTCATCCGATTGCGGGCCTGAACTTGACGGACCGTAGCGGTTTCCGAATTCTTTGAGGCGCGGCCGAGGCAAACTCCTTCTTTCCGAGGTCTGTCAATGTGTAAAATCTTCTCGGGGTTGCTTTTGGCGAATCTGGCGGCTCGCTTGTCCACCCATCCTCCAGGTGACCTTCCTCCACCATTCTCCAGAGAATGGGATATAGGGCGCCATATCGAATTCCGACATCTGATCTCAGAGTCGAAGCCCAATGCTTCTCGTTCGGATTGCCAATTAGGGCTATAGCAACCCTGTCATATTTTCTCGACCTCTTCATTTTTCCTTCTCTCGAATGAGTGATCTCTTGCTGTCGAATACTGGTCAAATTGAATCTGTAGGTTTAATAGCTGCGTCGGGGCTGAAAATTTCTACGATTTGAGAAATTGAGTATTGTATATTGATTTGTACTGTCATGTCATTCTAAGCTCTTCACGACTTTAGGCCATCCACCAGCGCCGCGAACCTCCGCAGATCCACGTTCCCGCCGCTGAGGATCACGCCCGCCCGCAGCCCGCCGACGTCGTGCTCCTGAGCCCAGGCGCGCAGTCCCGCCAGCCCCAGGCAGCCGGTGGGCTCGACGACCGTCTTCATGCGCTCGGCCAGGAAGCGCATCTCGGCCACCAGGGCGTCGTCGGCCACGGTGATGACCGACTCCACGCGCTCGCGGATGATCGCGAACGTCGTGTCGCCCACCCGGGTGGTCTGGGCCCCGTCGGCCAGCGTCTCGGGGACGTCGATCGTGACGGGGCGCCCCAGAGCCAGGGAGCGCTGGACGTCGTCCCCAGCGGCGGGCTCCACGCCGATCACGCGGCAGTCCGGAGCCAGCAGGCCGGCGGCCAGCAGTGACCCTGAGAGCAGGCCCCCGCCGCCCAGCGGCACGAAGAGCAGATCGAGCGGCCCGGTCTCCTGGAGCAGCTCGAGGGCGGCCGTGCCCTGCCCGGCGATGATGTCCGGGTGGTCGAACGGCGGGATCACATGCGCCCCGCGCTCCTCGGCCAGACGGGCCGCCAGCGCCGCGCGATCCTCGGTGCGGCGGTCGTAGGCCACCACCTCGGCGCCGTAGCCGCGCGTGGCCGCCGACTTCATCGCCGGGGCATCGGACGGCATCACGATCGTGGCCGCACGCCCCTGCAGCGCAGCGGCCAGGGCCACCGCCTGGGCATGGTTGCCCGAGGAGAAGGCGACGACGGCGTCGTCGTGCGGCAGCCGTGACAGCGCGGTGAACGCCCCGCGGAACTTGAAGGCTCCGGCCCGCTGCAGGTTCTCGGCCTTGAGGTGCGCGGAGCACCCGAGCTGCTCGTCAAGCGTGCTCGAGCTCAGCACCGGGGTGCGGTGCGCGACGCTCTCGAGGATGCGGGCGGCGGCCAGGACGTCGTCGGAGGTGGGGCTCATGGCCCCAGTATCCGTCTCAGCGCAGCGGATCGAACGGCGTGATCGCCGGATGGATCGCGCCGGTGGTGATCTGATCGGCCAGCAGACGCCCGGTGATCGGCCCCAGGACCATGCCCCACATGCCGTGCCCGCCGGCCACGTAGACATTGGGGACCTGCGTGGCGCCGATCAGCGGGAGGCCGTCCGGGGTGACGGGGCGCGAGCCGACCCACTCGTCCTGGCGCGCGTCGAGGTCCACGCCGGTCATCAGCTTCCGCGCCTCGTTGACGATCGCGGTGATGCGCCCCGGGTCGAAGGGCTCGTCGGCGTGCTTGAACTCCATGGTGCCGGCGATGCGGAACCGCCTCTGATAGGGGGTGCAGGCCATGCGCGCGTGCGGCAGGTACACGGGGTGCTCGGCGGGCTGGTCGGTGGCCACGGAGAACGAGTACCCGCGCCCGGCCTGGACCTTGACCTTCACGCCCAGCGGCGCTGCCAGCCGGGGCAGCCAGGCGCCGGTGGCGATCACGACGGTGTCTGCGGTGAGGTGCTCGCCCGTGGACAGCGTCACCGACGGGGTCCGCGTGGAGTTCACGTCGGTGACTTCGACACCCGTGCGCAGGGTGCCGCCGCGCTGGACGAAGGCCTGCCCCAGCGCCTCCATGAACGGGCCGGGTTCGAAGAAGCGCTGGCCCTCCAGCCGGTAGGCCACCTTCACGTTCTCGGAGAGCATCGGCGCGAGCTCGCGGGGGTTCTCGAGCGGCTCGAACGGCACGTCCTGGCCGTGGCGGACCGCTCCGGCCACCTCGCCCAGGAACCCCTGGGACTGCTTCTCGTTCTCGAACCCGACGACGAACGGGCTCTTGCGCGTCCAGGACTCGATGCCGCCGTCGGTCAGCTCGTCGAAGCCCTCCAGCGCGAGCTTGTCGATCGGCGTCAGCGCGGCCATGGTGCGATCCCACGACTTGGTGGTCGCGTGCGCCATGAACCGGGCGAAGAAGCTCCACAGCGTGGGGTCCACGCGGGCGGGGACGTGCAGGGCGGCGTCGGGGTCCAACAGCGCCTTGGGCCCGTAGCCCCACAGGCTCGGGTGCGACAGCGGGATCGTCTTGCCGGGGGAGAGCCAGCCGGCATTGCCCCACGACGACCCCGCGGCCACGCCCTCCTTGTCGATCACGGTGACCTCGAGACCGCGCTCCTGGAGGTGCCAGGCGGTGGCCAGACCGACCATTCCTGCTCCGATGACGATGGCGTGGCTCATGCCTCTCCTCCTGGGGGACCGTGCGGTGCGGGTGGCCGCGGGCACTGCTGATGATGTGATCCGGAACACTAGAAGGACTCTGCCGATTCCTCCATGGTCCATGGAGGAATCCGTGCGCATTCAGCGATAATCGACGGAATCCGCTGACCGACCCTCAGGAGAGCCCATGGTCGCCGCAGAATCCGCCTCGCCTCGTGCCCTGGATGAGCTGGATCAGGCCCTGCTGCGCGAGCTGCGCGGCAACGGGCGAATGGCGATCAGCGAGCTGGCCCGTCGAGTGGGGGCGGCGGAGTCGACCTGTCACAAGCGGGTGGGTGCGCTGGTCGAGTCCGGGGTGATCACCGGCTTCCGCGCCGAGGTGGATCCTGCTGCGCTCGGGCTGTCGATCGAGGTGCTCATCAGCATCCGCGTCCACCCGCACGCCCGTCGCTCCCTGACGCGATTCCAGGCCTACCTGACGGATCTGCCCGAGTCGCGGCAGGTTTACTTCCTCGCCGGGGACCGCGACTTCCTGGTCCACGCGGCGGTGCGCGACACCGAGGCCCTGCGCGCCCTGGTCTCCGACCGGATCAGCATGCGCGAGGAGGTCGCGTCCACCAACACGAGCCTGATCTTCGACCACTCGCCGCGATGAGATCTGCGCACTGGCTGCTGCCCATCGACCCCGCCGCCCACGCCGAGCACCTGCCCGGCGACTGGCGCACCCGCGCAGATGCCACGGCCGTCTGGGACGCGATCGGGCGCTCGCAGCCGATCCGCCGCTGGTGCCTGCGCACGGGCTTCCGGATCATGCGGCCCGGGGATCTGGTCTGGGCCTACCTCTCCCGGCGGCAGGAGCTGTGCGCCGTGGGGACGGTGGCCGAGATCGTCCAGGAGGACGGTGCGTGGTTCGTGCACATCGACTGGGATGGGCCGCGCACCGCGCAGCTGTGCCGGGATCCTCTGCCGCGCGGCGCCTTCGGCCAGGTCCCCATGTCCACCTGCCGGGCGGGGGAGCCGGCGACGGAAGTGCTCGCGGCGTGCCACGGGGCGCTGGCGGCCCGGGGGATGTGATGCGCAGCACGAGGCCGTAGGCTCGCCGCAGGCCTGCGAAGGAGACCTCATGAGCAAGCGGATCGCCATCATCGGCGCTGGGATCGGCGGCCTGACTCTGGGCATCGAGCTGCAGCGTCGGGGGCTGGACGCCCAGCTCTACGAGCAGACCCCGGTGCTGCGGGAGGTCGGAGCGGCGGTGTCGCTGTCGGCCAACGCCACCCGCTTCTACGACCAGCGCTTCGGCCTGGCCGAGCCCCTGGGGGCCGTCTCCGCGGAGGTGGACGGGCTGATCTTCCGCGACGGCCGCACCGGCGAGCGGATCGCACGGCTGTCGTCGCACGATGAGTACCGCAGCCGCTTCGGCGCCTCGTTCCTGGGCATCCACCGCGCCGATCTGCAGTCGATCCTGTTCAGCGCACTGGACCCCGACTCGCTGCACCTGGCCAAGCGCGTGGTGGAGATCGACGACTCCGGCTCCGCCGCCGTCCTGCGCTTCGCCGACGGGGACGCAGCCGAGGCCGACCTGGTCATCGGCGCGGACGGCGCTCGCTCGCTGACCCGGCGCACGCTGCTGGGCTACGACGACGCCCGCTGGTCCGGCTGCTCCGCCTCCCGCGGGATCGTGGCGCCCGAGCTGATGCCGTCGCTGCCAGATCCGGAGGCGATCCAGTTCTGGATGGGCCCCGGCGGACACCTGCTGCACTATCCGATAGGCAGCGGGGACCAGAACTTCTTCCTGGTCCGCCGCGAGCGGCTCCCGTGGTCCGAGAAGGGCTGGGTCGTGCCGGTGGAGGAGGGCCATCAGTTCGAGGGCTTCGAGGACTGGGCCGCACCCGTCGTCGAGATGGTCACCGCGGTGCCCGTGACCGAGCGGTGGGCGCTGTTCTTCCGACCGCCGCTCACGCACTGGTCCGACGGCCGGATCACTCTGCTCGGCGACGCCGCCCACGCGACCGTCCCGCACCACGGGCAGGGCGCGAACCAGTCCATCGAGGACGCGATCGTGCTCTCGGACCTGCTGGCCGGCTCCGACGACTGGGATGCCGCTCGCCTCGAATACGAACGACGACGGCGCTTCCGGACCCGTCGCGTCGTGGACGCCTCGGTCGCGGTGGGCGAGATGCTCCACCTGCCCGACGGCCCGCGCGCCGACGAGCGCAATGCTCGCCTGGCCGCGCCCGACGCCTTCGACCGTCATCTGGCCTGGGTGCACGGCTTCCGCGCCGACGAGGACATCCCCGTCGCGCCGCGGGTCGCCGACTGAACCCCTTGCATCACTCATGAACTAATATTCAGGTCTGAGTCGCCCTCTGTGGCGCTGGAAGGAGAACTGACAAGTTGAGCTCAACGAATGAGACGCATGGTCATAATGGCGAGTGCGTTCACTGCCGACTGGACCTTGACTTTTCAATGCCAAATAAAATTCTCGATGCGGCAAAGTCAGAAGACCTGGCGATATTTGCCGGAGCCGGAATAAGCACCGAAGTTCAGTCTGTTTTTCCTGAGACGATTTACGAAACAGTTGCCAACTTGGTAGAGACGAGTGAAAACAACTCGTTCCCCGAGTTGATGCAAAAATTCCAAGAAAAATTTAGTCGCAGTGACCTGATCAAATTGATAAAGAAAAAATTTGACTACGTAGACAGCTTCCCAAACTCACGAAATGCTGCTCGAATGTTCCATCGAGAGCTCGCAACAATGCCGTATATATCAAATATTATTACAACAAATTGGGACACCTATTTTGAAGAAGAGTGCGCAGCCGTCCCCTTTGTCACGGGCGAGGATGTCGCTTTATATGGAATTCCCGGGCGAAAAGTAATCAAAATTCACGGAAGCATTTCGAATCTTGGAAGTATCGTCGCTACAGAGGATGACTACAAGAAACGTCTAGATGCTCTAAGTCGAAACACGATGGGCGGCATTCTGAGGGCGATACTTTCTACAAAGACTGTCGTGTTTATTGGGTATTCGATGAGAGATTGGAACTTCCTTCAGCTCTATAACGCACTCGTTGAAGACATGGGAGACTATGCGCCCGAGGCCTACATTGTCTCGCCTTTCTCGAGCGCCGAAATAATCGATAGCAAACTCCGGCTACGCGCAATTGAAACAAGTGGCGTCAAATTCTTGAGTGTCCTCAAAGAGCAAATGTCGCAAGAGTGCCTCTACTCTGACGATGGTATATATGACATGATAGATAGCATGAAATATGATTTGCTCGAGGCAGATGATCTTGCCAAAACTATACCGCATAAAGATTATCCTTCTGTAATTTCCAGCTGGATGTATCATGACGGAGCCTTGGATGCCTGTTTCAGGATTGAATACCTTCGAAAAAGTGGAGAATATTCGGATAGGCACGCACTGGAGCACAAGATGATTTCCTACCAACGCCTAGGCGAATTTGCTGAGTCAGAGGGCAGATATCTTGATCAAGCCTACATTGAAGGGTATTTAAACGTACTTCTCCTGATTTCATCTGATAAGGATGAACGCGAGGAAGCATGTAAGACAATGCCCCGATATTTTATTCCTGAAGTCGATGACGAATTGATGAACAGGGGCGACCTTGTGAAAGCCTTGGAGGGGGCGCCAAAGGCCATCCCTGATGCACATGCCTTCTTTAAGAAAATCTCAGACGAGCTTCCGGCGGAATTAGTTATGGAGCACAACAGAATGATTCACGGTGCGCCTCCTGGGTTTACGGCCAGACAATGATCGAAACACGCCAATACTGATGACTTGGACCGTGGAATAAAAATCTCGTAACGCAAGTTCCGTCATGCCCGCCGCCCTGCCGGCCGAGCCCGCCGCTCGCACCGTGTACTCCTACGGCGTGCGCGCCGGCGACGATCTGCACATCTCCGGACTGGTGTCCTTCGCCTCGGACGGCACGAGCGTGGGCGAGGGCGACATCGACGTCCAGGTGGAGCAGGTCTTCACGAACATGCGCGCGGTGGTGGAGGAGGCCGGCGGGTCCATGGACGACATCGTCTCCACGACCACCTACCTCACCGATGTCACCTAGGCCCCGTCGATCAGCGCGGCCCGCGCCCGGCATTTCACCGGCGACGTCCTGCCCACGCATACCGTGATCGGGGTGGCCGCCCTGGCCCGCCCGCAGTTCCTGGTGGAGATCTCGGCGATCGCGCACCTGGGCTGAGCCCACGCTCCTCCGTGCTCCGCCGATAGGCTCGACGGATCGCACACGGAAGGGGAGGGCGAGCATGGCCCAGCACTCGCAGACCGCACCCGGCGGAGGATCGACCGGCGGATCGAGCAAGGAGCAGCGCAGCAGCCGACGCGCCGTGACGGTGTTCCCGCTGCTGATCCTGGCCGGAGCCGCCGTCGCCCTGCTGTTCCCGCAGGCCTTCGCCGGCTGGGGCGCGGGGGTGACGCCGGCGCTGATGATCATCATGTTCGGCATGGGGCTGACGCTGTCCCTGCCGGACTTCGCGCTCGTGCTGAAGCGGCCGCTGCCCGTGATCGCCGGAGTCATCCTGCAGTTCACGATCATGCCGCTGCTTGCTCTGGGCATCGCGACCGCCCTCGATCTGCCGCCGCAGCTGGCGGCGGGCATGATCCTGGTGGGCTCGGTGCCGGGCGGGACGTCGTCGAACGTCGTGACCTACCTGGCCAAGGGCGACGTGGCGCTGTCGGTGACCATGACGTCGCTGTCCACGCTGCTCTCGCCGCTGCTGACGCCGCTGATCACCCTGGCGCTGGCCGGTCAGTTCCTGGAGGTGCCCACCGGGAGCCTTGCCCTGTCGCTCGTGCAGATCGTCCTGGTCCCGATCATCCTGGGGCTGATCATCCACTCTCTGCTGCCCGGATTCGTGCGGCGGATCGAGCCGATCCTGCCGTGGGTCTCGGTGCTGGGCATCACCTACGTGGTGATCGCCGTGGTCTCCGGCTCCGGCGAGGTGCTGGCCGCTGCCGGCCTGGGTCTGATCGTGGGCGTCATCCTCCACAACCTGCTGGGCTACGGCCTGGGGTATGCAGTTGCAGCGCTCGTGCGCTTCCCGGTGGCTTCCCGACGCGCAGTCTCCGTCGAGGTTGGCATGCAGAACTCGGGGCTGGCCTCAGGCCTGGCGGCGCAGTACTTCACGCCCGAGGCGGCCCTGCCCGGGGCCATCTTCTCGGTGTGGCACAACATCTCCGGCGGGATCCTGGCCTCGATCTGGGGCCGTCGTCGTCCGGACGATCACGCTGAGCCCACGCACCGCTGAGGCAGTCGCGTCTCCCGTCGTCGTCACGACTGGCCAAATCGCCACCGCCCCTCCCTCGAGTGGCTGATTGCTCACCGTTTCAGCGACGAAACGGTGAGCAATCGGCCACTCGATGAGGTTGAGGTGTCGTTTCGGCCAGTCGCAGAGACCCTCAGATCCGACGCAGCGTCAGGACCTGCTCGGCGGTGCCAACGGCCCCGCGGGCGTCGTGAAGCGTGGAGCTGGTGAGGCCCACTCCGTCCGGACCCCAGATGACCTCGGTGTCCAGGCCGGTCCAGGTGCCCTCCGGGATCCGGTGCAGATGGACGGTGAGATCGAGGTTGGGGAAGGTCCACCGGTCCGTCTGCTGGCGGACGGCGATCCCGTTGGCGGCGTCGATGCTGGAGAAGAACCGGGCGAGGTCGCCGGCGGTCTCTCCGGCCACGATCTCCGACGGGCTGTGGAGCCAGACGGTCGCGCGCCCCGGGCGCTGCTGCACGACTCTGGCCTGGATCTGGGCGATGTAGCCGCCCGGCCACCCGGTGCTCATCTCCCAGGGCTCGACCTCCTCCGGAGAGGGCATCGGCTCGGCCTGGCCGCCGACGACATCGGCGGTGTCCGCGTGCGAGAGGTACCAGGCCCGGGCGATGACGACGGCGCGTCCGGCGATGGTCACGGTGGCCTGCAGCAGCTCGATGGTCCGCCCGGGTCGCAGGACTTCGACGTCGACGGTCAGCTCGGACATGGGCAGACGCCCCAGGATGTCGTAGCTGATCCGGCCGAGCTGCAGCTGCGAGTCGCCCTGGTCGGAGCGGAAGCGCTCGAGCTCGTGCACCACGAGGCCGGCGATGGAGGCGAAGTGGTGATCCTCCTCCGACCAGGCGCCCGAGGCGTGCTCGGTGGGCTCGAACGTGGTGGGGCCGGTGCGATGGAAGAAGGCCTGCTCGGCGGTCATGGGTCTCCTGGGTCGGCGAGGGAGCGGGGGAGTCGTCAGGGGGAGTGAGGGATCAGGGTACGAAGACGCACAGAGGGTGACCGGCCGGGTCTGCCACGATCAGCAGCCGCTCCTCCGAATCATCCAGGGAGTCCTGCAGCATGACGGCACCGAGCTCGAGCAGGCGAGGCTTCAGGGCCCGCAACTCGTCGACGGTCTCGAGAGTCAGATCGAGGTGGATCTGCTGCGGCACGTCGGGACTCGGCCAGGTCGAAGGCGGGAGCGCCTCCACCCGCTGGAAGGAGAGCCTGACGCCGCCGGGTCCGAGCAGCGTGCGCCACTCGCCGGAGTCCTTCTCGGTCCCGGGCGCGTAGTCCCAGCCCAGCAGCGAACGGTAGAAGTCAGCCAGCGAGGCCACGTTCTGGGTGTCCAGGACCGTGGTGTGCAGGGCGGGGCGGGGTGCGGTGTCCATGAGGCCAGTCTGCGTCGATGTCGCGCACGTCACAACATGGACGCGTGTGGCGAGCGGGTGTTCGCGTCGAGGAGAAGGCCTCCCGCAGATGCCCTGCCGCAGAGCATGATGGACAGATGACCGATCTGCAGAATCCCACCAGCACGTTCATCCTGAACAACGGCGTCGAGATGCCCGTGATCGGGCTCGGCGTCTACCAGTCCGAGCCGGAGGAGACGGCCCAGGCCGTCGAGGCCGCGCTGCGCGCCGGATACCGCCTGATCGACACCGCCGCGGCCTACGGCAACGAGCGCGAGGTCGGGCAGGGCCTGCGCGATTCCGGCGTCCCGCGTGACGAGGTCTTCCTGGAGACCAAGGTCTGGATCAACGACTACGGCTATGAGGAGACGCTGCACGCCTTCGACAAGGCCGCCGGCAAGCTCGGTGTGGAGCAGCTCGACCTGCTGATCCTGCACCAGGCCCTCGAAGGCGAGTTCGAGCGCACGATCCAGGCGTACATGGCCCTCGAGCAGCTGCTCGCAGACGGCAAGGTCCGTGCGATCGGTGTCAGCAACTTCGAGGTCCGCCACCTGGAGGAGCTCATGCAGCGCACCACCGTGGTGCCTGCCGTGAACCAGATCGAGTACCACCCGTACTTCGCCCAGACCGAGGTGGAGCAGTTCTGCCGCGAGCACGGAATCCTGGTCCAGTCCTGGTCCCCGATCGGCGGCATCACCAGCTACCGCGGCTCCGAGGGCCAGGAGACCACCACGTTCGACGACCCGACGATCGCCCAGATCGCCCAGGCGCACCAGGCCACCCCGGCGCAGGTCATGCTGCGCTGGCAGCTGCAGCGCGGCCGTCAGGTGATCCCCAAGTCGGTGAATCCCGAGCGCATCCGCGAGAACCTGGACGTCTTCGGCTTCGAGCTGACCGAGGACGAGCTGGGGCAGCTCGATGCCCTGAACACCGGCAAGCGCGGCGGACCGGAGCCGCACCAGGTCACGCTCGAGGACTTCGGCAAGGAGATCCCGGAGGCCTGAGCCGCCGGCCGGGCCACCATGGCGCACCTCGAGCGGATCGGCTCCACCCTCGTCAAGGGACTGGGGTGGAGTCAGCATGAGCGGATCGGGGTGGCGGTCGGCGGGCTGGACCGGGACCGTCGCTGGACGCCGGTCTGGGCCGATGACCTGACCTGCCTGCGGGCCCCGCAGTTCCCGTCAATGGTCCGACTGGTGGTCGAGCCGGGGGATCTTCCCGGGGATGACCAGCACGTGGTCCATCAGGAGGCACGGATCCGCTACTACGACCGCCGGATCCCTGCGCGCGTGCACGACGGACCTCTCGCGCGGCGCCTCTCGGCCGAGGCCGGGCGGCAGGTCCTGCTGGCCCGCACCCTTTTCTCGGACGCGATCGTCTGGGGTGCGCCTGTGAGCGTGCTGTTGCGCTCCGAGCTGGCGGGGCTGCCGTCGGACACGGACCGCTACCGTCCCAATCTGGTGATCGACGACCGCGACGCCCCGCTGGCGCTCGCGGCCGGATCGCGCCTTGAGGTCGGTGCGGTGACTCTGGAGGTCGTGGGGGAGCTGGAGCGCTGCGTGATCATCGACCATGACCCCGTCACCGGGCAGAAGGACCATTCCCTGCTGCGGCGCATCCGTCCCGGGGCGCTGCTGGCCTACGGCTGCATGGTCGTGACGGAGGGCGAGCTGGCGGTGGGGGACCCCGTCAGGGCCATGCTCGCGGCCTGAACCGGGCAGGACGCAGCGAAAGACGACGACGACGGAGCACACCGTGGAGCGCAAGGAGCTGCTGGAGCGGATGAGCCGCGGGGAGATCATCCGCGGCGGATCGGACCTGCATGCGGCCATGCACGAGATCAGCCAGGAGGCGCTGCGCATCACCGCCGCGCTCAACTCCGGCTATCAGGACCCTGGTGAGGTCCGACGGCTGCTGGGGGCGCTCTGACCGGGCAGGAGATCGACGCCTCCGTGACCGTCTTTCCGCCGCTGCGCTCGGACTTCGACAAGGCCCTGCGCATCGGGCGCGACGTCTTCATCAACTCCGGCTGCGCGTTCCAGGATCAGGGCGGGATCACCATCGGCGATGGGGCGGTGGTGGGCGCCTCCTCGACCGTGACCAAGGACGTGCCCGC
>ERZ501033.153-NODE-153-length-13390-cov-3.259843_pt1 | contig 13390 bp, 10 predicted proteins | sample MGYA00248844_ERZ501033 | MGnify/ENA primary metagenome ERZ501033 (study PRJEB25958, sample SAMN03398539) | human skin metagenome | study: EMG produced TPA metagenomics assembly of the Human Skin Microbiome Metagenome (human skin metagenome) data set.
CGCGCATCTTCTGCCCGAGCATCGACCGCGTCGTCGAACCCGATCTCGGCTACGAGAACGAGAAGCTCGCGCTCGAATACGACGGCGACCACCACCGGACGTCGAAGGACCAGTGGAACAGGGACATCACCCGCGACGAGGCGATGCGCCTCGAGGGATGGACGGTATTCAGGGTCACCGGCCGCACGAACTACCGCCAGCTCGAGGAAAAGATCCGTCATCACCTCGGCCTGAGCTGAACAGTGCAGGCACGAGCCGAGGACGCTGAGTGTCGATCTGCGACTCGCGAATCGACACCCAGCGTCCTCAGCTCCGCCCCCCCAAGGGCGAAAGCCCCAGAGGCGAAAGCCCCGAGGGCGACCACCCCACCCCAGAGCGGTCGCCCCACGACCCCTCACCCGAGGTGGTGGACCTCCTGCAGCCGGTAGACGGGGGTGTCTATCCCCTCGAACCGGGCCTTGAGCTGGAGAGCCAGGTAGAGCGAGTAGTGCCGCGACTGGTGGAGGTTGCCGCCCTGGAACCAGAGGTTCTCCTGCTGAGTGGGCTTCCACATGTTGCGCTGTTCGCCTTCCCACGGGCCGGGGTCCTTCGTCGTGTCCGAGCCCAGTCCCCAGCACTTGCCGACCCGATCGGCGGTCTCCTGATCGACGAGGTCGGCGACCCAGCCGTTCATCGACCCGTACCCGGTGGCGTAGACGACGAGGTCGGCGGGCAGTTCCGTGCCGTCGTCGAGCACCACGGCATCCTCGCTCAGATGATCGACCTGCCCCTTGGCGAGGCGCACCTTGCCGTCGGCGACGAGTTCGGCGGCACCGACGTCGATGTAGTAGCCCGAGCCTCGGCGCAGGTACTTGAGGAACAGCCCGGACCCGTCGTCACCGAAGTCGAGGTCGAACCCGGCCTCCTCCATCCGCCGATAGAAGTCGGCGTCACGCTCCTTCATCTGCTCGTAGAGGGGGATCTGGAACTCGTGCATGATCCGGTAGGGCAGGGACGCGAAGATGAGGTCGGCCTTCTCCGTCGTCACTCCGGCGGCGACCGCCTCCTCCGAGTAGAGCGCGCCGAGGCCGATCTCCATGAGCGAATCGCTCTTGACGATGTGTGTGCTCGACCGTTGGACCATGGTGACGTCGGCACCGTTCTCGTAGAGGGCGCCGCAGATGTCGAAGGCGGAGTTGTTGCTGCCGATGACGACGACCCGCTTCCCCCCGTACGCGTCCGGGCCAGGGTGCTGCGAGGAGTGCTGCTGCTCGCCGCGGAAGACCTCGCTGCCGGGGAAGCTCGGGATGTTCGGCTTGCCCGACATGCCCGTGGCCATGACGAGGTGCGTGGGAGTGAGCGTGATCGTCTCTCCTCCGCGCTCGACCTCCACCGTCCACTGCCCTGCCGCCTCGTCATAGCTCGCCGAGGTGGCCGTCGTCGACGACCAGTACGGGATCTCCATCACCCGGGTGTAGAACTCCAGCCAGTCCGCGATCTTGTCCTTGGGTGCGAACACCGGCCAGTTGTCGGGGAACTTGAGATAGGGCAGGTGGTCGTACCAGACGGGGTCGTGCAGGCACAGCGACTTGTACCGTGACCGCCACTGGTCCCCCGGCCGCTCCCAGCGGTCGATGACGAGCGCCGGCACCCCGAGCTGCCGCAGTCGGGCCCCGAGCGCGATCCCGCCCTGTCCCCCGCCGACGACGAGCACGTACGGGTGGGCCGTCTCGCCCCACGCGGCATCCTCCTCGGCGCGCTTCTCCGACCAGCTCTTCCGCTGCGGATCGACCCCGTGCTCGGCGCCCTTGACCCGGCGGATGCCGCGCGGCTCCTCGTGACCGGTGAGCTCCTGGAGCGAGGTGAGCAAGGTCCACGCTTTCGTCCCGTCCTCGTCGATGAGGCGGACGAGTCCCTTGCCCCGCCCCACCGAGGTGGTGAAGGTGAACCAGGCCGTCGTCACTCCGTCGGCGGTCTCCGCGGGTTCGGCGAGCGCGAAGTCGCTCGGATCGACGCGGTCGAGGGTCTCCTGGAGGAGGTCACGGATCCCGTCGTGGTTCTCCGTGGTCGTGAGGTTCCACGAGAAGGACACGAGGTCCCTCCAGAAGCTGGTGGCGGCGAAGAGCCCCATCGCTGCCTCGATGTCCCGGCTGCCGAGGGTCGAGGCGAAGTCGTTCAGCCATCCGGTGGCGATGTCGTCGGCCGTGAGCTGGGGACGGTCCACTGTCATTGTCATGATGCACTCCTCGTCGTTGAGCGGTGTGCGATCACGCTATGCTCCGGGGTCCGCCGTCGAAAGGGTTGCACTCGGTTGCATCACCGCCGTCCGAGCCCCGGCTCCATGCACGCGCCGAGGCGGTGCGCCGACCGCCACCCCGACTCCACGGCTACTCCGATCCCGAGGCCCTATACTCGTGGCATGCCTCAGCCGGACCTGGCGCATCTTGCCAGGGATCTGACCAGGATCCACGATGCCGTGGTCACCGGCGGTCCGCCGCCGTCGCCGCCGCGGGACATCGTTGCGCGCTCGTGGCAGCGGATGCTCCGCCTCGGCCTCGACCCCGGCGGGGGCAATCGTCGGGTCCACTCCGCCGAGGCGGACGTCGAGTCCCGCCGGCACCGTTCGCGGCTGCGCCTCATCGTCGACGAACTCAGGTCGGTCCTCCTCCGCACCCCCGCCTCGGCGGGCTTCATCCTCGTCGTCACCGACGCCGACGGCGTCATCCTCTGGCGCGACGGCGCCTCCCGGGCCAAGCGGCAGGCGGACGGACTCGGCTTCGTCGAGGGCGCCCACTGGTCGGAATCGGTGGTCGGGACGAACGCGATCGGCACCGCGTTGGCCGAGGAGGCCCCGGTCCAGCTCTTCTCCGCCGAGCACTTCGAGACCTCCCAGCACCCCTGGTACTGCAGCGCCGTACCCATCCACGACCCGAGCGACGGGCAGCTGCTCGGAGTCGTCGACATCAGCGGCCCCGCCCTCACCCTCCATCCGACGGTGCAGTCCCTGGTCACCACGGCCGTCCGGCTCGCCGAGGCGCGGCTCCTCCTCGGTCATCAGGAGCGCCTGGGCGGTCTGCGCGACCGGTATTCGCCGATGCTCAGCGCCAGCAGGGAGCCGGCGCTCATCGTCGACGACGACGGCTGGGTCGCCTACCGGCAAGGTGTGACGACCCGGGAGCGGATCGAGGCGCCGATTCCCGAACGGACCGTGCTCATCCCCGGTGCCGGACTCTGCCTGCCCGAGCGGGTGACCGGCGGCTGGGTGCTGCGTCCTGCCGGAGACCGGCAGACCTCGGTGACCCTGCGGCTCGACACCGATCCCGCGGTCCTCGACGTCGCCTCCTCAGCGGATCCGCTCGTCGTCCCCCTCACCCCGCGACGCGCGCAGATCCTCGCCGCGATCACCTCGGCGGGGCAGGCGGGCGTGAGCGCCTCGGCGCTGAGCACCCTCCTCTACGGGGATGCCGACCACGTCGTCACCGTCCGTGCCGAGGTCTCGCGTCTGCGCCGCTCGATCGGCGCCCTCATCGCCACCCGCCCCTACCGGTGGGCCGAGGGTGTGAACGCCCGGATCGAGGGTGCTCAGCCGCGGCCGGCGCCCCGGTAGGTGCCGAAGTTCCACAGCACGCCCTCGGGGTCCGTGACGCTGAAGTCCCGGGACCCGTAGTCCTTCTCGCTCGGACCGCTGACCACAGTGGCCCCGGCGGCGACGGCCCGATCGAAGAGCGCATCGACGTCGTCGACGGCGATGTAGACCGAGCCGCTGGCGATGCCGACGTCGGACATCACGCTCCCGTCGTCGCGGGCGGACCCGAGCATGATCCCTCCCCCGCCCGGCCACGTGAGTTCGGCGTGGTCGACGAGACCGGGATCCTCGGGGTTCGTGTATTCGGCGGTGACCTCGAAGCCGAATGCCGAGCGGAGGAAGGCGATCGCCGCCTTCGCGTCCCGGTAGCGGAAAGCCGGCCAGATGTTCGCCTCTCCCCTCGCCGAGGCGGCCGTGGGGTTCGCATCGGTCGTGCGGTTCTCATCGGTCGTCGTCGGGTCGGTCGTGGGGTTGTTCGTCGTCATGGTTCGTCCTCTCATCGCGGGTGGATGGCTCCAGCCTCGCGCACCGTGCCCGCCGACGTCTTGGACGAATGGGAACCGGTCAGCGTGCGGCGAGTTCGGCGCTGGATCCGCGCGCGGCCACAGGGTCCGAGCGCAGCCACGCGGTCGGGGAGGTCCCCGCGAAGGCGGCGAAGTCCCGGTCGAGATGGGACTGGTCGGCATAGCCACAGGCGGCGGCCACCTCGGCGAGGGTCGGGGACGCACCATTGCCCGCACCGTCCGCACGGCCTGCACTCTCGTCCCGGCCGGTGCTCCCAGCGTTGCCGGCGATCATCCGCCTGGCCCGGTCGAACCGGATGACACGGGCGGCCTCCTTCGGGCCGATGCCGAGCTCGGCACGGAAGCGGGCGCTGAGGTGCCGGCGGCTCCACCCGACCTCCTCGGCGAGGGTGCCGACCGGGACCCGACCCCGGCTGCGGACGATCTGCGCCCAGGCCCGGCCGACCTCGGGGCGCGGGGAGGCATCGTCGCTGAGCACGCGCAGGAGCACGGCGTCGATCGCCGCAAATCGCTCCGCCCAGGTGGCGGCGGCGTTGACGCGGTCGTGAAGTTCGGCGGCGAGCGGGCGGGAGACGGCGTCGAGGCCGACGGTCCGGTGGGTGAGCTCGGCGGCAGTGAGGGCGAAGAGGGCGCGCGGGGCGAACGGGGAGACGTTGATCTGGATCCCCGCCATCGTCCCGTTGTGACGGATGCGGGTCGGGCGCAGGTGGAGGCCCGCGAGGAGGACGTCGAAGCGTCCCGCATCGACCTGGCGCAGCGGCTCGCCGATCGTGACGATGAACGTCAGCGCCCCCGACGGCAGACCGAGGTGCGTCCCCGCGGGGACGCCGCTGATGTCGTAGCCGACATAGTCGCCGAGGTAGGGGCGCAGCCGCGGATGCGGAGCGCGGATCCGGTCGTCGTCCGGTGCGGACATGGGGGCAGTCTAACCCGCTCGCGGCGCGGGGTCACTGGGCACCGGAGGGCGCGGAGGTCACCGGCAGGGATGCAGGTCAGCGTGTCGCTCGGTCACTGATCCGGCCGGGACGCGGGTCAGTGGGGCACTCGGTCATTGACCAGGTCGCGGGTCATCGGTCGGCCCGTCGGTGCAGGGTGGCACGTCGGCGTCGGCGGGCACGCGGGTTCCGGCAGCTTCGCTGCGGCTGAGGTCGAGGACGAACTCGACTCCCGGTGGGCTCCGGTGGGCGGCGACGATGATCGTCGCGGCCGGGAGTCGGGTGCGGATGAACTCGAGCATCCGCACAAAGGTGTCGGTGTCGAGACCGAGATCGGGCTCGTCGACGAGGAGGACATCCGGTGCCGTGAGGACGGCGCGGGCGATGACGAGGCGCCGCGTCTCTCCGCGGGAGAGCGCACGCCCGCCGATTCCCGTGCGCGTGTCCGGGGTGATGTCGACGTCCAGCCCGAGGGCGGTGAGGACCCCGGTGAGGTCAGCCGGGGTGAGCTCGGTCGGCGCGCCGAGGCGGAGGTTCGCTGCGATCGTGCCGGTGAAGAGGAACTCGTCGTCGGCGACATGGGCGACGGAGGGGACCGCGGCGGTGCGCTCGGCGGCGGTCGCGGTCCCGGCACCGCGCACCGCCTCGGCGATGGAGGTGAGCAGGGTCGATTTGCCCGCGCCGGACGGACCGATGATCGCCGCGCTCTCACGGGGCGGGATCGTGAGCAGCGTGGCCGAACCGGTACCAGTCCCGAGAGTGATCGTGCCGTCGGCGGCGACGTCGACCGGGGGCGGGGGCACGGGGACACGGCTGGGATCGCTGCCTCGGCGGGCCCGGTGTCCGCGGAGTCGTTCGAGGTGGGGGACGATGGCGCTGATCGCGACGGTGCGCTCGACGACCCCGAACGCGAGGCAGACGATCATGACGAAGAGCGGGACCTCGACAAGGTCGCCGATTCCGATGGTGGCGGCGCTGACGACGATGACCGCGCCGAACGCGAGACCACCGGCGAGTGTTGCGACCACCTGTCGGCGCAGCTGTCGGGAATCGCGGCGCTGCTCGGCGGCGGTGAGGTCGTCGAGCTGGTCGAGGATCCGCGCGCGCAGCAGGGGCGCAGCTCCCAGCGACTCGAGTTCGGGGGCGGCGTCCATGCTCGCGAGCACCTCGGCGCGCAGGCGACCGCGGCCGGGGTCGGACTCGGCGGGGACGAGCGCGAACGCGAAGAGGGTCACCGCCCCGATGACGAGCGGGATGACAGCGAGCGGAGAGGTGAGGAGGATGACGACGACCGCCGTGAGGATCGCGCTCACGGTGACGACGAGCGGGGCGGTGACGCGGAGCACCCGCTCCCCTTCGACCTGGGCCTCAGTGAGCAGGCGGTCGACCGTCCGGTCGTCGACGGGTCGGGCACCGGCGGCCGCGAGGTCGTCGAAGACGCGGAGGCGGTCGCGGGTCGTGTCGGCGAGGGCTGCTCGGTGGAGGAGGACGTTCTGTCCGTAACCGGCGCCGATGCGGCCGAGGGCGAGGAGGCGGACGATGCCGCTCGGCGTCGGGTAGGAGAAGGTCGCGAGCAGGCCGAGACCGGCGAGCGCGCAGGCGGCGAGATACCACCCGGAGACGGCGAGCAGACCGAGCGAGCAGAGCTCGGCGGCGACGGCGACGGTGAGTGCGAGCACGTGCCTGCGAGGTCGGTTCCTCACGCCGTGCCCCCGCCCACTCGAGTCTGCACGTCGAGGAGTCCGGCGCGCAGTTCCCACGCGTGCTCGGCGGCAGCCGTCACCGTCGGCGAGTGGGTCGCGATGACGACGGTGCGCCCCGCCCCGACCCGGCGCAGGGTCCAGAGGATCTCCGCTTCCGTCTCGTGGTCGAGGTGGGCGGTCGGTTCGTCGAGGACCCAGAGGTCGCGGTCGGCGGCGAGGAGGCGGGCGAGCGCGACGCGCCGCCTCTCCCCTGCCGAGAGCACGCGGCCGCGGCGGCCGAGGACGGTGTCGATGCCCTCGGGCAGATCGGCGAGCACCTGTTCGAGGCCGGCGTCGTGGGCAGCCGTGCGGATCGCGTCAGGGCTGATCGTCGGATCGCCGAGGCCGATGTTCTCGGCGAGGGTGGCCTCGAGGATGACGGTGTCCGCTCCGAGCCAGCCGTGGGAGGTGCCCGATCCGTGACCGCCGTCGGACGTGTCCCCACTGTGCATGGCACCGGCCCCACGCCTCATCACCTCGACCGACCCTGCCGCCGGAATCCGGGTGCCGGCGACGAGCTGGAGCAGCGTCGTCTTGCCCGACCCGGACGGTCCGCTGATCGCCGTCCACTCCCCGGCCGGGATCGTGAGGTCGAGGTCGTCGAGGATGACGGCATCCCCTTCGACGACTCTCACGCCTCGCAGGTCGACACGCGGGGCGAGCGCGGCGCGACGCGGGGCCGAAACCCGGTCAGGTCCGGGGTCGGTGCCGCCCTCCGGGGTCAGAGTCGTGCCGGGGGTGGGCTCGGCACCGCGGTATGGCGCCGGAGTCGTGCCCGTCGCGGCATCGGGGTTCGGCTCGGGGGCATCGGGCCGTGGCTCCGCGGCGGCAGAGCCTGGCCGTGCGGACTCGTCCCCCGCCGCCTCGTCCGCGACCCCCGCGGAGCTGTCCTCAACCCCCGCCGCCTCGCAGATCGCGCGCGCGGCGACGAGCGCGTCGTCACGATCGTGGAAGCCCCTGGCCGCCCGCTGCGCGGGAGCGAAGTACGCGGGACAGAGGAGGAGGACGAAGAGCGCCTCGCCGAGGTCGAGGCCGGGCGCCCCCGGAAGGGTGACGAAGCCGAGGAGGACGAGACCCGTGTACGTCGCCGACACCGCGATCGCGAACGTCACCGCGACGTCCATGACCGCCCCGGAGAGGAACGCGTAGGAGAGGACTCTCAGAGTCGAGGCCTCGAGCCGCGTGGACGACCGGTCGAGGACCGCTCGTCTCCGAGCCACTGCGCGGAGGCTGACGAGGGTCGGCAGTCCGCGCACGCTCTCGGTGATGACGGCCGAGAGTCGGCGGGTTGCGGCGAGCTGCCTCTCCCCTGCGGTCACCGTCGCCTGGCCTGCGAGGCGGAGATTGAGCGGCAGCAGGAGCGTGCAGACGGCGAGGAGGACCGCGACCGGCCAGTGGACGAGGGCGACGGCGCCGAGGATGAGCAGCGTCGACGGCACGGCCGCGACGCGCAGCGGCCGCGTTCCCGAGAGATAGCCGGCGACAACCGGGGCGTGGTCGATGAGGACGTCGGCGGCCTCCGTCGCGGGTGTCCGTCCCGCCGCGGCGAGGAGGGCGGGGACGAGGTCGGTGCGGATCCGCGTGCTCACCCGCTCGCGTCCGGCTGCCGCCAGGCGCGCGGCGAGCGCCCGGAAGAGCAGGCGCATCGGCGCGGCCGTCGCGGCGACCATGAGCAGGCCGACGACGTTGCCCGCTCCCGTCATCCACGCCGTGACCCCGGCGCCGAGGAATGCCCATTGGCCGATGAGCGCCACCGTCGCGGCGACCTCGGTGAGTCCCGACAGCCGGAACAGCGTCCGACCCGGTCCCGACTGCGAGGCGATCCACTCCATCGCCGACGCGTCCCGCATCGGGGTGGGGTCCTGCGAGGGCGCCGAGGTGGCTGCTCCCCGATCAGGCGCCATCGTCGTCGTGGTCGTCCTCGTGGGCGCGGCGCCTCTCATCGCGGATGAAGACGACGGCGGCGAAGACGACGATGGCGAGGATCGCTGCCCGGTTGAACCACTGAGAACCGACCTCCGGGTAGCCGGAGTACATATTCATGCTGATCGTGTAGAGGATGATGCCGAGGAGCACGAGGCCGATGCGACGGAGGATCCGCTTCCCGCGCCCGGCCGTCGCACCGGGCGTGCCCGACCGGTGCGTCGACGACTCCGGCCGATGCGTCGACGACCCCGACTGCTCCGGGCCGTGCCCGCCAGGCTTTCGCGGCTCCGGCTCCCGCTGCTCCGGCTCGTGTGGGCTCGGGTCGCTCATGATCGCGGCACCTCCCTCTCGCCTGTGCGTCCCGCCGCCCGCACGCTCCCCGCCGGGCGCGTGCTCCCCGCCTCGGTGCTTCCCGGGATCGCGTCCTGGTAGAGGGGACCGGAGAACGTGCGGTGGGCGAAGATCGTGTAGAAGACGATGAGGAGCATGTTGATGCCCACCCCGATGAGCAGGGCGTAGAGGGCGAGGCTCGGCGCCGCTGCGTCCTCGACGGTGACGCCGGGGCTGAGGATGACGGGATAGCGACCGACGACGATCGCGGCGAGCACTGCGACGACCATGGTCAGGGCCGCCCGGTATCCCCCGGCGCGCCGCGGCCCGGGGCCGAGCTGCCGCCATGCGAGGATCGCCGCCGCCAGAGCGAGGACGAGCAGGGCGGTGACGAGCACACCCTGGACCCCCGACCAGGTCAGCGGCGCAGCCGTCGTCCCGAGCAGAGCGACGATGAGGGCGAGGACGACGGCTGCCGCGGCGACGAGCGAGCGGCTCGTGCGCACCGCGAGCGGGGAGTCGACCTTGGTGCGCATGAACGACGCCCCGAGTGTTGTGTAGACGGCGACGACGCCGATGACGACGACGATCGTGAAGAGCACCGAAGCGGCGTCCCACGGGGTGGTCGGACCGACGAAGTCTCCCTCGGCGTCGAGGGTGAGTTCCCGCGCGAGGCCCGCGAGCGCCACACCCTGGGCGATCGCCGCACCGAGCGAGGCGACCGCGAAGGCCCGCACCCATGCCTCGGCGGTGTCGTGCCGGTGCGAGATGAGCTCGGTGGAGAAGCCGCGGACGATGAGGCAGAAGAGCATGACGATGAGCGGGATGTAGAGGTGCGGCAGGGCCGCGCCGTAGACAGCGGGGAATCCGGCCCACAGCGAGACGCCGAGGAGGATGAGCCACGATTCGTTGATGTCCCACGTCTGCGCGACGACTTCGACGCCCTCGCGGCGGCGCCGACGATCGCGTTCGACGAGCAGGAGGATGCCGATGCCGAGGTCGTATCCGTCGAGGACGATGTACATCGTCAGGCAGAGGACGGGGACGATGAGCCACACGTCGGCGATGGTCATGACTCCGCCCTTCCCTCGGCCGCCTCGGCGTTCCCGTCCGTCATCGGCGGGGAGCTCCCGCCGGTCACCGGGGTGCCCCCGCTCCCCACCGACGCGGAAGCGGCGGCACCTGTGGACCCGGCGGTCGCCTCGGCGTCGAGATCATCGAGATCATCGTCGTCGGCGATGATCGCTCCGGGACGGTCATGCTCGGGTCCGCGGCGCACGGCCCAGACGATGTAGCCGATGTAGGCGGCGAGCATGACGGCGTAGAGGACGACGAACCCGATGACGGAGAAGACGAGGTGGGCGGGGGCGAGGTCGGAGACGGCATCCTCGGTGCGCAGACGGCCGTAGACGACCCACGGCTGGCGCCCGGTCTCTGCGGTCACCCAGCCGCCGATGATCGCGAGGATCCCCACGGGTGCCGACCACATGCAGACCTTGTGGAAGCGGTGGGAGGTGAAGAGGCGCCCGCGCAGGCGGGGGACGACGCCGGCCATGGCGATGCCGAAGAGGACCATCGACCCGTAGAACATCAGCCGGAAGCCCCAGAACGTCATCCACATCGGCGGCTGCAGGTCCGGATCGGGTTCGACGTCGTTCAGGCCGGGAAGGAAGTTCTGGCCGGTGAGATCCTGTCCGATGAGGGCGCCGAGGAAGGGCACCTCGACGTCCGCGAGGTTCTCCTGGTCGGCCTGGTCGGTGACGATGAGGAGGTTGTAGCCGTTGCTGTCCGTCTGCCAGTGTCCCTCGATCGCCGCGAACTTGGGCATCTGGTGTTCGACGACGACCTCGAGGGCGACGTCATCGCCGACGGAGATCTGGATGGGCAGAAGAACCGCGAGGACGCCGATCGCCATCGAGAACGAGCGCTTCGCGAAGGGCAGCGAACGGCCGCGGATGAGGTACCACGCGGCGATGCCGATGATGAAGGTCGATGCGGAGATGAGGACCGCGAGGAACATGTGGAGGAAGCGCAGCGGGAAGGACGGGTTGAAGATGATCTCGAGCCAGTTCGTCGGCACGAAGGTGCCGTCGTCGGCGATGGCGAACCCGGCCGGGGTCTGCATCCACGAGTTCGCGATGAGGATCCACGTCGTCGACAGCAGGGTGCCGATCGAGACGAGGAGGGTGGAGACGAACATCGTCCGCTCCTTCACCCGCCCGTCGCCGTAGAGGAGGATGCCGATGAATCCGGCTTCGACGAAGAACGCGGTGACGACCTCCATCGCGATGATCGGTCCGATGATCGGACCGGTGACCCGGGAGAACACACCCCAGTTGAGTCCGAACTCGAAGGTGAGCACGGCACCGGCGACGACGCCGAGGGCGAAGCCGACCCCGAAGATCCGCCGCCAGAATCGGAACATCTGCAGGTAGACCGGACGCCTGGTCTTCCAGTACAGCCCGTAGACGACGGTGAGGAACACCGAGAGCCCCACCGTCATCGCCGGGAACATGATGTGGAAGATCGCGGTGAGCGCGAACTGCAGCCGGGAGAGGTCTTCGAGGGTCATCGCCCTCGCCCTCCCCGCCGGGTTCGCCGTCGCATGGTCATGCCCAGCCCTGTGCAGTCGCGACGATGTCGAGATCGCCGAGGTGGACCCCGGCAGGTTGGTCAAGCGTGAACTCGATGACGTGGGCGACGTCGTCGGGAAGGAGCAGACCTTCGCCGAGCTGCGTGTACTCCTGCTCGAGCCCGCCGAGGAATTCGGCGAACGCTCCCCGGATGTACCCGGGCGCGATGTTCGACACGCGCACGTTCCGCTCTCGCAGTTCGATGCGCAGGTGGTCGGCGAAGGCCTTGAGCGCCGCCGAGCACGCGCCGTAGATCGTCGCATCGTCGAAGTAGGCCTGGTCGGCGATCGATCCGATCGTGATGACGTCGGCCCGCTCCCCCGCCTCGGCGGTGGCCTCCAAGGACGGGAGGACGGCGTGGACGATGTGGACGGCACCGGTGATGTTCGTCGTGAGCACTTCGTTCCACTTCGCGAACTCGGTGTCGGGGAAGGAGCCGACATAGGTGACGCCGGCGCACGCGATCACCGAGGCGCATCTCGGCCACCGCTGCCGGATCGTGGCGCCGAGCTCGGTCAGGCCCGCCAGATCGGCGACGTCCTGCTCGAAGTACGTCAGCTTCGGGTGGTCGGCGAACTCGTCCGGGAGCGGGTTCCGGTCGATGACGACGACCGAGTCCCCCCGGTCGAGCAGCCGCCTGGCCGTGGCCAGGCCGACGCCGCGGGCTCCTCCGGTGATGACGTGGGGGACCTCCGCCGAGGCGGTCGTCGACTCCGTCATGCCGACCTCCCCGCGCTCGCCTGGACGGGTGCGCCGCCCTGCACGGCACAGTCCGAGGTGAGGATGTGGTCGGGTCGGGTCTTCGGATCCGGGGCCTCGGCGCGGGTCGCGTCGAGGTCGGCGATGATCGCGTTCGGCTCCATGTCCCCCTTGTAGAGCAGACCGTTGACGAAGAGGACGGGACCGCGCGTGAGCCCCATGTTCTCGGCGTCGAGGTAGTCCTCGTCGACGCGGCCGAGGTGGTTGCCGCGGCGCAGGTCGTCTTCGACGCGGCTGAGGTTGGCGCCGATGTTGACGCTGGCGCGCAGGAGTTCGCGATTGTCCAAGCTGCGTTCCTCACTGATCTCGTTGAGTTCGTGGCGCATCGGCCAGAAGAGCTTGCGCTGCTGGGCGGCGACGGCCTCGAGGGCTTCGGCGGTCTGCTCGGGCGCGCCCTCGGCGGTGGGGCGGATGTGGCGGAAGACGAAGTTGATGTCGCCCTCGTAGTGGTCGATGACCTGGTCGAGGATCTCCTCCGTGTTCGCGTCGTCGAGGCCGCCGAAGGAGCCGTAGACCGTCAGGGAGTTCTTCGCCTCGGGCGGTCCGTAGATGTGGTCGCGCTCGGGGTCGATCGGCCGGTTGAGCTGGACCCGGGCGGGCGCGTGCCTGCGGTCGTAGCGGGCGGTCAGCTGCAGGCTGATGACGCCGATGAGCGCGGCGAGCGCGGACGCGGTGAGGATGCCGATGCGGGCGTCGGACTGGGCGACCGGGTCGGTGATCGCGAGGTCGACGATGAAGAGGGAGATCGTGAACCCGATGCCGGTGAGCATCGCACCCGAGGCGATGTGCCGGGGGCGCAGCGCCTCGGAGAGCTCGCCGATGTGCAGGCGACGCCCGAGCATCGTCGCACCGAAGATGCCGACGAACTTGCCGAGGACAAGACCGGCGATGACGCCCCAGGTCAGAGCCGACCCGAACGCGTGGGACAGCGACTCAGGGGTGATGAGGACGCCGGCGTTGACGAGCGCGAAGACCG
>ERZ501033.156-NODE-156-length-13250-cov-5.531868_pt1 | contig 13250 bp, 16 predicted proteins | sample MGYA00248844_ERZ501033 | MGnify/ENA primary metagenome ERZ501033 (study PRJEB25958, sample SAMN03398539) | human skin metagenome | study: EMG produced TPA metagenomics assembly of the Human Skin Microbiome Metagenome (human skin metagenome) data set.
GCGGCCAGCAGCCTCTGAGATGCCGCGGCGAGACCGAAATAGAAGATCGCGCCCAGGCCGGTCCAGGTCAGTCCGAGCGCTCCGAGCTGAACCCACAGGGGCCATGCCGCGGTCGTCGAGACGAACTGGGGGAGGAAGGCGACGAACAGGACCAGCGACTTGGCATTGAGCGTGCTCACGGCGACGCCCTGGCGCAGGACCTTCCGGCCCGGGGCGGCGGCCGTCACCGGCGCGCTGGGGACGATCTCGAGCGCACCCGTCGAGGCATCGGGTGCGGCCGGGCGCGGCGCGCGCAGGATGCGGATCCCCAGGAAGGCCAGGTACCCCGCTCCGGCCAGGGTCACCGTGATCAGCGCTGCGGGAACGGCGGCGATGAGCGGGCCCAGTCCGGTGGCTACCACGAGGGAGAGGATCACGTAGCCGATCGTCAGCCCGGCGACCGGAGGGACGATCCGGGGCTGGCGTGCACCGGTGGCGAGCATGAAGGCCCAGTCCGGTCCGGGAAGCAGCAGCAGCGCTCCCGTCGCGGCGATGAAAGCGAGCCACAGTCCCATATCCATTGCGGCCTCCTCGGGCGGCGTCGGTCGTCGTTGACGAGGGACAGCGTAGGAAGAAGTCCGCGACAGCCGATGCCAAATTCAGCCCGGACGAACCGCTGAAATGGCAAGATCCTGCTATGGATTCCGTGGATCGCGCCATCATCGACCAGCTGCAGGCGAATGCGAGCCTGACCAACACCGAGCTGGCGGATCGGGTGGGGCTCACGCCGTCGCCCTGCCTGCGCCGGGTGCGCCGTCTGGAGGAGGGGGGCGTGATCCTGGGATATCACGCGCGGATCTCGCCCGAGGCGCTCGGACGGCAGTTCCAGGTCTACGTCGAATTCGAGCTCGCCGACCAGCGCCAGTCCACGATCGAGCAGTTCGAGGTCGCACTCGTGGCCTATGACGAGGTCATCGAGGCCCGGCGGATGTTCGGCGCCCCGGATATCGAGGCGCTCGTCGCGGTGGCGGACCTGCCCAGCTTCGAGCGCTTCAGCACCGAGCATCTCAGCGCCCTGCCGGGGCTGGGGCGGATGCAGTCGCGCTTCGCCATGAAGGTCATCAAGGAGCGGCACCCGGCCTGATGCGGGCTCGCGATCGATGCCGGAGGCCGCGCGGCGGCCGCCCGTGATGTCCTGTGTCTCGAGGGGCGCCTCAGTTGGCGCTGACCGCCTCAGGGCGACGAGCCGCCACTCGGAGCAGGCCGGCCAGCGCCAGGGCGGCGATGCCAGCACCCCACAGCGAAGCCCCGGCAGCCGGCTCCGCCACGACCATGCCGCCGGTGGGTCGGCCCTGGGCGTCCATGCCGTCCCAGAGCGCAAACGGCGCGGTGTCGATCATGTGCCAGAGGACGACGCCCCACACCGCCGCGACGATCAGCGCCGCAAGGGCCCACCGGCGCGAGCGGCCGATCCAGGCACTGAGCGCGCACAGGATCACGGCCGCACCGAGCGCGGCGAACAGCGGCCAGTCCGCCTTCAGCCCGCTCTCGGTGCCGCCCAGGGCGGTCTGGATCATGGAGATGCCGTCCTTGTCCCGTGAATCGAGGACGGGCGTGGTGAGGCTCAGGACCCACAGTGCGGCGCTGAGCAGCGATAGCACTCGCGAGGCCAGGACCACGGTCGTCAGCCTCGAAGAGCCCGCTCAAGCGGGATGCTGCCGTCCTGCCAAGGGGTCAGCACCCACACGAGCGCGTAGGCGCCCACGCCCAGCACAGGCAGCAGGAACGAGGCGAGCAGCAGCGCGCGGACCACCCACACGTTGATCCCGAGCCGCGCGGCGATCGCGCCGCCGATGCCTCCGGCGAGCCGCTGCGGTCCGCGTCGGAAGCCGAGGCCGCGCACTGAATCGAAGATCGTGTTCATGGAGCCAACGCTACTCGGCGCGTGGCGACGCACGGCATGCGTCAGCGGCCCGAGCTCGCCAGGGGCTGATCCGGTCTGGCGAGCCTCAGCCCTGGGGCCGTCCAGGGAGGTGCGCCTGCTCGCCGTCGTGATCGAAGACCGTGAGGATCTCCGCCGGCCCGCGGTGGGCTTCGAGCGCGTGCAGGGTCATGGTGGAGAACTCCGCGGCCTGTCCCGGGGAGACGCCCTTCGGGCGGCAGATCCCCACGAACCCGCAGGGGATGACACCGATCCCGAGGATCTGGAGCGCAGGCAACGCCAAGCCAGCCCATGACCGATCTGGCCCGTGCAGTGGACGGCGGCAGCGCCCGGCAGTGAGCTGCGGGGCGGCTGCATTCCACCGGAGCTGTCAGGCCGCGCCGAATTATGCTGAGGCTCCCAGCGCCGACCGGCGGCGCATCCAGCACAGGGGAAACCCATGGCACTGCAGGAGATCGAGTTCGCGTCGGCCAATGGTCGCGACACCATCCAGGCATGGCTGCACACGCCGATCGCCGAGCCCAAGGCGATCGTGCAGATCGTCCACGGCCTCGGCGAGCACTCGCGGCGCTACCTCCACCTCATCAGCGCGCTGCTGGACGAGGGGTTCGCGGTGGCGGCGGGCGATCACAGCGGGCATGGTCGCACGGCCATGCGGTCCGGGATCTGGGCAGATGCCGGCGACGACGCCGCCCGTGTGGTCGTCGACGACGAGCTGGCGCTGCTGGCCAGGGTGCGGCAGGAGCTGCCCGGGGTCCCGGTGGTCGTGTTCGGGCACAGCTGGGGCTCGATGATCGCCCGCGTCCTGGCCGCGCAGCCGGATGTCGAGCTGGCCGGATTGGCCTTGGGCGGCATCGCGGCGCAGATGCGCGGCATCGAGTCGACGCTCGACCGGGACATGCTCGCCCGCCTGTCCGCCGGAGAGGGCCGTGCCGAGCCGGCGCCGGATCTTCTGGTGGGACAGCTCTTCGACGGCTTCCTGGCCCGCTTCGGCCAGGACGCGGGACCCACGGCCTGGGTGGCCCTGGACGCCGACGTGGTGGCCGACCACGGCCGCGACCCCTTCAACAACTTCGGGGCGCCCTTGAGCGCACGGTTCCTCAAGGGGTTCGTGGACCTCTACGACCAGGCGAACGACGACTCCTTCTACGCCGCTCTGCCCGTGGATCTGCCGGTGCTGATCCTGGCGGGGGAGCAGGATCCTGTCGCCAACTTCGGCGAAGGCGCGTTCCACGTGGCCAATCGACTGCGGGACAGCGGCCATAACGACGTCCGCACCCGCGTCTTCCCCGAAGTCCGCCACGAGGTGCACAACGAGCCGCTGACTCGCGCCGAGGCCGAAGAGGAGATCCTCGGCTTCATCGCCCGAGTCACCGCGCGGAGCTGAAGAGCCGGGGGCTTCATGGCCGAGCCCGCTCCGGAAGAGGCTCCGGGGCGGGCTCGGTGCAGGAGCTGCGATGGTGTGCCGACTCCAGGGGACGGCTCAGTCGCCGAACGACTCCAGCAGCGCGAGCGCGGACTCCTTGCCGAGCTGGTTCGCGGCCAGAGGGCTGTCGCCGGTCAGCAGATTGCCGTCGCGGGTGGTCGCTCCGGACATGTCGTCGTTGACGATCTCGAAACCGGCGGCGGTGAGCTGCTCGCCCAGGTTCCACGGCATCTGCCCGGGGAGGTAGCCGATCTCGATGTTCGCCCCCAGGTCCAGGGAATCCGGGAAGGCGGTGATGCGGCGACCCGCGAAGGGGTTCTTCTCGCGGTCGATGCCCGCGGCCAGCAGGGCGGCGGGGCCGTGGCACAGGGTGATGATGAGCCGGTCCTGCTCCATGAAGAAGTCCAGTGCCGACCGCAGCTCGCGGCTGTCGGGCAGGCCCGTCATGGCGCCGTGGCCGCCGGGGATGAAGATCGCGGCGTAGTCGTCGAGCCCGTCGGCGATGACGTCGGCGAGCGCGCGCGGGGTCTTGAAGGACTCCTGGGCGGCCTCCCAGGTGCTGGCCACAGCCTGGTCCTGCGACGGGTAGGCCCACCACTCCAACTTGCCGGGCCCGCCCGTGAGCGTGGCGACGTCGATGCCGTAGCCGGCCTGGGCCATGTGGTGCAGCGGCAGCAGGGTCTCGACGGGGTGATTGCCGGTGGAGAAGAACGTCCCGTTGCGCATGCGCATGTAGCGCTCGTGGGCGGCGATCACCAGGACCTTCCAGCGGCCGCCGCGGTACTGCTCCTCGGTGGCCAGTCCGTCGAAGTCCGTGGTGGGAGCGGTGTACTGGGAAAGTGAGTACGGAGACGGGAAGAAGGCCCCGTCCTCCGCTGGGTCCTGCGTGGGCGTGCGGTCCTGCGTGGTCTCGGTCATCGGATTCCCTTCACGAGATTTCGTCGGTGCAGTGTATCTCGGCGCACGCTACAGGCCTGCTCTGACGTCGCAGCGAGATCTCGAGCGCACCCTTGGCCATTCCCTTCGTCGAGACCATCCGCCAGCGTCCGGTCATCGACGTGATGACAGGCGAGATCCATGACTGAACGGCCGGCCGAGATCGAGCAGATGCTGCAGGCGCGCAGGCTCGAGCGGGTGAGCGCCAACCCCGACCACGTGCGCAAGGCGCTGGCAGCCGTGCTGGCTCACCACGGTCTGCGTGTTCGGCCGGTGGGCGGGGCGCACGTGAACACCGGCGCGGCCGCCGCTGCGTAGGTGTCCGACGATGCCCTGGCGGAGTTCGACTGGATGCGACAGGTCCGCAACAGCACCGAGTACCCCGATATCTCTCGGCCGCCCGCCACGAAGCAGGACGTCGAGGAGGCCATCGAGGCTGCCTCGGCGATCGTGGCGGCATGCCCAGCTGCTGTGGAAGTGTGAGCGGACCGCGCGGACTATGTTGCGGGCATGAGCATCAGATTCGAGAACGTCGGGATCGCCGTCGATGACCTCGAGGCCGCAATCGCGTTCTTCGCCGACCTGGGTCTGACGGTCCAGGGCCGCGACGAGGTCAGCGGGCAGTGGGCGGAGACCGCCGTGGGCCTGGACGGCAACCATGCGAGGATCGCCGTGCTGTCCACTCCCGACGGACGCGGCGTCCTGGAGCTGTTCGAGTACATCCACCCGCCTGCCAGCCCCATGCCGCCGACCCAGCCGAACGACCTGGGCATGCACCGGGTCGCCTTCCAGGTCGACGATCTCGACGCCGCCCTGGAGAAGGCGGCCGCCCACGGCTGCCACCCGCTGCGCGGAGTGGCGGACTACCAGGGCGTCTACCGCCTGACGTACCTGCGCGGGCCCAGCGGCATCGTGGTGATGCTCGCCCAGGACATGCGCGGCGACTGAGGGTCTCCCGCCCGTCGGACGGGGTCCGTAGGCTGAGCCGGACCACGCGGTCCGGCTACCACGGCACCTGCCGCTGATTCCGCGCCGGACCGACGACGCGCAGGAGGAAAACACCATGCTGAACTGGCTGTTCAAGGCACGACGGATGCGCGGCGACGCCCGCGCGGCCCAGCGCGGCCCCGAGGCCCTCGGCAAGCGGATGGGCCGCCGCGGCGCCCACCGGCTGCTGAGCCGGCTGCTGCGCTGAGCCCCGCGCCATGCGGGCCGCCTGATCACAGGCTGGTCTCCACCAGCGTCCTGCTGTCCTTGTGCCGGCGCAGACGGCTTCTCACCACCATGCGATTGATCGACGAGCGGCTCACGATCCCCACCGGGCGCGGTTCCTCGCCGTGCCGGAGGCGCTGAGCGCGCCGTAGACGCCGGCGGCCAGCGAGGTCCCGACGCAGCCCGCGATCTGGAAGCTCGTGGAGACGACCGTGACGCCGTGCTCACGGTCTCCGCCGACGCCCTCCAACGGGCCGCCGCAGGACTGCGCGGCTGAGACCCGGCTCACCTCCCGGGCACGGGCGATCCGGAGCGTGGATACGGTGAAGGACAGCACTCTTCCTTCCCCCGTCAGCGAGGTTCCCCTGTGCCTTCATCCGCGCCCGCCCAGGCGAGGCCGGCCGCCCGTCATCAGACCGCCTTCATCGCCGTGCTCGCGGTCGGCGCGGTGATCGGCGGCTTCCTGTTCGGCTTCGACATGTCGACCATGAACTCGGCGATCAACGGCATCGCGCCGTCGCTGGAGCTCAGCTCGTTCCAGACGGGGCTGATCACCTCGATCGCGATGATCGGGGCGGCTGCGGGTGCCTGGTTCTCGGGCGATGTCTCCGAGCGGATCGGGCGCACCCGGGTCATGACCCTGGCCGGCACCCTGATGCTCGTGGGCTCGGTTCTCACGCAGCTCGCCGACGGCTTCTGGCTGATCCTCGTCTTCCGCATCTGCACAGGCCTGGGCATCGGCGCCGCCAGCGCAGTGGTCCCGGCCTATGTCAGCGAGGTCTCCCCGCCGCGCATCCGCGGCACCATGGGCACTTTCTGGCAGATGGCGATCGTGCTCGGTCAGTTCCTGGGCCTGGTCTCCGGGTACCTGTTCGCCCGGGCCGCAGGCTCCGAATCGGCCCAGCTGTGGGGCATGGAGGCCTGGCGCTGGATGTTCGCCGTCGTCGCCGTCCTGGCGCTGTCCTACGTGCTGATCTCGCTGCGCCTGCCGCAGTCCCCGCCCGATGCCGTGCGCCTGGGCGATCACGACTCGGCCCGCGCCTTCATCGAGCGCGCCGGCGGCGAGGACGCCGAGGGCCGCTTCGAGCGCATCCGCGAGAAGCTCGCGGACCGATCCGAGAGCGCGTCTCTGAAGGATCTGCGCGGCAGCCGGCTGGGGCTCCAGGGCATCGTGTGGGCCGGGATCCTGCTGGCCGCCTTCCAGCAGCTCGTGGGCATCAACGTCGTGAAGATGTACTCCAACACCATCTGGCAGTCGGTGGGCGTGCCCGTCGACGCCTCCTTCCAGGTCAGCATGCTCACCGCCGGGCTGAGCATCGCGGCCACGGTCGTGGCGATCCTGATCATGGACCGCGTCCCACGCCGGAGCATGCTGCTCGTCGGCGGCGTGTTCATGGTCGCCTCCATGGCCGCGATGGCCATCGCCTTCGCCCAGGGCGGCGGCGCCGAGGGCGCTCTGCCTCGCGGGGCTGCGCTCACCGCCCTGATCGGCATGAACGGCTTCGCGATCTCCTTCGGCATCACCTGGGGACCGGTCATGTGGCTCATGCTCGGCGAGCTGTTCGACTCGGACCTCCGCACCATCGCCGTGGCCGTGTGCACCGCCGTGAACTGGCTGATGAACTGGCTGATCACGCTGACCTTCCCCGTCCTGGCGGGCATCGGCCTGGATCTGGCCTACGGTCTGTACACGGCCTTCGCGCTGCTGGGCGTGTGCTTCGTGTGGAAGTCCCTGCCCGAGACCAAGGGCAGGGCGATGGCCTGAGGCCGCTGGCGCAGGGCGCCGAGGAGGACGGGTGAGGTGCGGTGGGATGGAGAGCTGAGGTGCGCGATCGGCTGCGCGAGGACGGGTGGACCATCCTGCAGCTGGCCGCCGCCGCGCTGATCGCCTTCCTGCTCGCCCGCTGGCTCGGGGGCCACTCGGAGCCGTTCTTCGCCCCGATCGCCGCGGTCGTGTCCCTGAACACGGATCTGGGCGAGCGCGGCCTCAACGCCCTGAAGCTGCTGCTGGGCGTCGTGCTCGGGATCGTGGTGGGGGAGCTGACCCTGCTGGTCGTCTCCGATCTGGCGCTCGCGCTGGGCATCGCGGTCCTCGTGGCGCTGAGCATCTCCACACTGGCCGGCGGCTCCCGGCTGCTGGTGGCCCAGTCGGCGGCCTCGGCCGTGCTGACCGTGTCGATCTCCGACGGCAGCGCCGGCCCTGAGCGGCTGATCGACGCCCTGATCGGGGCGGGAGTCGCGCTCGTGTTCACGCAGCTGCTGTTCACCCCGGACCCGCTGAAGATGCTGCGCGCGGCGGAGTCCGAGGCGCTGACGGCCGTGGGCTCCGGACTGCGACGGGCTGCCGAGGCCCTCGAGCACGACGACGAGGACGCGGCCGTCGACGCGCTCGCGGGCCTGCGCGAGACGCGCGACGACCTGGCCGATGTGGCCTCGGCGCGCGAGCGCAGCCAGCGCGTGGCCCGGCACTCGCTGACCCGCCGCTCCGGGAGGCGCCCCCTGGTGGCCATGACCGAGAACGCCGGTCATCTGGACCTGCTGGGCGATGACGCCATCATGGCCGTGCGCCTGGCCATCGCCGCGGACCCGTCGTTCCGGATGGCCCACGGCGCCTCCCTGAAGCGCTTCGCGGGACTGATCGAGCGCCTGGCCGAGGATCCCGCGAGCCGCAGCGCCCGCCAGGGCGTCGTCGACGACTTCCCGGCGGCGCTGTCCGAGCTGGGCTCCGCCCGGGACTGCGATCCCACAGTGCGGATGATCCGCCTTCTTGCCCTGGACGCGATGCTCTACGCGGGCGTGGAGTCCTCGGCGGCGCAGGCCGTGGTAGAGGGCGCCTCCCACGAGCCGTCGGTGGAGCGCGACCAGGATCCGAGCACGACCCTGCTGCGGCGCGTGCGCCGATCCATGCGCCGGGGGAGGATGGAGCCATGACCACGTCATCAGCTCCCTCTGCCCATAGCCGCCGCGTCCTGATCACCGGAGCCACCGGCGGGATCGGGCTGCTGCTGGCCGAGCGGCTCAACGAGCAGGGCCCCGGCTACGAGATCATCCAGCACGGGCGCACGCCCAGGAACGAGGAGCAGGAGCGCGTGCTGCGCCCAGCGCAGATCACCGACCTGGACGAGATGCTGGCCCTGATGGATGGCGTGGACACCGTGGTGCACCTGGCGGGGGCATCGGCCCCGCAGGCCGAGTGGGACGACGTCCTGGACGCCAACATCGTGGGCACCCGCAGCGTGCTGGAAGCGGCCCGGCAGGCCGGGGTGCGCCGCGTGGTCTATGCGTCGTCCAATCACGCCTTCGGCATGTGGGATCGGAACGAGCAGTGGCCCGTGCTGCCCACCACGCTGCCTCGACCGGACTCGCTCTACGGGGTCTCCAAGGTCTTCGGCGAGGCGCTGGGCAGCTACTACCACGACGAGTTCGGCCTCGAGTTCATCGCCCTGCGCATCGGCTGGTACGCCCAGGATCCGCTGGAGGCCGACGACGAGCTGCTGCACGCCATGTGGCTCTCGCCCGACGACTGCGTCCAGGTGGTGCGCTGCGCGATCGAGGCGGATCGCAGCTTCGGGGCGTACTACGCGATCTCCGAGAACCCCAACCGGCGCTGGGACATCACGAACACCATGGTCGAGCTCGGCTACCGGCCGCAGGACTCCTGGACCCGCTTCACCGGCAGGTCCGAGGACGTGGTCGAAGGCGGAGCACCCGTCCGCGACACCTGGCCGTCGGGGTCCTGAGCGATGGGCGGATCTCAGCCCGGCCGGCTCAAGGCCATTCTGCTGCTCGTCATCTCCCTGCTGTTTGTGGCCGCCGGTGTCTTTGTCCTGCTCTTCGGTCCCGTGATGCTCGGCCTGGTCGTGATCGCTTTCTTCGGCGGCTGCGCGCTGATCGGGCTGACGCAGCTGCTGGGCGCTGATCACCCCGCCACCCCGATCCTCATGGGGGTGGGATCCATCGGCATGGGCCTGGGGTGCCTGGCGATGCTGGCCGGCGGGCTGAGCGGTGGGCCGAGCGACGCGGGGGACTGGGTGATGGTCGCGATCATGCTGATCGGTGCCCTGTTCTTCGGGGTCGGGGGAGTTCTGCTGATCCTGCTGCCGCTGCTTCGCCGCCGACGTTCGGTTCGACCGCAAGTGCCCTCTCCGGTGCTGCCCCTGGAAGAGGTCGAGTCGATGCTGGAAGGGCGCCTTTCGCAGCTCGGCGGTTTGGGCGGGGGCATCGGCGGCGGGCTCGGGGGAGGGATCCCCGGTGCCGTCGGAGGCCGCTCGGGAGGTGCGTTCGGTGCGCAGGTCGGCACCCGCCACCTCACGCACCTGGACGGGGCGCGGGCCCAGCTGCCGGTGGCGCTGGATCAGCAGCTGGTCCAGCACGTGCTGCGGGAGGTCTTCGGCGGTCGAGCCGAGTGGGGATGGGCCCCGGACCGACCGGTCGTGCTCATGACCGGCATGGTCGGTTCGGGTGCGGCGGGGATGAATCCCTGCGTCCTGCAGGTCGTGTGGTCGCAGCACGGCCTCGAAGCCACGGCCCATGCCCGGGAGGGGCTGATCGGGCAGCGCACGTGCGCCAAGACCCTGGAGAAGCTGGAGTCCGCGCTGAGCCAGGGGTCCCGATGACCGAGCTGACTCATGCGGCAGCACGCCGCATCGCCCTGGCCGCCCAGGGCTTCCTGGACCCGCGCCCGGCTCCGGGCGCTGTCACGGCGCGGCACCTGAACCGGGTGATCGATCGCGTGGGCGTTGTCCAGGTGGATTCGGTCAACGTGCTCACCCGCTCCCACTACCTGCCGTTCTTCTCCCGGCTCGGACCCTATGACCGCGCCCGACTGGACCGCCTGCGCGACCGCTCGCCCCGGCGCCTCGTGGAGTACTGGGCGCACGAGGCCAGCCTGATCCCGCTGCAGACCTGGCCGCTGCTGGCCTTCCGCCGCGACCGCGCTCGTGACGAGGCCTGGGGCGGCATCCGCCGGATCGCCCGGGAGCAGCCCGAGCTCGTGGAGCGGGTGCTCGCCGTGGTGGCATCCCATGGGCCCCTGACCGCCCGGCAGTGCGACGCGCTCGTGGAGCATCAGGTCCCCGGCCGCGGCGACGGCTGGGGCTGGAACTGGTCGGCGGTCAAGACCGCGCTGGAGTTCCTGTTCTGGTCCGGGCAGATCATCAGCAGCGGGCGCAACCAGCAGTTCGAGCGCACCTACGTCCTGCCCGAGCGGATCCTTCCTCCCGAGCTGCTCGAGCGCTCGCGGCAGATGGATGCTCATGAGGCCCATGTGGAGCTGATCCGCATCGCCGCTCGCGCCCACGGGGTGGCGAGCCTGCGCAGCCTGCGGGACTACTTCCGGCTGCGAGCCGACGAGTCCCGCGCCGCCGTCGTCGAACTGGTGGCGTCCGGCGAGCTGGAAGAGGTGACGGTCCGCGGCCTGGGGCCGGCGTACCTGCACACCGAGGCCCGACGGCCCCGCCGAGCCCATGTGGAGGCTCTGGTCAGCCCGTTCGACTCCCTGGTGTGGCAGCGCGAGCGCACCGAGTCGCTGTTCGGCATGCGCTTCCGCCTGGAGATCTATACGCCCGCAGCCCAGCGCCTGCACGGCTACTACGTCCTGCCCTTCGTCTACGGCGACACTCTGGTCGCCCGCGCGGACCTGAAGGCCGACCGCGCCGCGGATGCCCTGCGCGTGCAGCGTCTGACCTGGGAGGCCGACGCGCCGGATGCGGCGCGGCCGGCGCTCGCGGCCCAGCTGCGCTCGATGGCCGACTGGCTGGAGCTCACCGACGTCGTCGCTGCCGACTAGCGCGCTCGGCCGACGGCGCGTTCGATCTGGTCTGCTCAGTCGAGTCCGGGCCGCGGCCAGGGCTGGGCGCGGATGGCCTCGACGGATTCGTTGAAGCGGCGCATCAGGCGGGTCAGCTGCTCGACGTCCTCGTCCGCCCACTCGGCCGTCACGGCGGCCACGGAGTCGGTGCGGCCGCGGAAGTCCTCGCGGAGCCGGTTCGCGCCCTCGGGGGAGGGGCGGTGCTTGCGGGCCGAGCCGCCGTCGGGATCCTCGACCCGCTCGATCAGCCCGGCCTTCATGGCGGCGGCGACCTGGCGGTGCACCGTGGAGACGTCCAGGTCGAAGGCCTCGGCGAGCTCGCCCACGGACATCGGCCCGGAGGCCTGGAGGCGCGCCAGCAGCACGGCCGCGCTGCGCTCCAGGGTCTCCGGGCGCAGACGCGGGGCCGAGCCCTGCAGGGCATGCCGGGACATCAGCATGTGCTCGTACATCAGCGCCCGCAGCGTCCGGCTGTCGCTCTGCTCGTCCATGCGGCGGCCCCCTTCAGCGGTGCGATCTCGTCACCTCGAATTGTATCGTGCAAACTCAGTGCTAGATTTGCATCATACAAACCTCGATCCCAGGAGATGATCCTTGTCCGCCGCCACCGGTGAGATCCCGCGCATCGACCACCCGAGCGCTCAGCCCCTGATCACCCCGGCCTTCGTGCTGGCCTGGCTGGTGAACTTCTCGCAGTACCTCGTCTTCTACCTGCTGGTGACGACCATGGCGCTGTACGCCGTGCGCGAGTTCGCCGCCGACGACGCCGCCAGCGGCTTCGCCTCGAGCTCCTTCGTGGTGGGGGCGACCGTCGCGCGACTGGTCACCGGCTTCATCGTCGACAGGCTGGGGCGCCGTCGCGTGATGCTCGCGGCCCTTGCAGTGACGATCCTGGCCTGCGCCCTCTACCTCCCGACGGCTTCGCTGCCCCTGCTGATCGCGGTGCGCATCCTGCACGGATTCGCCTACGCCTTCGCCTCCACGGCGGTGATGGCCATCGTGCAGTCGGTGATCCCCGCAGCCCGTCGCGCCGAGGGCACCGGCTTCTTCGCCTTGGGCACCACGCTGGCCACGGCCGTGGGGCCGGCGCTGGGGCTCTTCCTGGTCGGCGCGTACAGCTACGGGATGCTGTTCGCCGTCGCGCTGGTGGCCACCGCCATCGGACTGGTGCTGGCGCTGTTCCTGCGCCGTCCTGCCGAGGGCACCCCGGCGCGCACGGACGAGGAGGCCGAGGAGCACGACGAGGCCGTCGCCGCGCGGAAGGCCGAGTTCTCGCTCTCGGAGATCCTGCATCCGGCCGTCGTGCCGATCGGGCTGTTCATGGTGCTGATCGGACTGAGCTATGCCGGGGTGATCACCTACCTGAACGCCTATGCCGTGGAGCGCGATGTCGCCACCGGCGCCGGACTGTTCTTCGTGGCCTACGCCCTGGCCATGCTCGTGATGCGCTTCGTGCTGGGTCGCGTCCAGGACCAGCGCGGGGACAACATCGTCGTGTGGTTCGGCATCGTGTGCTTCGTCCTGGCGCTGGTCGTGCTGTCCGCGGCCCAGCAGGACTGGCAGGTGGTCGTGGCCGGTGCGCTCACCGGCCTGGGCTACGGCACGCTGATGCCGGCCGCCCAGGCCATCGCCGTGAGCGCCGTGCCTGCCGACAAGCTCGGCACCGGGATCTCCACGCTGCTGCTGCTGGCCGATGTGGGGATCGGGCTGGGCCCGGTGCTGCTGGGCGCCCTCCTCTCGGCGACCGGCTACGGCCCCATGTACGCGGGGCTGGCGGTCGTGGTGGTCGTGGCCGGCGTCTTCTACCACGCAGTGCACGGCCGGCATCAGGCGGCCCGACGCCGGCAGGTGGCCTGAGCACGACGACGAGATCCCTGTCCCGACAGCGACAGGCGGACCCGAGGAGCTCGAGCTCGTCGGGTCCGCCTGTCGATGCGCTCTGGTGC
>ERZ501033.160-NODE-160-length-13094-cov-3.634328_pt1 | contig 13094 bp, 10 predicted proteins | sample MGYA00248844_ERZ501033 | MGnify/ENA primary metagenome ERZ501033 (study PRJEB25958, sample SAMN03398539) | human skin metagenome | study: EMG produced TPA metagenomics assembly of the Human Skin Microbiome Metagenome (human skin metagenome) data set.
ATACATGTTGGTCAGAGTCGGGCTTCGATGATTTTATGAAATTCTTCGCGATCGTATCGAAATCACGCTTCAATCACGTGACATGTGTCATAAGTAGTCTGCCCAGTCGAATTCGCTCCGAGTTCAGCTTTTTCTCCACTATCATCATCATGAAACCCATGGGCCTTGAATGCAATGACACTTTCTGTATTTTCTCTCCGTCCTTGACCTCGATGATGGCACCGACCTCTTCACGGTAACTCTCATCGTCGGGAAGGGCGACAAGGCTCACCTGCTTGATGGAGTTTGCTACGGGTGTGATGTCGGTTGCAAGGTCGAGCCGGTACTTTGCTGTTTTGGCGATGGAGGTCCACCATTTCTGAGCCTCTTCAGCGTTTGCAGGCGCAACGGAGTAGACGGAGGTGGCTTCATCTGGGATATAGGAGACGGTTTCCGCTTCCTTATCCACGATCTCAACTTCACCTTCGGTGATCTTGTCTTCTGCCTTGTAGAGCGGTTCTTCCGTCTTCTTCTGGAAGAGGCTTGCCGCTCCTACGAGAAGGCCCGACACGAGGACGCAGATGATGATGACGATAGCGATGAGCTTCTTCCTGCTACTGTCTAGGCTGACCATTGTGTTCCTTTCATGTTCCCTTGTATGCACAATAGGGGACAGAGTTTCCTCTGTCCCCTATTGTATCGGCAAGTCAGACTTACCTGGATGTCACCATGTAGTAGTCTCGCTTGAAACCGTTTTCATGGTTGAACGGGTAGTTACGCTGTGAGTACGGAACGGTTGTCCAGTCGCTCACATCCGGCGCAGCATTACCGGAGTCGTAGGATGTCCACCTGTTGCTGATGTTCGTGGACGTTCCTGACCAGAGCCCACGGTAACCGCCGTTGAACTGTCCATCGTCCTGGCCGTCAGTCATCCACCATCCACGACCCATCTGGCTATCCTGGGAGATAGTGGAGCCTGCGTAACCGCTAGCGAGGGACTTGTAAGTACGTCCCCATGCGATTCCGCCGAGGTTAGCTGGTCCAGCATCCTTCTTCCAGAATCCGGCAGTGGAACGCTGACCGGTCCATGTAGCCCATGCCTCGCTTGGAGTGTTGGTGTAACGCCAGTCCTGGTTGTCCTGCCACTTGTAACGGTCACCGTAGCGCAGCTGGATGCTGTCGTGGTTTCCGTCAGATGCACGGTAACGTCCGCCGTCAGCGATGAAGGCCATACGGGTCTTGCCGTTGGAGGCACCCGTGTACTGCATACTGAACCGGATGTTGTGCGGCTGAGCAGGAGTGGACTGCCACTTGTACTGCTTGGCACTACGAGTGATGCCGCTCTGGTTACCCTTAGCGTCCATCTTCACTTCCCAAGCCTGACCTGGAGTGTAGCTGTCGATCCATACGTCACGAGAGTTCGCACCGAGTGTCTGAGTCTTGTATGCACCATCGAAGTAGTAGTTATCAGCGTTGGTGGATTCGGTCCACATGAAGCGAGCTGCTTGTGGGTCGAGGTCCCTATTCATGTCACCACGGATGGAGTGGTAACCCGTACGGGACTTCTCCTGGTATCCTGTGATTTCGAAGAGGCTCGGAGGCTGAGTTCCCATGTCCCACTTGTCAGTGGAGCAACCCGTGTAGTTACATGCACGCACGTCGTAGCTGGAGATGGAGTCGGAGTCACGAGCAGGAAGGTTGTGATCCTGCTGGCGGTTCGTTCCCGTGTTGGTCCAGCTATCGTTGGTCCATACGTCACCGCTTCCACGGTCTACCTTGCTGATCCTCCACTCGTAGTATGTTGCCTGAGCGGAAGCTGGCCAGGTGGTACGGTTCATCATATTGTAGGTCGTAGAGCTATCCGTGTAGTCGTAGACCTTCGGCTGCACCGGAGCCGGTACAGGGTTCAGGGTTACGATGTTGGACCAATCGCTCCAGCCGGATGGGTTCTTCGCCCGGACCTGGTAACGGAAGTCGTTGCTCTTGATCTGGTCGTTGTCAACACGGGTGAGCGTGGTCTGGGTCGGGAACGTCTTAGCGTTCGGTGAGATACGCTTCAGTTCGTACCCGGTAGCACCCGGCACGCTGGTCCACTTCAGATTCCTGTCACCCTTGTTGACAGAACCGGAGAGAACCGGAGCTGCAGGGTTGGAGAACAGGGTGATCTCGTTGGACCACGGAGAGTCACCGGCACCGAGAGTGTTTCCACTGCCCGTACCTGCATTGTTGTATGCTACAACCTTGTACTTGTGACTTTCACCGGCCTTCGTGTCAGTGTCAGTGATGGTCGTGGTGTTGATACCAGACACGCTCTTCCACGCTGCGCCGTCCTTCAGGATACGGTAGCCTACAGCACCGTTAGATTTCGTCCAGGACAGGTCATTGTGGAAGGACTCATTGACCTCACCGGAGAGAACCGGAGCAGGCGGCGTTGCAGTCAGGGCGACCACGTTGGACTTCGGGGAAAGACCGTTCACGTTGGTTGCAACTACGTGGTAACGGTAGGTCTCACCTGCGGTCAGACCTGGATCCTTCATGGTTGTACCCTGAGTGGTTCCGACGACCTTCGGAGAGACTTCCTGCTTGTTGTTCTCCCTGTAGAGGGTGTAGGAGTCTGCACCGTCCACTGCGTTCCATGTCAGAGTGGATTCAGTGGTACGAGGAGGCAGAGTACCCGTCAGCGTCACGGAAGCGGGAACCTCGTTGGAACCGATGTTGCTCTCACCGAGAGTACCGGAAAGTCCGGCACGAGGGGTGATGGAGGAAGCAAGCTCCATCGGAGCGTCACGGCCCTCTACGATTGCACGCAGCTGGACCTGAACACGCTGGATGGAGTTCACAGTATCCTCAGCGACAGGGGTTGTAAGAGCAGCGTCATCACCGTTGAAGTAGGTGAACAGAGGGGTGTCCGGATCCTGGATATAACCATTGACGAGAACCCTGACAGCAGGCTTCTCGTTGACCGGGTTACCCTCGTTGTCATAGGAAGAGGTAGCGGAGACAACCGCTGGGAAGTTAGGAAGGTCAGAAACGGACAGAGCCTGGCCGGTAGCGTTATCCCCGGTCAGGTAAGGCTTGAACTCATCCCACTTCTTAGCTTCAGGAGCAGGGGTCCAAGCGAAGAACGTCGTATCCTGACGTGTATCGTTCTCCACGTTCGCTACCTTGACGAGATTGTCGTCTGCGAGAACGATGGATTCAGCCGTGGTCAGCTGCCGGGTGATAGAGGACATAGCATTGTTGAGCTCTGCCTCCGTCATCACCGTATCCGTGAACTGATTGCTTCCACGCTGAGCCACGACAATGAGCGAAACGGCAACCGTTCCGATGATCAAAGTCAAGGCCACCGTGACAAGAGTGTTCACGAGGGACCAACCTTCTTCTCTTCGCTTCTTCATCAGAGATGCGAAGGAGTTGATTTCTACCATAACTACCTTCCTTATGACGCTTATATAAGCCGATCCATCGACTTATGCTTCCTACTTAGTTCTATCGGTCATTTTCAAGGAATAGCTAGGATGACCTGCACCCCCCTCTACAGGGGGCGCAGGTCATCTCATGGAAGCACAGTGCAGACGGGGGTTTCAGAATCCCCGAATCAGGTTCCCAGCACCGTGCTGGCATCCGTCGTCTGATACGTCGTCGTGTGCCAGATGACGTACGCACCAGAGGGGTTCGGCTTCAACTGAGCAGACGCTTCAGCGTCACGGGTGATGCTCGTCTTATCACCGAAGAGAACCGTCTTGCACGCAAAACCACCCGTGATGTTCAGAGGCTTCGCCTGAACAAAACCAACACCACCCGTAGGCACGTAACTGGTGCACTTCAAGTTGTTACCGGCGACGAGACCGACGAAGTTGACGTTATCAGCGGTACCAAAAGTCGCTTGTCCTGAGTTTCCGAAGGAGAACTGCTCACCTGCACTGTAGAAACGCACCAGAGCCGGATTGTTCGCATCCGTGGAATCAGCCCTGAGAGACGTACCCTTGCGCTGAATGTAGGAACCGCCTGGACGGAGGAAGACTTCACCCGGAGAGGAGATGGTAGGCGTGTTGCCGTTCTCCTGAGCGACGACCGTGTTAGCGTCGATGAGAATGGAGTCATAGCATCCACCACGCAGCGTAGCCGTGTCTCCACCGGACAGGTTCTCAGAGGCGATCCAGTTTCCGTTGTTCTTCGCTCCAGTGGTCATGCAGGTGCTCATCACCTTCTCGTAGATGCCCTCCAAGGATACACCTGCCTCTTCGCTCACCACGGAAGTCTGGCAGAGTTCAGAGGGGACGGAGCTCTGATTCACACGGCACCTGTCCGTAGCGGAGTTCTGCGCAGAGTTCAGCAGGTGAACGGAACCGATGTTCATAGGTTCAGTCTGTCCCTGGGGGAAGTTCACGATACCGTTTGTAGCGATGGCTCCCGGTTCAAGGTTGCTGCCTTCGAGGGAGTTCACCGTGGATCCTGGACGCAGTTCAATGCTGTCAGTAGCGAAGATACCCCAGTCGAAGAGGTTGGAGGGAGCGAGCATGTAGTTGATGTTGCCCTTGTTGGTGATTTCATAGCCTTCTGCTACGCCCTGCTGCTGGAGGCGGACCTTCAGCGCACGGGGGTTGTTGTTGATACCCTTCGCCGGGTTGTAGGCGATGGCGTAGATGTCGTATGCAATGGTCTCATCAGGAAGCGTGACTCCTTCAACTCTCCACTGCCAGTTGAGCGAGCCTTCCTTGCCCTTCTTCCAGCGATGGTTCTCTCCGTCGATCTCACCGTAGTAGGCGATGCAGTTGGGATTGTTGGGATCGTTCGGATCTGCACATGTTCCGTAGGGGCTGTTTGCGAGGGTGAGAGCGTTCTGCACGGCGGATTCCACTGCTTGTCCGTGGTAGATCCATTCACGGGACTGAATGGACTTCTGTGAACTCGATACGGAAGCGATGGTCACAGTGGACATGATACCGGCGACCACGATGATGATGATGATGGCGATGACGAGTGCTACGCCTTCTTCATTCCGCTTCTTGGACAGTAGTGTGAACATATGTTACCTTCTTCTCAGTTCTCAGGGACCGGCATACGGGCTGGAGGCTCTTCGTGGGAACGTGGAGCTCGGATCCAGGAGGATTGCGTCATCCGCTCTTTCCCGCTGGCGTCCATCCATGAGACCTCGACGGTGATCCGCTTCACGGAGCAGAGGCGGTTGTTGCCGAGCTGGTCCGTGATGTCCTTCTCATCCTCGCCGGTGGACGGGTCAGGGATGGTGCCTGGAACCGGGTAGGTCTTGCAGTTCGGGCTTCCCATCACGTTTGCTGTATCAGACCAGCCATCGTTGGGCTTTGCGACCGGCTTGGTGACGTGGAGCCCGATGGTGTATGTCGTACCGGAAACGTTACGAGTCTGCTTCTCAGCAATCTCCCGTGTTCCATCGGCTACGTGGAAGTAGTATTCTCCTGAGCAGGGCAGTTTGCTCGTGTTGGCGGCTGTCTTCGATGTGGTCTTGCATACCGTGCTCTTGGAGTTGCCGAGAGAGTTGTAGGGTACTTGCCTGCTCTGCTCCATGATGTCCTGCACAATGAAGGAAGCACGGTCCTGTGTCTCGTTCTCTGCCTGGATGACCTGTGACCGGACCATGAGAGTAGACAGCCCGACGACCGCAACCATGATGAGAATGATTGCGATGATGACTTCGATGAGGTCAATTCCTTCTTCGTTTTTTGTCACGAACTGCTGCCTTCCTGTGAACTCGTCTCCTTCAGGATATATCGGCATCCGATAGGAAAGCCGTCCTAAGCCACGACGAAGGGTTACTGATGGCAGAACTGGCACACCGAGAGCTATGGGAGCGATACAAGAAGAATAACGACCTCGCAGCGAAGGAAGAGCTCATTCTCACCTTCGCCAATCTCGTGACCCATCATGCGAAGAAGCTCTACCGGAAGAGCCCTTTCCTCTTCGACTACAACGATCTGGAACAGTCAGGCACCATCGGTCTCATCCAAGCTATCGAGAAATTCGATATCAACAGGGACATCAAGTTTGAGACTTTTGCAAACAGGCGTATCAATGGGTCCATGATTGATGACATCAACAAACTTGATTGGACTCCCCGTATCATCCGGGGCAACATTCGCACCTACCTGCAAGCTCTGGAGCGTTACCATGCTCAGCACTAGGGAGAACCTACCGATGAGGATTTGTCCCGGATCACCGCTGACGAGGACAACGGACTGAAATACCTGTCCCCTGCGGAGATGAAGGAAGCACGGCATCAATCCCGGAAGACGTATCTGGGGTCCGTGGACATGGAGAACCAGTATGACACCAATGCAAACAATGCTGAAGAGGTCATCAACACGCCGGAAATCGAGTCACCGGAAGAGATCTTCCAATCCCACCTGCCGTCCTATGACTTGCTGAAAGTCATCAACGAGACCATTTCCAACATCGATCATCTCCGTATCCTGCACCTCCGGTACTACGAGGGCAAGACGCTCCGGGAAATCGGCAAGGAACTCGGATACAACAACACGAAGACTGCTCTGTTGCACAGGGAAGCCCTGAAAGCTTTGGAGGGGCCGCTGACAGAACTCATTGAGAGAGCTCAGCCATAACCACCAGTTCATCATAGGTGACACCGTTATCGGTGAGCTTCTTCAACTCTCCGAGACTCATATCCATGTTCTTCGACAGGACAGCCATTTTCACGTTGTTCCTGCACAGCGTCACTCTCTGCATGATGTCATTCGTCGTCCCCTGAAGCTGGAAATCATATCCCGCTGAAATGAGAGCAAGGATGTACTTCTTCGTCGCACCGGAGAAGTACACTTTGACAAGCCCATCATAGGATATGTTCTCACTGTTGTACTGTGAGAACTCCTGGGGTGAGATATGGGTCATGGACAGGGCTTTCCCCTTCGTCATGCTCATCGTACGTCTACGTGCCATCCTGCTCCCTTCAGTTCCGGGGGATGAACGTGCGCCTGCATGAGCAGAGCTCAAGGAGAGAGTAGATGTAGTCCTTGCGCTCTGTTTTCCACTCCTCCGAACCAATCGGGTGATTCTCAGCCTTCCGGTCAGCGAGGAGAGCGATGAGGAGGCCGAAGTTCTTGGATACTTCGTATACGCTGATGTCCTCGTTCACGGCGAAGAACTCCCTGAAATACTCTGTGGAGTAGTCAATGAGGTCGTCCTTGTCGAGAACAATGGTATCCTCTCCGGTCTCCTCTTCCATTTCATGCAGGTCTTCCATCCAGGAGACGATGAGGGTTCCCACGGTTGCCATGAACATCTCCATGTTCTTCGGACGGAGATCCGACTGCGAGATGTAGTCGAAGACTTCTTGCGGCTCAATCGACTGATCCCCGAAGTGGAGGAGGAGTCCAGCGGATACGGAGACGAACCAGAAGAGCGTGTCGATGCTGGTGTCAGCGGTGACGGAGGATGAGATGAGGGAGGCGAAGGCTTCCGTGTCGTAGTGGAGGAGGTCATTGGTGAAGGCGGGAATCTCCCATGAGTTCTCTTCTTCATTGTTGAGCCAGACGGCGGTGATTGATACCTCGTTCATACCAGTTGCAAGACGGTCATCCACGTCGAGGAAATCCATGAACCGGCCTGCACGGGCTGCGAGGATGCAGGCGATGCCGATGGTCCGGGTGACCACGCTGAAACTGTCGTCCTCTACGTGTCCTCGCTCCAGGAAGGTAAGAACGTCATCACCCAGCTCCTCGTCGTTGTCCAGGGCTTCTTTGATCTCCTGCATCTGCTCCGGCCAGTCCGGGCTGAATGGGGAGGCGGTGGAAATCGGGTAGACATGGTTCTCCTCCCCGCCGATCTTGTTGAGCTTGTCAAGGATTCCCTGCTCTGACATGATACGGAGGAACTGCATGTCTTCCTGAGAATGGTTCCCACGAGTAGCGTAGTATGCCTCTGAAATACTCTGTTGAGTCTTGTCCGACATGTTCAGGGCATTCTTCAGGTCGGTGGTGATATGAAGCAGAACCTCGTCGTGCTTCTCCAGGTCCGGGCCTAGCATCATATCAGAACGGGGAAGCTGGGTGGTGAGTCCCTGAGAGCGTTCATCCAGGTTGTGAATGAGTTTGCATACGTCCCGGAGCTCGTAGTATGTGTTGACCTTCCCGAGTGCGAGACGAGCGAGGATGGGGAAGATGACTTCACGGGCAGTCAGGGAGACGGAGGAGAGAACTTTCTGCACGGAAGAGTTCAGCGGGTAAGAACGGGTGAGCCCGATGGAGGGGATGATAGCGGCGAGGATCTGAGAGAAGAGCTCTTCGTCCGGGTGGGGGAGTTTCACTGTGAAGAGAGCATCTGACCTCTTCAGTTTCTTCCCGTATCCGAAGATGATGTCAGCGTGCTCGTCTTCATAGAGGTAGAAGTCAATGGGATCCGGGGTGACTGCGAGCATGGTGAACAGCCCGAGCAGTGACGGGGGTACGGTGATGGCGTACAGCTCATCTGTCCCTTCTTGGGAGCAGAAGAATCGCACGATGTTGAAATCCGTGGAGATGTCCTCTACAACAAGCTCTGTGCTTGTCCCGGCGAGTATATCGAAGTTGCGGAAGGGTGCGAATCCGACGAGGCTGGGTGTGAGGTATTCTTGGTGCTTGTGCTGAATAGGAACGTATGAAACTGCGGTGAGGTGCAGTACGTCATCAGGAACGATGCTCTCTGTGGTCATGTGTATCCTCCTGATCTCACTATATCACAAACGCCTTCCTGTTGAACCTGTTTGCTCGTCGTCCACCCATTCATCGAAGAGCGGGTTCACGTTGGTCTCCGGTTGAGCCCGGTGAACGGGAGTAGCGGTGGGGAACTCGAAGATGTCATCCTCGTCAGCGAAGAATCCGCTGGCTCCGGTGCTTACAGCGTCATCGTTCTTCCTGTCCTTGTCCTGTGCGCTCCAATGGTTGTCAGGAAGGTTGGGTGGAGCGTGGAGGAAGGCGTTTCTCGGGCTCTTCTCAGCGACGGGTTCCGGTGCGGCGGTCTTGTCGATGACCGGGGCCGCTCTGCGTTTCTGCTCTTTCTCCGCTTGGGTCTGACGGTAGATGGTGTAGAGGAGCCATCCGATGCCTACGGTGATGCAGACTGCGATGAGGAGGGTGAGGTAGAACCAGATGGTGTAGCCGTAGAAAATCATAGCGAGTTGCGTCCCTTCCTGTCAATGTCATCAATCGCTTCATCGAAGAGGCTGGAGCCGGTGTGTTCAGCGGTGGGTTGCATCGGCGTTTCCTGTTGCACGGTCTGTTGTGTGTTATCGACGGCATCAGCAGTCGGGTCGTAGTCCTCGTCGTTGACGTACTCCGTCTCTGCTGGGACGAAATACTGCTCCTGCTCTGTAGGCACGGTTTCCATGTCTCCATCTCTGGGGTCTGCGAGGCCGAGTTCTGCAAGTGCGATCTCATCGGGGGAGCGTCGGATCACGTTATACATGCCGAAGATGACGGCGATGGTGATGACGCCTCCGAGAGCGTTGGGAATGTACTGGCTTGCGAGGAGGAGGAGTGCAGTGTAGACGACACCGATGATGGCGAAGATCTTGATCCGGGATTTGAAGGACCAGCGTTCCTTGATGGTGAGCTTGTCCGGGTTGTTCTCCTGGTACTGGTGAACGTAGTAGAGGGCGACGAGGAAGATGAAGAGACCGATGGGGAAGGTGATGAACGGGTTGAGCCATTGCGGGATGAATGAGAGCAGGCTCACAGTGGCGATGATCGCTGCTGAGATGAGAGACCCGGCAATGATGATGGCACGGGCCTTGCTCTTGGGGATGGAGAGGCAACGTTCTCTGATGTTCTCCATAACCCTTTCCACGCTGAAAGCAGGCTTCCCGGCCTCGTTCAGAGTCTCTTTCTTGGGCATGAATGACCTTTCCTCGGAGGGTTCTCAGAATCCTATCGGAGAAATATCGTTGGCCGATAGAGTGACCAAGCCGACCCATACCCGGTATACAGAGGAGCGAAAGTGGCACGGAACAAGAACTACTCCCTGCGGAACAATGACCAAGGGCTCACGGAGCAGGAAATCGAACTCATCAAAGAGCGTAGGACAGAGACCGTACTGCGAGCCGTCATGCGTTACATCGACGAAGATGTAGCAACCGCTGTATCCAAAGCCCGCCTGTTCCTCCGAGACGAAGAAGTTGATGAGGTGGAGGACGTGAAGGGCCTCCTCGCCCAAGACGAGATCAGTTTCCCCTCCTCTGTCAGCGCACGGGAACGAGATGCACGATTTGGGCGTGAACGTCAAGACAACACCCTCCTCTCCGATACCGACCTCCTCTCCAGTGACTTCAACGTGCATCAGGACATGCCCACCGCTCTCCTTCCCCGGCCTGTAAGTGCCCCTGCAGCCGGTTCCCGCCGTATCCCGAAGAAGAAGGGTACTCCAGCTCCGTCCGGTGAGTCTCAGCCACGGTCTCGGAGAGAGGCACGCCGTCAAGCCGAGAATCAGGCGCAGCCAGTGGAAGAACGCACTCCCCGTCTCATCCTGCCTGCAACGAACCAGGTGGACGACTCTGCATACGACTTCCTTGACGATGAGCTCGACGTGCAGGAGAACGTCGAAGCGTCTCACAAGTCTCTGCTCATCCCGGATGACGATGACTTCTGGGACGCAGAGGACGAGCAGCAGGACGATCAGGTAGAAGTTCCGACGAAGGAGCAAGCGCCGCCTGCACAGGAAACCTATGATGAGTACGAAGAGGACGAGGACGAAGATTTCAGCGATCTGTGGACGCTCCCTGAAGAGGACAAGCAGACGACAAAGAAGAGCTCTTCTTCCATGAGCAACATTCTTGACCAGCTTGGAGACCTGAGTTTCTGACCCCCGGCGTGCTATAATAGGCGAATGCTTACTATTGACACTCTAGACGATGAGACGCTGACACTCGACGTTCCCAACTACTCTCCGCTATATGAGAAAGTGCGAGACATCCCCGGTATCACCTGGGACGGTAAAGAACGCTATCACACCCTGCCTGTCACCCGCCGTACCGTAGATTCTCTCCGTGAAGTCCTCCGGGGAAACGAGTACACCATCTCCGATCCTGCTCTCAACGCCTTGAAGCGAGGAGCACACCTGAATCCGGGTTATGATCTGACTCTCTCCCCGGACAAGAAGAGCATTGTAGGCCGGTTTGAGTTCCATAAGAAATACGAACGTGCGTTCCAATCTGCATACGGAACAGTGAAAGGGCGAGGACACTGGGTTGTCAACGTTAACAATGTCGAACTCCTCCTTCACAACATTGAAAGTGCAGACCTTGACCTGCGCATCGCCCCGGACGTAGCCGCTCTTCTCGAAGTCTCAGAAGGTCTCCCCGGTTACGCCGGGTACATCGCAGAGCTGGGACGTATCGACATCAGCGACGTTCCCCTTGTCGGTAATGCCCCTAAACCGAAGCGGGGGCGATCTCTGGAGCAGAGGTTGAACGCTTACGGTGTACAGACTGCTCTGGACGCTCTCAGAGTCTTCCCTATGCGATACATCGACCGGAGCAACCCGGTTCTCATCCGTGACCTCGTACCCGATGAGACAGCTTCCGTCATCGGCAAGGTGACAGGGGTGGAGAAGTACGATCCTCGGAACAGATTGACCAAGATCACGGTGACTGACCCTTCAGGGGCAAACATCTCCCTCGGATTCTTCAACCAACCGTGGCTCGGAGCTCAGTTCTTCTCCGGTGATGATGTGGTGGTATACGGTAAGTACACGGTGAGAACCGGCAAGAACGGTCGCCGGTATCCCGGATTCTCGTCCCCCTCCATCGACAAGCTGGGAGACAAGAGGCGAGCGATGCCGATTGTTCCCGTCTACCCGCAGTCAGAGAAGTCGAAGATCACAACATGGGACATGCTGAAGGTGCAACAGGACATCGCACGTCATCTCCATCCTGAACTCGTAGACCCACTCCCGGCTGACATCATCGAGAAGTACAAGCTGATGAGCAGGCACGAAGCGTACCGGAGCATCCATATCCCTACGGATACTGAAGCGGAGAAGCAAGCTCGACGCAGATTGGTCTATGAAGAGCTCTTCCTCCTCCAGCTCCATATCCAGCAACGCAAGGCTCTCGTCGGTTCTGCTCAGGGTATTGCTCACTCCTGGGACGATTCTTCGTCCCTTGCAGTGAAGTTCTCCGAGAGCTTGCCCTATGCTATGACAGGAGCACAGCAGAGAGCTATCACTGAACTCGACGCTGACCTGCAAGAACGTCATCCTATGCACCGTCTCCTTCAGGGTGACGTGGGAGCAGGAAAGTCCACCATCGCTACTTGGGCGATGCTCCGGGCCGTGGATTCCGGGTATCAGGGTGCTCTCATGGCTCCTACGGAAATCCTGGCTGAACAGTTGTACTTGGGTCTCAAAACGGACATCGACCTGCTCAATGAGACTATGGGAACATCGGTGAGCGTGTCCTTCCTCGGATCGAAGACGAAGGTGAAGGAGAAGCGGGAAGTGCTGGAGAGGCTGGAAAGCGGTGACCTCGATATCGTGGTGGGTACTCACAGTCTCATCTCCGACGACGTAACTTACCATGACCTCGGAATCATCGTGATTGACGAGCAGCACCGATTCGGTTCTGAACAGCGTACTGCCCTGCGCATGAAGAGGCAGGATGACCGAGTGCCGGATGTTCTGGTGATGACTGCTACCCCTATCCCTCGCACGTCCTCTATGGTCCTCTACGGTGACATGGACATCACCATCCTGGATGAGCTTCCTCCGGGCCGTGTCCCTATTGCAACGGAGTGGGTGGAACAGGCGGCGGATCAGGCGGTCATGGACAAGAACGCTCCATGCTGGGCTGACATTCGGGAGCAGGTTTCCCAGGGGCATCAAGCCTACGTTGTAGCGTCTCTGGTGGAGGAGTCTGAGAAGATTGCGGCCGCTTCCGCTGAAGAGGCGTATCAGGCTCTCATGTATGGTCCTCTCGCCGGTCTGCGCCTCGGTATCGTCCACGGTCAGCAGAAGAGAGCTGAGCGGGAGGAGATGATGACCGCCTTCGCCGCCGGGGACATCGACGTGCTGGTGTCCACGACAGTGATCGAGGTGGGAGTGAACGTCCCTAACGCTACGGTCATGGTAGTCCTTGACGCCGGACGCTTCGG
>ERZ501033.164-NODE-164-length-12884-cov-8.180996_pt1 | contig 12884 bp, 12 predicted proteins | sample MGYA00248844_ERZ501033 | MGnify/ENA primary metagenome ERZ501033 (study PRJEB25958, sample SAMN03398539) | human skin metagenome | study: EMG produced TPA metagenomics assembly of the Human Skin Microbiome Metagenome (human skin metagenome) data set.
TCTTCGACATCGTGCTCAAGGGCCTGACGATCCGCGGCTCGATCGTCGGCACCCGCAGGGACATGGAGGAGGCCCTGGAGTTCTACTCCCGCGGTCTGATCCACCCGACGTTCAGCAAGCGCCCGCTGAACGAGATCAACGAGGTCCTGGACGAGATGGACCACGGGAAGATCGAGGGCCGCGTGGTGCTCGAGTACTGAGTCGGCATCCGTTCACCGCAGACTCCCCGACGACGCCTCCGCGCCTCGATCCTCCCCGGGCCGGCACGGGGACGTCGTCGTGCCTGGGCGACGTCGCCCGGAACCGTCGTGCTGTCGCGTCCGAGTTCCTATGCTTGCTGATGAACGACCCTCAAGGAGGCAGCCATGAGCCCGACCAGCAATGCCGACAAGCCCGCCGAGCGCGAGGAGATCCCCTCCACGCTCGAGCGCTCCGATCAGAAGGCGCAGGACACCTACGCCGCAGCGCTCGAGAACGCGCGCGAGGAGTACGGCTCCGGAGCCCGCGCGCACCAGACGGCCTGGGCGGCGGTGAAGCGCACCCACGAGAAGGTCGGCGACCACTGGGAGCCCAAGGACGAGAACGGCCCGTCGGACGAGCGCTCCGAGAACGGCGCGCGCACCGGCGGTGAGTCCGCAGGCGGCGTCGACGCCAACGCGACCAAGGACCACCTCTACGAGGTCGCCCAGCGACTGGAGATCGAGGGCCGCTCGGAGATGACCAAGGACGAGCTCGTCGAGGCCATCCAGAAGGCGAACGACCGCAAGACCGCCCAGGCCCGCGAAGACTGAATCCCGGTCGCCGGGTCAGGGCATCACGGGACCCGCAGCGTCCACTCGTCGGTGCCGAACTTCTCGTCCACGAGCTCCTTCGCACGGGCGAGCTCCTGGTCGGTGTAGTCGCCCTCGTGCGAGCGGTAGTGCGACAGGAAGTAGGAGCGGAAGGACTCGATGATGTCCGCCCGCGCCATGCCGGTCTGGCTGCGCATGGGGTCCACGCGCTTCTTGGCGGACTTGATCCCCTTGTCGGAGAGCTTCTCGCGTCCGATGCGCAGGACCTGCAGCATCTTGTCGGCGTCGATGTCGTAGCTCATGGTCACGTGGTGCAGCAGGGTGCCGTCAGCGAACCGGCGCTGGGCCGCCCCGCCGATCTTGCCCTGCGGGGTGGCGATGTCGTTGAGCGGGACGTAGTGCGCCTCCACGCCGATCTCCTGCAGCGCCCCGAGCACCCACTCGTCCAGGAAGGCGTAGGCACGCTCGTTGCTCAGGCCCTCGACCAGGCTGGCGGGCACGATCAGCGAGTAGGTGACGCAGTTGCCGGGCTCCATGAACATGGCGCCGCCTCCGGTGATGCGCCGAGTGACGCCCACCTCCAGCTCACGAGCCGCCTCGGAATCGATCTCGTTGCGCACCGACTGATACGAGCCGATGACCACCAGGGCGTCGTTCCAGTCCCAGAAGCGCAGCACCGGACCGCGACGGCCGGCGGCGACCTCCTCCGACAGGACCTGATCCAGCGCCACGTGCTCGGCCGGCGGCAGGGTCTTCATGCCGATGACCTCGATGTCGAGATCGTCCCAGGACACCGCCGCGCCCACCGCGCGCCGGGCGGCGATCCCCACGGCCTCGGTCGTGAAGCCGATCAGCTCGACGCCGCCGTCGCGCCGGTCCAGCGCCGCCTGGATCGCCGCGGCGATCTCGGCCACCGACGACGACGCGGTCAGCCCGTTCAGCGCATCGGTGAGGTCCTCGAGGGCGTCGTCGGGCTCCAGGAAGAAGTCGCCCGAGACCACGGCGTCGCGGAAGACCGCGTCGTCTCCGTCGCCGTCGACCTCCAGATCGACCACGACCAGCTTCCCGCCGCGGACCTTGTACTCACCGTGCATGACTGAACCTGCCTCTCCGAGCCCGCTCGAGTCTCCGGGCTCTCGACGTGTGCTGCCAGCCTGGCCCAGGGAGGTCTTCCTCGCCAGGGATCTTCGCCACCCGCCGAACTGACGCCTCCCTGCAGGATCCGTGCAGAGCCGACGCTTCCCAGCGCCATTGGGCGCAATCGGCGCAGGGAAGCGTGAGTTCGGCATCGGCGATGCGGGTCGACCGCGACCGCTCACGCCGACGCACGGAAAAGCACCTTCCCAGAGCCTCCTACAGTGGGGACCATGACCGACCCGATCCTGCTGCTGGCCTCCACCTCGCCGTCGCGCGCCAAGCTGCTGCGCGATTCCGGCATCGCCTTCGACCAGCTCGGCTCCGAGGTGGACGAGGACGCCGTCGTGTCCGAGGCCGGACTCACCGAGCCGTCGGAGATCGCGCTGGCTCTGGCGCGAGCCAAATGCGAGGCCGTCGCCGCTCTCCCCCAGGCGGCCGGGCGGCTGGTCATCGGCTGCGACTCGGTCTTCGAGCTCGACGGCCAGCCCCTGGGCAAGCCGTACACCGCAGCGGTCGCCCGCGAGCGCATCGAGCAGATGCGGGGACGCACAGGGCACCTGCACACCGGTCACTGGCTGATCGACACCCGCAGCCCCGACGACGGCGGCACCGGGCTCAGCGAAGGCGCCCTGGCCGGGGCGGACGTGACCTTCGCGGCGATGACCGACGACGAGATCTCCGCCTACGTGGACACCGAGGAGCCCCTGTGGGTGGCCGGGTCCTTCACCCTGGACGGGTACGGCGCGGCCTTCATCGAGCGCGTCGACGGGGATCTGCACGCGGTGATCGGGCTGTCGATCAACACCCTGCGGCAGCTGGCTGGACGAGCCGGCGTCCCGGTGCGGCGGCTGTGGGGGCGCGAGGCCTGAGCCGCGGCACGGCCGACGATCGCACCAGGCGCACCGCTGCGTCGAGGGCACGGCCGCGAGCGCTCCAGCACCTGCATCGGACCGGCTCCCGGGAGCCGTTCGTCGTGGTCTGCCCACGGCTAGACTCTCCTGATGACCTCCTCCCGCGGCGCTTCGGAACAGCCGCCCGACGCGCACGCCGGTGCCCGGACCGACGGCATCCGCGAGCAGCTGCGCCTCGGCTGGCTGACGGGTCTGCCTGCCGGGGCGGCGGTGATCCCCGTGGGGCTGGCCTTCGGCGTGCTGGTCATCCAGTACGGCCTGCCCTGGTGGGTCGCGCCGCTGCTGTCTGGAATCGTGTTCGCCGGCTCGATCGAGTTCCTGCTCGCCGGGCTGCTGGCCGCAGGAGCCCCGCTGGTCCAGATCGCGCTGACCGCGCTGATCGTCAACTTCCGCCACGCGTTCTACGCGCTGACATTCCCCCTGCACCGCATCCGCAGCATCCCCGGGAAGACCTATGGCACCTTCGCCCTGACCGATGAGGCCTTCGCCCTCACCTCCGGTCGCGAGGCGCAGCGCTGGTCCGGCACGCGCATCCTGACGCTGGAGGGGACCTTCCAGCTGTTCTGGGTCGCGAGCTCGACCGCCGGCGCTCTGCTGGGCTCGCTGATCCCGCCGTGGATCAAGGGGCTGGACTTCGCGATGACGGCGCTGTTCGTCGTCCTGGCGATCGACGCCTACAAGGCCCGCCGGTCCCTCCCCCAGCCTGTGATCGCGGTGGGCATCGGGCTGGTCAGCGCCGCGCTGTTCGGAGCGAACATGCTGGCCCCTGCCATGGGCGCCTACGTCCTCGTGCTGATCATCGGCTACCTCATCAGCCGTGCTCGCGGGCGGGAGCTGCCGCGCACGGGCGAGCTGGACGTGGTCGATCCCGACGACGGCACGACTGCCGGGCAGGAGCCGCGAGATGTCTGAGCCGAGCTACATCCTGGCCGCCGTGGGCGTGGCCGCGGGCATCACCTGGGCCCTGCGGGCGCTGCCGTTCGCCGTGCTGGCCCCGCTGCAGGAGTCCCGGCTGCTGCCCTACATCGGCGACCGGCTGGGCGTGGGCGTGATGATCATCCTGGTGATCTACACCCTCGAGGACCTGGACCTGGTCTCGCCGAGCGTCTCCGTCCCGGCGGCGATCGCGCTGGCGGTGACCATCGGACTGCACCTATGGCGCGGGAACATGATCCTGTCCCTGCTGGTCGGCACGGTCACCCACGTGGTGCTGGCGTCACTGTGGCAGGCCTGAGGCCGGCCCGGCTCACCACAGCTGCCCCACACCGCGCACCAGCAGGATCACGCCGACGATCCCCAGCCCCCAGGCCGCGGCATCCGGTGCGGTGCGCACCGCCAGCTCCCGCACCGACGACAGCCCACGGCTCACCCGCTCCCCCAGGGCCAGTCGTCCCAGCGCGAGCAGTGCCGCCGGCAGCACCATGACCGCGCAGTACAGCCCCAGCACGATCCCCGAGGCCACCGGCCCCAGGTCGTAGCGCCCGATCCCAGCCATCGCCGCGAGATACGGGATCATGGTGGCGGCCTCGACCAGCCCGGCCGCCATGGCCAGCAGGCCCACTCCGCGCCAGCTTCCGGCCACGCGATCGGCCCGGTCGATCCACCGCCTCATGGAGGCCTGAGGGTCGCCCCCGCGCTTGCGCACCTGCTCCGGATCCAGCCACCAGCTCAGCCACGCCAGTCCTGCGCCGAGCACCACCAGGACCAGCGCCCCGGGGCGCTGCTCGAGCAGCTGTCCGAGCGGAGCCAGCGCCGCCTGGAGCCCCGCCAGCAGGACGAGTCCCAGCATCCAGTAGAAGACGGCGATGACCGCCAGATAGGCCAGCACTCGCAGCGCGATCCCCCGCGCGCTGACGCCTCGCGATCTGCCGCTCATCAGCAGCAGGACCGCTGGCAGGGCCAGGGTCCCCATGCTGGTGGCATCCAGCAGGGCCAGCCCGGTGAGCACCATCTGGTCGCCGCTGCTGATCATCGTGAGCTCTCGCATCGCATCCATGGCAACCAGCCTCGCGAGCACGGCCGTGTGCGGGCATCGGCCGTCGGGGGCATCTTCCACGCGGGGCGCCTGGACTTTCGGGGGAGATCTCACCACGACATCCCTGCGGCGCGCGGCGCTCGTATAGCGTGAGCGCCATGACCACCGCCGAGCCCCGCACCGCGGAGTGGCTCGAGCCAGGAGCTGAGCCGCCGCCCGAGCATCAGACAGCCGCAAGGAGCACGTCCCGGCCTGCGGGCCTGGCTGTGCGTCGACGCGACGTCGCGGTCGCCTGCGCGTATGCACTGCTCGCCGTCCTGGCGCAGCTTCTGCTGCCTTTCGAACCCGCCACCCGCGTGCTCGGCATGCCCGTGCCCGGCTGGACGGGGCTCGCACTCCAGCTCACGGCGGCCGCCGCTCTGGTCCTGCGCACGACCAGACCATGGGTCGTCCTGCTGGTCACCGCCCCGGCTGCAGCCGCGTCGGTCGGCCTCGACGCCGGCCCTGTCTCCGCCCTGCTGCTCTTCGAAGCGATCTTCACCTCTGTCCGCTACGGCTCACGTCGCCTCCATCGACTCACGAGCATCCTGTGCCTGGGCGCGACGGCCGCAGCTCTTCTGGCCGCACTGGCCCTGCCCGAGCACCGTGAGCTGTGGACGCAGCTGGTCGTGATGGCCGGCGTCGTGCTGATCCTGCCGCTGCTGTGGGCCGGGGAGGTCCGCGGTCATCAGGAGGCCCGAGCCCAGGCCGAGCGGGCGGCGGAGGCGGAGCGGGAGACGGCCGCTCGTCAGCTGGAGCTCGAGCAAGCGCGCGCCGCGCTGCGCCTCCAGGAGCAGCGCACGCATCTGGCCCAGGAGCTGCACGACGGGGTGACCGGGCACCTATCGGCCGTCGCCCTGCAGACCGGCGCGCTGCGATCGAGCTCGGCCCTGCGCCAGGACCCCGCGGCGCTGGAGCGCTCCCTCGAGGTCGTGCGCACCAGCGCAGTGGAGGCCATGGCCGACATGCGGCGGCTCATCGACGTCCTGCGCACGGATGAGCCCGCCGATGACGACAGCGCTTCCTGGGATGGGCTCAGCGCTCGGCTGCGCGCCCTGCGACCGGAGGCCACGATCGACGTCCATCCCGCAGCAGCGGCACGACTCGACGCCGCCGGGCTCAGCGGGCAGGCGCTGCGCATCGGCCAGGAGGCGGTCACGAACGTGCTCAAGCACGCCGGACCGGGCCCTGCGTCGCTCCTGCTGACGGACGACGACGGCCGCGTCGTGCTGGAGATCCGCTCGCCCCTGGCCGACCATGCCGTGGCCGACGACGGCTCCGGGATCGGCCTGCCCTCGATGCTCCGACGCGCTCGGGAGACCGGCGGGAAGCTGGAAGCCGGTCCGATCGACGAGCGGACCTGGCACGTGCGCGCGTGCTGGGACGCGCACACGCTCGCATCGGGATCGTCGGAGATGGCGGCCGGACCGACGGAGCCTCACCGTCGTGCAGAGGAGCCCGCCCGGTGACCACCGTCGTCCTGGCCGATGACCACGCCGCCATCCGCGCCGGTGTCCGCCTGATCCTGGAGACCGCGCAGCCGCCGATCCGCGTGGTGGGCGAGGCGAGCACGGCGCAGGATGCCCTCGAGCTCGCTGCGCGCGCCCGCCCGGATGTCGTGCTGCTCGACGTCCGCATGCCCGGGGCGAGCGGGCTCACCGTGATCGAGGCCCTGCGCGGCACGGGCGCTGCGGTCGTCATGCTGACGTCTTTCGCCCTGGACGACTACGTGCTGGCCGCCCTGCGTGCAGGGGCCGCCGGCTTCCTGGTCAAGACGGCCGAGCCGTCCGAGATCGTCGCCGCAGTGCAGCGCGTGGCGGCAGGCGATGCGGCGCTGTCGCCGGAGGTGATGCGCACCGTGATCGACAGGGCCATCGCCCAGCCGGACGGATCAGGGCAGGCGGAAGATCCGCAGCCTGCGGGGCCTCCCGGGCACACGCAGGCCACGAGCGCACCGATCTCGGCGCAGGCGTCGTCGGTTCGGACGGCAGCGTCTGAGCAGCGGGCTGCCGCGCCGGCGTCGGGCGCATCGGGCTTCACCGAACCGCTGACCGGACGCGAGCGGGAGGTCCTGCGTCTGCTGGCCCAGGGGCTGAGCAATCAGCAGATCGCCGCGCGGCTCGTCGTGGCGGAGTCGACCGTCAAGACCCACGTCTCGCACGTGCTCGCCAAGCTGGGGGCCGCCTCGCGGGTGCAGGCCGCGCTGTGGTGGGGCCGTCACGGCGAAGGATGACGCCCCCGCGACCGTCCCTTGTTGTGCGAACGGCACAGCCCCGCTGACGCAGTCTGATGACCCGCCCGAGCCGTGCAGAGCGCGATCTCGGTGCCGTCGGCCCGTCGTCGGCGTGCCGCACTCCCACCGGACCGCCCATGTCAGAGCCCGCACGCACAGGAGACGTCCTGCCCCGGAAGCCGCCCCTGGCTACACTCGAGGCCATCTCATGTGCGCATGCCGCACGGGCTGAAGGAGCCAGCCTCGGCACCGCCAGCTTTGTCGATCCCCTACATCTCGATCCGCGGGCAGATGTGATCGAATGAGCGTCTGATCCGCCCCCTGCCCAGGGGAACGCCGTACCTGCGCGCGAGCCGCGTCTTTTACAGGAGAGCAACCACAGTGACCGCACAGAAGGCCCCCGAGACCGGCACCTCCGCCGCGCGCAGACCCGTCACCAAGGTGCTGATCGCCAATCGCGGCGAGATCGCCGTGCGCGTGATCCGTGCCGCCCAGGACGAGGGGCTGACCTCGGTCGCCGTGTACGCCGATCCCGATCGCGACGCCCTGCACGTGCGCATGGCCGATGAGGCCTATGGCCTGGGCGGCACCACCGCCGCGGACTCCTACCTGGTGATCGACAAGATCCTCGACGCCGCCGCGCGCTCCGGCGCCGATGCCGTCCACCCCGGCTACGGCTTCCTGTCCGAGAACGCGGACTTCGCCGCGGCCGTGATCAATGCCGGGCTGACCTGGATCGGTCCGCCCCCGCACGCCATCTCGTCCCTGGGCGACAAGGTCGCCGCCCGCCGCATCGCCGAGGCCGTCGACGCCCCGCGCGTGCCCGGCACGACCGACCCGGTCGACAGCGCCGAGGAGGTCGTGGCCTTCGCCGACGAGCACGGGCTGCCCGTGGCGATCAAGGCGGCCTTCGGCGGCGGCGGCCGCGGCATCAAGGTCGCCCGCACCCGCGAGGAGATCCCGGAGCTCTACGAGTCCGCGGTGCGCGAGGCCGTCGCCGCGTTCGGTCGCGGCGAGTGCTTCGTCGAGCGCTTCCTGGACGCCCCGCGCCACGTCGAGACCCAGTGCCTGGCCGATGCCCACGGCAACGTGGTCGTGGTCTCCACCCGCGACTGCTCGCTGCAGCGGCGCAACCAGAAGCTCGTGGAGGAGGCGCCGGCGCCCTTCCTCACGGAGGAGCAGAACGAGCGTCTCTACTCCTCGTCCAAGGCGATCCTGCGCGAGGCCGGCTACCAGGGCGCGGGCACCTGCGAGTTCCTGGTCGGCCAGGACGGCGTCATCTCCTTCCTGGAGGTCAACACCCGCCTGCAGGTCGAGCACCCGGTCTCCGAGGAGGTCACCGGGATCGACCTGGTCCGCGAGCAGTTCCGGATCGCCCGCGGCGAGGCCCTGGGCTACGACGACCCCGTCGTGCGCGGCCACTCCATCGAGTTCCGCCTCAACGGCGAGGACCCGGGACGCGGCTTCATGCCGGCTCCGGGCACGCTGTCCACGCTGCGCTTCCCGTCCGGGCCCGGCGTGCGCGTGGACTCCGGCGTGGTCGAGGGCGAGACGGTCTCCGGCAGCTTCGACTCCATGATCGCCAAGCTCATCGTCACCGGCGCCGACCGCGACCAGGCGCTGGCCCGGTCCCGCCGCGCGCTGGCCGAGCTGGAGATCGAGGGCATGGCCACCGTCGTGCCGTTCGACCGCGCGATCGTCTCGGACCCGGCGTTCGCCCCGGCCGACGGGCAGCCGTTCGCCGTGCACACCCGCTGGATCGAGACCGAGTTCGTCAACGACCTCGAGCCGTTCGCCGGTGCCCCGGGCTCGGGCAGCGAGGCCGAGGAGCGCCAGACGGTCGTCGTGGAGGTCTCCGGCAAGCGCCTGGAGGTCGTCCTGCCGGCCACCGTGCTGGGCTCCGGCAAGCCCGCCGCAGCACCGGCGGCCAAGAACCGGCGCGAGCGCGGCCGCGGTGCCGCCAAGGCCTCCGGCGACGACCTGACCTCGCCCATGCAGGGCACCGTGGTCAAGCTCGCGGTGAAGAACGGCGCCAAGGTGTCCGAGGGCGACACGGTCGTGGTCATCGAGGCCATGAAGATGGAGCAGCCGCTCAAGGCGCACAAGGACGGCACGGTCTCCGGGCTCGACGTCTCCCCCGGCGACACCGTCTCCGCCGGCACGACCCTGGCCACCATCCGCTGAGCCGCCGGCCCGCCTGGGCCGCCTCGTGAAGGGGCCGGATCGACGCTCCCCTGCGCCGATCCGGCCCCTGGCCCCGATTCGGGACCGAGTCGACGGCATCGAGACTGAGCAGGTGCGGCGCTGAGTCGTCCCTGTGGATGGGCGCCCCGGCCCCGGTTCCGCCCCGAGCTGCGCACCGCCGCCGCCTGTAGCCGCAGCCCCCGCAGCCTCGCCGGCGACCCGAGCTTCGAACGAGTCACCCGCAGCCTCTGGGCCAGGCTGCCACCCGCTGCGCGTTCACGGACGACGACGGCCGCGGACCAGCTCGTCTCCGTGGGCGAAGGTGAACCGCAGCCCATCCTGAGGGTCTGGGAGCGAGCCGCGCTGCTGCAGCTGCACTACGCGGACAGCCTTCTCGTCTCCCACCTGAGTGCTGCGCAGCTGTGGGGGCTGCCACTGAGCTCCTCACCCGCGCCCTGGACGCACGGATTGCTGGGCGAGGAGTCCCGTTTCGGACCGCTGGAATCCCGGCCGCAGCTGTCCTGCGTGGAGCAACGGCAGCACGAGCACAGCGGGGCGATGCTCCTCCACAAGAGCCTCGGGCTGCGTTCGGTGCTGCTGAGGCTGCTCGTCGTGCGCACTGGATTCGCTGAGCCATCCATGAACCTGCCGGTCATCGTGCGGGATGGGCCGCGGTTCGTGCTGGACCTGGCCTGGCGCGAGCAGCGCACGGCGCTCGAGTACAACGCCTGTGACTTCGTCTGCTGAATGGCGGGGTTCTTCGGTCGCTTCGTGGCGGGGTCAGGTGACACCGATGACCAGGGTGCTCTGTGCGGCTTCGATGACGTCGTTGGTGATGGTGTCGAGTTCGTTGATCTTCAGGACCCGCTGGATCTGGGGGAAGAGGCGTTCGAGGAGCCGGAAGTTGCCGCGGGTGATCCGTGCGATGGCTGCGATGGCTTGGGCGTCGGTGAAGTCGTCGGGGTCGAGGGTCTTGCCGAGGGATCGCCAGTGTCGCTCGAGGACGAACAGCAGTTCGTCTTGTCCCAGGGGCCGGTACTGGTGGGCGAAGCCGACTCGGCTGTAGAACTGGGGGTAGTGGCTGAACTGCTTCTCCAGGCCGGGCATGCCGATCAGGATCAGGGCGATGTCGTCGCGGTCGTAGCGATCGCGCAGCAGTTCCAGAGCGGCGGGACGCAGTCGTTCGGCCTCGTCGACGATGATCAGCTCCACGTAGTTCCTGCCGTGTCGCCATCCCCAGGCCTCGGGAGTGGCCGTGCCGGGAGGTACGAGGTGCTGCTCGATGCACATGTTGGTGCGGGTGATGGCTTGGGTCAGCTCGTCCTTCAGGGTCCGCGGGGTGGTCAGCACGCTGGGGGTGTAGAGCACGGTGCGGCTCCGGTTCAAGGCGGCGTAGATCTTGGCGTCGTTGTCGGAGCGCGGCCCCCAGTAGGTCAGCAGGTCATGAGCCTTCTCGTAGTGTGCGTAGCGGCGCGCGGAGAGTGTCTTTCCTACGCCGGCTGATCCGAAGCACAAACCGATGGTGTGCCTGCGGCGCACGGCCTGGTCGTGGTGCTCTTGGTTGACGGCCTTGCAGACGAATTCGTCGTGATCGAAGACGCGGATCTCGGTGATGTCGCGGGGGTCGTAGCGGATCGCGACCGAGCGTCCGACGTAGCCGGCCAGAGTTGGCGAGACGTAGCGCAGGCCCTGGAAGCGGATGCCATCGCGGCGCACGACGCGGGTCTTGGCGACGGTCAACAGCAGTCTGTCGAGGTCTTCCAGGCTCTCGGGCATTCGGGGCAGCCAGCCATCGGCGATCCACGCGCTGCGCGGGGAGGTTCCGAGCTCGCTGTGCGTGCGGTCGTTGTAGGTGGCCACGAACGCCTCCAGGGCGCTATCGAGGGCGGCCAGGGACAGTTTCGGTGTCGGCCAGGGGTGCCCTTCGGTGATGTGTCCGGGCAGGGTGGCGAGTAGCTCGGTGTTGATGGTGCCGAAGAACCGCTCGATCTTGCCCCGTCCCTGGGGTCGGGCGACGGTGGAGTGGATCAGTCGGATGTGGAGGTCGACGGCGGTGTGGGCGAGCTGGTCACTGGTGAAGTCGCTGCCGTGGTCGACGTAGAGCACGTCGGGCAGGCCGCACATCGGCCAGGCCGGGTCGGTCTTGTGCCAGATCGCTTGGCGCAGCGCCAGGGCGGTGTTCATCGCCGACGGTGCGCCCAGGAAGACTGTGTAGCCGCAGACCGCCCGGGAGCAGTCGTCGAGGATCGTTGTCAGCCATGGCCGTGCGGGCTTGCCGTCGGTGCCCACCACCAGGATGTCGAGCATGGTGTGATCGGATTGCCACATCGCGTTGGGCAGCTCTGCTTGCCGGCGTAGCACCAGCTCGTGCTTGTCGCGGTAGGACGCTGCGCCCTCCAGGGCGAGGGTGACCATGCCGGGATCCAGGGTCCGCACGATGTCCCACACCACCGAGTAGGAGGGGACCGGCCACCTCCGGGCGGCGCAGATGCCCGTGACTTTGCGATGGATCGTGGCGATGGCCGGCCGCGGCTTGCTCAGTGCCAGGCCCTCGATCAGGTCGACGAGGTCGGGCGGAAGGCGGCGGGAGCCGGCGTCCGCCCGTGAGGCTGTCTCCAGTCCGGCGTAGCCGTCGGCGCGGTAGCGGGCGTGCCAGCGCTCCAGGGTCCGCAGCCCTACATCGGTCTCGCGAGCTAAGCGCGCGAGGGGCACCTGGTCCTCGACGTGGAGCCTGAGGATTCGCCACCGCGCTCGAGCGTCCACGACGCACCTACTGCAAGGCGTTCTCGCGCCCGCGCTCGGCGCGCTGAAGGGCGCGGTAGACCGTGGAGCGGCCCACGCTGAACAGCTCGGCCAGCTCGCCCACGGTGTGCTCGTCGGCAGCATGTAGCTGGACGAGGTGAGCTTCTTGCCGGGGGGTGAGTTTCGGTGACTTCCCGCGCAGCCGGCCCTTGGCCTTGGCGACCTTCATCCCCTCGCGGGTGCGGGCACGGATGAGGTCGGCTTCGAACTCGGCGACCATCGCCAGCACGTTGAACAACAGTTTCCCCATCGGGTCGGTCGGGTCGTACACCGATCCGGCGATGCTCAGCTTCACTTCCCGCGCCGCGAGGTCGTCGGCGATCTGGTGGGCATCACGGACTGAACGCGCCAGCCGATCGAGCTTGGTGACCACGAACGTATCGCCGTCCCGACAGGCAGCCAGCGCCTGCCGCAGGCCCTCACGGTCGGCGTTGCGGCCCGTGAGCCCGTGATCGACGTAGATGCGCTTGGGATCGACGCCGAACGCCGCGAGTCCGTCACGCTGCGCGGTCAGGTCCTGCTCGTCGGTGGAGACTCGGGCATAGCCGACCTTCAAGGGGGACATGCTCCCCAGTGTGTCATATAGCCTCCCTTCACCGGACAGTTCACCGGACGGGTCTTACGGGACAGCCCGCCAGGCGTGCCGTCGTTCCTCTCGATAAGTAGCGGTGGTGTCCGGTGAGGGTTCCCCTTACGGGCATGCGATCTGGGCTGACGCCTGTGACCGAGTGTTCAGTGCGCGCTGTATAGTTCAGTCCATGCTGACTATTGCTTCGCGTCTCGACGTGATGAACCGCCTGGGTCGTGCACTG
>ERZ501033.167-NODE-167-length-12796-cov-6.257908_pt1 | contig 12796 bp, 10 predicted proteins | sample MGYA00248844_ERZ501033 | MGnify/ENA primary metagenome ERZ501033 (study PRJEB25958, sample SAMN03398539) | human skin metagenome | study: EMG produced TPA metagenomics assembly of the Human Skin Microbiome Metagenome (human skin metagenome) data set.
TTGTTCTTGACGATCTTGGCGCGGGTGCGGTTGCCCACGGGGTTCGCACCGTCCTTGAGGGTCTCGATGCGGCGCACGTCCACGCGCACGGAGGCGTAGAACTTCAGCGCCTTGCCGCCCGTGGTGGTCTCCGGCGAGCCGAACATGACGCCGATCTTCTCGCGCAGCTGGTTGATGAAGATCGCGGTGGTGTTCGAATGGGACAGGCGACCGGTGATCTTGCGCAGCGCCTGCGACATCAGGCGGGCCTGCAGGCCCACGTGCGAATCGCCCATCTCACCCTCGATCTCCGCCTTGGGCACCAGCGCCGCCACGGAATCCACCACGACGATGTCGATCGAGCCGGAGCCGACCAGCATGTCCATGATCTCGAGCGCCTGCTCGCCGGTGTCCGGCTGGGAGACCAGGAGGTTGTCGATGTCCACGCCGAGCTTCTGGGCGTAGACCGGGTCCAGGGCGTGCTCGGCATCGATGAAGGCCGCGATGCCGCCGGCGCGCTGGACGCTGGCCACCGCGTGCAGGGCCACCGTGGTCTTGCCGGAGGACTCCGGGCCGTAGATCTCCACGACGCGTCCGCGCGGGAAGCCGCCGGTGCCGAGGGCCACGTCCAGGGCGATCGAGCCGGTGGGGATGACCTCCACCTTCTGCGCCGGGCGCTCGCCCAGCTTCATGACCGAGCCCTTGCCGTAGCTCTTGTCGATCTGGGCCAGGACGGTCTCGAGCGCCTGCTCGCGGTCCGAGCCGCCGGAGGCAGCCGAAGCTGCGGACTTCTTGGGAGCCATCATTCACCTCGCGTGGATCGTGGGGGCGGGTCCGCTCGATGAGGGGCCCGACGGTGCTGCTGCGCACCAACGTATGGACGGGGTCCGACAGCACAAGACGGACCGTGGGGGCTGCCGATCAGCCTCCCCGAAGGGGCCTGCGACCAGCAGCTGTGGAGCCTGCGGGGCCCGCTGGCGCCGCCTCAGCACACCGAGATGCGGCCGGAGGCGGCGACCCTGCGGGCGCAGGCCCCACGATAGCCGATTCGAACACCTCTTCGAATGCAGCGGACCTGCGCGTGTCGCGACGGGTCCGCTTCAGGAGCGCGGCTCCCGGTCCGGTCCCCACTGCCGGGACTCGGGGACCTGCTGCTCGCGGCACAGCGCGAACCAGACGAGCTTGGGATCCTCGCCGTCGGCCAGTGCCTGCTCGGCGGTTCGGTGGCCGAGCTCCCCCAGCACGGTGTCGCGCACCAGGATCCGGCCCTGCGCCTGTCCGAACTCGTGGACGACCATCTCGTTGAACCTGCTCATGCGCATGCGGGCGATCGCTCCTCTTCAGATCGGATCCGAGCCGGACAGCCGACGGGTCCGGCACGGCGCAGGGCCCGGCGCCGTTGTCGGCACCGGGCCCTGCAGCTGGTCATGGGGCGGCGACCAGTCGGGTCGCCGCGGGAGGCCCTGGGCCTCAGGAGGCCTGGACGGTCCCCGCGAAGCTCGAGCCGAACTCCTCGTGCAGCTCAGCCGGCACCGTGTCCGGGGCGAAGTTGCCCTCGAGCTCGGCGATGTGATCGGCGACCTCGCGCAGCATGGCCGACACGGGGATGTCGAGTGCGGCGCAGATCGAGGCGAGCAGCTCGGAGGACGCCTCCTTCTGCCCGCGCTCCACCTCCGACAGGTAGCCGAGCGAGACGCGCGCGGAGTGCGAGACCTCGCGCAGAGTGCGGCCCTGCCGCTGACGGATCGAGCGCAGGACCTCACCGATCTCCTGACGCAGCACGACGGGACGGGGCTCAGCGGCCTCCGTCTTCCGCGCCGAAGTCTGGTCCATGTCCTTCCAGCGAATGATTCCGTTGACGGACACAGGGGTCTTGGTGGTGGTGATGATGTGGCTCCTCGGTCGTGCGGAGGACGAGGCCTCCGCGTTGTCCGAACCGGTCGGCGACCGGGCCCGGATGGCCCTCTCTGGGCCGTCGGTGGGTGCAACCGCCGACAGGACTCCATTGTTCCGTGCTCGACGGCCGTTCGGCTAGGAGTTCACTGGGAGGCGCCCAGGACCTCCACGAGCATCTCCAGGGCGGCCCGCACGCTCAGGCGGCGGATCTGCTCCCGATCGCCCTCGAGCCGCAGCAGCCGGGAGCTGAGCCCGCGAGGACCGGCGGCACCGAGCCACACCGTCCCCACGGGCTGCCCGTCGTGCGGCTCCGGCCCGGCCACTCCGGTGGTGGACACGGCGACGTCGATGCCCAGCGCGGTCCGCGCGCCGGAAGCCATCGCCTCGGCCACCTCGGCGCTGACGGCCCCGGTGCGCTCGAGCAGCTCGGCCTCCACGCCCAGCACGCGCTGCTTGACCGCGTGCGAGTACGAGACCACCGAGCCCTCGAAGGCCGCCGAGGCCCCGGGGACGGAGACGATCGCGGCGGCCAGGGCGCCCCCGGTCAGCGACTCGGCGGTGCCCAGGCTCAGCCCGGCCGCCGAGGCCGCGCGCACCGCACGGGAGGCCAGCGATTCGACGGTCTCCTCGGCCAGAGCCTCATCGGCCCCCGACGGACGCGCGCCGTCCGCGGCGGTGCCGCTCGTCGTGTTCGCCGTGTCTACGGGCGATTCCCTGGGATCGCTCATCAGCTGTTGTCCACGGGCTTGCCGGCCGCCAGGCAATCGCGGCGCAGCTGGTACGCCTTCACCAGGTAGTCCACGCCGGTGACCACGGTGACGATCGTGGCCAGGCCCATGAAGAACCAGCCGATCCAGGGCCACCACTGACCCACCACGGGAACGAGCGGGATGAGCAGGAACAGCAGCGCGATGGTCTGCAGGACGGTCTTGAGCTTGCCGCCCTTCGAGGCGGCCATCACGCCGTAGCGGATCACGGCGAAGCGCATGACGGTGATGCCCCACTCGCGGACCAGGATCACGATCGTGACCCACCACCACAGCTCGCCCATGGCCGACAGGACGATGAAGGCGGCCCCCGTGAGCAGCTTGTCCGCGATCGGATCGGCGATCTTGCCGAACGAGGTGATCAGCCCGCGGGCGCGGGCGATGTCGCCGTCGAGCTTGTCGGTGAACATGGCCAGGCCGAACACGCCCACGGCCGCCCAGCGCCACCCCAGCGAGGCCTCGCCGAACGAGCCGCCCAGCACGGCGAACCACACGAAGAACGGGACCATGACGATCCGCAGCGTGGTCAGCGCATTGGGCAGGTTCCAGTTGGACGGAGCGGGGCGTCCGCCCTGATCGGCCGCTGCGGTCATGAAGTGCTCCTGTCCTGCGGCGCGCGATGCGCCGCGTCGGTCTGCGTGCGATGAGGCCTCCGGCGCGTCGTCGTCGCGGACGGCACAGCGCCGGAGGCTCGGCTCAGCGGCCGGTGAGCTGCCAGGCGTCCTGGCTGGACTCCTCGTCCGCGTCGTCGTAGTACTCGGCGGCGGCCTCGACGTCCGAGTCGTCCAGGGCGTCGGCGCCGGAGGACGCGATCTCACCGGAGCCGCCGGTGCCCTGATGCGGATGCGCCGGGGCGGGCTCGGCCGCGGTGGGGGGATCCTCGCCGCGGATGACGGCCAGGGTGGCGGCCAGGTCGTCCGGACCCACCAGGACGTCGCGGGCCTTGGAGCCCTCCGACGGGCCCACCACCCCGCGGGACTCCATCAGGTCCATGAGCCGTCCGGCCTTGGCGAAGCCCACGCGCAGCTTGCGCTGCAGCATGGAGGTCGAGCCGAACTGCGTGGTGACCACGAGCTCGACCGCCTGCAGCAGGACGTCCAGATCGTCCCCGATGTCCTCGTCGATCTGCTTCTTGGGCTGCTCCTGGATGACGTCGTCGCGGTAGTGCGTCTGCATCTGCGACTTCACGTGCTCGACGACGTCGTGGATCTCGGACTCCGCGACCCACGCGCCCTGCACGCGCATGGGCTTGGAGGCGCCCATGGGCAGGAACAGGGCGTCGCCCTGTCCGATCAGCTTCTCCGCACCGGGCTGGTCCAGGACCACGCGGGAATCCGTGACCGAGGAGGTCGCGAACGCCATGCGCGAGGGCACGTTGGCCTTGATCAGGCCCGTGACCACATCCACCGACGGGCGCTGGGTGGCCAGCACCAGGTGGATGCCGGCCGCGCGCGCCAGCTGGGTGATGCGCACGATCGAGTCCTCGACATCGCGAGGGGCGACCATCATCAGGTCCGCGAGCTCGTCCACGATCACCAGCAGGTACGGGTACGGGCGGATGACGCGCTTGGAGCCCGGCTCGGGCTGGACCTTGCCCGCGCGCACGCCCTTGTTGAAGTCGTCGATGTGCTTGTAGCCGTAGCGCGAGAGGTCGTCGTAGCGGGCATCCATCTCCCGCACGACCCACTGCAGCGCCTCGGCGGCCTTCTTGGGGTTCGTGATGATCGGGGTGATCAGGTGCGGCACGCCCTCGTAGGCGGTCAGCTCCACGCGCTTGGGGTCGACCATCACCAGGCGGACCTCATCCGGGGTGGCCCGCATGAGCAGCGAGACGATCATGGAGTTCACGAACGACGACTTGCCCGCGCCGGTGGCACCGGCCACGAGCATGTGCGGCATCTTGGCCAGGTTCGCCACGACGAAGCCGCCCTCGACGTCCTTGCCCACGCCCATGACCATGGGGTGATCGTTCTTGCGCGCGGCCTGCGAGCGCAGGACGTCGCCCAGGGCGACGGTCTCGCGGTCGGTGTTCGGGATCTCGATGCCGATGGCGGACTTGCCGGGGATCGGCGAGAGGATGCGCACGTCCGCCGAGGCGACCGCGTAGGAGATGTTCTTGGACAGCGCCGTGACGCGCTCGACCTTGGTGCCGGCACCCAGCTCGATCTCGTAGCGGGTGACCGTGGGGCCTCGGGAGAACCCGGTGACCTCGGCGTCGACCTTGAACTGCTCCAGCACGCTGGTCAGCGCGGCCACGACGGCGTCGTTGGCCTCCGAGCGCTCCTTGGACGGCGGCCCCAGCACGAGCGAGGACGGGTCCGGCAGCGTGTAGGCGACATCGCCCTCGAGCTGCAGCTGCTCGGTGCGCGCCGGGATGGGCTCGACCGGAGTCTCCGCCCGGCGCACGACCGCTCGGCCCATGACGGGCTCGTGCTCGTCGACGCCCTGGTCGTCCACGAGCGCGGTGGAGCCGGAGCCGGCCGCGGTGTCCGAGGCGGCGGAGGCCGCCGCGCCGCCGGGCTCGAGTCCCTGCTCCGCCAGCAGCCTGCGCGCGGCCTGCTGATCGCGGGTGGGGCGCTTCTGCCCCGGACGCGGGCGCTCCTCCTGGGAAGCGGCAGCCGCGGCCGAGGAATCCTCCTGGGGGCTCGGCGCCTCTCCGGACTCGACGTCGTAGACGAAGCTCTCACCCGTGTCCCGCGCCGCTGGGCGACGGCCCGAGCGGCGGGGCTGCTGCTCGGCCTCCTGCCCCTCGGGACCGTCCGGCAGCACGGCCGTCTCGAAGGCCTCGTCGCCGTGGTAGGAGTCCAGCTCGGCTCGGCGCTGCGCGTCCTGCTTCTCCTGCCGCTTGCGAGCTCGGCGGGCCGCACGGGACTCGGGCTCGGCCTGGCGGTCATCGAGGTAGGAGCGGTCGTGCTCCTGCGCCGAGAGGTCGGTGCCCGCACGCCTGTGGGGCTCCGGCTCCCCCACCAGGGTCCGCCAGGCTGCGCCCAGGCGCGGGCCGATCTGCGACAGCGGGGTCCCGGTGATGATCAGGACGCAGATCGCCAGCAGCAGCGCGCAGACGATCGCGGCGCCCACGGGCGTGATGACCCCGCCCAGCGGGCCGGCCATCAGGTAGCCGATGGCTCCGCCGGCGGTGAGGCGGGCCTGGAAGGAATCCGCGACGCCCGGCGAGCCGCCCAGCACGTGGGCGATCCCGCTGGCCGCCAGCAGCGCCAGGCTCAGGCCCAGCGCGATCCGGTTGTTCGGCGGGGTGGGCACGGGACGGCGGAAGATCCGCAGGGCGAAGCCGCCCAGAGCCAGCGGCAGCACGAGAGCCGCCCAGCCGATCAGCCCGGCGACCACCACGTGGATGCCCGAGGCGGCGGCGCCCAGCACGGGCACGCCGGAGTCGTAGAGGCTCCACCACTCGACCACGGCGATCGCCGCGGCCAGGCACAGCAGCACCAGGGCTCCGCCGTCGCGACGGTCCTGGGGCTCCATATCGGTGCGCACGGTGCCGATGCGGCGCACGGCGCCGCCGACCAGGTGGGCGCCCCACAGCCAGAGCCCGAGGAGGGCATCGAGGATGCGCTCGCCGGCGCCGGGGCCTGCTGCGCGGGAGCTGGAGGACGTGGCGCGGGGGGACTTGGAGGATCCGCTCTTGGGCCTGGAGCCAGAGCCGCGCGACGTCGAGGCGCCCTTGCGGGCGGGGGAAGTACGAGTCGCCATGGCCCCCAGGGTAGTCGACGGCCCGCAGACGATGGCTCGTCTGCGGGCCGCGGTGTGGCCTGACCGCCCGGTGATCACGGGGCGGCGGCCGGGATCAGCTCCGGTCGGCCTCCAGCACGACCGGGACGATCATGGGCTTGCGGCGCAGCTTGCGCCCCACCCACGGGCCGATCGTGCGGCGCACCGTCTGCTGCAGCTGGTGCGTGGTGTGCTCGCGCTTGTCCTTGAGCGCGTCCTCGATCGCGGCGGTGATCTTGGGCTTGATCTCGTCGAACACGCGATCGTTCTCGGCCACGCCGCGGGCGTGGACGTCCGGGCCGGTGACGACGGACTTGGACTTGCGGTCGATCACGACGACGATCGAGACGAAGCCCTCCTCGCCGAGCACGATGCGGTCCTGGAGGTCGTCCTCGGTGATCATGCCGACCGACGAGCCGTCGACGTAGACGAACTTGATGTCGCGGCGCCCGGCGATGCGCGCCCGGCCCTGCTTCATATCCACGCTGGTGCCGTTCTCGATCAGCAGCACGCTCTCCGGCGGCACGCCGGTGGCCTCGGCGAGCTCGCCGTTGGCCATGAGATGGCGGACCTCGCCGTGCACCGGCATGACCTGCTCGGGCTCGACGATGTTGTAGCAGTACAGCAGCTCGCCAGCCGAGGCGTGCCCGGAGACGTGGACCTTGGCGTTGGACTTGTGCACCACATGAGCGCCCATGCGCATGAGGCTGTTGATGATGCGGAACACGGAGTTCTCGTTGCCCGGGATCAGCGATGAGGCGAGGATGACGGTGTCGCCCTCCTGCAGCTGCACCCGGTGATCGCCGCGGGCCATGCGCGACAGCGCCGCCATGGGCTCGCCCTGGGAGCCGGTGCACATCACGACGATCTCGTCGTCGCGGTAGTTGTCGATCTTCTTCTGATCGACCAGCACGCCCTTGGGCACGTCCAGGTAGCCGAGCTCCTCGGCGATGCCCATGTTGCGCACCATGGACCGGCCCATCAGCACGACCTTGCGGTTGGCCGCGACGGCGGCGTCGAGCACCTGCTGCACGCGATGGACGTGCGAGGAGAACGACGCGACGACGACCTTCTGGGTCGACTTGGCGATGACGCCGGAGAGCACCGGCCCGATGTCCTTCTCGGTGGGCGTGAAGCCCGGGACCTCGGCGTTGGTCGAGTCGGTCAGGAACAGGTCCACGCCCTCCTCGCCCAGGCGGGCGAAGTGGCGCAGGTCGGTGATGCGACCGTCGAGAGGAAGCTGGTCCATCTTGAAGTCGCCCGTGTGCAGCACCGTGCCGCCCTTGGTCCGCATGAAAACGGCCAGGGCGTCCGGAATGGAGTGGTTCACGGCGACGAACTCGCACTCGAACTCGCCCAGCTTCTCCACCTGGCCCTCGCGGACGGTGAGCATGAACGGCTTGATGCGGTGCTCCTGCAGCTTGGCCTCCACCAGGGCCAGGGTCAGCTGCGAGCCGAGCAGGGGGATGTCCGGGCGGCGCTTGAGCAGGTACGGGATCGCGCCGATGTGGTCCTCGTGGCCGTGCGTCAGCACGACCGCGACGACGTCGTCCAGGCGGTCCTCGATCTGGGAGATGTCCGGCAGGATCAGATCCACGCCGGGCTGGTGCTCCTCGGGGAAGAGCACGCCGCAGTCGACGATCAGCAGCTGGCCGTTGATCTCGAACACGGTCATGTTGCGTCCGACCTCGCCCAGGCCGCCCAGCGGGGTGACTCGCAGGGTGTCCTTGGACAGGGACGGCGGTGCCTTCAGGTCTTCGATCCAGTGGACCATGTGACCCCTTTCATGTGCGGTTGTCAGCGCGATCTCGCGCTGCTGGTCATTCAGTTGTTCATGTCATGGGTCCGCGCTCCGCCGCCCGAGGACGGGGCGGTGCGGAGCGCGGTTCGCCGACAGGCTGCGCCGTCGACTCGCTGCAGCGCAGCGGCAGGCACGGCTCAGGCGCCGATCGTGTCCTGGACGACGCTGCCCTCCAGGTCAGCGCGCATGACGGCGAGCTCGTCCTGGGTGGCCTCGACGTACGGCAGGCGCACGGTGTGCCCGGGCAGCATGCCCTGCCAGTGCAGGATCTGCTTGGCGGCCACCGCGCCGGGCACGTGAGTCATGGTCGCGCGGACCACGGGCTCCAGCTCGTAGGCCAGGCCGCGGGCCGTGGCCAGGTCATCGCTGCGCATGGCATCGATCATCCGGCGGAAGCGCGGGGTGTCCACGTGCGAGGTCACGCCGACCAGGCCCACGGCGCCGATGGCCATCCACGGGACGGTCAGGCCGTCGTCGCCGGAGTAGAACAGCAGATCGGACTCGGCCATGACGCGCGTGGCCTCCGTGAGATCCGCCTTGGCGTCCTTGACCGCGACGATTCTGGGGTGCTCGCCCAGCCGGATCAGCGTGTCCGCCGACAGTGGGATGCCCGTGCGGCCGGGGATGTCGTAGAGCATGATCGGCAGCTCGACGGAGTCGGCGACCTTCTCGAAATGCGCGACGACGCCGGCCTGCGTGGGCTTGTTGTAGTACGGGGTGACGATCAGCAGCCCGTCCATGCCGGCCTTCTGGGCCTGCTCGGACAGGTGCATGGTGTGCGCGGTGTCATTGGACCCCGCACCGGCCACCAGGGCGGCCCGATCGCCGACGGCCTCGCGCACGGCGCGGAAGACCGCCTCGTGCTCGTCATCCGTCATGGTCGAGTACTCCCCGGTGGTGCCGCCGACCACCAGGCCGTCACAGCCCTGGTCCACCAGGCGCTGCGCGAGCGCTGCGGTGGAGTCCAGATCCACGGAACCATCGGTGCGGAACGGAGTCACCATGGCGGTGAGCAGGGTTCCGAACAGGGGCTTGTCGTGGTGCGCAGTCATGCGACCACCCTACCGTCTCCGTCAGTCACCGGTGCTGGCAGGGCCGCGCGGGGCGCGCCCTCGCGACAGGGCCACGGCATCGCGCATGCACCGGCGTGCGCGCGCAGTGTCCCCCGAGGCGCTGTAGGCCAGGCCGAGCCGGTACCAGCTTCGCCAGTCGCCGGGCGCGGCTTCGGCCTCCTGCGCCCAGCGCTCGAAGTCCTTGTCTGCGGCCTCGCGCACGATCCGCCCGCTGGGGCGCCGCGGCAGGTCCTCGGGCAGTCCGCCCTCCGCCTCCAGACGACGGCCAAGGCCCTCTAACCGGGAGCCGAAGACGACCTCGCGGACCAGCGCCCACACGCCGAGCACGGGCAGGACGATCATCCCGATCGCCAGCAGCTTGGAGACCAGCACGTCCGAGCTCAGCAGGATCCACGCCCGCTGCAGGCTCAGTCCCAGATACAGGGCCAGCAGCGCTGCCATGATCGCGGCCAGCGCCTTGCCCTGGGCGCGAGCCTCGAGCAGCGTGAACACGCCCGCGAAGGCCACGACCACCAGGATCCAGACCTTGGACGCGCTCGGCAGCGGGAGCAGCAGCAGGCTCAGCAGCGCTGCGACGAGCACCACCCAGCCCAGCCGCCGCAGCGGACTCCGCGACTGCCGGACGTCCTCGGCGCTCACGCGTCCAGGTCCAGGTAGCCGTCGAGCCCGTGGGTCAGCCCCGGGCGCTGCCCGACGGTGCGCACGCCCAGCAGCACGCCGGACATGAAGGACACGCGGTCGAACGAGTCGTGGCGGATGCTCAGCTGCTCCCCCACGGAGCCCAGCAGCGTCTCCTGGTGCGCGACCAGTCCGCGCAGGCGCACCGAGTGGACGTGGATGCCGTCCACGACGCCCCCGCGAGCGCCCGTGGGATCGGTCTGGGTGGCATCCGGGGAGACGGGCACACCGGCCTCCTCCCGCTCGGCGGCCATCAGCGCGGCCGTCCGCGCCGCGGTGCCCGACGGGGCGTCGACCTTGTCCGGGTGATGCAGCTCCACGATCTCTGCCGATTCGAAGAACCGAGCCGCCTGAGCCGAGAAGCGCATGGCCAGCACCGCGCCGATCGAGAAGTTCGGGGCGATCAGCACGCCCACCTCCGGGTGCTCGCCCAGCAGCTGCTCCAGGCGGGCCAGCTTCTCGTCGTCCCATCCGGTCGTGCCCACGACGCAGTGGATGCCGTGCTCCACGCCGAAGCGGACGTTGTCCTCCGAGGCCGCGGGCACCGTCAGGTCGATCAGGACCTCCGCCTGCGCGTCCACGAGCCCCTGCAGGCTGTCGCTGTGATCGATGGCCGCCACGAGGTCCAGTCCCTCGGCGGCCTCGACGGCCTTGACGGCCTCCGAGCCCATGCGCCCGTGGGCGCCCAGGACGGCCACGCGCAGTCCGCTCGCAGTGTTCTCGCTCATGCTGTGCTCCTTCGCTGCGCCGCCGATCGGCGGCTCGGATGGTGATCGTCCCGCATGCCGTGCGGGCGGGCGCCTGGCCGGGGGCTCACTGCCCGTCGGGGGGCTGCACGACCTGCACGACGGCGGGGCCCTCCGCGAGCTCGGCGGCCAGGCGCTGGACGTCCTGCGCGGTCACGGAGCGGACCCGGTTCATGGTCTCCTCGAGATCCACGAACTCGCCGATGCCCAGCTCCGCCGAGCCCAGGCGGCTCATGCGCGAACCGGAGTCCTCCAGCGCCATGACGGTCCCGCCGGCCAGCTGCCCGACGACCTTGGCCAGCTCGCGCTCCCCCGGGCCGTCGGCGGCCAGCTCCTGGAGCTGGGCCTGCATCAGCTCCAGCACCTCGTCGGTGCGCGCGGGCGCGCAGCCGGCGTACATCCCGAAGTATCCCGCATCCGAGTAGGAGCCGGAGAAGGAGAACGTGCTGTAGGCCAGCCCGCGCTTCTCCCGGATCTCCTGGAACAGCCGCGAGGACATGCCCCCGCCCAGCGCGGCGTTGAGCACGGTCATGACGTAACGGCGCTCGTCGCCGGTGACCAGGCCGGGGCGCCCGATCACCACATTGGACTGCTCGACCGGGCGGTGCAGCAGGTGACGGCCCCACTCGGGGCTCAGCTGTGCCAGGCCGTCGGGCTGCCCCGAACGACGGGCCCGCGGACGGCCGGGAGCCTCGGGGTCCCAGCCGGCGCGGGCCAGGCGCTCGCGCACCTCCTCGACCACGCGGTCGTGATCCAGGCCGCCGGCGGCGGTGACCACGAGGTTCTCCGGGCGGTAGTGCTCCTGCCAGTGCTCGAGCACGCGCTGGCGGGCCACCCCGGTGATCTCCTCGGGCGTGCCCCCGATGGGGCGCGAGAGCGGGTTGCCGTGCAGAACGTGCTCGACGAAGTGCTCGAAGGCCACGTCCGTGGGGTCGTCCTGGTCCATGGCCAGCTCCTCGAGGATGACCCCGCGCTCGCGCTCGAGCTCATCGGTCTCCAGCAGCGGCGCGGTGACCATGTCCGCGAGGACGTCGATCGCCATGGGCAGGTCCTCGGAGAGCACCCGCGCGTAGTAGCACGTGGACTCCTTGGCCGTGGCGGCGTTCGACTCGCCGCCGACCTCGTCGAAGGCCTCCGCGATCTGCAGCGCGCTGCGCCGGGCGGTCCCCTTGAACAGCAGGTGCTCGAGGAAGTGCGTGGAGCCCAGGTGACCGGGCCGCTCGTCGCGCGAGCCCACCCCCACCCAGAAGCCCACGGAGGCAGAGAGCAGCCCGGGCATGGACTCGGTGAGGATCCGCACGCCGTTGGGCAGGACGGTGCGGCGCACGGCGGCACCGCCGTCGCCGGACCAGACCAGCTCGGGCGAGTGCGTACCGGCGGGGTCCGGCGGGCGCAGCTCCAGCGCATACGACATGTGGGGGCTCGACTCCTGACGGCGATGAGGGATGGCCCCGGGGGCCGCAGCCGCGGCTCCTCTCGGGAACCCGTCGAGTCTAGGACCAGGCTCTCGGGGCGGCCAACTGCCGGCTCAGCCCTCGATCTCGGTCCGGGACCCCGATCTGGGGGCCCGGATGAACAGGGAGAGCACCACGCAGACCACGTCCAGCGGCAGACGGCGCAGGGCCCCACATTGCGCAGCCTGGCCAGACCCAGCAGGCCCGAGGCGGCCACCAGGGTCATGGTCACCGCCATCATCAGGGGCAGCACCACGGCCGTGCCCGCGCCCTGGAAGAGCCGGTCGAGCAGCAGGACCCCGAACCACGGCGCCAGCGCCGCCAGCAGGGTGCCGAGCAGGAACGCGGCGACGGCGACGATGAAGACCGCCCGGGTCGAGAACCGCTCGAGCCTCCAGCCCGTGGTGGGCATGACGACGGCCATCGTCAGCATGAAGCCAGTGAGCAGCCACTGGGCGGTGGCCGCGGAGACGTGGAACTCGCCCCGTCCTGAGGCGGAAGGCTGTCTGAGGTGTGTGCGGACAAGGCATTCGCTGTCACGTGCGGAAGGCGCCGACAAGGGGAGACGGCCCGTTGCCTCAGCATCAGGCCCGCCTCGACCGTACCCCGGATCCCGAGTCCGCACGCCGCCCGCAGACATGCCTCCCCCGAGGGGCTCAGACGGGTCGGGCCC
>ERZ501033.168-NODE-168-length-12725-cov-4.467324_pt1 | contig 12725 bp, 11 predicted proteins | sample MGYA00248844_ERZ501033 | MGnify/ENA primary metagenome ERZ501033 (study PRJEB25958, sample SAMN03398539) | human skin metagenome | study: EMG produced TPA metagenomics assembly of the Human Skin Microbiome Metagenome (human skin metagenome) data set.
CGCCGACGCCTCATCGCGTCGGCGGCCGTCGCCGGCGGCGCCGGTGCCGTCGGATCCCTCGCCGGCTTCGCGATCGGCCGTCAGGCCGATGCGAAGGAGGACGCTCAGCCGCAGCGCGACACCCAGGGTGCCAACGGGATCGTCACCGTGCCCTACTTCGGTGAGCACCAGGCCGGGGTCGAGACGATGCCGCAGGCCCACGGGGAGTTCCTCTCCTTCCAGCTCAAACCGGGGTCGACCGCCGCCGAGGTGGTCCGCTGGCTGCGTCTGCTCACCGCGGACGCCGCGGCGCTCACCCAGGGAACGGCGCCGTTGGCGGATTCGGAACCCGAACTCGCGAACGACCCTGCGGGCCTGACGGTGACCTTCGGCTTCGGTCGGGGTCTCGTCGCGACGAAGGGTGCCGGGGCCGTTCCCGAGTGGCTGGCTCCGCTCGAGAAGTTCTCGATCGACCGTCTCGACCCGCAGCGGTCGAAGGGCGATCTGCTCGTGCAGATCTGCGGTGACGACCCGATCACGGTCGCGCACGCCCGCCGCATGATCTGGAAGGACTCGCGTTCGTTCGCCGAGGTGGCGTGGCAGCGCACGGGATTCCGTCGGTCGTACGGGACCAAGGGCGAGGGGAAGACGCAGCGCAACCTCTTCGGCCAGCTCGACGGCACCGCGAGTCCGACCCCCGGCACCGAGGACTTCACCCGCCTCGTGTGGGGGAAGGCGAGCGGTCGGGAGAACCCGGTGTTCTCCTCCCGCGGTGAGCCGCCGAGCGATCTCGGCGCGCATCTGCCCGACTGGCTGCAGGGCGGCACGACCCTGGTGCTGCGGGACATCGCGATGAACCTCGAGACCTGGGACGAGGCCGACCGGCCGGGACGGGAGTTCGCGATCGGGCGCACGGTCGGCTCGGGGGCTCCGCTCTCGGGCGGGACCGAGTTCACCGATCCGGATTTCAAGGCCGTCGACAAGCGGGGTCTGACGAAGATCTCCTCGGCCTCGCACATCGCTCGCTCACGCGACGGGCTCGGTCCCGAGGTGCAGATCCACCGCCGCCCGTACAACTACGAGACCGGTGCCGGCGGGGAGACCGGCCTGATGTTCGCGTCCTTCCAGGCCGACATCGAGCGGCAGTTCCTGCCGATCCAGCGTCGCCTCGCCGAGGTGGACCTGCTCAACATCTGGACCGTGCCCATCGCGTCGACGGTGTGGGCGATCCCGCGCGGCGTCCGGGAAGGCGAATACGTCGGCCAGGCGCTGTTCGAGGGGTGAGCGCGCCGCCGGCCCGCTCAGAAGAGCGGGTTCGGCAGCGCTCCCTCCATCTCGAGCAGCCGTCGCTTGGTCTCGAGGCCCTCGCCGCGGCGTCCGCCCGAATAGCCGCCGAGACCGTCGCCCGCGACGACCCGATGGCAGGGGATGAGCAGCGGCAGCGGGTTGAGGCCCATGATGGTGCCGATCGCCCGGGCCGGGATCGCGGTTCCGGTCCGGGCGGCGAGCTCACCGTAGGTGATCGTGTCCCCGAACGGCACCGTGTCCGCGAGGACGGTGAGGACCGTCGTCGCTGAGGCGGAGAGTCCGTCGAGTCCCAGCGGCAGATCGAACTCGCCGAGGCGGCCGTCGAAGTAGGCCCCCACCTGGCCGAGGGCTTCGGCAAGGAGCGGATCGCGGTCCGCTCCCGAGCCGTCGGACGTGTCGCCTGCTGCGGTCTGCGCGGCACCGAGGTCGCTGTCGTCGACCCATTCGACCCGGACGATCGCCGTGCCCGTGCTCGAGAGCAGCAGCGTGCCGACCGGGGAGGCGAGGGACGCGCGGTGGAGTCCGGTCTCCGGTCTGCTCTGTGTCATCGGTCCGCCTGAGTCTGAGTGAGGAGACGACTGGGCCCGTCGCCTCGCGGTGCGAGCCGACGGGCCCAGTCTATGACCGGTGGCTGACAGGTCAGCCGAGGAGGGTCTCAGCGGTCATTCGCTGATCTCCGTGGAGTAGGCGTCCGGGTTGTCCTTGATCCACTGGGCCACGGCCTCGGCCTCCTTGCCCTCGCCGTACTTGTTGACGACCATGTCCTCGAGCGAACCGTACTGCTTGTCATCGAGCTTGATGCCCTTGATGTACTCGGCAGCCTCCGGGTTCTTCTCGGAGAAGCCCTTGGTGCCGAGGAAGTGGAGCGCTTCGGGCTCTCCCATCGCGCCCTTCGGGTCCTCGAGGTCCTTGACGTCGTAGGCGCTGTTCGCCCAGAACGGACGCCACAGGGTGACGACGACCTCTTCCTTCTTGTCGATCTTGTTCTTCAGCTCGGTGAGCATCGTCGCCGTCGACGAGGTGACGAGCTCGTACTCGCCGTCGAGACCGTACTCGGGCATCATCTTGTCCTTCGTCTGCGCGGTGAGACCCGCGCCGGGCTCGATGCCGATGATCTTGCCGTCGAATTCGCTCGCCTTGCCCTTGAGGTCCTCGATCGAGTTGATGTTCGAGTACGAGGGCACCGCAATGGTCAGCTTCGCGTTGTCGTAGTAGGCGCCGAGGTCCTCGAGCTTGTCGCCGTACTCGTCCATGTACTGCTTGTGGGTGACCTCCGGCCACGCCGAGGGGTAGATGTCGACGTCGCCGTTGGCGAGACCCGAGTAGAGGATCGCGGCCTCGGTGATCGTCTCCATCTTGACGTCGTAGCCGAGCTTGGTCAGCTGGTTCTCCAGCAGGTAGGCGGTGCTCAGGCCATCCGTCCAGGATGGGATGAATCCGAGGGTGATGGTGCCCTTGTCGCCTCCGCCGGAGGCGTTGTCCTTGCTGGCCTCCTGGGAGCAGCCGGACAGAGCCAGCGCCAGGGCAGCACCGACGGCGGCGATCTTCGTGACGAAACGCTTCTTCATCGTGGTTTCCTTACTTCTCAGGGTGATGGTCGGATGGTCTTCAGCTCTGGACTCGGTCGATCTCGACGACGTCGACCTCCCGCGGTTGTGCGATCTGCCGGTTCTCCGCCGAGGTGTTCCGGCGACGCTTGAGCATGCCGAGGAGGGAGTTCGGGTAGTCCTTCGCCGATCCCAGCGCCGCCGTCACGCGGTCGAGGTAGATGGCGAGGATGACGACGCCGAGCCCGGCCTCGATGCCCAGCCGCAGGTTCTGTGTGGCGACGGCTTCGACGACGTTCTTGCCGAGCCCGTCGGCGCCGACGATGCCGGCGATGACGGCCATCGCCAGGGCGAGCATGATCACCTGGTTGATGCCGGCCATGATCGTCGGGGTGGCCAGGGGCAGCTGGACGCCGCGGAGGATCTGGCGAGGCGTGGCACCGAACGCGTATCCGGCTTCGACGGTCTCGGAGTCCACACCGCGGATGCCGAGCTCGGTGAAGCGGACGCCCGGGGGCAGGGCGAAGATCACCGTGGAGACGAGACCCGGGACGACGCCGATGCTGAAGAAGGTCACGGCCGGGATGAGGTAGACGAAGGCCGGCATCGTCTGCATGAAGTCGAGGATCGGTTTGACGATCGCCGAGACCGTGTCGTTGCGTGCGGCGAGGATGCCGACGGGGATCGCGATGATGATCGCGACGAGCGCGGCGAGGACGACGAGGGCGAGCGTCTGCATCGCGGAGACCCACTGGTCCATCGTCATGATGAAGAACAGCGTGATGAGGGTGCCGACGGCGAACTGCCACGACCTCACGAGCAGTCCGAAGAACGCGAGGATGAGGATGATGACGAGCGGATGGAGATCGACGAGCACCTCGGTGAGGGTGTCGACGAGGAAGCGGACGACAAGGGTGATGAAGTCGAAGAGCCAGGCGAGATTGTCCTTGAGCCAGTCGAAGGCGACATCCGCCCACGCACCGACCGGAATTCTGATGTCCTCCATCACAGGGCCTCTCTCTTCACGGCGTCCTCGGTGCCCACGGGGGCGGGTTCGTCGGCGAGCACCTCGTCGATCTCGCTCGCGGCCAGCGGTGGTGCCGGTGGCCGCACCTCTCCGTCCCCGGACTGGTGGCCGAGCGCGGCGAGGAGCGTGGCACGGGGGATCACGCCGACGAGGAGCCCCTGGTCGTCGACGACGGGCAGCGGCAGCGGCGACTCCGCCGACGGGATGAAGAGGTCGATGAGCACATCGTCCGGGGAAGCGACCTGCGCCGGAGGCGCGATGATGCCCTCGAGCGTCCTTGCCCCGGCGCGGATCCGGTCGACGGCGTCGCGGTCGGTGACGACGCCGAGGAAGCGGCGGTCGCGATCGGTGACGTAGACGGCCGAGGAGTACCCGTCGCGCATCGTCCGCAGCGCGACCCTCGGGCCGCTCTGATCGGAGATGACCTGACGCGGCTTCTCCATGACATTGCTCGCGGTGAGCACGCGGGCCCGGTCGACGTCCTGGACGAACTGGGCGACGTAGTCATTCGCCGGGTCGGTGAGGATGTCCTCGGGAGTGCCGATCTGCACGATCCGACCGTTGCGCATGACGGCGATGCGGTCGCCCATGAACATCGCCTCGTTGAGGTCGTGGGTGATGAAGATGATCGTCTTCTTGAACTTGGACTGGAGTTCGACGAGGAGCTCCTGCATCTCACGGCGGATGAGGGGATCGAGGGCGGAGAACGCCTCATCCATGAGGAGGATGTCCGTCTCCGCCGTGAACGCCCGGGCCAGACCGACGCGCTGCTGCATGCCGCCGGAGAGCTGACCGGGGAACTTGTCGCCCCAGCCCTTGAGGCCGACGGCGTTGAGCCAGTAGTCGGCCTTCTCCAGGCGTTGGGCCTTCGGCACCCCGCGGAGTTCGAGCGCATAGGCCGCGTTCTCGCGGACGGTGCGGTGGGGGAGGAGCGCGAAGTGCTGGAACACCATCGAGATGTGCTCGCTGCGGACTCTGCGCAGGGTTCCGGCGTCGGCCTTGGCGATGTCGGTGCCGAGGACCTCGACCGAACCCGACGTCGTCGACCAGAGACCGTTGAGAGTGCGGATGAGCGTCGACTTCCCTGACCCCGAGAGTCCCATGACGACGAAGATCTCACCCGGTTCGACTTCGAAGCTCGCGTCGATGACCGCGGCAGTGCCGAGCTTGGTCAGCTCATCCCGATCGGCGCCCTGTTCGAGGCGCTTGACGACTTCGTTCTGCCGTTTGCCGAAGACCTTGTAGACATGTGACGCTCTGACGACGCTCACGCGCTTCCTCCTTGCAGTCCAGATGCTCCGCAGCCACGAGAGGCGCCACCCTGTCGCGCGGTGAGGCGATGACCAGGTCGATCACGTGGGCCTCACCGCTCACGGAATTCTCTCGATCATTATAGAATTCTCCATGCATTTCAGCGGAAACTTTATTCCTGATATCCGGAGTGTTGTGTTTGACAGGCTATCTCACCAGGGACGATGCAAGTCGGTGTGTTATTTGATCGTTACATTCACAGCGTCGGTCGAGGTTTCCTGACACCTGTTCCGCGCATTTCCCCGCATTCACTGACTTGTGAGTTCGGTTATCGCGGACGTTGTGCGGAATGCTCAGCGGGCGAGCTCGTCGACCCTCTATGGTGGAGGCGTGAAGCCGCTGCCGTTCCTCTCCGCCGCCTCCTCCGGGCGCTTGCCGACCCCGGCACAGCGCGATCCGGGACGACCGGCGATCATCGTTCCCGTCCAGCAGACTGATCCCAGTTCCCTGTCCGCCGCCTGTGCCGACATCGCCGCGAGCGGCATCGTCGACGTCATCGAATGGCGCATCGATCCGCTCGTCGTCGCGCTCGGGCAGGCCGCGGAGGCGACGGATGCGGGTCCTGCCCGGGTCGATGCGGATGCCGTCGCCGAGGCGGTCCGCGCCCTCGCCCCGCACGTCACCTCGGCGGGGCCGCCCGTGCTCGTCACCCTGCGCTCCGGTTTCGAGGGAGGGGAGGCCGACATCAGCGAAGCGGACTACGCCGAGGTGGTGCGCCGCCTCGGGGCTCTCGGGACGGCGGCGGTCGACGTCGAGATCGCCCGGTCGGGTGCGCCGGACCTCATCGACGCCGTCCATGCGCAGGGGGCCGCGGTCGTCGCCTCGCAGCACAACTTCACCGCCACGGACAGCGTCCCCGAGATGCGGACGACACTGGCGGCGATGCGCGAGGCCGGTGCCGACGTCGCGAAGATCGCGATGATGCCGCAGTCTCCGGCCGATGTCGCCGACCTCCTGCGGGCCACGGCCGAATCCGAGGCCCGGCTCGACTGCCCCGTCATCGGAATCTCCATGGGACGGCTGGGCCGGACCAGCCGCATCCTCGGTGGGGACTTCGGCAGCTGCGCGACCTTCGCCCAGATGGGGCAGGCCTCGGCACCCGGGCAGATCGATGCGGCGGAACTCGCAGCGATGCTCGACGCTCTCTGCGCCTGAAACCTCGTCAGAGCGGAGCAGGTCCGGTCGACATGCCTGCCGGCGATCGGGACGCCGATGCGAACGGCCCCGGATGCCGACTCACTGGTCGGCATCCGGGGCCGTTCGCACATCCGGTGTCGGTGAGGGTCAGTCGACGCCTTCGGCGATCTGCTTGCGGAACTTCTTCGGCAGCGCCTCGTCGCCGAAGTTGTTGCGCACGGTGTTCGCCGCCAGGCGCTGGACGATGAGCTGGGCGACGGCCACGCCGACACCGGAGACGACCGTCCAGGCGAGAGCCTCGGACATCGTGATCTCCTCATCGACCGGATTCGACGGTGCGGGGCGGTGCGTCGACTTCTCCCAGGCGAACGTGAGCACCTTGCGGGCTGCGAATGCCGCCGCGATGGGGGCTCCGACGCCGATGATCTGCCAAGCGAGCTTTCCCATGCCCGTGTCCTTTCGTCCGAAGTTCGGGGGTCGAGAGACCCTGCGCGGTGGCGAGGGATCCTCGGTGACCACACTATCGCAGGCGGGTCGATTTCATACTTTCGTGGGATGTGCCGGGCGTGCTCGCCCCCGTAGCGTGGAGGCACGGCAGTCGAGAGGTGGACACAGTGCTGAGCAGACGGAAGAACGTCGTCGTCACGAGCCTCTTCGTGCTCGGCGGAGCCGGATTCGTCCTCGGTCTCGTCCCCGACCTCGCTCCCGCCTTCTGGGTGCTCTGGCTCACCGGCTGCGGTGCCTCGATCCTCGGGCTCATCCTCGCCGCCACGGTCCCTCGCGTCGACGACGATCGTGAGCGTCCGCCCGGGACCCGCGGGTCGGTCCAGTCCGGGGGTCTCACCCGGCGGCGATGATCCTCTGGAACTCCCTGGTCAGAGCCTCGTCCCGGTTGAGCTCCCTGCCGTCGAGCTCACGCAGCGTCACCGCCGTGCGGACCGAGGACACGAGCCACGCGCCGTCGGCGGCGTGGACGTCGTCGAGGCTGAGATCGGCGAAGTCCGCCCGCAGCTCGAGCCGGCCGGCATGGTCGAAGAGCAGCCGCTGCGTCGTGCCGGCGAGCAGACCGGCGGTCGGGTCCGGGGTGAGGAGGTGGTCGCCTCGGCGGATGACGATGTTCGACGTCGGTCCCTCGAGGACGATGCCGTCGTGGGAGACGAAGACGACCTCGTCGACGCCCTGGGCCCGCGCATAGCGCAGCGCCGCCTGGTTGACGGCGTAGGACAGGGTCTTCGCGCCGAGGAGCAGCCACGGGGAGGTCCGCCCGAGATAGGCGGGGAAGCCTCGGTCGATGCTCACTGCGCGCACGCCCTCGGCGCGGGCGGTGACGATGCTGTCCTCGATGGGCAGGGAGAACGCCCAGCCGCGCGGGGTGTCGGTGCCCCGTGAGAGGGAGTAGCGCACGGCGAACTCGGTGACCCCGGGGTTCGCCTTGATCGTCTCGGCGACGACGGTGTCGACGGCCTGGCGCCACAGCCGGCGATCGGGTTCGGGAAGGTCGAGCGCCGAGGCGGAGGAGTGGAAGCGGGCGAAGTGCCGTTCGCGGGAGACGACGGTGGGCTCGCGCGTGGCCGGGTCGACGCGGACGAGGACGGTCTCGAAGATCCCATCCCCTCGGTGGGCCGCGAGATCCGTCACCGGCAGCTGGGGCGAGTTCAGCGGAGCCGACCTGATCGTCGACGCGCCGGGATCGATGAGGACGAGGACTTCGGTCATGCCCACAGTCTACGGTCGCCGCCCCGCCTGCGGGAGACCTTCCCGGCAGGTGAGGATGTTCTCAGGCAGTGCTGATGCCGAAGAGGAGACCGAGACCGTACGTGACGGCGGCCGCACCGAAGCCGATCGCCATCTGCCGCAGCGCGCGCGGACCGGGCGCTTTGCCGGAGAGCAGGCCGACTGTGCCGCCGGTGAAGAGGAGGGCGATGCCGACGAGGCCGGCGGAGAGGAACACGGCAGGCAGTCCGGACATGCCGAAGATGTAGGGAAGGATGGGGATGAGCGCGCCGGAGGAGAAGAAGCAGAAGCTCGAGATCGCCGCGCCGATGCCCGTGCCGAGCTCGTCGCGGTCGACTCCCGCGTCGAGGCTCGGCAGCTGCGGAGCCTGCGTCGACTTCGCCTCGGCGATCGTCCGGTGCGCCTGGGCCTCGGCCTCGGCGGGATCCATCCCGCGGGCACGGAAGACGAGAGCGAGTTCGTTCGCGTCGATGTTGAGGTCGGCCAGCGCATGCCGCGACTCGGGGTCCGGGGTCGAGGCGTCGAGGAGCTCGCGCTGGGAGCGGACGGAGATGTACTCGCCGGCCCCCATCGACAGGGCGCCGGCGAGGAGCCCGGAGATGCCGGTGAGGAGGATGACGGTGTTCGACACCCCTGCTGCTCCGACGCCGAGGACGAGGGCGAGGTTGGAGACGAGTCCGTCGTTGGCGCCGAACACGGCGGCGCGGAAGTTGCCGGACAGTCGGGCGCGGGATCGGGCGGCCAGGGCTCGGACCACCTCGGCGTGGATCCGCTCGTCGGCGGCCATCTCCGGGGAGGCGGCGACCTCGTTCTGATACGGCGAGCTCGTCTCCGACTGCTGGGCGAGGGCGAGGATGAAGACGGATCCGAAGAGGCGGCCGAAGAACGCGAGGCTGAGCGTGACGAGGTCGGGGGTGCGCTTCTTCTCGGCGTGCTCGCCGAGGAGGCTGATCCAATGCTGCTGATGCCGGGACTCGGCGGTGGCGAGGGCGAGGAGGATCTCGCGGTCCTCACCGGTGCGTCGGGCAGCGAGGTCACGGTAGACGCGCTCTTCGAGGCGCTCGTTCGCGAGGTAGCGCTGCCACCGGCGGATGGTTCGGCGATCGGGTGACTCCGAGGGCGCTGGGGCCGAGGACTGCTGGTTACTCACTGGTCGGATTCTACGGGGGATGCGGTTATGATTTCAATACTTGCGCAATTGCTTAACTATTGTTTGTTACCTATTCGTGACCTCAGCGCGTCCCTGATCGGCTAAGTTGATGAACTATGTGAATTGTGTCACCGTTTCGTTATAGAAGTTTGTGATTCGTTACCAAGCGGCGGATCGCTCGGCGGAACGCAAGAGTCAGATCCTCCCAGCACCAAGCGCGCCGCGCCGCTGCGGACTCCGCAGTCGGGCGCAGGCCTGCGCACGGACCGGAGTGCAGGGTCGTGCACGATCGACGGCCCAATCGAGGGGACGGATTCGCGTGGCACCTGAGCAGCGAAAGGAACTCCATGAAGTTACGCATCAGAGCCTCTCTGGCCGTCACCGCAGCCGCGGGACTGGTCCTGGGAGGCATGGCGCCGGCGACGGCCGCCGGCACCGCGGGACCGACAGAGCACACCGACATGGGCGTCACCGGCGACGCCGTGATGGATCACCTCCAGAACATCTCCGACATCTCCGTGGCGAACAAGGACTCGGGCTTCCGCGCCCTGGGCACGCCCGGCTACGAGGAGGCGGTGGAGTACGTCGAGCAGACGCTCGAGGCCACCGGCGCCTACGACGTCACGCGCCAGGCCTTCGACATCGAGGATCAGACCTACGGTGAGGTCGCGGTCAGCGTCGACGGTGAGGACATCGCCGTCAACCCTGCCAGCTACACCGAGGGCACCGTGGCACCGCTGACCGACGTGCCGCTCGTGCTGCCCACCGACGACGACTACTCCGACCTGGCCGGGGGCCAGCTCGGCTGCGCGGCCACCGACTACGACGACACCGCCGAGGGTGCCGTCGTCCTCGTCGCCCGCGGTTCCTGCACCTTCGGGGAAAAGGCGCAGGCCGCGACCGACGCGGGGGCAGCCGCCGTCATCATCTACAACAACACCAAGGACGCACCCGACGAGGAGCTCAACGCCACCCTCGGCGCGCGCATCGAGAACGGTGCACCGACCGTGGGCACGACCTACAACCTCGGCAACGGACTGCTCGAGGCGATCCAGGCCGCCGGTGACGGGGAGGCCCCGTCGACGGACTTCACGCTCGAGACCGAGTACAAGACGGTGACGACGTGGAACGTCATCGCCGAGACGAAGGCGGGCGACAAGGACAACGTCCAGATGTTCGGCGCCCACCTCGACGGTGTGCCGGAGGGCCCCGCCGCGAACGACAACGGCTCGGGTTCCGCGGCCCTGCTCGCCAGCGCCGAAGCGCTCGCGAAGCAGCCGACCGAGGTCGACAACGCGGTGCGCTTCGCATGGTGGGGCGCTGAGGAGGTCGGTCTCGTCGGATCCGAGAGGTACGTCGAGAGCCTGAGCGCGAGCGAACTCGCCAAGGTCAAGGCGTACATGAACTTCGACATGATCGGCTCGGACAACTACATCGTCGGCACCCTCGACTCCGACGGGTCGGATGTTCCGATCCCCGACGACGTCAACGTGCCCGCAGGGTCCGCTGAGCTCGAGAAGGTCTTCACCGACTACTTCGAGACCGTCGACCAGCCCAACGTCGGCACGGACTTCTCCGGTCGCTCGGACTACCAGGCGTTCATCGACGCGGGGATTCCCGCCTCGGGTCTGTTCTCCGGAGCGGACGGAACGAAGACGGCCGAAGAGGCTGAGATGTTCGGCGGCACCGTCGGTGCCAAGCACGACACGAACTACCACCAGCCCAGTGACACGATCGAGAACATGAGCAAGGAGTCCATCGACATCTTCGCTCCTGCGATCGCGTACTCGGTGCACGCGCTCGCCTACGATCTCACCGACGCGCCCTCGCCGACGCCGACGGAGACCCCGACCGAGACGCCCACCGAGACCCCGACGCAGACGCCGACCGAGTCGCCCACGGACGATCCGGTCGAGCGGAAGCTGACGATCGACCCGACGACGATCGACGAGAACGACTTCGTCTCCGACAAGGGAGTCGCCGTCACCGCGGCCGGGTGCACGCCCGAGACCACGGCGACCATGACCGTGACCCCGAAGAACGGGAAGATCGAGAAGTTCGAGCAGACGGCGACCGTCAGTGCCGAGAGCATCGCGAACTTCGGCGTCCGCGGTCTCGACGCGTCGCAGTCGGCCCAGTACGTCGGCAGCTACGACGTCTCGGTCGAGTGTGAGGGCGGAGACGCGCTCACCGGCTCGTTCGAGGTCGTCGCCGCCGGAGCGGACGATCCGGGTGCCGGAGGCGGGGGAGACCTGCCGCGGACCGGTTCCGAAGCCCTCCCGCTCGTCGCCTCTGCCGCAGCGCTCATCGTGCTCGGTGTGGTCATGACCATGGGAGCCCGCCGCCGCAGGGCCGGCAGCCTGCAGTAACAACCCCGAAGCCACGCGGGCCGGTGACTGGACAAGTTCGCCGGCCCGCGTGTTCGTGTCTGCGGCGCTGACCGAGGTGTTCATGCCCACAGAATCGCCTCTCCTGCAGGACGCATTCAGCTTCGCCCGGCACAATGGGTTCCCGTGACTCCCAAGAAGCTCTTCAATTTCTTCGCCGTGGCCGAAGCCATCACGTGGGCACTCCTCCTCTTCGGCATGTTCCTCAAATACGTCACGAAGACCACCGAGGTCGGTGTGCGCATCGGAGGCGGGATCCACGGGTTCGTCTTCCTCTGCTTCGTCGTCGTCGTCATCCTCGTCGGCGTCTCGCAGAAGTGGGGCATCGGCCGTCTCCTCATGGGGCTCGTCTCGGCCGTCATCCCGTTCGCGACGATCCCGTTCGAGATCGCCTCGAACCGGGCGGGCGCGCTCGACGGCGGGTGGGGTCTCGGACGTGAGGGGCGCGCACCCCGCGGACCACTGGAGAAGCTGTGCGCGTGGGCGATCCGCTCCCCGGGGCTGGCAGCGGGCATCGGCCTCGTCGTCGTCATCGTCGTCTTCGCCGGTCTCCTCGTCGTCGGACCTCCCGGGAAGTGAGCCGGACCGAGCCCCGCGCTCACTGAGCATCGCGGACACTCAGCCCCGCCTCGGCGAGGCTCTCACCTGGGATCATCGGAAGGATGACCCTGGGCAACACTGAGCCCCTCCGATAGGGTGGTGAGCATGGGGCGGCCGACCGGGCCGCCCTCATCGCATCCCTTACGAGGAACGGAAGGCCCGCTCATGGACCTCATGCTCGGCGTCGTCGGCATCGGCGCCATCATCGTCATCGTGCTCATCGCACTCGTCGTCATCCTCCGGTCGTACAAGATCGCCTCCCCGTCCGAGGCGCTCATCATCACCGGTCGCAACGCCTCGGGAGCGTCGGGGTCGGGGCGGATCATCATCGGCGGGCGCGCTGTCGTCTATCCGATCGTGCAGAAGGCGTTCATCCTCTCCCTGTCCTCGCGGCAGATCTCCGTCGAGATCGACGGCATCTCGAAGAACGGCATCGCCCTCAAGCTGCGCGGTGTCGCTCAGGTCAAGGTCGGGGGCACCGACGATGACGTGCGCAAGGCCGCGCAGCGCTTCCTCGACCAGCAGGATCAGATCGACCACTACTC
>ERZ501033.169-NODE-169-length-12722-cov-4.393621_pt1 | contig 12722 bp, 10 predicted proteins | sample MGYA00248844_ERZ501033 | MGnify/ENA primary metagenome ERZ501033 (study PRJEB25958, sample SAMN03398539) | human skin metagenome | study: EMG produced TPA metagenomics assembly of the Human Skin Microbiome Metagenome (human skin metagenome) data set.
GCGGTGACTGGAGTTCAGACGTGTGCTCTTCCGATCTCGACCTCGGCGGCATCGGTGACCACGGCGATGCCGCGCCCGCCCCCGCCGGCGAGCGCCTTGATCGCGATCCCGCTCGGATGCCGCTCGAGCAGGTCGAGAGCCGGTCCGGCGGAATCGAGCACCGGGGTCGACTCCGCCACCGGGATGCCGAGGTCCGCGGCACGCGCCTTCGTCTCCGTCTTCGTCCCCGCGATCTCGAGCACGTCGGCCGAGGGGCCCAGGAACGTCAGCCCCGCTTCATGGCACGCGTGGGCGAACTCCGCCGACTCCGCGAGGAACCCGTAGCCGGGGTGGACGAGCTCGGCACCTTCGTCGACGGCGACCGAGATGAGCTGATCGATGTCGAGATACGCCCGCGGACCGATCCCCTCGAGCTGCACGGCGGTGTCGGCGAGCCGGACATGGAGGCTGTCGGCGTCGTCGGCCGGATGGACGGCGAGCGTGCGCAGCCCCATATCCGTGGCCGTGCGGATGATGCGGGCGGCGATCTCGCCCCGGTTGGCGACGAGCAGTATGGTCATCGGGTCTGCAGCTCCTCGAGCAGGTCGACTTTCCTGATCTTTCCGGTCGCCGTCATCGGCATGGCGTCGACGACGACGACCTCGGGCACCTTGTACGTCGCCATCTGCTCCCGCGCCCAGTCCCGGATGCCCTCGGCGGTGGTGCCGGACCCCTCGGCGAGCTCGACGAACGCGACCGGCCGCTGTCCGGTCTCCGCGTCCTCCCGCGGAGCGACCGCGACGCGCGCCACGGCGGGGTTGCCCTTGAGGATGGATTCGACCTCGGCGGGGAACACGCTCATCCCCTTGACCTTGATCATCTCCTTCGTCCGCGAGAGGTACGTCAGCGCCCCGTGCTCGTCGAACCGCCCGGTGTCCCCGGTGAGCAGCCACCCGTCGACGAGCGCCTCACGCGTCGCCTCGGGCTTCTCGTAGTAGCGGGTGAGGACCGAGGGCGAATCGACGAGGATCTGCCCGGTCTCCCCGACCGGCACCGGTTCGAGATCGGCGTCGACGACGACGATCCGGGTCCCCGGCACCGGGTAGCCGCAGTAGATCGGCTCCGCCCGCAGGTCCTGGTCCCCGGCGTCGAGGCCGAGCGTGAACGTGTCCGCGGTGTGCGTCTCCGTCATCCCGTAGGACGCCTCGCGCAGCTGCACCCCGGTGGCCGCACGCCACTCCTCGCGCAGCTCCGGGTCGAGCTTGCGCACGAACGACACCGCCGTGCAGTTCCGCAGCGAGGACACGTCCGCATCCGCGAACCCGGGCAGCGCCATGAGCTCGACGTAGTTGTCCGCCGGCGCCACGACCGAGGTCACCTGCTGGGAGGCGATGAGCTCGAGCGCGGTCTCCGGGTGCCACCGCGTCATGAGGACGACCGTCGATCCGTCGATCAGCGGATTGAGCATGCACATGTCCTCGCCGGCGATCCAGAACATCGGGAGGAATCCCAGAGCCACGTCCCCGCCGGCTCCCGGTGTCCGACCCTGGCCCAGCAGCGCGCTCACCGCGGTGTAGACCATGTGCCCCTGCGTGTGCTCGCACCCCTTGGGCATCCCCGTCGTCCCGCCGGTGTAGTTGAGGGCGGCCAGCGCGTCGCGGTCTGCGGCCGCCGCCTCGGCCGGCGGGGAGGCGAGGATCTCCTCCCAGTCCGAGGGCTGCTCCGGGTCGACCGCGCCGAACGGCGCCCGCGGCACCGGCTCGCCGTCGATCATGTCCGCCATCCGCGTGTACGCGACGGTGAGATCGGGATCGATCCCCTCGCCGCCGCGCACCGCATCGATGAGCGGCGCGAACTCCGGGTGCGCGAGCAGCACCCCCACCCCGGCATCGGCGAGCTCGTAGGCGAGCTCCCCGGCCTTGAACATCGGGTTGATCGGCACGTACACCGCGCCGATCCGCAGGATCCCGAGGAACGCGATCGTCAGCTGCGGACAGTTGACGAGGTGGACGCCCACCCGGTCGCCGGCCCGCACCCCGTTCGCCCGCAGCCACCCGGCGAACGCCGCAGCCGCACGCTCGAGCTCGGCATAGGAGATGTCGCGGCCGTAGAAGTGGATCGCGACGGTGTCCGGCCGCTCGGCCGCCCACCGCGCCAGATGATCCGCGAGCACCGCCCCGGGCACCGGTTCGGTGTACTCCCGCGGCACCGCCGCCGGCCACAGATCCCGCGCCCCGGCGAGCGCCTCGGCCGCCGCGACCCACCTCTGCGCGCGCGACATCTCAGGCCTTCTCGGCCTGCTCGGCTCCGACCTTGCGCATCTCGCGGCGCAGGATCTTGCCCGAGGCCGTCTTCGGCAGCGCCTCGATGAAGTTGATCTGGCGCGGAGCCTTGTAGGAGGCGAGGTGGTCGCGGCAGTAGGCGATGATGTCGTCCTCGGTGACCTCCGATCCCGGCTGCAGGCTGATGAACGCGACGACGTTCTCCCCGCGGTACTCGTCGGGCACGCCGACGACGGCGGCCTCGAGGATCGCGGGATGCGCGTAGAGCACGTCCTCGACCTCGCGCGGCCAGACCTTGAAGCCCGAGGCGTTGATCATGTCCTTCTTGCGGTCGACGATGAAGACCCAGCCGTCGGTGTCCATGAATCCGACGTCGCCGGTGCGCAGCTCCCCGTCGGGGATGTTCTCCTCGGTGGCCTGCGGGTTGTTGATGTACTCCGGGGACACCATCGGGCCGCGCACGCAGATCTCGCCGACCTCGTTCGGACCGACCTCCTGGCCGTCCTCGTCGAGGATCCTCAGCATCACGCTCGACAGCGGCAGACCGCAGGACAGGTTGCCGGATTCGGGGTCGACCGGCGCACGGAGGTGGCGGGGCACGACGACGCACTGGGCGGTCGTCTCGGTGAGGCCGTAGCCCTGGCCGATGTAGTGCCCGGTGCGCTCCTCGAACTTCTTGACGATCGCCTCGGGCAGCGGGGCGCCGCCGGACATGATCGAGGTGAAGGAGTCGAAGGCGTCGGACGTGAAGTCCGGGTGGGCGAGCAGCGCCATGTAGGCGGTCGCGGGCCCGGCCATGTACTGCGGCTTGTCGGTGCGGAACGTCGCCAGCGCCGCGGCGGGATCGAAGCGGTAGTTCATCGACAGCGCGGCGCCGCAGGCGGCGGCGGCGAGGAACTGGCACACGAACCCGGTGATGTGGAAGACCGGCGCGAGGGTGAAGATCGTCGCGGTCTCGTCGAAGCCCTGGTAGTCGCGGAGCATCTGGGCGTTGACGGACAGGCCGCGGTGGGTGATCGCGGCTCCCTTCGACCGGCCCGAGGTGCCCGAGGTGTAGCCGATGATCCCGATCGAGTCCGGGGTGAGCTCGGGGGCGGGGACGGACTTCCCGTCGTACTCGGCGACGACGGTCGCGAAGTCGGGCCGGCCGGTGTCGTAGGAGTCGGCGAACATCCCGAAGATCCGCTCGTCGCCGTCGACCTGGTAGTCCTTCTCGTTGCACGTGAGGACGATCGGCAGGTGCTCCGCATGCGGCTTCACCCGATCGAGGTAGGCCGCGGCGGACGCGACGAGCGCCTTGACCTCGGCGTCGGAGAACACGTGGTCGAGCTCGTCGCGGTACATCGGGTTGAGCGGCACGACGACGCCGCCGGCCTTCCACGCGCCGTACACCGCGACGTAGTAGTGGGGGACGTTCTGGAGGTAGACGCCCAGGCGGTCGCCGGCCTCGAAGCCCTGATCGACGAGGTAGGCGGCGAACGCGTCGACCATCCGGCCGAGCTCGGCCCAGGTGGGCTCGTAGCCGTAGTACTTGATGGCCGGTCGGTCCGGGAAGCTCTGCACCGCCCGGTCGAACAGCGCCAGCATCGTGGTCTCCTCAATGTCCTTGGTCAGGCGGTCGTCGTCGGCGACGGTCTGCAGCCAGGGGCGGGTCTCGAAGAAGCTCATGGTGTCATTCCTTCACATCGGGTGAGCGGTACAGCGGGATGGAACTGGCGATGGGTGTGCTCGGGGCGGGTGCATGCACCCCCGCCCCGAGCAGGATGGATCAGGCGACCTCGAACAGGCCGGCGGCGCCCATGCCGCCGCCGACGCACATCGTCACGACGACGTACTTCACGCCGCGGCGCTTGCCCTCGATGAGGGCGTGGCCGACGAGCCGCGCCCCGGTCATGCCGTAGGGGTGGCCGACCGAGATGCCGCCGCCGTCGACGTTGTACTTCTCGGGGTCGATCCCGAGCTTGTCGCGGCAGTACAGCGCCTGCACCGCGAAGGCCTCGTTGAGCTCCCACAGGCCGATGTCGTCGACGCTGAGGCCGTGGCGGTCGAGGAGCTTCGGGATGGCGAACACCGGTCCGATGCCCATCTCCTCCGGGCCGCAGCCGGCGACCGCGATGCCGCGGTAGATGCCGAGCGGCTCGAGGCCGCGGCGGGAGGCCTCGGCATCGGACATGAGCACGGACGCCGAGGCGCCGTCGGAGAGCTGCGAGGCGTTGCCGGCGGTGACCGTCGGGTTCTGCGAGGCGACGCCGGGGGCGAGCACCGGCTGGAGCTTCGCGAGGCTCTCGAGATCGGTCTGCGGACGGTTGCCCTCGTCCTTGGTCAGGGTGACCTGCTTCTCCGAGGTCTCCTTGGTCTCCTTGTCGACGACGATCTGGGTCGTCTCGAGCGGGACGATCTCGGCGTCGAAGCGACCGGCCTCCTGCGCGGCGGCGGTGCGCTGCTGGGACGACAGGGCGTACTCGTCCTGCGCCTCGCGGGACACCGAGTAGCGCTCGGCGACGATCTCGGCCGTGTTGAGCATCGGCAGGTAGATCTCCGGCAGGTTCTCCACGAGCCACGGATCCTTGGCGCGGAAGGTGTTCTGCTTGTCGTTCTGGACGAGCGAGATCGATTCCACGCCGCCGCCGACGGCGATGTCCATGCCGTCATGGATGATCTGCTTGGCGGCCGTGGCGATCGCCATGAGGCCCGACGAGCACTGGCGGTCGAGCGTCATGCCCGACACGGTGTTCGGCAGCCCGGCGCGGAGCAGCGCCTGACGGGCGACGTTGCCGCCCTGGGCGCCCTGCTGGAGGGCGGCGCCGAGGATGACGTCCTCGATCTCGCCGCCCTCGAGGCCGGCGCGCTCCACGGCATGCTTGATCGCATGGCCGGCGAGCTCCTGGGACTGGGTGTTGTTGAACGCGCCGCGATAGGCCTTGCCGATCGGCGTGCGCGCGGTGGAGACGATGACTGCGTCGGTCATGAGAAATCCTCTTCCTCAGGGGGTCGGGCCGGCGGGTCGCCCCGCCGGCCGGTGGCGGCCGATGCCGCCGATGGTCATGCTGTCAGATCGATGAGCGGGGCCAGGGCACGGCGCTGCGCGGCGGCGTGTCCGAGGATGAGCTCGTCGGCCTTCGCCCGCTTGAGGTACAGGTGCAGCGGGTACTCCCAGGTCATGCCGTTGCCGCCGTGGAGCTGGACGGCCTCCTCCGCGGCGTGGACCGCGGTGGTCGAGGCATAGGAGCCGGCGACGAGCGAGCACAGGTGCGCCTCGTCCTCGGTCTCCTCCCCCGCCTGCCAGGCGGCGGCGACGCGGGCGGCGTAGATCGTCGCCGCGCCGGTCTGCGAGACCTCGAGCCACAGATCGGCCATCCGGTGCTTGACCGCCTGGTACGAGCCGATCGCCCGCCCGAACTGGCGGCGGCCCTTGACGTACTCGAGGGTGATGTCGAAGGCCCGCTGCGCCACCCCGTACTGCTCGGCCGCGAGCATGATGCGGCCGAGGATCTCGGCCGTCCGCACGGCCTGCGCGGCCTCCTCGCCGCGTCCGAGCACGGTGGCCGGCGCGGCGTCGAAAGTCACGTCGGCCAGCCGGCGGGTCTGGTCGAAGCTGAGGAACGCCTCGGCGCGCACGTTCTCGGCCGGTACGAGCGCGACGACGGTGTCGGCACCGGAGCCGGTGACGACGAGGTACTCGTCGGCGCCCGCGCCGTCCATCACTCCGGGAACGCTCCCGGACACCGTGGCGGAGTCGCCGTCGCCGTCCACGGTGAGCTCGGAGCTCACCGTCGGGGAGGACGCGGTGAAGGCGATCGCGGCGAACGATCCGCCCGCCGCGAGCCGGCCGGCGAGGTCGCCGGCGCGCACGCCCACGGCGAGGGTCGTCGCGAGGACACCGGAGCTGAGGAACCGCACGGGCGCCACGGCCCGGCCGATCTCCTCGGCGACGACGGCGGCCTCGGCAGCGCTCGCTCCCGCTCCCCCGAGGTCCTCGGGCACGAGGAGCGCGGCAAGGCCGAGCTCGCCGGCCCAGGCGCGGTCGAGGGCGGAGGTGTCGGTCGCGGGATCGTCGTAGAGCTTCGCGACGGTGTCGGCGTCGCTCCGGTCGGCGAAGAGCTTGCGGACGCTGGTCCGCAGATCCTCTTCGACTTCGCTGGGCAGGAGATCGATGTCGGTCATTTCGGCAGATCCTTGAAGGCCACGTCCTTGTCGACCCGGTGCTCACCGGGCAGACCGAGGACTCGTTCGGAGATGATGTTGCGGATGATCTCGCTCGTGCCGCCCTCGATGGAGTTGCCCTTCGCGCGCAGGTACCGGTAGCCGGGGATCCTGCCGATCATCGAGTACGAGCTCGGGCGGCGCATCTCGTAGGTGTCGTAGCGCAGGCCGTCGACGCCGCGCATGGTGATGTCGAGGCTGGAGAGCTCCTGGTTGTTGCGGGCGAAGGAGAGCTTCGCACCCGATCCCTCGGGTCCGGGCTGTCCGGCGGCGAGCTTCTGGCTCAGCCGCTCCCCCATCATCCGGGCGACCTCGACCTCGACCCACAGGTCGAGCAGCCGGTCCTGGAGCAGCGGGTCGCGGTACTCCGGGTGCTCGCGCCACGCCTGGGCGACGACGCCGATCATCCCGCCCTCGCGCGGGGAGCCGCCGCCGATCGCCACGCGCTCGTTGTTGAGCGTGGTGTTGGCGACCTTCCAGCCCTGGCCGGGCTCGCCGAGCATGTTCGCCGCGGGCACCTCGACATCGGTGAGGAAGACCTCGTTGAACTCGGCCTCGCCGGTGATCTGGCGCAGTCCGCGGACCTCGACGCCGGGGGCGTGCATGTCGATGAGGAAGTAGCTCAGGCCCTGGTGCTTGGGCACCGAGGTGTCGGTGCGGGCCACGAGGATCGCCATGTCGGCGTTCTGCGCGCCCGACGTCCAGACCTTCTGGCCGCTGACCTTGAAGACGTCGCCGTCGGCAACGGCACGGGTCGCCGCCGCGGCGAGGTCGGAGCCGGCTCCCGGCTCGCTGAAGAGCTGGCAGAAGATCGTCTCGAGCGTGTAGATGTCGCGCAGGACCTTCTTCTGCTCCGCGGTGCCGTAGGCGACGATCGTCGGCGCGGCCATGCCGAAGCCGATGGTGTTGCTGCCCTTCGGCGGGGCCTCGAGGCCCGCGGCGGCGACCTGCTGCGCGGCGTACTCGCGCAGACTCGTCGACACGCCGAGCCCGCCGTCGCCCTCCGGGAAGTTCACCCAGCCCAGGCCGTGGTCGTAGAGGACGCCGTAGCGTTCCTGCGTGCTCATCGATTCGGTCGTCGCGGACTTCGCGGCCGCGACGGCCTCATCGATGCGCTGCTGCTGTGCGCTCAGGGGTTCGGTGCTCAATTCTTCGGCCCTCCCGCCACGTAGATGACCTGCCCGGACACGAAGCCCGCGCCCTCGCTGGCGAGGAACGACGCGGTGTGGGCGATGTCCTCGGGCTTGCCGGTGCGCGCGACCGGGATCTGCTTGGCCGCACCCGCGGTGAAGTCCTCGAAGGAGATGCCCACGCGCTCCGCGGTCGCCCGCGTCATGTCGGTCTCGATGAATCCGGGAGCGATCGAGTTCGAGGTCACGCCGAACTTGCCGAGCTCGATCGCGTAGGTCTTCGCCATGCCCTGGATGCCGGCCTTCGCCGCCGAGTAGTTGACCTGGCCGCGGTTGCCGAGCGCCGAGGTCGACGACATCGAGATGATGCGGCCGAACTTCTCCTCGACCATGTACTTCTGGCAGGCCTTGGTGATGAGGAAGTTGCCGGTGAGGTGGACGGCGAGGACGGCCTGGAACTCCTGCGGGCTCATCTTGAACAGCATGTTGTCCTTGATGATGCCGGCGTTGTTGACGAGCACGGTGGGCGGTCCGAGCGTCGTGGCGATGGTGCTCACGGCCCGCTCGACCGCGGCCTCGTCGGTGATGTCGGCGCCGACGGCGAGCGCTTCGCCGCCGGCGGCGGTGATGCGGTCGACGACCTGCTGGGCGTCGGACTCGCTGAGGTCGACGACGGCGACCTTCATCCCGTCGGCCGCGAAACGCTCGCAGATGGCCGCGCCGATGCCGCGGGCTCCGCCGGTGACGATCGCAGTGCGCTGGGTCATGGGGGTGTCTCCTTCAGATGGTGGGGGAATTCGGTGGGTCGGGCTCAGGAGCGGTACTTCTTGAGCTCCTTGCGGGCGATCGTCATCTTGTGGACCTCGTCGGGTCCGTCGACGATCCGCAGGGTGCGGGCGTGGGCGTACATCTCCGCGAGCGGGAAGTCGCCGGTGACGCCGCCGCCACCGTGCACCTGGATCGCCCGGTCGATGACGTTGAGGGCGGCCTTGGGAGCGGCGACCTTGATCTCGGAGATCAGGGTGCGCGCCTCCTTGTTGCCGACCTTGTCCATCATGTCCGCGGCGTGGAGGGTGAGCAGCCGTGCCTGGTCGATCTCGACGCGGGACTCCGCGATCCAGTCCTGGATGTTCGCCTTCTCCGACAGCTTGGTGCCGAACAGCACGCGGGACTCCGCGCGGCGGCACATGAACTCGAGCGCCCGCTCGGCCATGCCGATCGCGCGCATGCAGTGGTGGATGCGCCCCGGGCCCAGGCGGGCCTGGCTGATCGCGAAGCCCTCGCCCTCGCCCTTGAGGACGTCCTTGGGGGCGACGCGCACGTTGTCGAAGGTCACCTCGGCGTGACCCTCGCGGTCGTCGTAGCCGAACACGGTGAGGTTGCGCTCGACGGTGACGCCGGGGGCGTCGATCGGGACGACCATCATCGACTGCTGGCGGTGGGTCTCCGCGTTCGGGTCGGTCTTGCCCATGACGATGAGCACCTTGACGAAGGGGTGCATGCCGTTCGAGGTGAACCACTTCCGGCCGTTGAGGACGTAGTCCTCGCCGTCCTTCTCCATCGTCATCTCGATGTTCGTCGCATCGGCGCTCGCGACCGCCGGCTCGGTCATCGCGAACCCGGAGGCCATGGTGCCCTCGAGCAGCGGTTTGAGGTACTTCTCCTTGTGCTCATCGGTGCCGAAGAGCGTGAAGACCTCCATGTTGCCGGTGTCCGGGGCGTTGCAGTTCGTCGCCTCGGGCGCGAGGTGGATCGAGCGGCCCATGATCTCGGCGAGCGGGGCGTACTCGAGGTTCGTCAGGCCGGGGCCCCACTCCTCGTGCGGGTGGAACAGGTTCCACAGACCGCGCTTGCGGGCCTCGACCTTGAGGTCCTCGAGGATCTGCGGCTGGGTGTGCGGGCTGTCGGCGGCCGCCATCTGCTCCTCGTAGACGGCCTCCGCCGGGTAGACGTGCTCGTCCATGAAGGCGAGGAGGTCCTCGCGGTACTTCTTGGCGCGTGCGGTTTCTTCGAACATCTTCACTCCTGCAGTGGGGGTGTCGGGTGCGTGGTGGACTGTGCGGACTGTCGGACGGGCACCTGCCCGGTGCGTCAGCTCGCCGCCTCGCCGGCGAGCGTGCGCCGGTAGCGGCGCATCCCGCGCAGCCAGCGGTCGTAGTCGGAGCTCTTCATGCGGTACATGTCGAGCACCTCGGGGTGGGGCAGGATGAGGAAGGTCTCGGCCTCGACGGCGGCGAGGACGGCCTCGGCGACCTCGGCAGGCTCGAGCACCGAACCGGCGGAGGTCACCGCCTTGTTGGCGGTGCGGTCGGCCTCGTGGTCGGCGCGCTCCCCGCCGGTGAGCAGCGGCGTGTTGACGCCCATCGGGCACAGGCAGGACACGCGGATGCCGTCGTCGCCGTAGGTGATGTTGAGCCACTCGGCGAACCCGACCGCTGCGTGCTTCGTCGTCGAGTAGCCGGCCTGGCCGATCTGGGTGAGCAGGCCCGCCGCCGAGGCGGTCGACACGAAGTAGCCCTCACCGCGCTCCTGCCAGCCGGGGACGAGCGCCTTGGCGGCGCGGATGTGGGCGCGGACGTTGATGTCGAACACCCGGTCCCACTCGTCCTCGTCCTCGCCGATCCCGGTGGGACCGACGATCCCGGCGTTGGCGAAGTAGAGATCGATGGGACCGTGCGCGGCCTCGGCAGCCGCGATGAGCTCGGCGACCCCGGTGCTCGCAGCGACGTCGCCCTCCCAGGCGGCGGCGCCGATCTCCCGGGCCACCTCGTGGACGGCGGGCGCGATGTCGGCGATGAGGACGCGGGCGCCGCGTCGCACGAGTTCGGTGGCGAGCGCGCGCCCGATCCCGCTGGCACCGCCGGTGACGACGGCGGTCTTCGAGTTCACGTCCATGTGCTTCCCCTTCGAATGATCACGGCGACATCCTTGTGACCGGCCTCACTCTCTATCTATAGTTGAGGCAGGTCTCAATTTCAACCCCGACCAAACATTCGTTCATCACGCATTCATCGATCTACGGGAGGACCGCATGGGCGCCAAAGCCGAGCGCACCCGAGCCGGCCTCGTCGCGGCCGCCCGCGCCGTCTTCGCCGAGCTCGGGTACTTCGACACCAAGCTCTCCGACATCACCGATCGCGCGGGGTGCTCGACGGGCACCCTGTACACGTACTTCCGCAATCGGGAGGACATCCTCGCCGCGGTCATCGAGAGCGCCTACACCCCGGTGCTCTCCCCCGACCACTCCGGGGACGCCGACCTCGACCGGGTCTCCCGGATCCGGCGGGCCAACCGCGAGTACGTCGAGGCCTACCGGGAGAACGCCGACCTCATGGCGCTCATGGATCAGGTGTCCCACGTCGACCCGGGGATCAAGGCGGTCCGCATGCGGCGGGCCCGGGCCTTCGTCGACCGCAACACGCGCCGCATCGCCGAGCTCCAGCGCAAGGGGGCCGTGGATCCGAAGCTCGATCCGCACCTCGTGTCCCAGGCGCTGTCCTCGATGGTGAGCCGGATGTGCTTCCACATCTTCGTCGACGACCGGGACGACGAGCGGTTCCACACCGCGGAGGGGATCGACGAGCTCGTCGACACGCTCACCACGCTGTGGATCAACGCGCTCGGCCTCGATCCGGGGACCGGAGCGGGGGCGCGGTCGGCCGCAGGCCGCGAGGGAGTCGGATCCGGATCCGGCGACGGCGGCGGCGACGGCGAGACATCGGACGCACCCGGGCTCGAGACCATTCCCGTCCCCCAGCCGTCCCCGCTCGGCACCCATCCGCCCGCTTCCGTTTCCTCAGGAGTCTCATGACCACCCCGGCCTCCGCGCAGTCGGCGGGCACGCCCGACGACAGCACCGCGGGCAGCAACCCCGTCGACGCCCTCCTCGCCCATGCCGCGGCGGACCCGACCGCGATCGCCGTGCGCGGCCCGCGCGGCGAGGATCGCGTCGAGCTCACCCGGGCCGGCCTCGCCACCGCGATCGCCCGGGCCGCCGACCGCTTCGCCGCGGCCGGCCTCCGGGCGGGCGACCGCATCGTCCTCATCGCGCCGACCTGCCCGGAGTTCCTCGCCGAGTTCTTCGGGGCCCAGACACTCGGCATCGCCGTCGTCGCGGTGAACCCGCTCTCCACGGAACGGGAGATCTCCTACCTCCTCGCCGACTCGGGCGCGCGGCTCGTGCTCGCGCACCCGGCCTGCGCGGATGCGGGCCGAGCGGCTGCGGAAGACGCCGACATCCGGTTCGAGGACATCTCCCTCATCAACGGTGATCCCGCCCCGGCCGCCGTGCCCCGGCCGGTGCGCCGGCGCGGCGACGACCTCGCCGCGCTGCTCTACACCTCGGGCACGACCGGCCGGCCCAAGGGTGCGATGCTCACGGTCGGCAACCTGCTCGCCGTCGCCGAGGTCGGGCGGCAGATCTCCGCGATAGGGCCCGACGACCGTTCGGGGACCGCGCTGCCGCTGTTCCACGTGTTCGGCCTCGCCTCGGTGGCCGCGGTCGCGCTCAGCGCCGGGGTGCCGCTCACGCTGCTCCCCCGCTTCGACGCCCGCGAGCTCTTCGACACGATCATCGACGACCGGCTCACCGTCGTCGCGGGCGTGCCGACGATGTGGAACGCGATCCTCCAGGTCGAGTCCGATCGCACTCCGGACACGCTGCGTCTCGCGCTCTCCGGCGGCGCCTCGATCGCCGTCGAGCTCATGCGGAGGTTCGAGTCCCGGTTCGGCGCCCAGATCGCCGAGGGATACGGTCTCACCGAGACGACCGCGTTCGGCACCTTCAACCCCTGGGACGGCCGGATCGTGCCGGGGTCCGTCGGTCTCCCGGTGCCGCAGCTCGAGGTCCGGGTCGTCGGCCCGCACGGCGCCGAGTGCGAGGTCGACGAGGTCGGCGAGGTGTACATCCGCGGTGCGATGGTCATGCGGGGATACTGGAACAATCCGGAGGCGACCGCCCGGGCGTTCGACGAGGACGGGTTCTTCCGCACCGGCGACCTCGGCCGGATCGATGCCGACGGCTATCTCTTCATCGTCGACCGGATCAAGGACCTCATCATCCACGGCGGGTACAACGTCTACCCGCGCGAGGTCGAGGAGGTGCTCTACGAGCATCCGCACGTGCTCG
>ERZ501033.170-NODE-170-length-12704-cov-3.439165_pt1 | contig 12704 bp, 8 predicted proteins | sample MGYA00248844_ERZ501033 | MGnify/ENA primary metagenome ERZ501033 (study PRJEB25958, sample SAMN03398539) | human skin metagenome | study: EMG produced TPA metagenomics assembly of the Human Skin Microbiome Metagenome (human skin metagenome) data set.
GTCTTGTCGAAGGCGATCGAGCGCACCTTGCCGAGCGTCTCCAGCGGTCCGCCGCCCTTGATGAGCAGGCCCGCGCGGGCCGCCCGGGCGACACCCGAGAGTACGGCGGCGGGAGTGGCGATCGCGAGCGCACAAGGGCTCGCGGCGACGAGGACGAGCATCGCCCGGTAGAAGCTGTCGGCGAACGATTCGTCGAGGAAGAGCCACCCGAAGGCGAGGACGGCGACGACGAGCGCGATGACCGCGGGCACGTACCAGCGCTGGAACCGGTCGATGAATCGCTGGGTCGCGCTCTTCGTGTCGTCGGCCTCGCGGACCATCGTGACGACGCGGGAGAGCGTCGAATCGGAGGCCACAGCGAGGACGACGATGTCGAGGGAGCCCGAGCCGTTGACGGTGCCGGCGAAGACCCGCGAGGCCGTGTCGATCCGACCCGGGTTGTCGAGGGCGTCGCCGGGGTCGGCGACCGGGGACTTCTCGGCGGGAATGCTCTCACCGGTGATCGCCGCCTGGTCGACGGCCGAAGTGCCGACGGCGACGAAGCCGTCCGCGGGGATCCGGGCATGAGGTCGGACGACGACGGTGTCGCCGATCTCCAATTCCTCGGTCGGGCGTTCGACGACGTCGTCGCCGACGCGGACCAGCGCTGTGGCCGGGGCCAGTTCGGCGAGCGCTTCGATCGACTTCTTCGCTCGGCCCATCGCATACTCCTCGAGCGCGTGCCCGAGCGAGAAGAGGAAGAGGAGGACGGCGCCCTCGGCGAAGCGGCCGACGCTTGCGGCACCGATCGCGGCGACGAGCATGAGGAAGTCGACCTCGAACCGGCCGTGTCGCACGGAGTTGATCGCGGTCGCGAAGGTGAAGAACCCGCCGAAGAAGTACGTGGCGAGGAAGAGGGGGATGGCGATCTGCGTCAGAGGTGCGCCGGGGACGAAGTACTCGAAGATCGCCCCGGCGATGTACGTGACACCGGAGGTGATCGCGAACCCGAGTTCCCAGGCGGGCCCGCCGAGGCGACCGTGACCGTGTCCGTCATCCTTCGGTCGAGTGGTCGTCGGTGTCCCGTCCTTGCGTGCTGCCGTGTCCATAGTTCCATCGTATGCACGTATGTTTATACGTCAATATGTTTCCGCGGACACATCGGAAGTGCACAGAGGGCTGCCAGAGAGGATCGACGTCGGCGGCCGACCCAGTGATCGAGAAGGCCTCAGTGGTCGAGGATGCCTCAGTCGTCGAGGAGAGCGGCTGCGTACATCGGGCGCGCGGCGTCGGCGCTCGGCGGGTGGAAGAGACCCGCGGTCGCGTCCCGGTAGAGGCGGGAGGCCTCATGCGCGTTGTCGAAGCCGCTGCCGCCGGTGCTCATCAGGGCGATCTCCGCCGCCGAGCGGGCCACCTCGGCGGCCGTGATCCGGGCGGCCACGAGACGCAGCGGCCACCCGGCGCCGTGGTCGACGAGGTCGTCGAAGTCACGGGCGTACGCGTCGATCATCGCGGGCACGGCCTGGTAGTCGAGGTGGGCGTCGGCGAGCCGGGCACGGGTCTCGGGCACCTCGGCGAAGGACGTTCCCGCCTTCGCCGACCTCCGCTTCTTCAGCGCCGTCGCCCCGATCTCGAGGGCGCGGGCGGCGACCCCGGCGTAGACGGCGGCGATGAGGAGCTGGAAGTTGCTCGTGATCGCGAAGGTGAGGAGGTCCGGGTGACGGCCGGCCGGGATGATGCGGGAGACGCGGTCGGGGCGCATCGGCACGTGGTCGAGGATCGTCGCCCGCGATTGTGAGGCCCGCATCCCGAGGACGTCCCACTGGTCGGAGACCGTGATCCCCGGGGCCCTGCGGTCGATGAAGCCGTAGACGAGCTCCCCTTCGGCGGGGGCGTCCGCGTCGGGGCCGGCGATGCCGTCGTCGTCCGGGGTGATCGCACCGTGGACGATGAGCCGGGTCCACACCGGGGAGAGCGAGGTGAAGATCTTCACGCCGGTGAGCTCGTATCCGCCGTCGGGTGTCGGCACCGCCTCGGTGGTCGAGCCTTGGAGGACCCAGTCGTTGCCGGGCTCCGAGATGCCGAAGGCGAAGATCTCCCCGGCCATGGTCTCGTCGAAGACCCAGGTCAGGGAGTCATCCCCGCGGTCGGCGAGCGCTTTGGCCACACCCGTGGTCATGAGGTGCATATTGACCGCCAGTGCCGTCGCCGGGGCCGCCGCGGCGAGGCGCTGCTGGAGGCGGGCGACCTCGAAAAGACTGAGCCCGGGTCCGCCGTGGGACTCGGGGACGAAGAGCGTGAGGTAGCCGAGGGCGCGCAGCTCCTCGAGGTCCTCGTCGAAGAACGTGTTCTCCCGGTCGTAGACGGCCGCGCGCTCGCGGAAGCGCTCGAGCGCATCGTCGGGAAGGTACCGATCGCCGAGTTCGGCGATGCGGGTCTCACGGTCGCTCATCGATTCTCCTCTGTGGGGTGCTCTGTGCTCTCGGGGCGCTGCCGAGCCGGCCGCTCGGGGTTCCGCAGGATGATCGCGCCGTTGTGCCCGCCGAAGCCGAACGACGTCGAGAGGACGGTGTCGATTCTGCCGTCGGCGATCCTACGGGCCTGGCCTGCGACGATGTCCCAGTCGGGGAACTCGGGGGTCTCGAGGTTGAGCGTCGGCGGCAGGGTCTGGTCGCGCAGGGTCATCACCGCGATGATCGCCTCGACGATCCCGGAGGCGCCGAGGAGGTGGCCGGTGCTCGACTTCGTCGCACTCATCGGGATCCGGTGGGTCGCCTGCCCGAGGGCTGACTCGAAGGCGGCGAGTTCCGCCCGGTCGCCGGCCGGGGTGCCGGTGGCGTGGGCGTTGATGTGGTCGATGTCGGCGGGGTCGAGGCCGGCGTCGGCGAGGGCCTCGCGCACGGCAGCGGCGGCACCCCTGCCCTCGGGATGCGGGTTCGTCGGGTGGTGGGCGTCGCTCGCGGCACCGAACCCGGCGAGTTCGGCCATCACCTCGGCGCCTCGCGCGGCGGCGGAGTCGGCGGATTCGAGGAGGATCGCCCCGGCGCCCTGGCTCATGACGAAGCCGTTCCGGGCGGTGTCGAAGGGTCGGCTCGCGGCGGTGGGGTCGTCCTCGAAGCCTGCGGCGAGTGCCCGCATATTCGCGTTCGAGGCGAGGTTGACCGGCCCGAGGCAGTCCTCCATGCCGACGACGAGCACGGCCTCGGCGTAGCCGTGGCGGATGCGGCGCAGCCCCTCGCCGAGGCCGATCGCCCCGGACGCACATGTGGCCGAGACCCCCTGTGCGGGTCCCCGGAGGTCGTGTCGCTGGCTGATGAGCGCGGCCGCGGAGTCGGGGGCGCCGTGGATGGCGAGGGTGATCGGGACCCCGCGCGGCCCCGATGTCTCGAGGGCGCGGGTGGCCTCCTGCATCGCGTCGACAGGACCCGATCCCGTAGCGGCGATGACGGCGACTCGGTGGCGTTCCCACGGCAGGTCCTCGGACGGGGTGGGGATGCCCGCCTGGGTGAGGGCTTCGTCGGCGGCGGCGATCGCCCAGTGCTGGACGGGGCTGAGCCTGCGGGCGAGCGCTCGGGGTAGGACCGCCTCGGCGTCGAAGTCCCTGATCCGGCCGCCGATGCGTACGGCGAGGTCGGCGAACTGCTCCCCGTCGAGGACGTCGATGGCGCTGCGTCCTTCGCGCACCGACTCCCACAGTGCGGTGGCGTCGAGCCCGCACGGGGTGATCGCACCCATGCCGGTGATGACGACGCGGTTCACAGTCTCGTTCCCTCTCCGCTCACGATGAGGTCAACGGTCTCGGTGCGTCGGATCTTCCCGCCGACGGTCCGCGGCAGCCGGGGCAGTGCGTAGAACCGGCGCGGGACGAACTGCGGTGCGAGATGTGACCGGGCGTGGGCGAGCAGGGCCGACTTGTCGGGGTGCTCGGGTCCGTGGTCCCCGGCGCCGAGCTTGTCGGCGCCGGGATCGCCGTCGTCGACGACCCCCGCCTCTTCGATGACGAGCGCGATGAGGCTGCCGAGCGTGGCGTCGGGCAGGGCAATCGCGACGACCTCGCCGAGGCGCGGCAGAGTCGCAAAGGCCCGTTCGATCTCGGGTAGCGAGACCTTGTGTCCGCCGGTGACGGCGATGTCGCCGGCGCGTCCGGCGAGCTGGAGGCGACCGTCGACCATGCGACCCTGGTCGTCGACGCTCGCCCAGCCGTCGGGTCCGCGCAGGACGGCGTCGGTCGTGCCTGCGAGGTAGCCGTCGGAGCATGCGGCGGCGAGGATCCACAGGGTGCCGAGCTCGCCCTCGGGCACGGGGTCGCCGTTCTCGTCGCGGATCTCTGCGGCGATCGTCGGGTAGATCTCGATCCACGTCCCGTCGCCGTCCCGGCTGTCGCCGATGAATCCGATCTCCGCGGCACCGTAGTAGCTGATGAGCCGGGTGTCCGGGAGCACCTCGGCGAGGCGGTCGCGGATGGCTGCGGGGAGGTTCGCTCCCCCGGTGACGACGAGGTCGAGACCTACGAAGCGCTCGGGATCACGGTCGGCCGCCTCGGCGAGGGCCGCGACGACGGCGGGAACGGCGACGATCCGGGTGACGGACTCCTCGGCGATGCGACGTCCAGGAGGAAGCGGTGCGAACTCGTCGGCGACGTGGATCGTCCCGCCGGTCGCGAGGCTCTCGATGACGGCATAGAGGGTGAGGCTGTAGGAGACGGGGCCGGGGGCGAGCGTGACGACGTCGGGCAGGGGTTCGAGGTGCGCCGAGGAGACGGCGACGTTGGCGCGGTACTGCTCGCGGGTCTTGAGGAACGCCTTGGGGTCGCTCGTCGTGCCGGAGGAGAAGAGCATGAGGAACGCCTCGTCGGGGCCGCGGACGGACGGCGACGGGAGATCGGGACCCAGGGCATGAGCACGGTCGCAGCGGCGCTCCTGCGCGGCGGCGAGTTCGGCGGCGGTGACGACGGTGCCGGTCCAGCCGGAGCCGGCGAGCGCCTCGGCGAGGGACGGGGAATCGCTGATGACGAGCCCGATGCCGGTCGCGGTGATGACGCCTACCTGGTGGTTCAGCGGCCATCGAGGGTCGATCGTCGCCGAGACGGCGCGGAAGCCGGCGAGCCCGGCGACGATGCGGGCGGTCGTGAGCGCCGAGGTGAGGCTCACCGCGGTGATCGGGATGCCCGCAGTCTCCGGGGCCGGGCGCGGCGGGTGCCACTGAGCGCGGTGGAGGGCATCGACGGCGGCGGCGAGGCTGCGGGAGTCGGCGACGAGCCCGGCGTAGCTGAGGCGGGCATCCTCACCGACGATCGCGGGTCGGTCGGGGTGGGTCCGGGCGGTCTCGAGGACCGCCTCGGTGATGGGCATCAGGGAGCCTTGGCGGCGACCGGTTCGCTCGTCTCGATGCCGGAGCGGGCGACGAGGACTTCGCCCTCGGCGACGGGGATGACGGTGCCCGTCGCGTCGGGGATGCCGGCCTCGGCGTAGAGGCGGGTGACCTCGGTGCGCAGGTGGCGCATGATGAAGATCGCGACGATGGGGATGAGGACGATGATCGCCACCGAGGTGATCCCGACGGTCAGGGACACCGAGTTCGCGACTCCGTACATCGGGAGGCCGAAGAGGCCGAGGACGACCCCGAGGGTCGCGAGCACTCCGAGTGCGACGAAGACGATCGACATCCGGCTCCACAGGCTGTCGAAGCGTCCGATGTGCTCATCGAGGGTGATGAGGTTCTGCAGTGAGGGTCGGCTGGTCGTCTGGTAGCGGCGATACGCCTGCTGACCGTCCTCGTGCGACCACTGCCGGATGACCTCGTTCTTCCCGGTGATGTGCCACCGCGATGTCCACTCTTCCGTCATACTCCGCAGTCTAGACGGCGAAGGTTGCGCAGTGGCTGAACATGATCCCCGCCGAGGTGGTCGTCACCGCAGCCGTCGGACGCCGGCGTCGCGCTTCCCGAGGAGGATCCGGTTCGATTTTGGTGCCAGATTCGAACCGGATCCTCCTCGGGGGAGCGGCAGGGGGCGCGGCAGGGGACGCGGCAAGGGGCGCAGTGGCGTGCGCGGCGCCACCGGGCACCCGAAAGACGAGCCCGGGCACGCGAAGCGGGCGCCGCACCCAGCCCGGGAGGACTCTCCCGCACCGGACGCGACGCCCGCTCACGTGCAACCGAATGTGCAACCGACCGACCGTGCCCCGCCGCCTGAGTCAGCGACTAGCACTGATCAGCGGCGCACCCCGGTCAGGGTGTCACTCGGCGACGTAGTACATGCGCTTGTTGACGAACTCGTCCATGCCGTAGGGGCCGAGCTCGCGGCCGAAGCCCGAGCGCTTCGTGCCGCCGAACGGGATCTCCGCGCCCTCACCGGCAGGGGTGTTGACGTTCGACATGCCGACGTCGAGCTGCTGGGCGATCTTCGCCGCGCGCTCCTCGTCCTTCGAGAACACGGCACCGCCGAGGCCGAAGTCCGTGTCGTTGGCGAGCTCGAGGGCCTCGTCGTCGCTCGAGACCTTGTAGACCGTGGCCACGGGACCGAAGAGCTCCTCGCGGAACGCATCCATGTCCGAGGTCACGCCGGTGAGCACGGCCGGGGTGATGTAGGCCGAACCGTCGTCGGCGAGTTCGCCGCCGACGAGGGTGGCACCCTGCTCGACCGCGCGCTCGAGCTGCTTGCGGAGGTTCTCCGCGGCAGACCGCGAGGACAGGGGCGAGTATCCGCCTTCGACGGGCTCGGACGGGTTCGACTTCTCCGAGGACTTCGCGCGCTCGGTGATCCCGGCGACGAAGTCGTCGTAGATGTCGTCCATGACGATCATCCGCTTGTTCGCGTTGCAGACCTGGCCGGTGTTGTACAGGCGGGTGCCCCATGCGGTGTCGACGGCCTCGTCGAGGTTGTCGGTGTCGAGGATGATGTACGGATCGGATCCGCCGAGCTCGAGCACGGCCTTCTTGAGGTACTTGCCGGCGAGTGCGCCGACGATCGACCCGGCACGCTCGGAGCCGGTGAGCGAGACGCCCTGGACGCGGCGATCGGCGATGATCGTCTCGATCTGGTCGTGCGAGGCGTAGACGTTGTTGTACACGCCCTTGGGCACGCCGGCGTCATCCATGATCTGCTGGATCGCGGCCGCCGAACGCGGGCAGATCTCAGCGTGCTTGAGGATGATCGTGTTGCCGAGCACGAGGTTCGGCGCGGCGAAGCGGGCCACCTGGTAGTACGGGAAGTTCCACGGCATGATGCCGAGGATCACGCCGACGGGACGGCGCTGGATGTAGGCCTTGCCGCCGGAGAAGGACTTGATCTCCTCGTCCTTGGAGAACTCGGGCCCGTTGTCGGCGTAGTAGTTGAAGATCGCCTCGCAGAACTCGGCTTCCTCGATGCCCTCGGGGATGGGCTTGCCCATCTCCTCGGCGATGATCTTCGCGAGCTCTTCCTTGCGCTCACCGAAGAGGGCGGCGACCTTGTTGACGATCGCGGCACGATCCTCGATGCTCTTCTCACGCCACTTCAGGTAAGCAGCCTGAGCTTCGTCGATGACCTGACCGATCTGCTCGTCGGTGGCGGTGTCGAACCGCTCGACGATCTCGCCCGTGGCCGGGTTCTCGACCCGGTAGCCGGTCGCGGCGCTGACTGAACTGCTCATTCCAGACTCCTTTGACTCATGGCACCCTGGGTGATTCCAGGGAAGCGGTTGCCTACTGCGACGCCGCCCGAATCGACGGATCGCGTATGCCTGCCTCTCACGCTATCAACACGTGACCTGAGCAACAAGTGCCGGAACCTGGGGGTATCATCAGCACTCCGAGCCTCCCGATGCCCCCGCCGAGGTTGTGCGGATTCCGCGCATCAAGCGACGGATTCCGTAGGTGAGGACTACGGCTGTCACGGTTTCGGCAGGCCGGTTCGAGGACCCCCGCATCTGCCGAATCAGGGGTCCGCACCCGCCGAGGCGGGGGACCCACTTCGGCGCCGGTGACGCTCACCTCCCGAGCAGGTCGAGGGCGTTCGAGACGATCGAGACCGTGTCGATGCCGTGGATCTCGTGGGCCTCGGAGACCGAGGAGGCCTGCCCGAAGTCGCTGACGCCGAGGTTGCGCGTCCGGTCTCCGCGGATGCCGGCGAGGAACGACAGCGTGTGCGGGTGACCGTCGAGGACGGTGACGAGCGGTGCCGGGTGCGCGGCGGGGAAGAGCTCATCGGCGATGGCCGAGCGGGGGCTCGGACTCACCCGGGTCCGCTCCTGGACGGCCCGGAAGATCTTCGACGGCGAGGTCAGGCACACGACACCGGCGCGGATGCCGAGACTCTCGAGCCTTTCTGCGGCGTCGAGGACCTCGGTCATCATCGCCCCGACGCCCACGAGGGTGACCGCGTCCTCGCTCGCCGGATGGTCGCTCAGCCGGTAGCCACCGGCGATGACCTGCTGCCTGCGGCGCTCGCGCAGGAGCGGATCGGTGGGGACGGCGGCACGCTCCTGGGCCACCGGCCGGGTCGTCAGGCGGAAGTACGCGGAGTCGCCGTCGGGATCGGCGAGGTCGCGCAGCGCTTCGAGCAGCGTCCATTCGAGGTCCTGCGCGAACGCCGGCTCCCAGCTGGTGAGCTTCGGGATCTCGAGGGTGACCGAGGGGGTGTTGAAGGACTGGTGCGCCCCGCCTTCGGGGGCGAGGGTCACACCGGAGGGAGTGCCGACCATGATCGAGCGTCCGCCCGCGTAGAGCCCGAACGTCCACGGCTCGAGGGCGCGGTTGATGAACGGATCGTAGATCGTCGCGATCGGCAGCAGCGGCTGACCCCACCGCTGCCCGGTGGTGCCGAGCTCACCGGCGAGGGAGACGAGGTTGATCTCGGCGATGCCCATCTCGATGTGCTGCCCGCTCGAGTCCTCGTGCCACTTGAGCACCCGCTCCCGGTCGTCGGAGAACCAGTCCTCGCGTCCGGCCGGTGACCACACACCGGTCTTGTTGATCCATCCGCCGAGGTTGGTCGACGTCGCGACGTCGGGTGAGACGGTCACGACGCGGCGGGCGACCTCGGGGGCGACGTTCTTGAGGTCGGCGAGGAACCGTCCGAGCGCGGCCTGCGTCGAGACGACGGCCTTCGGGGTGAACCCGAGCTCGGCGGGCACCTCGGCGACGGCATGGGTGGTGATCGGCTCCCGGCGCAGGCGCTCGGCAGTCTCGACGCAGAGCCGACCGGCCGGGGTGTCCGCGTCGAAGGTCTGCCACGGGTTCTCGAGGTCCATCCCCGAGGCGGCGGCGAGGTCGCGCATCTGGTCCTCGGTGAGCTGCGCGGCGTGGTTGCCGGGGTGGCCTTCGGTGGCAAGGCCACGGCCCTTGATCGTGTAGGCGAAGACGACGGTCGGACGCGTGTCGTCGATCTGGTCGAACGTGTCGACGAGCTGGCCGAGATCGTGACCGCCGAGGTCGCGGATGAGGGAGGCGAGGTCGTCGGGGGCGAAGCGGTCGGTGACGGTGCGCAGGGAGGCGGCGTCCGCCTCGGCGAAGCCGGCGAGCAGACGGTCGTGGACTTCGGTGGGATGGGCACGCAGGAGACGCTGGTACTCGGGGTTGGGCATCGAGACGAGCCGCTGCCGCAGCGCCTCACCTGCCTCACCGGCGAAGACGGTCTCGAGCCGGCGCCCCCACTGACACGTGAGCACCTGCCAGCCGGCGGCGGCGAACATGCCCTGGAGGCGTTGGATCTGGACGTCGGGGATGACCCGGTCGAGGGACTGGCGGTTGAGATCGACGATCCACGTGACTTCGCCGAGCGCGCGGACTTCGGGGTCGATGATCGCCTCCCACACCGCGCCTTCGTCCATCTCCGCGTCGCCGAGGAGGGAGTAGAAACGACCGGCTGAGGGGGTGTCGGGGAAGCGGTCGGAGACGTACCGGTGGGCCAGGGCCGCCCAGATCGGGGCGGTCGCGCCGATGCCGACGGATCCCGTCGAGAAGTCGACGGTGTCGGGGTCCTTCGTCCGCGAGGGGTACGGCTGGAGGCCGCCGCGCGAGCGCAGGGTGTCGAGGTAGGAGACGTCGAGGTCGCCGAGGAGGTAGTTGATCGCGTGGAGGACCGGGGAGGCGTGCGGTTTGACGGAGACGCGGTCGACAGAGCGCAGCGTCGTGAACCAGAGTGCGGTCATGATGCCGGCCATCGACGCCGAGGACGCCTGATGTCCGCCGACCTTGACGCCGTCGCTGTTGGCCCGCCCGCGGTTGGCGCGGTCGATGATCGAGGTGGCGAGCCAGAGCACGCGCTGGGCGATCTCGTCGAGGACCTCGTCCTCACCCGAGGCCGAGGCGGTCAGCGGCCTGTCGTTCGTGCCGGGCGGGCTGACCTGCATCGACGTCTCGAACTGGTGGAGTTCGTCGGCGTCGCGCTGGTCGGTGCTCGGCGTGTTCACGGTGCTCTGCTGGTCGTTCGCGGCCATGGTCGTGTGCCTTTCGAGAAAGGGGGATCAGCGGGTCGTGGCGGGGGTCGGAGTCTCGGAGAAGATCGAGCTGTACGCGTTGAGGGCGAGCTGTCCGCCGAGGTGGGCGTAGAGGACCGTCGAATCCGCGCCGATCGTCCCGTCCCCGACGAGGTCGATGAGTCCGGCCATCGACTTGCCCTCGTAGACGGGGTCGAGGATGACGCCTTCGAGTTCGGCGGTCGTGCGGATCGCGGCGACCGTCGTCTCGTCGGGGATGCCGTAGGCGGGTCCCTGCCAGCCGGAGCGGATGTCGACCTCGGCCGGTGTGATCTCGCGGCCGAGCCTGATGAGGTCGGCGGTGCGGTTCGCGATCCGCGTGACCTGCTCGCGGGTCTTGTCCAGCGTCGCCGAGGCGTCGATGCCGATGATCGTCCGGGGCCGGCCGCCGGCGGCTTCGAGGGCGGCGAAGCCGGCGATCATGCCGGCGTGCGTCGATCCGGTGACCGTGCAGACGACGATGGTGTCGAAGAAGACCCCGAGCTCGGCCTCCTGTCCGGCGACCTCGTACGCCCAGTTCGCGAACCCGAGTCCGCCGAGGGGATGCTCCGAGGCTCCGGCCGGGATCGGGTACGGGGTGCCGCCGGCGGCCTCCACCTCGGCGATCGCGTCCTCCCAGCTCGAGCGGATGCCGATGTCGAAACCGGAGTCGTCGAGGCGGACGTCGGCGCCGATGATCCGTGAGATCTCGATGTTGCCGACCCGGTCGTTGACCGGGTCGTCCCAGTCGACCCAGCGCTCCTGGACGAGGCGGGACTTCAGTCCGAGGTGCGCGGCGACGGCGGCGACCTGGCGGGTGTGGTTGGACTGGTAGCCGCCGATCGAGACGAGGGTGTCCGCGCCCGAGGCGAGGATGTCGGGGACGATGTACTCGAGTTTGCGGGTCTTGTTCCCGCCGAATGCGAGACCCGAGTTGACGTCTTCGCGCTTCGCCCAGATCGTCGCCCCGCCGAGGTGGTCGCTCAGTCGGCGCAGCTCGTGCACGGGGCTCGGGCCGAAGGTCAGGGGGTAGCGCTCGAAGTCGGTGATGGCCATGGCGTCCTCGTCTCTGGGGGCGGTGATGGGACTGTGTCGCTGTCGGTCGGGTCACGGGCAGTCGGGTCACGAGCAGTGGTGGATGGGCCTCGTCGTTGAGACCCACCTCACGATATGCAATATATTGCATTCCGAGCGTCGCTACAATGAGGAGCGACCGACCATCCCACATGTCAGGATTCACAGGGGCTGGCCACCCAGCCGTCACCGCACAGATCAGCTGTCACCGTACAGACCAGCCGTCACCGCATAGACAGGGAGAGCAGCCGTGCCGATACCCGAGGCGTCACCGATCCCGCACCGCACGCTGCTGCGCGACGACGTCTACCGGTCGATACGGGATGCCATCATCCGCGGTCAGCTCGCACCGGGAGAGCAGCTGCGCGATCAGGAGCTCGGGTCGTGGCTGCGGGTCTCCCGCACCCCGGTGCGCGAGGCCCTGCAACGCCTCGCCCAGGCCGGCCTCGTCGTCGCGGAGCCGGGGAAGATGACCCGCGTTGCCCCGGAGAACCCTGCGGCGATCATCAACGCCCGCCAGGTCGCCGCCGAACTCCATGCGCTGGGGATGAAGCTCGCACTGCCGCACCTCGACGCCGACGACGTCGCCGAGATGGATGAGGCGAACGCACGCCTCCAGGCCGCGCTCGAGGCCGCGGACAGCGAGGCCGCGATCGCCGCCGACGACGACTTCCACGCGGTGGCGCTCACGCGCAGCGGCAACCCGCTCATCCTCGACCATCTCGAGGTCGTCACCGTGACGGGTAAAGACATCATGGGGACTGACCGTCATCTCGATATACAGGTCACCGGCCGGACCACCTCCGGGACCGACTTCTCCCTGGGAATCGAGATGGATGCGGTTGCCGTCAGCCACTCCGGCGGGAATCTTGACGTTGATCGTGCGAGTGGTGCGTACCCTCCCCTCACCGGAACACTCCTGGCAGGGATCAGGAATGACCGTACCGTAACCATGGCAGGTCGGGCAGGGTTGGCTGGTGCGGATATCACCAAGGAAGGAGCGCTGCACGGTAATGACCTCACCGCGCCCCTGACAGGTATCGCAGGTCACAGGCTCGGAACCGGACTGTGCGCCCTTACCCTGGCATTTCGGGCACACCACTGCGGTGTCGACTTCTAACGACTTGGTAACGCCAAAAACTGCCTCGGCGAGGCTAAGACGCATTCGGACCAGAGCGTCCTGGCCACGGCGGGTACGCGAGCGCGGGCCGCGGC
>ERZ501033.171-NODE-171-length-12658-cov-5.628501_pt1 | contig 12658 bp, 10 predicted proteins | sample MGYA00248844_ERZ501033 | MGnify/ENA primary metagenome ERZ501033 (study PRJEB25958, sample SAMN03398539) | human skin metagenome | study: EMG produced TPA metagenomics assembly of the Human Skin Microbiome Metagenome (human skin metagenome) data set.
CTCGCCACCATCTTCTCGAGGAGGCCCGCTTGCAGCGCATCGAGGACCTCAGCCACGTCGCGGTACCTGCCCTGCAAGCGGTCATAGATCCGGATCGGCTCTGCCGCCAGAGCTGCCTCCTGTGCTCGCCTCTCCCAGTGACCACCTCGTCGATCCGCGATCCGTCGTAATGCATCGGCCCTTCGCTGCGCTGCTTCTTCCTCTAGCCGGACTGCACCAGCCTCGATCTGCCATCGCAGCATTGCCTCCTCTTCGTGACTCACTCATACCCCTATCAACTATAGTTAAAGACCCTATAGCTGATATTAGTAGAGCCCTCCCCGTGAATGATCTTGAAGATTGAGACACCTCTAGGCGCTGACCGCGCGGATATGAAACGGGCCGACCCGCCCGATTTGATGAACATAATTAGGACCTCCCGCTCAGTTACGCACAGACGCGGATCAACGCCGAGTCCTCCTCGTCCTCTGGACTCCTCGGGAGGACTCCTCGTCCATCCCCAGCACCCCGCCGCTCCTCGCAGCTCGAGGCCATCGAGCCCTCACCTAGCGCACCCTCGAGGCTCCATCGGCGCTGATCACTCCGCGTAGATCAGACCATCGCGTCTCGCCCCGCCAGGAGCATCACCGAGAAGTCCTCCCCGTTCTAATACGCGCGTCTCGTCGATCGGAGGGAGAATTCGACGAGATCGACGGACGGGAGGCACCCCGTCGGCCCCGTCGAGAAGGAGGAGCTGCTCGGAGCGCGGAGCGGACGGTCTGGCGGGAGGAGGAAGGCGGTGCGGCGGGATTCGCGGAGCGGAGCAGATCGGTCGGACGCTTCAGGTCGGATCGAATCGGTCGGAACAGATCAGAGCGGAACTCGACGGTTTCGGATCGGTCGGTCGTTTCGTCTCGGACCCGAAATGGTGTCGGTCATCCGTGAAAGAATTTTCTGAGGTCGGTCGGACATCCTGAATCGGAGTCCGCGGACGGATCTGGACAAGTCGAGCGATGGGCTCTCGACGGGGAGGGAAACATGTCTGAGACAATGCCGTGACTCATTCCCAATACGGGAGATATGTGGTACAATAGATGAGGTCCGCTATCCAGCTCCACACTGGATAGCGGACCTCATCCGGCGCAATCGCTCCGGATCTCAATAAGAGAGGAGTGGAGCTATGAACCGTAGTGCGACTTGCTATGTCAGTACTAGTGTAGCACTGAGTGGACGAGACTGTCTAGGAGTGTTTTTAGGGTCCATGGGCGCCACCTCCTCTCGCAATTCCGCGAGAGCGGAGGAAGTAGGCCAAGATGGTTCCAACCTGGATCATGATCATCATGATGACCCCGCTAGTAAGCGGCAGCGTCAGACAAATCGCAGAAGACGTGAATGTCATCGCCCGACTCGTGGAGCGACCAGTGCAATGGGTGGCTAAGCGCATAAAGCGGTGGTTCAGCGACGACTCTGAGGAGTAATGCCGAGGGGCCGGTCCATCTGGACCGGCCCCTCCCTCATGCTCTGAATGCACTACATAATCTATATTATGGTGCGCTATGCGTGTAGAAATCGAGTCATCGAGACGAACAGCGCCCTGGCTAGCACATAGCAGCAACGCAGGGAGCTGGTTGGGGGCTGGATCGCTTCGCTGAGGTCCACGAACACCCGGGCTGCCTATCCCTGAGACATGCGGACCTTCCTGTCTTTCCTCGATGATCACAGCCTGGACCGGCTCAATTCTCCACCACGTTCCCCCATTGATCTCTTCCCCAGAACCTGCGAGGCAGACCTAAACACGCCCGGACATAGGGCGCTCTCGCATTATTTCTACCTCGATGAGCCGATCCCCGATGTGCCGTGGCCCGCTCCGCTGGATCCTCGACGGACAACGCCAGGCTTCGATGAGTCTGGGCGATGTTGGCTCATCGAGCGCGTGCAAGGGCAGCGTGAGGCGGGATCCTAGAAAGTTGAGCAGGTCGCCTATCACCGGCTCCATCGCGCCGAGGACGTCTTCCTCAAGCAGCTACGTGCCGATTTTCCCAACTGCTTCAAGCTGGCTGCCGACGACGAGAATGAAGCCTCTGAGGGAGATGGACGACCTCGCCGCGTCGGGATCGTCGCTACGTCGCCGGAGGACGGCGTCCGGTCGTCGGCGGACGTCGCAGGTGTCGACGGCCGGACCTGCCAGTCCTGGCGAGTGCGCCGGGTCCGCCGAGCTGTGCGCAGCGCTCCCACGGCCACCGCGATGCCGATCAGCAGCGGCACCCACACCTTGGAGTACTCCAGCAGGACGCCAGCCCACTCGGGCAGCTCGATGCTGGGCCAGGGGATCGACGGGAGGTCGATCTCCGGCCAGGGGAGGCGGGGCAGGCTGATCTGCGGCCACGGGATGCCGAGATCGGGCAGCAGCCGGCCCAGGAAGCTCCACACCGGATCGAGCAGACGGAGGATCAGCGGCAGCAGCACGATGCCCGCGATCGCCGCCCCCGCTCGCCCCAGCCCCTCCATGAGCGGGTAGACCGCGCGCTTCCAGGGCGAGGCCTCCATGGCCGCCTGGCGACGTGCGGCCCACGATCCTTCCGGCGGTGCGAACTCGGCCACCTGGCTGCCGTCCTTGAAGCGGACGTGGGCGACCCGAGTCCCGCCGCCGACCGCCTTCACCACGATGCGGGGATCGGCGAACGAGAGCAGCAGGGACTTGGCCTCCGGGGCCGGCGCCTGGTCGGGCTGCTCGTCGGAGGATCCGGTGCGGGCGTCGTCGTCCTCCGGGTGCACGGCCACGCGATGCGAGCCGAGCTGCGAGGCCCGTGCGAGCACGCGGGTCCCGCGGAAGAACACACAGCCCTTCTGCGGGCCCTCCATGTCGTCGCTGCGGAACTGCGGATCGACCTCGGTGAGCTGGGCGCGATTGCCCACCGCCACGCTGAACGGCCCGAGCTGCGGGTGCTGCAGGCGCCAGATCTCCGGCTGAGGCCGCCCCGGCGCAGGCTGCACGACGTCCTGCGGGGCCTGAGTCCCGTCCTGGTTCTGCTGCTCGCTCGTCATGCTCCAGAAGCTACAGAGGACGACCATCTCCGGTCATCGGCCCCCGGGACGACTTCGGGCGCTCATCCTTCTGGAGGGGGCCTGGGCCTCTCTTCGCCGCGGATCATCAGCCCCCTGCCCGAATGCTCCTCGCCGTCCTACGCTGGGAGCATGGATCACAGCACCGGACAGCTCACCGACCAGGAGATCGCCGAGGCTCAGCTCGCCGACTGGAGCGTGGAGGACGGCGTGCTGCGCGCGTCGTTCGACACCGGCGACTTCCTCAGCGGCCTCAAGTTCGTCACCGCGCTGGCGGAGATCGCGGAGGAGGTCGGACATCACCCCGACGTCCTGCTGACCTACCCCTCCGTGCAGCTCTCGCTGATCAGCCACGACGTCGAGGCCATCACCCAGAAGGACGTCAACATGGCGCGGCGGCTCTCGGAGCTCGCCGCGCAGCTCGGCGTCTCCACCGCCTGAGCGCGCACGACCGCAGCACCACGCAGACCAGGGACCCCGCCGGATCGCACCGGCGGGGTCCCTGCGTCGTCTCAGCACCCTGCGCTGTCCCAGAGTCCTGCGCGCCCAGGCCCCGGCCGCCTCACGCGCCCAGCACGCGAATGGCCACCTGCACGCGGTTGGTGACCTCGAGCTTGGCGAAGATGCTGGCCACGTGCGTCTTGACCGTGGTGATCGACAGGAACATCTCCTCGGCGATCTCCGAGTTCGTCAGTCCCCGGGCCACGGCCTCGGCGATCTCGCGCTCCCGGGCGCTCAGGACGTCCAGCCCCGGCCCGGACCCGACCTGGGGCCGGGGAGCAGAGCCCTGCGACGAGGACTGCTCCCCGTCCGAGACGGACACGGAGCCCGGCCTCGCCTCAGGGGTGCCGAGCTGCCTGCCCTGCGCCGTGGCCACGGCGATCAGCCGCGAGAGCACCTGCGGGGAGACCGTGGAGCGGCCGGCGGCCGTCTCCTGGACGGCTTCCACGAGCTGGCGCGGCGGGGTGTCCTTGAGCATGAAGCCCAGAGCCCCGGCCTCGAGGGCGTCCAGGATGAACGAGTCGGTGTCGAAGGCCGTGAGCATCAGGACCTCGGGCGGCTGCGGCAGCGCGCGCACGAGCCGACATCCCTCGATCCCGTCGACACGGGGCATGCGGATGTCCATGAGGACCACGTCCGGGCTCAGCTGACCGGCGAGCTCGGCGGCCTCCGCGCCGTCGGCGGCCTCGCCCACGACCTGGAGGTTCTCGGCGCCGTCGAGCAGCAGCTTCAGTCCGGCACGCATGAGGGACTCGTCGTCGACCAGCAGGATGCGGACGGGATCGCTGTCTAGCTGCGGCATGGGATGCACGCCTCCAATCGGAACATGGTCTCGGTGCGCTCAGTGCTGATCGTGCCACCCAGACCGCGAGCGCGCTCGTCGAGTCCCACCAGGCCGAAGCCGCTGGGCTCCGGATGCGCGTCGGCGACCAGCGGATTGCTCACCGTCAGGGACACCGCCCCGGCGCGACGAGACCAGCGGACGGTCACCGGCGCACCGGGCGCGTGCTTGACCGCGTTGGTCAGCGCCTCCTGCAGGATCCGGTAGAGCGTGCGCGCCGCAGTGTCGGGCACGGCCTCGGCGTCGACGACCTCCCGGCCGACCATCTCGATCCGGGCGCCTGCCGCGCGGAACTCCGCCAGCAGCTCGGGCAGCTGCCGCAGATCGGGCTCGGGCCGGGTGTCCCCGGGGTCGTCGCGCAGGATGTCGAGCACGGTGCGCAGCTCGGCCGACGCCGTCGCGGCCGTCTGCTGCACCAGTCGAGCGGTCGAGCGGACGGTGTCGCGGTCGAGGTCCTCGCGGTAGTCCAGCGCACCGGCGTACGTGCTGATCAGGGCCAGGCGGTGGGAGAGGGTGTCGTGCATCTCCCGAGCGATCCGGGTGCGCTCCTGCGCCCGGGACTGCTCCGCGCGGGCGTGCTCCTCGCGCACCAGGGCGGCCGCCTCCCGTCGGGCCGTCAGCGCCTCGGCCTGCAGGGCCCGGATCCGGCGGCGGCGGGACCACCGGTACATGCCGATCAGCACAGGCACCAGGAGCATCACGGCCGAGACGCCGCACACCAGCAGGCCTTCGAACCACCCCTCGGCGGAGCCTTGGATGAAGTACCCGACGATGGTCGCGGCCACCGTGACGACGTAGACCAGCCCCGCCCACGACCGACGTCCCCGTGAGGAGATCGAGATCATGGTGAACAGCGAGGCCAGCCACGCCGAGACCGAGAGGGACACGCACACGCCGATGATCAGGGCGGCGATCAGCGCCGAGCGGGGCTCGGGCCGGTCCACCAGCTCCGCCGGATTCACGGGGCCGTCCTCGAGCGCCTGCGCATCGGTGAACCCGTGCCGCAGCGCCACGGGGACCAGTGCCACCGCGACCAGTCCCAGGACCACATCCAGGACCGAGAGCAGGACCACGGGCCGGCCCGGGCCGTACACGTCCAAGGGGTCCAGCGGATCGCCCTGGGTCAGCACCACGACCAGGATCAGCCCCCAGACCACCGGCCCGAGCAGGAAGGCGAGCAGCGTGAGGATCGCGGTGAACCACGGGCGCTGCAGCCTGCGCGGACTCCATGGCTGACGGGGCGGCTCCGGCGCCGACGCAGCCCACGGGGCGGCGGTCTGGGACGTGGTGGCGGACATGGCTCTCAGCGTAGGAGCGCGCCGCGGCCGCGTCGCCGTCCGGAAGCATGAACGGGCCCTCATCCCATCCGACGAGATCCCGCCGCCCACGGCCCCCAGCGAGCGGCATCACACCGGGAGCCTGGGCCCGTCGGTATACCGTGGAGCGCTCACCGGCCCTCTCGGGCCCCTCCCTCCACCGAAACTCGAGCTTCCCTATGCCCTCCTCCAGCCCGGCTTCCGAGCAGGCTCCCGATTCCGGCGACGCCGAGTACCCCCACGGCACTCACCCGGGGCTCGTCCCCGGCGTGGCCGTCGACGAGCAGCGGGTGCGCTACCGCACCGACAAGATCACCTTCGGGGTGGCCGGCGGCCTCATCGTCGCCTTCATCCTCTGGGGCGCGCTGTCCACCGAGAGCCTCACCTCCGCCTCGACCAGCGCCCTGAGCTTCACCGTCACCTACGGCGGCTGGATCTTCACGACCCTGGCGGCCGTCGTCCTGCTGTTCCTGCTGTTCGTGGGCTTCTCCCGCTTCGGGCGCATCCCGCTCGGCAAGGACGGCGAGCAGCCGGCCTACTCCATGCGCTCCTGGATCGCGATGCTCTTCGCGGCGGGCATGGGCGTGGGCCTGATCTTCTTCGGCGCCTACGAGCCTGTGACGTACTACATGACCCCGCCGCCGGGGCGTGCTGAGCCCGAGTCGCTGCAGGCCATGCACTCGGCGATGGCGCAGACGATCTTCCACTGGGGTCTGCAGGCCTGGGCGATCTACGCCATGGTCGGCGCGGCCATGGGCTACGCCGCCTACCGCCGCGGCCGTCCCCTGCTGATCTCGGCGATCTTCGGCCAGCGGGCGCCGGGCAGCGTCTGGGGGCGGCTGATCGACGCCTTCGCCGTGATCGGCATCCTGTTCGCCACGGCCGCCTCGCTCGGGCTGGGCACCCTGCAGATCGGCCGCGGCGTGGAGGTCGTGGCGGGCATCGGCCCGGTGTCCAACGCCGTGCTGATCGGGATCATCGCCGTGCTCACCGCGTGCTTCCTGATCTCGGCCGTCTCCGGCATCGCCAAGGGCATCCGGCTGCTGTCGAACTTCAACATGATGCTGGCCGCAGCTGTCGCATTCTTCCTGTTCGTGGTCGGCCCCACGGTCTTCCTGCTGAACTTCATCCCCTCCGTGGTGGCCACGTACTTCGGCGAGATGTTCGACATGCTCTCGATGTCCGCCTCCAAGGGCCCCGACGCCGAGGAGTTCATGCGCTACTGGACCCTGTTCTACTGGGCCTGGTGGGTCTCGTGGGCGCCGTTCGTGGGCGCGTTCGTCGCGCAGATCTCGCGCGGGCGCACCCTGCGCCAGTACGTGACCGTGGTGCTGCTGGCCCCCACCGCCATCTGCGTGCTCGCCTTCTCGATCTTCGGCGGCACCGCCATCTGGCTGCAGCGCTCGGGCAGCGACATCGCCGGAGCGGCCTCCCCCGAGGACATGCTCTTCCAGATGCTCGACGCCCTGCCGATGTCCCAGATCAGCTCGGTGGCCGTGATGATCCTGCTGGCGGTCTTCTTCATCACCTCGGCCGACTCGGCCTCCGTGGTCATGGCCTCGATGTCCCAGCGCGGCAACCCCGAGCCGACCAAGCCGGTCGTCGCCTTCTGGGCGCTGGCCCTGGCCGGCGTGGCCGCCGTGATGCTGGTCGTGGGCGGGGCCAATGCCCTGCAGGGGCTGCAGGACCTCGTCACGGTGGCGGCCCTGCCCTTCGCCGTGATCCTGCTGTGCATCATGCCGGCGTTCTTCCGGCTGCTGTCGACCGACCCCATGATGCTGCGCGTCCAGTACGCGCGGGTGGCGATCGACGACGCCATGCGCACGGGCATGTCCGAGCACGGCGACGACTTCGCCCTGGCCGTCAAGCACGAGACCGAGGGGTCCTCCGCCGGACGCGACTTCGACTCGACCTCCCCCGAGTACACCGAGTGGTACCGCCGCACCGACGAGAACGGCGAGCCGGCGGAGTACGACTACGAGAAGGACCGCTGGGCCGACGAGGCGACAGGCGAGATGTCGTCCGTGGAGGCTGCCGGCGAGTCCGGCTCCGAGGCCCCGTCCGGCACCGAGGCGGAGCCCCGGGCCGACGAGCCCGCCCGCGGCAAGGCCCCCTGGACGCGCTGAGCGAGCGCATCCCGCACGACGACGCCGTCGGGTCGCCCTGCGCCGCGGCATTCATCGTCGAGGGGACCCATCGGACGCTTTCGTCGCCGAGGGGACTCACCTGACACCCTTTCAGGTGCAGGAAGGCGTCGGACGGGTCCCCTCAGCGCGTACGGGGTCAGCTGCGTCCCCTCGGCGTTCCAGTTGACGCTCGACGACGCCCGCACCGCTTCAGCCGCGGGCGATGGCGACCGCCGAGCGGATGAGCGGGATCTGCAGCGGGACGCGCCCGATCGCGACGGCCTGAGCCGGCCACGGCTTGTCCCGCCAGTCCACGGCCATCTTGATGTTGCCCGGCCACACGCCCACGAGGAGCGCGGCCGACGCCGCACCGCCCAGCCGACGGGTCCGAGGCATGGCCAGCAGCCCGGCCACACCGAGCTCGGCGACGCCCGACCACACAGCCCACTGGCGAGGCGTCCCGGGCAGCGCCTCCGGGATGATGCTCTCGTAGACGCCGGGGACCGCCAGATGCAGCATGCCGGTCACGGCATACATGCGCGCCTGGCGGCGAGCCAGCGCGTCGGGCGACCTCCCCGCCGCCCTGGGGAAGGTCGTCACCGCAGTGGTCGACGCGGTGAGAGCCGAGGTCGCGGAGCTCCCGGCTCCCGACCTGCGAAGCCTGCGCATGGTGCGTCGATGCCGGGCGAGCTGGCGCCGGCGCTCGGCACGGATCTGACGGGGCCGCAGAGAACTCATCATGCTTGCCATTCTGGCCCCGCACGGCGGCCGCCGTCGATCCGGCCGCTCAGCGGCTCCGCTGACAGGCATCCCCTGCCGTGCGAGACCGGCGCCTCGGCATAGGCCTCAGCGCCCTCGGCTCCGAAGGGGCCGCGTCGGAGGAGAAGGTGACGTAGACGAGACGGGGCATGGCTGCTGCCCTTCCGGTCGATTCCTGGATCGGGGTGGGGGCTGCCTCAACGGCCCCAGGCCTCGCGCAGCACGCGCAGGGAGTCGATGGCACCCTCGGAGGTGGAGCCCACCGGAGCGACCATGATCTCGTCGGCGCTGGCGCGGGCCGCGAAGTCCTCCACGTACTGCTTGACCTGGGCGCCGTCGCCCACGGCCGTGTAGCGGATCATGTTGAGGATCTGCTGCCCGGCCGGGGAGTGCATGACCAGGTCGAGCTCCTCCTCGGAGAGCTCCCGGCCGCGTCCGGCCATCTGACGCACCCGCGAGCGGCGGTACCACTCGAGCTCCTGCGCGGCGTCGTCGGGGTTCTCGCGACCCACCACATTGACCGCGGCGATCACGTACGGCTCATCGAGCACCTCGGAGGGCTGGAACTGGGCGCGGTAGGCCTGGGTGGCCTGCTCGAGCGCCTCAGGGGCGAAGTGCGAGGCGAACGAGTACGGCAGCCCGTAGGCGGCCGCCAGGGTGGCGCCGAACATCGACGAGCCCAGGATGTAGAGCGGCACGTTCGTGCCGGCACCGGGGACCGCACGCAGGCCGGGCACCACGGACTCGTCGCGTAGGAAGGCCTGCAGCTCCTTGACGTCCTGCGGGAACTCCTCGGCGGCGCGGGGATCGCGGCGCATGGCACGCACGGCCGCCTGATCCGTGCCGGGCGCGCGGCCCAGGCCCAGATCGATGCGTCCGGGGTGCAGCTCGGCGAGCGTGCCGAACTGCTCGGCGATGATCAGCGGCGCGTGGTTGGGCAGCATCACGCCGCCCGAGCCGAGCCGGATGGACTCGGTCTGGGCGGCGATGTGCGCGATGAGCACCGCCGGGGCGGCCGAGGCGATCGAGCTCATGTTGTGGTGCTCGGTGTACCAGACGCGCTCGTAGCCCAGCCGCTCGGCGGCCTGGGCAAGCTCGACGGACTCCTGGAACGCCTCCCCCACCGTCTTGCCGCTGCGGACGGAGGCGAAGTCGAGGACGGACAGAGGAAGGGGCATGGCGCGGGCCTTTCGGGATCGCAGGTGCAGAGGTCTCTGCCCCGTACAGCGGAATCCGGCCCTGCTTGATTCCCCCGCGACGCCGACCCCCTCAGTCCTGGCGCGGGCCTCCGTAGATCTCGTCCACGACCTCCTCGTAGGTGCGCAGCACCTGCGCCCGCTTGAGCTTCAGCGAGGGGGTCAGGGTGCCATCGTTCTCCGAGAAGTCCGAGGACAGGATCCGGTGCTCCTTGATCTGTTCGACGCGCGAGACCGCCTGATTCGCCTTGTCGATGGCCTCGGCGATCGCTGCGCGCACCTTGTCGTTCTGGCGGGCGTCGTCGATCGACATCTGGGGATCCAGGCCGTGAGCCTCGAGCCAGCCCGGCAGGGCCTCCTCGTCCAAGGTGATCAGCGCGGCGATGAACGGGCGGTTGTCGCCCACGGCGATGCACTGCGAGACCAGCGTGTGCGCGCGGATCTGATCCTCCAGGACCACGGGGCTGACGTTCTTGCCGCCGGCGGTCACGATCAGCTCCTTGATGCGCCCGGTGATGCGCAGGTAGCCGTCCTCGTCGAGCTCGCCCAGATCTCCGGTGCGGAACCAGCCGTCCTCGAAGGCCTCCTCGGTCTTCTCCGGGTTGTTCCAGTAGCCGCGCATCACGGCGATGCCCTTGACCTGGACCTCGCCCATGTCCGAGATCCGCACCGCGTTGCCCGGCAGGGGCCGCCCGACGCTGCCGATGCGCAGCGCGGACGGGGTGTTCACGGTCTGCGGCGCGGTGGTCTCGGTGAGGCCGTAGCCCTCGAGCACGGTGAGGCCCACGCCGTGGAAGAAGTGCGCCAGCCGCTCGCCCAGCGGCCCGCCGCCGGAGACCGCGTGCGTGACCTTCCCGCCCATGGCCTCGCGCAGCTTGGCGTAGACCAGGCGGTCGAAGATCGCGTGCTGGATCTTCAGCCCGAGCGGCACCTTCCCGGCCTGCTCGGCGCGCGACCAGGCGATCGAGACGGCCGCGGCGCGGTCGAAGATCTTCCCGCGGCCGCCGGCTTCGGCCTTCTGCTGGGCGGAGTTGTACACCTTCTCGAACACGCGCGGGACCACGAGCAGGAAGTCGGGATGGAAGCTCTGCAGGTCCGGCAGCAGGTTCTTCATGTCCGCGGTGTAGGCCATGGTGCAGCCGCCGGCCACCGTGAGGATCGAGACGTAGCGGGCGAACACGTGGGCCAGCGGGAGGAACATGACCGTGCGACGCCCCTCCTGCACCACCTCGGGGATCGACAGCCTGGCAGCGTCCGCGAGTTCCACGAAGTTCCCGTGGGTGATCTCGCAGCCCTTGGGCTTCCCGGTGGTGCCGGAGGTGTAGATGATCGTGGCGAGATCGTCGAGGCCGGCGAGATCGCGGCGGCGCTCGATCTCCTCGTCCGGGACGTCCTTGCCTCCCTCGCGCAGGTGATCGAGCGCGCCCTCGTCGAAGCACCACACGCTGTGCACGGCAGAGAGGTCCTTGTCCTGGGCTGCCCGCTCGAACACGGCCTTGTGCTCCGGGGTCTCGACGACGAGCGCCGTGGCGCCCGAGTCCGCCAGGTTCCAGTGCAGCTGCGACGGCGCCGACGACTCGTACACCGGCACGGAGACCGCACCGGCGAACCAGATCGCGAAGTCGATGAGGCTCCACTCCAGGCGGTTGCGCGACATGAGCCCCACACGGTCCCCCGGCTCGATGCCGGCGGCCACCAGTCCCTTGGCCAGGGCGGTGACCTGCTGCACCACCTCGCTGGCCCGCAGATCGACCCACTGCCCACCTTCTCGATGGGCGAAGATCGCCGGGTCGGAGGGCTTTCGCTCATTGCGCAGCAGCAGCTCTGTCACGTTCGTGTCTCGGGGGGTCTCGACAGCAGGCGGAATGCTGATCTCGCGCATGGGGGCTCCTGGTGGATCGGGGTCAGTGACTCTACGGTAGGCGACCGTGAGACGGGTCACAAAAAGGAGATCAACCCGGATGTGGCGCAGATCTCGTCAATTTGTTGAACAATCTGTACTGTGTCCTCCACTGACCCGGACTCCCCTCTGCGAAGGGCTCCACGCCGACGGTGAACCGCACCGCCCGGCGCGCACCACCCGGGGCCGCACCACGCCGCCCCGCTGATCGTCTCGAGGCAGACCATGACCCAGCAGCACCCCGAGCAGGCTCCCGTGCAGGACGCCGGCTCCACCGACGCGCAGACCCCCAAGGCCGCCCCCGGCATGGTCTCGAGTTCGTCCCGTCAGGCCATCCTGGGCGCCCTCTTCCTGATGGCCACCAGCGCCATCGGACCGGGCTTCATCACCCAGACCGCCAACTTCACCGTCCAGATGGGCGCGGCCTTCGCCTTCGCGATCCTGGTCTCGATCCTGGTGGACATCGCGGTGCAGCTGAACGTCTGGCGCGTCATCGGCGTCTCCGGACTCAAGGCACAGCAGCTGGGCAACGCAGTGCTTCCCGGCGTCGGCTGGCTCGTCGCCGCGCTCGTGGCGCTGGGCGGCCTGGTGTTCAACATCGGCAACATCGGCGGAACCGGGCTCGGGCTCGACGCGATGGTCGGGCTCGAGCCGAAGATCGGCGGCGCGATCTCGGCGCTCCTCGCCATCTTCATCTTCCTATCGAAGCGCGCGGGCATGGCGCTCGACCGGACGATCATCTGGCTCGGCATCCTGATGATCGGCCTGACGCTCTTCGTGGCCATCGCCTCCAACCCGCCGGTGGGCGAGGCGATCCGCCAGACCGTCCTGCCCGAGGTCGTCGACTTCCCTGCGATCGTCACCATCGTCGGCGGGACGGTGGGGGGCTACATCACCTACGCCGGCGCGCATCGGCTGCTCGACAAGGGGGTCGCGGGTCCGGACAAGCTTGGCGAGGTCACCCGAGATCGGAAGAG
>ERZ501033.172-NODE-172-length-12630-cov-54.569463_pt1 | contig 12630 bp, 3 predicted proteins | sample MGYA00248844_ERZ501033 | MGnify/ENA primary metagenome ERZ501033 (study PRJEB25958, sample SAMN03398539) | human skin metagenome | study: EMG produced TPA metagenomics assembly of the Human Skin Microbiome Metagenome (human skin metagenome) data set.
AATCTCGTTAATCCATTCATGCGCGTCACTAATTAGATGACGAGGCATTTGGCTAAACATGATTTTTATTTGCTGCTCCTTCGGTTAAGATTTCGTTGTCACAATGTGCCGCGAGCGGCCACTACCACAAAGAAAATAAAACCGCGGATAAAGTTTTCCCGCGCACACCGAATTTGTAACACGCGGGATTTGAAGATCCATGAGACGGTTAACACTAGCCCAAACGGCCTGGCAGTCTTTTGAAACCCCTTAAAAAGCTAAGTCCTACTCCCCCGCCCACCCCTTCCCTCCCCCCGTAATTAAGATGTCCTACCCACCGAGCTGACGTGTGAACCTGTTTATTAGAATGACGCTACCAAGTAGCGCCCGCGATGTGAGGAAGTCGAGGTCACAGACCTTGAGCTTAAGTTTCTGGAGACCCGCAATCGTCTTGGGGTGTGTGGCCCCGCGCGCTCCAAAGACTACCGGAAGGACCTTGAAATCATAGCCTTCGAACGAAGGATGATCGTGGAGGAATCCGTAGCTCTCGATCTTTCTCTCATAGGCCCTATTCATTGAGGCATTTGTGTCCCACGTGATCACAGGATCAATCACCCATGCCTGCTTCCCCGTTTTGAAGATGATGTCTGGCCGGACTGTTCGTCCTTTGTGGGTGAACGTACATTCCTTTTCGATCGTAGTATCGGTCGTCGCCGAACCCAAGCCGTTTCTTCTACGGACCATTTCAAATACACGGTCTCTTATGTAGTCATGGCGTTTGGTTCTTTGGTCTTTGACCGCCGTACAGATCTGAAGGATGTGTGCAGACGTTTCCTCCCCCAAATTGCACTTTCGACATCGTCTCGCATTCGGGTCGGCGGCGGCTCTGTTGATAACCGCCCTATTGCGACATAGGTTGGAACGCAGTCTCAACGCGTCGATCCGGTCCCTGTCTCTGAAGTATCTTTTCCGAGTGTTAAGGAAGCTATTTGAATGTTTGTCCTTGCGGAACAGAAATAACTCCTTGTTTTCGTACTTCGATACTCTGGCTTCTTCCCAGGCCTTTCGGCTGTTATTGAGGGCGGCGTTTAGAGCTTTTGCGTCGGTCAGGGTATCCGGGATACCTAGCTCTCTAGCGAGAGTCTCGACATGCTCCGCCATAATCCTCAAGTCAAGAAGTGCCAAGAGATTCGGATCAGATGATCGACGGATGCGAGCTATGGCTTTCGCCTGTACCCGCATCGCAGTGTGTTCAAGGTTAAGAATCCCGAGTCCGCCTTCCTGTGATTTCATGTAGAGCAAATGATCCGGAAACGAGTGGGGTAGGTGTAGGATTGCCTTAATGGCACGTTTGACGATGTCATCCGCTCTCCGTCCCTCCCTTTTAACTCGAGTAGTGTTCGCCGTCGCGTACAAGAAACGCGGCAGAACAACACTTTGTATCAGCACTTTCTTTTGGAAAGGCCTCAACCGTGCTCGGCGAACAGCCTCCAGGTCAGCCCGCAGTGCCCTCACGTCCAAGACGGGTGGCCTGCTGTACGTGAACTGCATTCCCAGATATCTTACTCCCTCACCTTCCATCACAGGTTTCACCACCGTGTCATTAACCTTTATGGGTTGCGCCATCGCAAACTGTTTCTTGTGCGCATTGTATCCCCACGCAAAGAGTTGCGTCTTGGACGGATTGACCCTGAGGCCCTGGTCAGACAAGAACTCCGTCGCCATGTTGATAAGAATCTGAGCTTCCTGATTAGATTCTGCGACGACCACGAGATCGTCTGCAAAAGCCATCGCCCCTATCTTTGCTCCATGGTTCCTTTGTTCGAGTTCGCCAGTCCGTCGAGGAATTTTAGCAGCAGCTTGGTGATTGTTACACCAGTACAGCAGCGGATCAACAACCAAGGAAAAGAGGTACGGTGATAGAGGATCTCCCTGCTTAACCCCGCGTCTGCATGGGACTGATTTACCGTCTGTAAATCCATCGAGATGGAAAACGGTCTGGCAGTCCGTATACAGATCCTGAACAACTCTCACGTACGCTTCTGGGAACCTCCTTTGACGCATGGCGCCGAGGATCCTCTCGTGTGGCACAGTGTCGAAAGCTTTTGAGAGATCTAGGAAGACCGCGTAGAATGGCTTACAACTCTTACGCCGATGTGATATCAAGGATTGTAATGGCAAGATATTGCTGCTGCACGACTTGTCCAGGCAGAAGCCTGCCTGGAGCGCATGAGGTTTGCATATCTCGGACATCCTGACATATAGAATCTTTGTATAGAGACGAAGCAGAGCTGGCCCTATCGTGAGAGGCCTGAAGTCACCTGGTTCTTTGGGCGCATCTTTCTTCGGAATGAGCACAGTGCGAGACACTCGTAGCTCATCCGGGATGCGGCCTTCCACCAGCCACTTGTTGAAGACAGTAGCGAGGATGAAGGGTTTGACCCGCTTCAGAGCCTCGAAGGAGTATCCATCCGGTCCGACTGCAGACTTCGGCTTGCAACCTAACATAGCTGCATCCACTTCGGCCTCGGATATCGGTGACACCGTGATGTCCCGCGAGACCTTTGGGATGTCCCCGTAAGGGTTCGAAAACAGACTTTCACCGACCTCAGGCCTTGCGGACATTAGGTCGGCGTAGGTCGTCTTCACTCGCTCATAGGTAACTGCCGATTCATTGTCTCCAGTCTGCCGGGAAATTAGCTCCTTTCTCAACTGTTCCATAAGTGACTTTAGCGACTTCCTGAAAAGCTCCTGGTGCGATTGAAATCGCGACCGACGTTCTACCGTTCTTTTTTCCCTAGCTCTAAGACTTACTCCTTCTGTCTGTCCACCCCGCGTATTCGTGACTGCTCGTCGAGTCCTCTTCTGAATTGGCTCTATTTTGAGATGCCCGAAAATCCTCACTATCAGCCTGAAGTCGGCTCTGCCTACGGTCAACTCCACAGCGAGATGTCTACTGAGGCCTGCTTTAATCAATTCCTGAATGAGTTGTTCCGATGAATCATCGGAAGGCGCTCTGCGACCCGCTTCTCCAAGCTCGTCGGCAATTGCGTTGCTTCCATCTCCATCAGTAGAGGGCGCTCTAGGATCAGTCCCGATGGACGGATCCGCATTAGCGAGTCCTCTCTCAACTCTCGTAAGCTGCTCAACGTTTTCACTCGGCTCTATCCTCTGGTCAGATTCACCGCCCGGGTCCCAACCGTCTGGAATCTCGGTAGCCCTTGCCAACTCTTCGGTCTCTGCCATTGACAGCTCCCTCGTTGTGCGATTCGGCACCGACCTCCTGCGACGTCTGAACGCTGGCTCCTCTACCTCGGGTATTTGAGAGCTGTCTTCGTTACTAGGCCGAGCTCCAGATTTATAACTGGACAAAAGGTCGCAGTAGACTGGCCGCTTGCGTACGGACTTGATTGCCTCCTCGGTACGGTTCGGAGTCAGATCCGCCAGGTAACGGTTCATTTTAAAGCGAGCCGATGTCGGCGCTCCACTTTCCAGTGATGCGAGTCTCTCTAACTCACCCCTCAACCAACGCGCTTTACTACCCGGTATCCCTTCCTCCTGCACCTCGGAAACCTCTTCGTCGTGAAGATGCTCACGGTATTCTCTCGCTGCTTCAACGTTGTCCCGCATGCACTTCTTCTGATGTGCGGCTACCGCTCTAGGCGCAGAGAAGGACCTGGTTTTGCAAAAACCGCAATACAACTCGCTGTTATGAACCGTAGCCATATGGTCCGTCAATGTGGTTGCATTCTTTTGTCTTCCTCTGTGATACGTGCTTCGAGCGGAGCATTCCACGACAGGACACAGAAAGTCGTCTCGAAAAGGATAGAAACACCTACCTCTACTCCCCGTAAAGTTGATGCTGCCATCCCCTCCTTCTCCCTCCGCCTCGTAGATCTCCTCTGTATCCATCGTGTTGAAGTTGAGGGACGTGTTGTCCCCAACCTAGCTGCAAACACAAGAAGAAATATGTTGCTAGACAGCTTTGTACACAACGGGTTCGATCAGATGATCTAAACAAGCCAGTTCGCATAAAACAATGGTTCGAAAATTAAAGCTCGGAGCAGGCTTATACTCCTTATTGAAAAATTGTACCCTAAAGCGAAATTTAAAAGCAATAAAGATTGTCGGTAAAAGAATATGAGTTCCCGGAGAATTTCGAATTTCCCGCCGGTTCAATGTCTTCAGGCGCCCGGTCCGTCGCCTCCTTCGATGATGATGATGATCTTCGGATTGCTTCGCCGTTCGTTGTCCCTGGTCGTCAGCTGCTGCGCCGCTGCTACTGCTTGTCTGCAGCGTCTTTGCCGCTTGCTGTTCTCTCAGCCACCGCTCCTGCTTGTCTGCGGTGCTTGCTGTACGCTGTTCGTCGGCCGCTGGCTGTCTTCGCCACGTCTGGCCGTGCGAGCGTTCTCTGCTCTGTCGAGCTGCTTTCCGCCACTATCCTTCGCGGTCTGCTGCGCTAACTCGCCGCCACTGTCTTTCGCGGTCCGCTGCGCTACTTCCACCTCGCCGCCACTGTCTTTTCGCGGTCCGCTGCGCAGCCGCTACCTTGCCGCCACTGTCCTTCGTGGTCTGCTGCGCTGCTGCTGCTAGCGGTCCGCCGCGGTGAGTCGCCGCTGCTTCGCCGTCATTCAACCTCTCCTCGCAAGCTGGCCACCCTGCGCGTCCCTTCGCGAGGATGTCGTGCGTATGAGCGTTCAGAGACGGGATGACTCAGCACCTTCTCCGCGCGGCTGAGAAGGGTTGCATACACTTTGAATGTGTGTTCTTTTTAGGGAGATTTACCGGTTTGAGGGTCTCCTCAAGGCAAGAACCACTGAGAACCTCCAGACTGTTCTTGAGGAAGTCGAGAAGTCGTTAACCGTAGTCGGCCGCATCGGATGGACACGCTGGCTTAGCGGTCCTCCGGGTCACTTCCGGGTGATGGTTTCTAAGCCGGATGACACACCTAGTCTACGCACTTCCTCCTTGGCACTTTCTCATGGGAAAAACAGTCATTTTCACAGATTTTTTTCGGGTTTTTCACGGAGCCCGCAAATCTGCGTCCAGTGGTCGTCGTAGCAGACGACCAATTTACCCGCGCTTCAAAGAATCTCTTCACTTTGACATTCAGAGCACTGGGCAGAAATCACATTGCGTCAAAACCAATTACTGGACTTCGCAATGCTTTGTTTTAATTAGACAGTCGGATTCCCTCAGTTCGTGCCAGTTCTGAAGTAGTTGATAATTTCCAATCACATCCGAATAAACGGAAATAGCTAACAATGTCCATAAGCACAACTTCGGTCATCATCCGGACAGGCACGAAGCCCATCCAGCCACAACGCAATGTCATAAATACTTCTACTGTCAACCTGACTGGATCAACCTTCAGAGCCATCCCTTCTCCCAAAGTTACAGAACTATTTTGCCGACTTCCCTTACCTACATTAATCTAGACACTAAAGGCTTCGCACCTTGGAGACCTGCTGCGGATACTAGTACGGACTGCCACCAAGATAAACACCGTGCTCAAATTTTCAAGGACCAAGGGAATCAACTGAACTACTCTAAAATGAGCAGCTTTATGCCACCCTTACCCATATCTCAAATCTACTCCATTCCATGGGTACAAATGACTTAAAAAGAAAAGAGAACTCTTCCCAGCCTATCCCTTGGTGTCTTTGAGCACGCTTGTGTTGCCACGTTCGCTACCCGAAGGTACCGTTCCCGGTGTGCAGGTTCAGGAATGTTAGCCTGATTCCCTTTCGCTTATAGTGATAACACATTATTATACACATTCAACACATATTTCATCATAAGCTTAGGACCGACTGACCCACGACCAACTACTGTTCACATGGAACCCATCCCCAACTTCAGTGCTCAAGGTTTTCATTTGAGTACTTGCTACTACCACCAAGATCTGCGCACGTGACAGCTCCAGATTACTTTACAGCAAAATCCTTCTACGCTATCACGTTACCTTCCTACTCTCTGAGTGTTCCGGTGCGTCACACATCAGAGGTTGAGTATAAGTACAATGCTATAGCGCCATCCATTTTTGGGGCTAGTTGCTTTGGCAGGTGAGTTGTTACACACTCCTTAGCGGATTCCGACTTCCATGGCCACCGTCCTGCTGTCTTCAGCAACTAACACCCTTTATAGATCTCATGCGCATTCCAGCTTTAGGCACTTTAACTCAACATTTGGTTCAACCCACAGCGCCAGTTCTGCTTACCAAAAATGGCCCACTAAGCATACTTATTTAGCAGCGTTCTTCAATTAAGAAAGAACACTCACACCCATTAAAAGTTTGAGAATAGGTTGAGGCTATATATGCCCCAAGGCCTCTAATCATTCGCTTTACGGGATGAAACTAAAAATGTACGCTTGCTATCCTGAGGGAAACTTCGGAAGGAACCAGCTACTAGATGGTTCGATTAGTCTTTCGCCCCTATACCCAGATCAGATTATCGATTTGCACGTCAGAATAACTTCAGACATCCACCAGAGTTTCCTCTGGCTTCATCTTGACTAGGCATAGGTCACCATCTTTCGGGTCTCAAACATCACGCTTTTAGTCTACAAATGCCAGAAAGCATGAGTAGCTTATCGCTGAATCGCAGCCGAAACTACGAGTAACGATACGTTTGCATTTCACTTCGCCTTCGGGTGTTTAAACCCAATGACTCGCGTGCCATTTGAACTCCTTGGTCCGTGTTTCAAGACGGGTCAAATAACTAATGTCAACCATTGATGGCGGAACGCTCGCCTACTGTACCATACTCACCACAGAAAGGAATAAACCGATCCGTAGACAAAGCAGGCACATTCAACAAACGCATTCCACAGCTGTCACACAGCTAAACTACGCCGCCAGCAGAGCCCAGTGCTCAACTTCGCGCTAGGCGCGGACTGAAGAGCACCGATGCCGCAGTAGCATAGTTTCTCAATGATTGGACGTGCACTAATACACAGAATCCCGAGCTATGCTGACAACGAGCGATCGTCTGAATAAACAGCTCACACTCGCCGCATCGCAACACTCGATATACTGTTGATAGACACGCCACATAACGACACAGTTATCTGTTTTACTCAATATGGTTTCACGCACTGTTGAACTCTCTCGTCAGAGTTCTTTTCAACTTTCCCTCATGGTACTTGTTCGCTATTAGTCCCCTCATATATTTAGCCTTTGATGAAATTTACCACCAGCTTTAAGTTGTACTCTCAAACAACTAGACTCGTAAGAATTCCGATTCAACAGACAGACACAACCAAACAGGCTTTTCACCTTCTCTGAGAACTCACTCGATAATATTTAGGCCGTGCGTCTGTTCAACACGAAACTCCTTTACACCTCATCTCTTATTGTACGAAACATAAGAATTGGCAATAGGCTTGATTCCAGTTCACTCGCAGCTACTACGGAAATCTCATTTGATTTCTTTTCCTCCGCTTATTGATATGCTTAAGTTCAGCGGGTCGTCACACTCGATTTCAGATACACGTTGTCATTATTCGGTTTGGTTTATCACTCTCGTGACCAAAGAGAATTTATACCATTGCATAGCGATGCCAACTGGGGCTGCAGCAAAGGTAAATACTTATGGAACGATTTATATACTGAAACGAATGTAGCACAGATACAGAAGTGTCCATGCTGAAATTTTCATTCAAAAACACAATGCTCACAAAATTTCACAACTCACATCAATTTCCACAAATTACTATGTTTTTCATCGATTTAAGGACTAAGTGATCCCCCATATTGAGTCTTGATTTTTTTCTTCTCAATAGCACAGAACCACTTCAATTTGAAGTAAAGGTATTGTCGGACTAAGAACCGACCGTCGGCTGCCTCGAGCTCGTGAACGACGGACAGAAACACCGCCGCGCCGGCCGCAATCGAGCGGCGGCTGCAGTGCATCCGTCACCACGGCACGAGGAAGCCGCGATACGAACAAATTACAAGTTTTATACATGCCTCTCCTGGTCTACGGACAGGCAGTCGGCGTTCAGGCCGAAGCAAGCTGTCCGAGTCCAAGTTAGTGCATCATACGGTTACCATCCTCATCACACGTGATAGAGGTTGGATTTTTCAATCAGTAATGATCCTTCCGCAGGTTCACCTACGGAAACCTTGTTACGACTTTTACTTCCTCTAAATGATCAAGTTTGATCTTCATTGCAAACATTACACATACAGAGTACATGCACATCTACTCAGATGATCTCACTAAACCATTCAATCGGTAGTAGCGACGGGCGGTGTGTACAAAGGGCAGGGACGTAATCAGTACTAGCTAATGACTAGCACTTACTGGGAATTCCTCGTTCAAGGGGCACAATTGCAATCCCCTATCCCCATTAAGAAAAACATTCAAAGATTACTAGCCTTATTAAAGACTAGAAAACTCATTTTGTCTCTCAATGTAGCGCGCGTGCGGCCCCGAACATCTAAGGGCATCACAGACCTGTTATTGCTCTGTTTCAAAGCGTTAAACACACTTGATCCCATTAAGAAACACCACAGAAGACGAGATTCTGTGTGTTATTTAATAGGCTAGAGTCTCGTTCGTTATCGGAATTAACCAGACAAATCACTCCACCAACTAAGAACGGCCATGCACCACCATCCACCAAATCAAGAAAGAGCTATCAATCTGTCAATCCTTCTAGTGTCAGGACCAGGTAAGTTTTCCCGTGTTGAGTCAAATTAAGCCGCAGGCTCCACTCCTGGTGGTGCCCTTCCGTCAATTCCTTTAAGTTTCAGCTTTGCAACCATACTTCCCCCATAACCCTACTTTGGTTTCCCGTGGCCTCTCACATAGTCATATAAAGAACATATGCAAATTGCTAGTTGGCATAGTTTATGGTTAGAACTAGGGCGGTATCTGATCGCCTTCGAACCTCTAACTTTCGTTCTTGATCAATGAAAACATTCTTGGCAAATGCTTTCGCAGTAGTTCGTCTTGCTGTGGTCTAAGAATTTCACCTCTCTCACAACAATACGAATGCCCCCAACAGTTCCTTTCAATCATTTTATCGTTCAAAAACCAACAAATAGAACAACAACATATTCCATCATTCCATGCATTTATATCCAAGTAACACACTTGCTTTAAGCACTCTAATTTAATCAAAGTGATATTTGATAACTCTTATAAGCCGGACAATCAAGTCGGCAAAAACAGTCATCGATATTTGCTCTCAACAAACGGCGGTCCCGGTTAGGAACCTTTTGTAGGCCAAGGCAAGTTTTCAAACTACGAGCTTTTTAGACGCAACAATTTTAATATACGCTATTGGAGCTGGAATTACCGCGGCTGCTGGCACCAGACTTGCCCTCCAATAGTTCCTCGTTAAAGGATTTAGAATGTACTCATTCCAATTACGAAGCCTCATAAGAGTCCCGCATTGTTATTTTTTGTCACTACCTCCCCGTGCCGGGATTGGGTAATTTGCGCGCCTGCTGCCTTCCTTAGATGTGGTAGCCGTTTCTCAGGCTCCCTCTCCGGAATCGAACCCTAATTCCCCGTTACCCGTTACAACCATGGTAAACATATAATATACCATCGACAGTTGATAGAGCAGATACTTTGAAGGAATAGCACCAGCACAAGGCTGAAATGCTCGGCAAAGTTATTCAGAGTCGCCACCTGCAGTCCCGAGGGACATGGTTTGCACTAATAAAAGCACATCCAACCGAGGTTGAACGTATATGCATGTATTAGCTCTAGAATTACCACAGTTATCCAATTAACAAAACACATCCCATGAAATTATAACTGATTTAATGAGCCATTCGCGGTTTCACCATTCAAAGGTATGAACTTAAACATGCATGGCTTAATCTTTAAGACAAGCATATGACTACTGGCAGGATCAACCAGTTTCACTTAGAAAAAGTTTATCACATTTCTGTGAGTTCACTTTTCTGTGATTATGATGATTCAAAATCACCATATAAGCTAGCCATGTTATTCACACAGCTTATGCTATTCGATTCGATTCGCCCGTGAGCAATCGTTTTTCAACGTATGTATAACGTTCCCACTCTGCCAAAGAGTTTCTTTCGACTATGCTCGCATTATCACTGTACACCCTGAGTTAGCGATTTCGTCGTGAGCATGTTTCGGCCAATGCGAAAGCTCACCCAGTAACACAAATGCGCTCTTCTTCACGGTGAATCACCGTGAGTCGAGCTGGTGAGTAGAGCCGGCGAGACGCAGCACGAAGCTTCTTCTTTGGTCGCTACCCCTACGGCGGGCCGCTCTCTCCCGCTCAGCCAGTCAACGCGGCACCCTGTGACCGGTGGCCGGTCAAATTTTTCCGAGCTAATCGCCCTTCCGCGCTTCAAAAATCTTGCATTCCGCTCATGTAGATGGCCAGTACTCATTTTCCTCGACATATTGATACCAAATACCAAAGCTATATCTCTTCAATTCACGGAATTATATTCTCGCACTTGGAAAGAAAGTCAGCGGCTCGTTCGACTATATTTCATATTCGCAACTATTTCTAGCCTCTGATCATTCGTTTCGCGAGATTGACTCGCGTAAAATCACGAATGGAGGAAACACGGTATCTCAACGGGGAAAACGGCCGGGATGCATGGACGGAATCACTGCCGAATTCCGAGTGCGGGCGGCCGCGGCGCTCTCTACCCGCTGCTCCGCTGTGCATCTCCGCGCGGATTGCTCTCCCGCGAGATAGGAGTTAACAAGATGAATAATAGAAATAAGAATAAGAGTAACAGATTCCCCGGGAAATTCGCCAGCCGAGACCCACTCGGTCTCGAACGATGACGATCCGTTCAGAAATAGGAGATATTTCCACTGATTCTACGGGAAGTTCGTCGGGTCGGGACGAACACACGAACTGACGAACCTTGAAAGTTCGTCGACGAACAAACGAACTGACGAACTTCGTTCACGACGTCTGCCCTCGGCTTCATTCATTGTCGTAGCAACACCGGCCTGCTTTTTGTTATATGATCTCTCTCGAGAACGACCCCGATAGCACCCTTCGGGTTTTTTCGCTACGGGATCACTTAATGATACACCGAGCGAGCGACGACCGCGTCAGTGGTGTTCTGCTCGCATAGATCCCACTCATCACACGCGCGCTCACACACAGTGTTCGCTTCTAGCTAGAGAGACTCTAGCCAGCAACTCGCGGGCAGACGTCATTTTCCGTTAAACGAAAAACGGAAATTATTTTCCGTTAAACGGAAAACGGAAATTATTTTCCGTTCAAATTAAACGGGAATTATTTCTCCCACTGCGAGCAATAAAACGAATTTTTATTCGGGAGAATGAATTTCAAATTTGAGTCGCTTCCCGCGATTTTGCGGGAATACCAACGAAGTTTGGAATCGCCCCACTCTCTGTTGTTTCCGTTTTCCGTTAAACGGAAAATGACTAAAATTCACTAAAATGATTTGACGCCTACTTTGTCGCGTTTCATAACTCTAGCTTCGTGTACACGCTGAAGGGAAGCGCTGCCGACGAGTGTGGAATCTAACCTAACCTGATCTAGCTCTGTGTACACGCTGAAGGTAAGCGCTGCCAACGAGTGTGGAATCTAACCTAACCTGATCTACCTCATTTCTACTATTTTTTTTTCACGATTCCCTTTCGAGGAAACCATACGTGCACGTACGCTATTTCGATTTTACGAGGCTGAGAGGTCGAGATTCAAAGTTTCATTCCCGCTCATGGTGTGTGGTACCGGTGGATCTTTGAGACGAGATTCGCCGTCTACACTTTTGGTCAAGAAAGAATGATAAGCTGCCACGCGCCCACTGAGCTTCACTCCGGCGCGGCGGTGAAACTTGAATCTGGAATGGTTGTCTCAGTCAGGAATCGAGGAGAATCTGATTATTCTGAGGAGATGAAGAGCTTGATCCCAGACATATGAATATTCGATCTAGGATGACGCGGATTTGGTGTTTGATTCCTTTCCTTCACTTCTCGTCCTCCAGAAGCTGATGAGTTTTTTCCGCTGTCGGATTTGGTTGCCCCAGGATTCAATGAGAGGGAGACTTCAATGAGGAGCATGGCTGAGATCTCGGGAGACCTTTCAACGGAAGAGAGTTCTCGAACTTACACATGATCACAGCAAAATATGCACAGCGACACATAAGACCGTGTGTCGCTCGGTCATATTTCCAAATATCGTGGAGCGGGACTTGAGTTCTGATTGAGATTACTTCACGACGACGTGGGTACTAATATGGCCATTTCCGCATTCCGCAATGCGGAAAACGGGAATTCCCGAATTTTCGCATTCCGCAATGCGGAAAACGGGAATTTCCGAATTTTCGCGTTCTGCAATGAGGGAACCGGGCCCTAACGCCGACGCTTGATTTTTCGTATTCATAATACGGACAATTAATTTCCGTATTCCGTAATACGGAAAATGAAGTCTGACCGAATTCGATGAGTTTTTCGATTGTTGTCAGTGATTCAATTGCAATATCTCCCGAATGGACGAGTTCGTCGATTTTTGTTAGAGATCCAATAGCAATATCTCCCGAATGGACGAGTTCGTCGATTTTTTCAAGAGATTCAATAGCAATATCTCCCGAATGGACGAGTTCGTCGATTTTTTCAAGAGATTCAATAGCAATATCTCCCGAATGGACGAGTTCGTCGATTT
>ERZ501033.175-NODE-175-length-12517-cov-7.038678_pt1 | contig 12517 bp, 11 predicted proteins | sample MGYA00248844_ERZ501033 | MGnify/ENA primary metagenome ERZ501033 (study PRJEB25958, sample SAMN03398539) | human skin metagenome | study: EMG produced TPA metagenomics assembly of the Human Skin Microbiome Metagenome (human skin metagenome) data set.
CCGCGCGAACAGGCCCCTCCCCACCAGCCGGCCGAGAACCGGGACCAGGCTGCACCCCGGCGGCAGCCACAGAGGTCGGCTCAGCGTCGGCGCGGCGAGGACCCGTCGCCGGATCCGATCGTGCCCGCCAGCCCGTACGACGACATCCCCTGGCCGGATGAGGCTCCCCCCGAGGAGGAGCCGCCCTTCGAGGACCCCGGCTACCGCGGGGCACCGTCGCGCGCGGCGGCCGGCTCCGGCGCGGGGCACGGCGCGGACACGGATCCGCAGCACACCTCCGGCGGACCGGCAGCGCAGACGCTCTCGCCGTCCGTCGAGCCGGGCGAGCCGACCTCCCAGCAGGACTCCGCCCGCCCCGGGTCCTTCCGCACGCCGGCACAGACCCCGGGCCACTCCGCAGAGCCCGTCTCGGAGCAGCCGCCGCAGGACCTTCCATCGGAGGAGCAGTCCCCGCAGCAGCCGCCCCAGGAGGATGCCCCGCCGGAGCAGTGGCGCCCCTCTGCAGGAGCACGCTCGGCGTCCGCTCCCTCGGGCGCCGCAGCGGGCGGAGCCGCAGCGCCTTCATCGGGATCGGCAGCGCCCGCTGCGCCGCGCAAGCAGAGCTTCCGGGAGCGCCACGCGGCACATTTCGCCGCCGCTGAGCGCAGCGCCGAGCCGAGCCGGGCTGCGTCGTCGGCCCCGGACCTAGACTCGGAGGCGACGTTCTCGCCCAGCGAGGACGACGAGGCCGTGGAGAACACGGACCAGAGCACGCGGGCGCTGATCGAGCGCATCCTCGGCGGGCGGCTGCTGGAGGAGATCCCGCATCAGAGCGGCATCTGAGCTTCCGTCGTCCCTCCTGGAGCGCACCCGCCCCATCGAAACCGTCGAAACGAGTGATCCGTGTACGAAGGCGCAGTCCAGGACCTGATCGATGAGCTCGGTCGCCTGCCCGGTGTGGGCCCCAAGTCCGCCCAGCGCATCGCCTTCTTCCTGCTCGATGCCGAGCGCTCGGACGTCCAGTCGCTGGCCGATGCCCTGATCGCGGTCAAGGAGCGGGTCCAGCACTGCGAGACCTGCGGCAACGTCTCCGAGCAGGAGCAGTGCAGCATCTGCCGCGATCCGCGTCGCGACCGCACCGTCATCTGCGTGGTCGAGGAGTCCAAGGACGTCATGGCCATCGAGCGCACCCGAGCGTTCCGCGGGCTGTACCACGTGCTCGGCGGCTCCATCAATCCGATCGGCGGCGTCGGCCCTGATCAGCTGCGGATCCGCGAGCTCATGACCCGGCTCTCGGACGAGACCGTCCAGGAGATCGTCCTGGCCACCGACCCGAACCTCGAGGGCGAGGCGACCGCCACCTACCTGGCGCGCATGCTGCGGACCCTGGGCATCACGGTGACCCGCCTGGCCTCGGGGCTGCCCGTGGGCGGAGACCTGGAGTACGCGGACGAGGTCACGCTGGGCCGGGCGTTCGAGGGCCGTACCGCGGTCAGCTGAGCTGGCCGATAGACTGGGACGAATGCCGCCGAGGAGCCTCGGCAGACAAGCAGCCAGAACCAGCCGGGGGTGCCAGAACATATGAGCCTGATCGTGCAGAAGTTCGGCGGATCGTCGGTCGCAGACGCGGCCAGCATCCGTCGAGTGGCACGTCGCGTGGTGGAGACCCGAGATGCCGGCAACGACGTCGTCGTGGTGGTCTCCGCCATGGGCGACACCACCGACGAGCTGATCGACCTGGCCAACGAGGTGGCGCCCAAGCCGCCCGCCCGTGAGATGGACATGCTCCTGACCTCCGGCGAGCGGATCTCCATGTCCCTGCTGGCCATGGCGGTGAGCGCCTACGGCGCACCGGCCCAGTCCTTCACGGGCTCGCAGGCCGGCATGATCACGGACGGCGACCACGGGGCGGCCTCGCTCGTGGAGGTCAATCCCGAGCGCATCCGCGAGTCCCTGGACCAGGGCAACATCGCGATCGTCGCCGGCTTCCAGGGCGTGCACCGGGCCACCAAGGACATCACCACGCTGGGCCGCGGCGGCTCGGACACCACGGCCGTGGCCCTGGCGGCCGCGCTCGACGCCGATGTCTGCGAGATCTACTCGGACGTGGACGGCGTCTTCACCGCGGATCCGCGCATCGCACCCAAGGCGCACAAGCTCGAGGAGATCTCCTCCGAGGAGATGCTGGAGATGGCGGCCAACGGCGCCAAGATCCTGCACCTGCGCTGCGTCGAGTACGCCCGCCGCTTCGGCGTGAAGCTGCACGTCCGCTCATCCTTCACCCACCACGAGGGCACCTGGGTCATCCCCAGCCCCGATGACACGACCGTCTCTGTGCACACCCAGGAGATCCCCTTGGAACAGCCGCTGATCGCAGGAATCGCCCACGACCGCACCCAGGCCAAGATCACCGTCGTCGGCGTCCCCGACCGCCCCGGGATCGCCTCCGGCATCTTCCGGCTCCTGGCCGATGCCAAGGTCAACGTGGACATGATCGTGCAGAACGTCTCAGTCTCGGACGAGAAGACCACGGACCTGTCCGTGACGATCCCGGAGACCCAGGGCGATCTGGCCATGTCCATGCTGCGCGCGGCCGAGGAGAAGATCGGCTACGCGAGCCTCGAGTACAACGACCAGGTCGGCAAGCTCTCCCTGGTCGGGGCGGGCATGAAGTCCAACCCGGGCGTGTCCTTCACGTTCTTCGACGCCCTGGCCGAGCACGACATCAACATCGACATGATCTCCACCTCTGAGGTGCGGATCTCCGTGGTGACCGCCGCCGACCGCCTGGACGAGGCCGTGCGCGCCGTCCACTCAGCCTTCGGTCTGGACTCCCAGCAGGACGCCGCCGTCTACGGCGGCACCGGGCGCTGAGCCCAGCATCTGCGCAGTGACCGCGACGGGCCCTCGCACCCCGGGGACCAGAATGCCCGCTGATTCCCGTGGCCGGCTGCTGGGCGCCGTGGAGGTGCTCGAGCCCCAGCAGTGGCACGCCCGACAGGCCGCTCACCTGCAGCGGGTCAGCCCCTGGACGGAGCCTTTCCGCGAGCGCCGCAGCCAGCAGCTCAAGCACCCGGTGGACGACTTCCTGTTCACCTACTACTCGCACTCCCCCGGCCGCCTGGAGCGCTGGCATCCTGGCCCGGGCGTCGTGCTGCTGGACGCCGCGGAGATGGCCGAGCAGCGCTACTGGCGCACCGTGACCGCGACGGAGGCCGAGGCCCTCGGCCTGAGCGCCGACGACGGTGCTGCGACCGTCGACGTCGCCGCATTCCTGGAATCGCGCGGACGCGCGGTCGAGTTCGTGGACATGCTCGTGCGGCGCACGGCCTCGAGAGCCGGGCAGTTCGGGTGCTTCGGGATGCATGAATGGGCCATGGCCTACAACGCCCGCGTGCACGGAGTGCGCCACGAGCAGCTGCCGCTGCGACTGGGCGCGGAGGGCACCGACGCCGTCGTGCAGGCCGAACGGCTGCGGTGCACCCACATCGACGCCTTCCGCTTCTTCGTCCCGGAGGCCGCCCCGCTCAACGAGCTGCAGCCCACCCGCGAGACCCAGCGGGACCTGGAGCAGCCCGGCTGCCTGCACGCGACCATGGACCTCTACAAGTGGGCGTACAAGCTGGCCCCAGCGGTGGCCTCCGAGCTGATCGCCGACTGCTTCGAGCTCGCGCTGGAGGTCCGGGCCACGGACATGGAGGCCTCCCCGTACGACCTCTCGGAATGGGGCTACGGCGTGGTCGCCGTGGAGACCCCGGAGGGCAAGGCGGAGTACGTGCGCCGTCAGCGCTCCTTCGCCCAGCGCGCGGCCCCGCTGCGGGAGCGCCTCCTGGAGACCACCTCCTGGCTGCTGGCGGCACGCGAGCACGTGCCGGCTCCGCAGGCGCAGGGGCCCAGCACGCACCGCGCCGACGCACCCGGCGGCCCCGGGCCCGCCGCCCCAGGAGAGCTCGCATGACCACGATCCGCCTGCTCGAGGCCTCCGCCGTGGCCCGGCCCGGGGACTTCGTGACCCTGCGCGCCGGCGGCGCAGCGCTGCTCGTGGCGCGCGACGATCAGGGGCTGCACGTCCTGCACAACATCTGCCCGCACCAGGGCGCGACCGTCTGCCGCGCCGCCTCGGGCCGGGCCGAGAGCTTCGAGTGCCCCAATCACTACTGGGTCTTCTCCCCCGACGGCACGTTCGAGGGATCCCGCCTGGCCCTGGCTCTCGGGCGGCAGGCCCCTCCGGATCCGGCCAAGGACCTGCGGCGGGTGCCGCACCAGCTGGTCGAGGGCTGGATCGAGATCGAGGACCCCTCCGGAGGCTGAGCGCTCAGCGCAGCGTCAGCACCGGGCAGGAGGCCTCGAGCAGGATGCGCTGGGCGCTCGAGCCCAGGAAGAGCTTCATCAGCGGCGAGCGGCGCCGCACCGCCAGCACGATCAGCGCGGCGGCGTGGTCCTCAGCGAGCTCGAGCACCTGATCGGCCACGCCGTCGCCGGCGCGCTGGATCTCGAACTCGATCCCAGCCTCCAGGATCGGGCGGGAGAGCTCCTTGATGCGCTGGATCATCTCCGGCTCGGCAGTCGGCCCCGCCGTCATGTCGTGGGCGTAGTGCACCACTCGCAGCGCGGCCCCCAGATGCTGCGCGGCATCGATGCCCGCCTGCAGGACCGCCGGGGAGGAGTCCGACCGGTGAGCCAGCACGACCGTGCGCTCGGCCCGGTCGATGCCCTCGGAGGAGGACACTCTCAGCGAGGGCTGCGGCGCATCCGGTGCGCTGCGCGAGTAGAGATCTGCCATGGTCCTGCTCCTGTTCGTGCGATGTGTCTGAAGGGCCTGCGAGGACGCTGCGTCCGAGACCCGCACGGGCTCGGGCGCAGCATGGGACTCGGGCCGGGCGGCGGCCCCGGAGCCATGCTGCGGCTCAGCCGAAGGCGATGACGCCCACGAGGATGCCCACCGCGAGCATCGCCAGCGAGACGCACAGAGCCCGCCACAGCACCTTCTTGTGGTGATCGCCCAGCTCCACGCCTGCCAGGGAGACCAGCAGCAGGATGGCCGGGACGAGCGGGGACTGCAGGTGGACGGGCTGGCCCGTGATGGAGGCCCGCGCCATGTCGGCCGAGGAGATGCCGTAGTGCGAGGCGGTCTCGGTGAGCACCGGGAGGATGCCGTAGTAGAAGGCGTCGTTGCTCATGAAGAACGTCATGGGGATCGACAGCACTCCCGTGATGCCCGCCAGGTACGGCCCCCAGGAGGCGGGGATGACGTCCACGAGCCACTGCGCCATGTCATCGACCATGCCGGTGCCGCTCATGACGCCGGTCAGCACGCCGGCGGCCATGACCATGGCGACCACGGTGATGACCGACGACGCATGCGAGGCCAGCTCCTCGTGCTGCTCGCGCACCGTGCGGAAGTTGACCATCAGGGCCACGACGGTGCCGAGCATGAACAGGTAGGCCAGGGGCATGATGTCGATCACCAGCAGGACCATGATCACGACGGTCAGCGCCAGGTTGAACCACAGCAGGTGCGGACGCAGCGTGGGGCGGTTCGGGTCCAGGGCGGTCTCCGCCAGCGACGTGCCGGTCGAGCTTGCCTGGGGCTCCTCGCTCGTCTGGTTGATGACGAGGGCGCGGGTGGCCGGACCGCCCGTCGACCCGGCGGAGGCGGCGGCGACCGAGCCGCCGGCCCCGCGGGCCCACTGCACGCCGGCGGCGGTGAGGCGGCGCCGCTCGGAGAGCCCCATGAACCAGGCGAAGCCCAGCGCCAGCAGCAGGCCGACGATCAGCGACGGGACCATGGGCGCGAAGATCTCGTTGGGGTCCAGCTGCAGCGCCGAGGCCGCACGGGCGGTCGGCCCGCCCCACGGCACGATGTTCAGCGTGCCGTTGATCAGGCCGGCCACGCAGGTCAGCACCACCGGCGACATCTCGAGCCGGCGGTAGATCGGCAGCATGGCAGCGGTCACCACGATGAACGTCGTGGAGCCGTCGCCGTCCAGGGAGACCGCGCCGGTGAGCAGGGCCGTGCCCATGACCACGCGCAGCGGGTCATGGCCGGCCAGCCGCAGGATGACGTCCACGAGCCTGTCGAACAGGCCCACGTCGATCATGATGCCGAAGTAGATGATGGCGAACAGCAGCAGCGCCGCCGTGGAGGACATCGAGGCGATGGCCTCCATGACCATGTCGCCGATGCCCAGGCCCGCTCCGGCGAAGAGGCCGAAGATCGTGGGGACCAGGATCAGCGCCAGGATGGGCGAGAGCTTCTTGGTCATGATCAGCGTCATGAAGACGACGATCATGGCGAAGCCGAGGATGACGGTCACCGGGGCTCCTCCTTCTGCTGGCGTGCTGCGCAGCGCTCGGTGCGGCCCGACCCAGTGGGGTCGGATGTGATGCTCGTTGCACCGTAGGGATCGCCGCGGCGACCTGGCGCGGTTGTGCGCACAGACCGCGTTCTTCTCATTGCCCGCCTTCTGCGCATTGTGCTCGCAGGTGTGCCGCGCACTACGCTGGGCCCATGCCGCGACAGCCCCGATCCTTCGCACAACGGGTGCTCGTCTCGCAGCTGGGCGTGATCGTGCTGGTCCTGGCACTGTCCGCGACCACCTCGGCCTGGCTGGGATCGCGCGCTGTTGCAGAGACCAATGCCACGCATGCGCTGTCCACAGCACGCACCCTGGCCGAGGACCCCCAGCTGCGCCAGGAGGTCACGGAGGCCTCCGCCCAGGACCGTCTGGACGTCGAGGTGCTGCGCGAGGGCCCCGTGCAGGCCCAGGCCGAGCAGGTGCGCCGCCGCGCCCAGGTCGAGTTCGTGGTGGTCGCCGACATCCACGGCACCCGCCTCTCCCATCCGGACCCCGCCGAGATCGGCCAGCACCTGTCCACCTCCCCCGATCGCGCGCTGGCCGGCGAGGAGGACGTGTACCAGCAGACGGGCACGCTCGGCTCCACGGTGCGCGCCAAGGTGCCGGTCTACTCGAGCGAGGACGACGGCAGCGTGGTCGGTCTGGTCTCCGTGGGGATCAGCTCCTCGGTGCAGGGCGCCGACATCCGCCGCGAGATCCTCGCGGCGGGACTCGTGGCCGCTGCGGCCCTGGGCATCGGCGCTGCGGTCTCCCTGGCGCTGGTGCGGCGGCTCGAGCGGGCGACCCTGGGCGTGGGCCCCGAGGAGCTCGCGGACATGGCCCGCCACCAGGAGGCCGTGCTCCAGGGGCTGGACGACGGCGTGCTCGGCTTCTCGCCCTCCGGGGCCGTGACGCTGTCCAATGCGCGCGCTCGCAGCATGCTCGGGTGGGCGGAGCAGGACGGGACGGTCCCCGAGCCGATCGCCCGGGGCGCGCATCGGGCCATCGACGCCGCCCATGCCGGGGATCTGAGCCCCGTGCGCGGGCGGCACCGCGTGGGCGATCGCATCCTGCTGATCACCACGGTGCCCGTGCGCCGCGGAGCGGTGGAGATGGGGGCCGTGGTGACGCTGCAGGACGAGACGCAGATCCTCACCATGGGCCGGCAGCTGGAGTCGGTCACGGCCATGGCCCAGGCGCTGCGGACCCAGCGCCACGAGTTCGCCAATCGCCTGCACACCGTGCTGGGGCTGGTGGGCACGGGGGCCGGCGAGGAGGCCGGCGACTACCTGCGCCGCATCCTGCGCTCCGGGCCGATCGCCGCCCCGGTCGAGGGCATCGAGGCCCTCGAGGACCCCTATCTGCGAGCGCTGCTGGAGGCCAAAGGGACGCTCAGCGCGGAGGCCGGCGTCCTGCTGCGGGTCTCGCCGGAGTCGCTCGTGCTCAGCCCGCTGGCCGAGCCGGAGGATGTCACGATGATCCTGGGCAACCTCATCGACAACGCCGTGCGGGCCGTGGTGGATGCTCCGCGCTCCACGACCGCCGCCGAGGACCTCCCCGAGCAGCTGCAGGGCATCGTCGAGGTCCACCTGCTCAGCGCGGGGCAGGACCTCCACGCGACCGTCGCCGACTCGGGCCCGGGCCTGGACGCGGCGGCGGACACCGGCATCCTGTTCGCCGAAGGGGTCACCGGCCGCCCGGGGGCACAGGAACCCGCCCCCGCAGACCCCGGGGCCGGAGCACAGGAGCCGGACGAGGCCCACGGCCACGGCATCGGCCTGGCCCTGTGCCGCCGGGCCGCCCGGCGCCGCGGCGGGGAGCTGTGGGTCGCCGCCGCCCGCGACGCGGAGCTCGGCGGAGCCGCCTTCGGCCTGCTGCTGCCGGGCGTGCTGCGTCCGTCGGCGGGCGAGTCCGAGAGCCGATCGACCAGCACAGGAGAGCAGCCATGATCGATGTCCTGGTCCTCGATGACGACGTCTACGTCGGGCGGCTGCACTGCCGGTACGTCGAGCAGACCCCCGGGTTCCGCGCGCTCGAGCCGGTGCGCGATCTGCGCAGCGCCCGGAAGGTGCTCGCCGCCGGCGGCGTGGACCTGCTGCTGGCGGACGAGGTCCTGCCCGACGGCACCGGGACCCAGCTGATCCGGGAGACCTCGGTGGATGCCGCCCTGCTCACCGCGGTGACGGATGCCCAGGTGGTCCGCGCGGCGCTGTCGGCGGGCGCCCTGACCTGCCTGTTCAAGCCGTTCGATCCCGAGCAGCTCACGAGCCTGCTGCGCCGCTACGCCCGTCTGCGCAGGGTGTGGGAGCAGGAGCGCCTCTCGCAGGCCGGGCTGGACCGGGCCCTGCGCGGGTTCTACGACGCCGGGGGCGCGGGCGCCTCCCCGGAGAGCCGGGCCGGCGGCACGTCCGCCCGCATCCTGGAGGCGCTGCAGCGCGCCCAGGGGCCCCTGCCCGCCGTGCAGGTGGGCGAGGCGATCGGGGTCTCTCGGGCCACGGCTCAGCGCCACCTGGTCAGGCTGGCCGAGCAGGACATGGTCACGGTGTCGCTGCGCTACGGCAGCGCGGGGCGCCCCGAGCACCTCTACGCCGCCCCCGCCTGAGCCGAGAGGCGCCGGTCGCCGCCGTGCGCCCCGCCCGCGCAGCGCGGATAGACTCGGAGGCGTTCCGGCAGCCGCCGTCGCCTCGCCCCATCCGGGTGATCCGGCGCCCTCGCTGCCGCCGCTGCCTGGCAGCACCGCACATCAGCCCCGCATCACGAGGAGTGCCCGTGGCCCGCATCGTTGTCGACGTCATGCCCAAGCCGGAGATCCTGGACCCCCAGGGCAAGGCGATCATCCGGGCGTTCGCCCACCAGGAGATCCAGGGCTTCACCGGGGTCCGCCAGGGCAAGCGCTTCGAGCTCGAGGTCGACGGCGAGGTCACCGAGGACCAGCTCGAGGCAGCCCGCCACGCCGCCGCGACCATGCTCTCCAACCCGGTGATCGAGGACGTCGTGAACGTGGCCGTCATCGACGAGGAGGTCTGAGCCGGTGACCCAGAACTCCTTCGAGACCCCCTTGGTGGCCGATCTCGGCCAGGCCATGCCCGATCAGCGCCTGCGCGACGTCCGCGTGGGCGTCATCACCTTCCCCGGCACGCTCGATGACCGCGACGCCATGCGCGCCGTGGAGATCGCCGGCGGCACCCCGGTGCGCCTGTGGCACGCCGACGACGACCTCCAGGGCGTCGACGCCGTGATCCTGCCGGGCGGCTTCTCCTACGGCGACTACCTGCGCGCCGGAGCGATCTCGCGCTTCGCGCCGCTGATGACCCGTCTGATCGACGCGGCGAACGGCGGTCTGCCGGTCCTCGGGATCTGCAACGGCTTCCAGGTCCTCACCGAGGCCCACCTGCTGCCGGGCTCCATGATCCGCAACGACCACCTGAAGTTCGTGTGCCGCGACCAGCGCCTGCGCGTGGAGTCCACCGACACCCCGTGGACCTCGCTGTACCAGCCCCGCGAGGAGATCGTCGTCCCGCTGAAGAACCAGGACGGCCAGTACGTCTGCGACGACGACACCCTGCGCATGCTCGAGGAGGAGGGCCGCGTTGTCTTCCGCTACCTCGACGGCAATCCCAACGGCTCGCGCCACGACATCGCCGGCGTCCGCAATGCGGCGGGCAATGTCGTGGGCCTCATGCCGCACCCGGAGCACGCGATCGAGCCCGGCTTCGGACCGGACTCCTCGGCCGCAGGCACCGTCCCCATGCGCGGAGGGGCCGATGGCCTGGCCATCTTCGTCTCCGCGCTGACCTCGATCGTGAACGGAGGCTCCCGCGCATGAGCGAGCAGCAGTTCCAGCTCGACACCGTCGAGCACGCAGCATCCACCCCCGACACCGAGCTGCCCTGGGCCGAGCTCGGGCTCAAGCAGGACGAGTTCGACCGCGTCGTCGAGATCCTGGGGCGCCGCCCGACCGCGGCGGAGCTGGCTATGTACTCGGTCATGTGGTCCGAGCACTGCTCCTACAAGTCCTCCAAGGTCCACCTGCGCCAGTTCGGCGAGAAGGTCTCCGAGGAGATGACCAAGGACCTGATGGTCGGCATGGGCGAGAACGCCGGCGTGACCGACATCGGCGACGGCTGGGCCGTGACCTTCAAGATCGAGTCGCACAACCACCCGTCGTACGTGGAGCCCTACCAGGGCGCGGCCACGGGCGTGGGCGGCATCGTGCGCGACATCATCTCCATGGGCGCCCGCCCGGTGGCCGTGATGGATCCGCTGCGCTTCGGCGAGATCGACCACCCGGACACCCAGCGCGTGGTGCACGGGATCGTGGCCGGCGTGGGCGGCTACGGCAACTCGCTGGGCCTGCCGAACATCGGCGGAGAGGTCGAGTTCGACGCCTGCTACCAGGCGAATCCGCTGGTCAACGCCCTGGCCGTGGGCGTCATGCGCCACGAGGACCTGCGTCTGGCCAACGCCTCGGGCGCGGGCAACCGCGTGGTGCTCTTCGGCGCGCGCACCGGCGGCGACGGCATCGGCGGCGCCTCGGTGCTGGCCTCCGAGTCCTTCGACGACACCAAGCCGTCCAAGCGCCCCGCCGTGCAGGTGGGCGACCCATTCGCGGAGAAGGTGCTCATCGAGTGCTGCCTCGAGCTGTTCCGCGACAGCCTGGTCGAGGGCATCCAGGACCTGGGCGCTGCGGGCATCTCGTGCGCGACCTCCGAGCTGGCCTCCAACGGCGACGGCGGCATGCACGTGGACCTGTCCTCGGTGCTGCTGCGCGATCCGTCGCTGACCCCGGGCGAGATCCTGATGTCGGAGTCGCAGGAGCGCATGATGGCTGTCGTGACCCCGGAGAAGGCTGCGGCCTTCGAGGAGGTGCTCGAGCGCTGGGAGGTCGAGTACTCCTGGATCGGCGAGGTCACCGACACCGGCCGTCTGGTCATCGACTGGCAGGGCGAGGTCATCGTCGACGTCGACCCGCGCACCGTGGCCCACGAGGGCCCCGTGTACGAGCGGCCCATGCAGCGCCCCGCGCGCACGGACGCCGTGCAGGCGGACCGCTTCACGGGCTCCTCGGCCGACACCGGTCGCCCGGAGGGCGAGGCCCTCGGCGAGGCCGTCCTGGAGCTGATGAGCTCCCCGAATATGGCCTCCACGGCATGGATCACGGATCAGTACGACCGCTACGTGCAGGGCAACACCGCCATGGCCATGCCCGACGACGCCGGCGTGGTCCGCGTGGACGAGCAGACCGGGCTGGGCGTGGCCCTGTCCACCGACTGCAACGGCCGCTACGCCTACTTGGACCCGTACCGCGGCGCCCAGCTGGCCCTGGCCGAGGCCTACCGCAACGTCTCCACCTCAGGCGCCCGCCCGGTGGCCGTCTCCGACTGCCTGAACTTCGGCTCCCCCGAGGATCCCGAGGTCATGTGGCAGTTCGCCGAGGCCGTGCGCGGCCTGGCCGACGGCTGCCTGGAGATCGGCGTGCCGGTCACCGGCGGCAACGTCTCGCTGTACAACCAGACCGGCGACGAGGCCATCCACCCCACCCCCGTGGTCGCCATGATGGGCGTGCTCGACGACGTCCGCCGGCGCACCCCGTCGGGCTGGGATGACACCGCAGACGGCCAGGCGATCTACCTGCTCGGTACCACCGCCGATGAGCTCGACGGCTCCGAGTGGGCGCGCGTGCGCGGCCACCTGGGCGGGCAGCCCCCGCAGGTCGACCTCAAGCGCGAGCGCCTTTTGGGCGAGCTGCTGATCAACATGTCCCGCGACGGCATGGTCGACTCCGCCCACGACGTCTCCGAGGGCGGCCTGGCCGCGACCCTGTCCGAGATGTGCCTGCGCTTCGGCACCGGTGCGCGGATCGGGCTCGGCGAGGTCTGCGAGCGCGACGGCCTGGATGCCTTCACGATGCTGTTCTCCGAGTCGCAGGCCCGCGCCGTCGTGTCCGTGCCGCGCTCGGAGGAGGTGCGCTTCAAGGACATGTGCACCATGCGCGGCTACGAGTTCGCGCGCATCGGCGTGGTGGACGCGCAGTCGAAGTCCCTGGACCTCATGGGCCACGTCGAGGTCCCGCTGGAGCGCCTGCGCGAGGCCCACGAGGCCACGCTCCCGCGCCACTTCGGCTGAGGTCGTGCCCTGCGGCGCCCGGCCGCCCAGATCGGAAGAGCACACGTCTGAACTCCAGTCACCGATGTATCTCG
>ERZ501033.176-NODE-176-length-12489-cov-3.879041_pt1 | contig 12489 bp, 10 predicted proteins | sample MGYA00248844_ERZ501033 | MGnify/ENA primary metagenome ERZ501033 (study PRJEB25958, sample SAMN03398539) | human skin metagenome | study: EMG produced TPA metagenomics assembly of the Human Skin Microbiome Metagenome (human skin metagenome) data set.
ACGAACTGCTCTACCGCCGCGGCCTCGACATCATCATCGCCGGCATCGAAGCGCGGGTGGGGTGAGGGAGCGCGGGCCGGCTTCCGGGAGCCCGACGAGTGGGTGAACGCGTTCAGCGGAGGTAGTCGGGCGTGTCCAGGGGACGGCGCTCGGGGTTGACGAGGACCCAGGCCACGCTCTGCTCGGTGAGCGTGTCGACAGCCTGCTCCGAGATCCCGCCGCCCCGGACCTGGTCGAGCGCGGCATCGACGGCGCGCAGACCATCGTCCGAAAGCGGCACCCCGCTCCGCACATGCCGGGAGAATGCCGTCGCCATCGCCGCGAAGTCGCGATCCCAGTTCGCCCCGCCGTTGTCGAGGATCTCATGACCGATCCGACCGGCGATGCGGATGACCTCACCCTGCACACTCGCGGAGGGTCCGGAGCCCGGCACAAGGATCCCCCACAGTTCTGAGAACTGCTTCTTCCATCCCGAGGTAGTGACGGTGATCGCCTCGCCGCCGGCGAGCACGCGAGGGCGTGCAGGCAGGTCGATATCGAACATCTCAAGGAGATCTGTCATAGCGTCGACCGTCGCGATGCGAGCATTGCCGGCGGCCTGGTACCGGTACAGCGTCGTCATCGCCTTGCACAGATACGGGCGAGCGTCCTCGCTCAAAGTTCCGCCCCGGGAGGCGAGGAGCCGGACGACGGGCAGTCCTCGTTCGACCTTCGACGGTTCGCAGCGGATGGCGGCGAGATCGAGTGCCGTCCACCCGAGCGGATCCGTCTCGGTCAGGGTTGCCCCCCGCTCGAGGAGCAGGGCGACGACGTCGACGCGGTGGTTGGCCGCTGCCGCACACAGCGGCGTGTGCCTGCTTCCGGCTCTGATCGGGTCCGCCCCGCGCTTAATGAGCAGGTCGACGATCTCGAGGTCACCCTCCGCTGCGCGCGTCACCAGCGGCGACGCGCTGAACTGGTCTTCGGCCTCAATGTCCGCACCGTGGTCGAGCAGCCAGGTGACGCCCTCGGCGGTCACGGTGCTGTAGGCGAGAGCCGTCTGCTTGCGGTATCCGCCGCGGGCATCGAGCGGCCGAGACTCGAAGATCTCCTGAAGCTCGATCAGGGAATACGCATCGCCGTACTCTCGGAAGTCCTTGGGCAGGGTCGTCGCCATCGTTCTCCTCAGCGGACGGTGATGCCCGACCCGGCGACGGTCTCGCCGATGACGGGATAGCCGGGCAGCTCGCCGACGACGAGGAGGCCGCCGGACGTCTGCGCATCGGCGAGGAGGAGCAGGTCGTCCTCGGTGACGGTGTCGCCGGTCGTCAGGTGCGGACGCACCCAGTCGAGGTTGCGGCGGGTGCCGCCGGAGACGGATCCTGCCGCGATCGACTCATCGACCCCGCCGAGGCGGGGGACCTTCGTCGTGTCGATGACCGCACCGACCCCCGAGGCCCGCCCCATCTTGAAGAGGTGGCCGAGGAGGCCGAAGCCGGTGACGTCGGTGGCCGCGCGGACGCCTGCGGCCACAGCCTCCCGGGACGCGGATGCGTTGAGTTCCGTCATCGTCGCGATCGCCTCGGGGAAGACCTCGCCGGTCTGCTTGTGCCGATTGTTGAGTATCCCCACGCCGATCGGCTTCGTCAGCGTGATCGGCAGTCCCGCCTCGGCGGCGTCGTTGCGCATGATCGCCTCGGGATGGGCGACCCCGGTGACGGCCATGCCGTACTTCGGCTCGGGGTCGTCGATCGAATGGCCGCCGGCGACGGGGCAGTTCGCCTCGGCGGCGACGTCGAGGCCTCCGCGGAGCACCTCGGTGAGCAGCTCGAACGGTAGGACCTCGCGCGGCCACCCGACGAGGTTGATCGCCGTGACCGGAGTTCCGCCCATCGCGTAGATGTCCGAGAGCGCGTTCGCCGCCGCGATCCGCCCCCAGTCGTAGGCATCGTCGACGACGGGGGTGAAGAAGTCGGCTGTGCTCAGCACTGCGAGGTCGTCGCGGATCCGCACCGCTGAGGCGTCATCGCCGTCGTCGAGACCGACGATGACCTGCGGGTTAGTCTGCCCGGTGAGGCCGCGGACGGCGTCCTCGAGCTCGCCCGGGGGGATCTTGCACGCACAGCCGCCGCCGTGGGCGAAACCGGTGAGGCGGTACTCCGAGACGTCGATCGAGGTGTCCATGTGCGCGAGCCTAGCAGGGGAAGACTGCGGTGGTCTGGGTGTCCGAGAGGACCCCGACCGGTGCCGCGTGTGCACCTGCCGAGGTCCTCTGGTGTTCAGGCCGAAGCTGGCACCCTGTCGAGGAATCCACGCACATCCTCGATCCGGCCATGGTCATCGACGATGATGACGTCGAAGCCGATGATCACGGGTTCTGCGCCTTCGGGTCCCAGGCCCCAGCGGAAGCGAACCTGGTCGTGGTGGCCGTCCGGATCTCCGAGCGCTGTGAAGACGAAGTCCGGGAACTGGGACTGTGTGCTGTCGATGAGGGCGTCGATTCCTCCGCGCCCTCCCACCTCGGACAGGGGATCACAGTAGCTGAGGTCAGCAGAGAAATGACGTTCGAGCAGTGCCTGCCGGTCGTCCCGGGCGGAATTCCAGGTCGCGATGTAGGTGTACTGCCCAGGCAGGTTGGTTGAATTCTTGCGACGACACGATCTGAATTGATGGGATGACGAAAGCCCCCTGATGTGGAGTGGAGCTGTCTAAGAAACCGCTTCACAAACAGGAGGCCTTCGTGTCCCACGCTAATGCAGCATTGACCCCAAAAGCACGTCTGAAGATTGCCCGGCTCATCGTCGACGAGGGCTGGAGTGTCTCCACCGCGGCGAAGCAGTACATGGTCTCCTGGCCCACGGCCAAACGGTGGGCGGACCGCTACCGCGCCCACGGTGAGGACGGCATGGCCGACAAGCCCAGCCGGCCGCGCTCGAGCCCGAACCGCACCCCGCAGGCCATGGTAAAGAAGATCGTGGCCTTGCGCTGGCGCAAGCGCATGGGACCGGTCCAGATCGCCTTCCACCTGGGCCTGGCCGCCTCGACGGTGCATGCGGTGCTGGTGCGGTGCCGGATCAACCGGCTGCGCTACATCGACAGGATCACCGGCGAGCCGATCCGCCGCTATGAACACTCGTATCCCGGGGCGATGATCCACGTGGACGTCACCAAGTTCGGCAATGTCCCCGATGGCGGCGGACATCGGTTCCTGGGCCGGCAGGCCGGGGAACAGAACTCACGGGCGACGGCGAACCGCACCGGCCAGCGCACTTCCAGCGGGCATCCGAGGCTGGGTACCGCGTTCGTGCACACCGTGATCGATGACCACTCAAGGATCGCCTACGCGGAGATCCACAACGACGAGAAGGCCCTCACGGCCATCGCCGTGCTCGAGCGGGCCGTGGTCTGGTTCGCGGCCCGGGACGTCGCGGTGGAGCGCGTTTTGAGCGATAACGGCTCCGCCTATCGCTCGCACGCCTGGCGTGATGCCTGCACCGACCTGGGCATCAAGCACAAGCGGACCCGGCCCTACCGGCCCCAGACCAACGGTAAGATCGAGCGCTTCCACCGGACCTTGAACGACGGATGGGCCTACGCCAGGCTCTATGGCAGCGAGACCGCGCGCCGCGAGGCCCTACCGGCATGGATCCATGAGTACAATCATCATCGGCCCCACACCGCTATCGGGAACCAGCCACCCATCAGCCGCTTAACCAACGTCGCTGGGCAGTACATGTAGGCGTCGATGATCTGCTGCATGATGGCTCTCCTTGATTGTTGGGTGTGCAGGATCATCACCCATGTTTTCGCCGCTGCAGGGCGTTGGCCATGACTTCACAGGTCATGGAGGACGAGTCCGGCGCATGCCTACACTGACGACATGAACACGGTGGCGAAAGCGCAGTCGGTGGGGGACATGCTGCGGTGGTGGCGGGAACAGCGTCGCTTCAGTCAGCAGGAGCTGTCGAATCTCTCCAGCGTCTCGACCCGCCACTTGAGTCGGGTAGAGACCGGGCGTGCCCGACCCACTCCGGAGATGATCGACTTCCTCGCAGAGAACCTCGATGTGCCATTGAGAGAGCGCAATCGGCTGTTTCTGGCGGGCGGCTATGCGCCGAAGTACTCAGAGGCGGACCTTGACGACACCTCTCTGTCCGTGGTGATGACCGGCCTGCGAGGTCTCCTCGATGCGCACGCACCGTACCCGGCTCTGCTCCTCGACGAGCAGTGGACGATCATCGACGCCAATGACGCGGTCGCTCACCTGCTGACGGACTGTGCTCCCGAGCTGCTTGAACCACCTGTCAATGTTGTCCGTCTCAGCCTTCACCCTCGCGGCCTGGCCCCGCACCTGGAGAATCTGTCCGAGTGGGCTGCTCATCTCTATCACCAGGTGCTGCGGCGGGGACAGCGCACGTGCGACGTGCGATTGAGGGATCTCGCCGACGAGATCTGCGAACTGATCGGGGAAACACCCCGCACGGAGGTCCCGGCGGGTCCCGTGGTGACGATGTCACTGCGAACGGAGACAGGGGTGTTGAAGCTGTTCAGCACCAGCGCCCGGCTCACGACTGCAGCCGACACCGCCCTTGAGGGTCTGCAGTTGGAGACGTTCCTGCCTGCCGATGCCTTCACGCGTCGGCACTTCACGTCCACCCAGGGGCAATAGGCTGTCAACTGGGTCAGTCGACGGCAGCGGCACGGCTGTGCTGGGACCCGGGGTCGGTACGGCCCTTGGGCACCGCCTCGGCGACGATCTTCCCGGGGTTGAGGTTGCGTCCGGGATCGGTGGCGCGGAAGAGCGAATCGACCATGAACGCGCCCGCCTCGGTGATGTCGTCGACGATCCACGGACGATGCTCGGTGCCGACCCCATGGTGGTGGGAGAGCCCTCCCCCGGAGTCGATGAACTCCTGCTGCACGGCCTCCTTGACCATTCGGTATTCCGCGAGCGCGGTGGCCTCCTCGGTGTAGGGGATCGCGAACGTGAAGTAGAGGCACGCGCCTCCGTGATAGCTGTGGGACATGTGGCAGAACATGAAGCCGGGGCCGCCCATCTCGGCACGGACCTGGGCGAAGCGCTCATGCACGCGCGCATGCATGTCCTTGAGGTTCGCCCAGCTCACCCCCGTCTCGCAGACGTCGCCGAAGACCCGGTAGTTGAGGAGGAAGTCGCGCAGGTAGGGCGTGTCGAACTTCTTCTGGTCGTAGATCGCGCCCGGCCCGGTGCCGAGGCTGATTCCGCCGCGACCTGCGACGATCTTCTTGACCGCGGCCTTCTCGCGTCCGACGTGCTCCTTCGAGCCCTCGAAGCAGACGTAGGACAGGCACATCCCCTCCGTCGTGTCCCAGCCGCGCGAGCGCAGATAGGCGAAGAGAGCGTCCTGACCGCGGGCGGTGAGCTTCGACTTCACCGTCGTCGGCTCCGAGACCATGGCGAGGCTGAACCGCGTCTCGGGTCCGTCGGAGAGCCGGGTGAACGTCGGGTTGGCCTCCGAGCGCGCGATGTCGTGCATCGCCTCGACCCCGGACGCCCAATCCGGGTAGAGGTAGGCGACGACCTCCCTCACCTCCGGCTTCCGGTGGATCCGGACCGTGCATTCGCTGATGACGCCGAGGCGGCCCTCACTGCCGAGGATCATCTCGTGGACCGAGGGGCCGGAGTCCCGGCCGGGGATCGGCTTGCTCACGACGACTCCGCGCGGGTGGACGACGCGCATCCCGCGCACGATGTCCTCGATGTCGCCGTACCTGTCCGACTGCATCCCGGACGACCGGGTCGCCGCCCACCCGCCGAGCGTCGAATAGCTGAACGAATCGGGGAAGTGCCCCATGGTCCACCCGCGGACGCCCAGCTGCTCCTCGAGGTCGGGTCCGTACGCGCCGGCTTCGACCCGCGCGAGGCCCGAGTACTCGTCGACCTCGAGGACGCGCCGCATCCGACCGAGGTTGAGCGACACGATGGGGCGCTCCTCGTCGGGGTCGGGGGTGACCGAACCGGAGATGCACGAGCCGCCCCCGTAGGGGATGAGGACGAGATCGTGGTCGAGGACCGCGGTGAGCACCTCGGCGATCTCCTCCTCGCTGCCGGGATGGACGACGACATCGGTGAGACGGGGCATCGTCCCGTTCCGGACACGGTAGAGGTCGGGCAGGGAGCGCCCGAAGGAGTGGATGACCCGCAGCTCGTCGTCGACGCTGACGTTCTCGGTCCCCACCGCCTCGGCGAGGACGGCGAGATCATCCTCGCTCACCCGTGAGGCGGGAACGTCGAACCCGCCGAGGTCGGGGATACGCGGGCGCGGGGCGTTCCACAGGTCGAGGCCGACCTTCTCCTTCGCGATCGCAGCGAAGGCGGGCTTCGTCTCCCAGCGGAACTCGACGCCGTCGGCGCCCCAGCCCCACCAGCGGTGTCGCCTGACCTCGTCGACGCTCAGCGGTGCGCTCACGTCCTCGTCCCTTCGTCGGTGGTGTGATCTGTGGTGCCCGGTCTGTCGGCTGTGGCCTGCTCTTCTGCCGCGCCCTGCTTGTCGGGCTGCGGGGCACGGTCGGTGCGCCCGGATTCGTCGCCAGGGACACGTCGGTGGGTGAGTCGGGCGAGGCCGAGTTCGTCGGCCCCGGCGTCGAAGAGCTCCTCGACCCGGCACTGGACCCGCGCCGTCAGCGCCGGCAGCGACTCCCCGGGCTGGGCGAGGACAGGGGCGCCGACGATGACGCGCACCGGCCGGCGGCCGGGCACCGGCCAGCTCGTGCCCTTCGGCATCGCCTCCGAACCGCCGACGACGGCCGTCGGGACGATGGGCGCGCCGGTGTCGACGGCGAGTTTGATCGCCCCCACCTTGAAGTCGGCGACGAACCCGTTCTGCTGACGCCCGCCCTCGGGGAAGAGGAGGACGGGCACACCTGAGCGCAGCAGGGCGCGGGGCGTCTCGGAGCTGCCGTGGGAGCCCTCCCGGTAGACGGGGAAGGCGTTGAAGAGGAGTCGGACGAACATCCGCTTGTGCCACGCCGTGAAGAAGTAATCATAGGCGACCCCGGCGGCGAGCAGACGCGCCTGTCCTCGCGGCAGGCTCTGCGCGATGAGCGGCGCGTCGAGGTGCGAGGTGTGGTTGGCGACGACGAGGAACCCACCGCGCAGGCCGCGCACCTCGGGATCGATCCGTGCCGAGGGGGTGATCGTCGAGCGGACGAGACCGCGGAAGAGGACGCGCTGGAGGACGAAGCGCAGCGCCGCGCGCGCCCGGGAGCGGTACATCGCCGTGGACGGGGCGTGCGGAGGTGGGGGTGCTGCGTCCCGCGACGGCGGGGTCGTCGGCACCTCGGTCGGTGCCGCCGCCGGCACGACTGCGGGCGACTGACCCTGGGGTGTTCTCTCTGCTCTCATCGCCCGGGGTTCGGAGCCGACCCCAGAACCGGATGCCGCCTCGGCGAGGAAATTCTCCCCGTCCCTCGTACGGTGCCCCACGCGCGGACGAAGCCGCTCGCGCGGATGGCGCACGTCGTGCGAGCGAAGCCCCACGTACGCACGGTCGTGGGGCTCGCGATCAGGCGCCACGGCGGTCTCTCTCCTCGTTCCGGCGGGAGGTGAGAGCACTCGAGAGTCGGTGGATCGCCGACCGGGGGGCGATCCGGAGGCCTGCGACGATGGCCTTCCAGCGCAGCTGCGGTACGCTCACGGTCCGACCCCTGGCGACGTCGCGCAGGCACTCCTCGACGAGGTCGTCGGGGTCGAGCCAGAGGACATCGGGGATCGAGGTCCCGGCGATGCCGGCGCGGGCATGGAACTCGGTGCGCACCCAGCCGGGCACGAGCGCCGTCACGGTCACCCCGGTGCCGGCGGTCTCGACCGTGAGCGACTCCGAGTAGTTGAGCGCCCAGGCCTTGATCGCGGTGTAGTTGTTCTGGGTCAGGCCCGAGCTCACCGAGCACACGGTGATGATCCACCCGCGTCCGCGCTTGGTCATCGCCCGGGCCGCGGCACCGCCGATGACGAGCACCGCCCGCTGCATCACCTCGAAGCCGCGGTCATGCTCCTCGAGGTCCGTGGCGAGCAGGCTCGCCCGCACGGAGAACCCGGCGTTGTTGACGACGATGTCGATGGGTCGGTGCTCTCCGGGGTCCTCGATGCGGACGGCGACCCGCGTCTGGTCGTCACGGTCGGCGAGGTCGGCAATGAGCGTCTCGACCTCGATCCCGAAGGTCGAGCGCAGGTCGGCCGCGAAGGTCTCGAGCCTGCCCTCATCGCGGGCGACGAGGACGAGTCCGACGCCGCGAGAGGCGAAGGCCCGGGCGAACGCGGCACCGATGCCCGCGGTGCCTCCCGTGATCAGAGCGACATGCATGCTTGTTACGATACAGTGACCTGCGTCATACTCCGCGATGACCTTGAGGGTGACCGCACCACCCATCCGATTCCCCGCCGGCTCCGAATGAGCATCCGAGACCGTTTCCGCGCGACCCGATAGGCAGCACATGACATCCAGCCGCATTCTCCTGACCGGCGTGACGGGATTCCTCGGTCAGGCGGTGCTCCAGGCCCTGCTCGAGAGCAGGCCGGACGTCACCATCACCGCCCTCGTGCGTCCCCGGGGCACCCGGTCGGGCAGGCAGCGCCTCGAACGGCTGCTCGCGAAACCGGTCTTCGCCACCTGGATCGGACGGGCCGGTGAGGCCGCCGTGCGGGATGCTCTCACGGCGCGTGTCGAGGTCCTCGAGGGTGACCTCACCGACCTGCCGCCGCTGCCGCACGCCTTCGACGTCGTCATCCACTCCGCGTCGTCGGTGTCCTTCGACGCCCCCATCGACGAGGCGTTCCGCACCAACGTCACTGGAGTAGAGCATCTCTACCGGGCCCTGCGCGAGACCGGGCAGGACCCGCACGTCATCCACGTCTCGACGGCGTACGTCGGCGGCATCTCCAAGGGCCTCGCCCAGGAGCGTCGGCTCAGCCACAACGTCGACCACCGCGCCGAGTCCGCGGCCGCTGAACTCGCCCGCGACCGGGTCGAAGCCGAATCCCGTGCTCCCGAACAGCTGCGCCGCTTCCTCCGCAGTGCCCGCGCCCAGAGTTCCCGGATGGGACCCAAGGCCGTCGCCGCGTCCGCCGAGGCGGCGCGGGAGGCCTTCGTCGCCGACCGCCTCGTCGAGTTCGGCCGCACCCGCGCCGAATCCCTCGGCTGGACCGACGTCTACACGTTGACGAAGGCGATGGCCGAACGCGTCGCCGAAGCCGAATGGGCCGACCAGGGCCACCGGGTCTCCTTCGTCCGGCCCTCGATCATCGAATCCGCGCTCCGCCTGCCCCACCCCGGCTGGATCGACGGCTTCAAAGTCGCCGACCCGCTCATCATGGCCTATGCGAACGGCGGGCTGACCGAGTTCCCCGGCCATGCCGACTCCGTCCTCGACATCATCCCCGTCGACTTCGTCGTCAACGTCATCCTCGCGCTCGCCGCAGAGGACGAATCCACCGCCGCCGAGGCGGGGGCCCGGTACTTCCATGTCGTGTCCGGCACGTCGAATCCCCTGCCGTTCCACCAGATGGTGAGCACGGTGCGCGAGTACTTCCTCGACCGCCCGATCCCCGACCCCGAGGGCGAACCGACCCCGGTTCCCGAATGGAGCTTCCCGAGTTCCGAGCTCATCGAACAGCGCATCCGCCTCAAGGAACTGAGCTCACGTCTCGGGCGGGCCGTCGTCGACCGGCTGCCGTCGTCCCGGCGCACCCGCGGGTGGGTCTCGCATCTGAGCCGCGTCGATGCGGGGCTGCGGTCTCTGCGCCAGTTCGCCGACCTCTACCGGCAGTACACGAAGACCGAGATGGTCTTCGACGACGCTGCCACCCGCCGACTCCACGAACGACTGCCCGCGGACACTGCGCCCGAGCGGGGGTTCGACGTCACCGACATCGAGTGGGACCGGTACTTCAAGGACATCCACCTGCCCGCCATCACCGAACTCACCCGCACCTACGCCCGCACCCGGGCGCGCACGAGGCAGGACCGCACCACCTCGGCGGGGCTGCTGCCTGCCGGCGATGCGCTCGCCGTGTTCGACCTCGACGGCACGGTGATCTCGACGAACATCGTCCGGCAGTACGCGGCTGTCGTCCGCGCCACCCAGCCTCCCCACCGCTGGCCGGGAGCGCTCGCCGGCATCGCCGGGATCGTCCCCGGGCTCCTGCGCGCCGAATCCCGTGACCGCTCCGAGCTCATCCGCATGGTCAACCGCCGGTACCGGGGGTTCCACATCGACGAGCTGCGCGCGGTCATCGCGGGCAGCCTCGGGGAGCGGATCCGCGACTCGATCCGCCCGCAGGCCCGCACCCTCATCGACGAGCACCGCGCGGCCGGACACCGCACCGTGCTCGTCACCGGTGCCCTCGAAGTCCTCGTCGAACCGCTCGCCGACCTCTTCGACGAGGTCGTCGCCACCCGCATGGACGTCACCTCGGACGGCGTGCTCTCCGGGTACCTCGCGACTCCGCCGCTCGTCGACGAAGCCCGCGCGAACTGGCTGCGGAAGTACGCGAGCGGCGTCGGCGCCGACCTCGCGAAATCGACCGGCTACGGCGATTCCTTCGCCGATGCCGCGTGGCTCGAGCTCGTCGGCGAGCCGATCGCCGTCACCCCCGACCTCGGCCTCTACGGACATGCCCTGAAGAAGCGATGGAAGGTGCTCGAATGGTGATGCAGGGAAGCCGGAGTGCGGTCGACGTCGAGCATCCGCCGGGTCACGTCGACGGACGCCTGTTCTCCGACGCGGACCATCCGACGGTCCTCGTCACCGACTTCGACGTCCCCGGCTACCTCGAGCAGGCGCGGGGTCGCATCCCCGTCGACCGTGAGCGCATCGATCTGCCCGCCGAGGCGGCCCGTGACCTGGGATTCCTCTGGCGCTTGGAGAACTCTGCGCTCGCCGAGACCCGGGCGCTGCTGGCCTCATGGACGGCGAACGAAGCCCGGATCACCGCCTTCGTCACCGCGTGGGGATATGAGCGATACTGGCTGGCCAAAGCGCTGCGGGACGTCCTCGATGCCGGTGGCGCGACCGGATCCCCCGCGCCCTCGCGGGTGCCGTCGACCCGGCTGCGCGAGGTCTGGGTCGAGCGGGCTCTGCCGATCGTCGCTCCCATCGTCGGGGGCGTCGTCAGGGAGCCCGTCACCGCCGGCCACATGGCCCGGCTCGCCGTCCAGGAGGGCGCCCTCCAGGTCGCGGAGGCCGCCCTGCTGCCGCGGCTGAACGGGGAGGCCCACCTGGTCCTCGCCGAGGTGGTCGAGCGTCGCGAGGAGATCGTGCGGTTCTTCCGCACCGAGGCGATCGCCCGCATCACCCGGTCGCGACGCGAAGCCGTCCTCGCCCGGATCCACCTCGGCTGGCCCTGGGCGCCGCTGCGCATCGTCGGCGTGCCCGAGCCCGACGAGGCGGCGGCACTCGCGAGCCTCTTCGCCGAGGGCTCCGACCGGCGGGCGCTCACCGCCTCCGATGCGGTGATCGGGCAGCAGCTCGCCGGGAACCCTCAGCCGTCGGCGGACGAGGTCCGGGCGGCGCTGCGCTTCGCGCGCCGACGGCAGGGTAGTCCAGGCCGACGGAGGGTGACCAAGGACGGACGGCCCGGCACCGCGGGCAGTCGCCTGCGGTCCACCCGCAGCCGACCGGTTCGAGACAGGAGTGAGAATGGCGTTTGACTTCGACACCTATGCCGAGACGTCCGAGGCGGTGAGATGGTCGGACCTCGACTTCGACGTCTTCGACGCGATGCCGTTGGATGCGGACACGCTGCGCACGGTCCGCTACATGTGCGACGTCGAGTACCACACGACGTGCTTCGTCCGGGAGCTCCTCGTCACCCCCTCGCACCGGGAGGACGCGCCGGCGGCGTTCATGACGATGTGGAACCGGGAGGAGTTCTGGCACGGCGAGGCGCTCGCCGCGGTGCTGAAGAAGCACGGCATCCACGTCGACTACGACGAGATCAAGGCGAAGCGGGCGGGACTGGGCTGGAAGCTCGCCCTCGGTCCGGCGAAGCAGTCGCTGCTGTCGAACATGGTCGGCTCCGACTTCATCGCCGTCCACATGGCATGGGGCGCAGCCAACGAGCTCTCGGCCACCGCAGGCTACCGTCGGATGGCGGCGATGCAGGACCACCCGGTGCTCTCGCCGCTGCTCGAGCGCATCGCCAAGCAGGAGACCCGCCACGTCGCGTTCTATTCGACGCAGGCGAAGGAACGGCTCGAGGACAACCCGCGCGCGCAGAGGATCGTGCGACTGGCGCTCGGGAGGCTGTGGAAGCCGGTGGGCTCGGGGATGATGGACGACGCCGAGGTCAAGCACGTCATGACCCACCTCTTCCGGAACCAGACCGCTGAACTCGACAAGCTCGACAAACGCGGCGAGGACACGGTGCGCGCCACGCTGGTGGGCGAGGGCTTCGGGCTGTCTGCCGACGTGGCCGACCGGCTGCTCGCATTCTCGCGCGTGCGTTCCGAAGGCCATGACGATGCACTGGCC